>Ga0102589_1000342_pt1 | contig 107488 bp, 98 predicted proteins | sample AraplaMF_Col_mLB_FD_76858 | JGI IMG/M metagenome (GOLD analysis project Ga0102589, IMG submission 76858) | Arabidopsis root microbial communities from the University of North Carolina, USA - plate scrape MF_Col_mLB | ecosystem: Host-associated > Plants > Roots > Endosphere | place: USA...
TCTTGGCCAGCGGTCCACCCGACCGCACTCAACAGGCCGGACATATGGATGCAAGCGATCCGCTCCCAAACCCTGCCCGAATGCCTTGCAGGCAGGGGGCCGTCCACATATGGATGGCCACGCCCCTGCGGGGCTCGCCATGACGGGAAGGAGAGTCGATCTCAAGGCCGCTGGTATCGGCCCCTCAACACCATTTGTATTCGTAGTCTCCGTCCCCCGCCGGGACCACGTCGCGGTCGCGGTAGATGATCGAGATCTTGCTGCCGCGCGCCGAACAGGCGGCGTTGAAGAAGCTGATCGGGTCGACCGGGTTGCCGTCCGCGTCCCGGTCGTTGTCGTTGTACTCGATCTCGTAGACCTGGTTGCCGTAGACGTCGGTGAAAGCCTCGCATTCCGATCAGACTTGGCATTCCTCGACGATGGCGAAGTCGAAGCCGATCTGCGACACGCCGATCGGGGCCAGCTCGCTGGTGTTCTTCTGCGCGATGGCGAGGTTGGCGGCATGGGCGCGCTGCACCAGCAGCTTGGCGAAGGCGGTGTTGTGGGCCTTGGTCAGGACGCTCTTCGAGCGGGTCCAGGAATCGAGGTTGTCCGGCTCCACCGCCTTGAAGCCATCGGCCGCACATTTGTCGATCCACGGCCCGATGATGGCCATCAGCGCGGTGCGCTTGGCCGCCGTCGAGGTGTCGAGCAGGTATTCGTCCGGCCACTCCGGATCGATCACATATTTGCCGTTCTTCTTGACCAGCAGGTTGGAGTGGTTGGTCGTCCACCACACCGCGTCGTCGGGCTGGGTTTGGAAGGCGTTGACGTAGCAGATGCTGTACTTGCCCGGGGCGGGGGCCGCCAGCCGGTCGCGGTCGACGATGGCGACGCCCGATGCCGCGGCATAGGCGCCGCCGATCTGGTAGTCGAACTGCCCGTTGGCGGTCGGGCGGGTGAAGGCCAGGGCGCCGGCGGACGTGGCCGCAAGGACGCTCGCCGCGGCGACGGCAGCGGCCGTCGTCCGGAACCACAATGCATGCATGGGGGTCGTGACCTCTCGGGCCTGCCGTCCCCGCCTCGAGCCCGCTCGCTCTGGCGTGGTGGGGGCCGGGCTGGCTACCGGCTGGGGGCAGGCTGCGCGTAGGATGTCTATCCTCCCGCGCAGGGTCAACACTTATGATCGGGCGCGGCGGGATGGCGGAAGAGAGTGGGAGTCGAACCCACCAAGGACCGGCTCGCGGCCCCTCCCGGATTTGAAGTCCGGACGCCCCACCGGGGACGATTCTCCTCCAGACCCCTTGGCCGGCGCCTCGCCGACCGAGGGACGAAACAGGTCCAGCCGATGCCGGTTCAGCCGACGCAGGTCGCCCCGCCGCAGCGTCACGCCATGGCGGTCGAAGAACTCCAGGATCTGAATCGCGACCTTGCGGCCGCTGTCCACCTGATCACGGAATTGCGCTGCGGTGAAGCCGGTCTCATGCGCCTCGCCCAGTTGCACCAGGATGCCGACGATCTCGGCCACGGTCGGGCGCAGGAAGAAATGGTCATGCGCCACCTCGTCGACCCGGCCCATCCGCCCGGCGCGCTTCAGCAGCCGGCGGATCTCCGCCTCCTCGATGCCGGCCTCGCCGGCGATGTCGCGCACTCGCGGCGGCCGGAACCGCGCGTCGCCCTCGAGGCGCGAATGGATCCCGGCCCACAGGATCTCGTCGGCCTCGGTCAGATGCGCCTCATGGCCGGCCAGCCGGACCCAGGCGCCGTCCAGCGCCACCTGGCCGGCCCGGGCCAGCACCCGCAGCAGGGCGGCGAAGGCCGGCGCCGGCAGGCGCGGCTGCGATTGCAGGCGCAGCCGCTCGAAGCCGATGCCGGGCAGGTCGGGGTTGTCGCGGTGGAAGGCGTCCAACGTTTCCAGCAGTCCCTGGGTCAGCCGTGTCCAGTCCTCCGAGGTCAGGACCAGCAGCTGCTCGCCCGCCGCGATCCGGACCAGGCCGAGCCGTTCGGCCATCGCCTCCACCCGGTCGGCGCCCAGCGCCCGGTCGCGGCCGAAGCCGGCAAGGTCGACCAGCCGCGGCGGCACCGCCAGCTGCGCCACCAACGCCGCCTCCGGGTCGTCCAGCGCCAGCGCCGCCAGCTGGGCCATCCGCTCCGGGCCGCGCCGCTTGCGCGCGGGCGCCCGCAGATCGACCAGCCGGCCGCCGCCGATGGTGCGCTGGGCCGAGGTGTCGCGAACGACATAGCGGTCCCCGGACGCGGCGGCGACCGGCCGGTCCAGCACCAGCTGGACGAAGGCCTCGCCGCCCGGCGGGATCGGGTCGTCGCCCAGCAGCACAATCCGCGCCCCGGCCTCGGCCGCGGCAGTGTGGAAGCGAACCGGGAACCACTGCCCGATCGGCCGGCGCTCGCCCGGCAGCACCCGAAGGGTCGCATCGATGCGCTCGGTCGGGGCGTGCAAAGCGGGGTCGAGCACGACATCGCCGCGGGCAAAAGCCTCGCGCGTTACCCGCTCGCCTGCCAGGTTCAGGGCGCAGCGCTCGCCGGCCCGGCCGCGCTCGGCCGGGCGGTTCTGGGCATGGATCGACCGCACCCGCACCGGCAGGCCGGACGGGCTGGCCGTCAGCTGGTCGCCGACCGCGACCGATCCCGACAGCACCGTGCCGGTGACCACGGTGCCGGTGCCGTGCAGGGTGAAGGACCGGTCGACCGCCAGCCGGAACCGCCCCGCCGCTTCGCGGCCGGCGAAGCCCATCGCTTCCAGCGCCAGCCGCTCGCCAAACTCGGCGACGCCTTCGCCGGTGACGGCCGAAACCGGCAGGATATCGGCCCCGGCCAGCGCGGTGCCGGCCAGTGCCGTGCGGATCTCCGCCGCCACCGCCGCGCGACGGTCGGGAGCGGCGAGATCGGCCTTGGTCAGGGCGACCATGCCGCGGGCGATGCCGAGCAGGTCGATGATCGCCAGATGCTCGCGGGTCTGCGGCATCACGCCGTCATCGGCCGCCACCACCAGCAGGGCGAAGTCGATGCCGGAGGCGCCGGCCAGCATGGTGTGGACCAGCCGCTCATGGCCGGGCACGTCGATGAAGCCCAGCACCTCTCCATCCGCGATCGGCCGGTAGGCGAAGCCGAGGTCGATGGTGATGCCGCGGGCCTTCTCCTCCTTCAGCCGATCGGTGTCGACGCCGGTCAGCGCCAGCACCAGGGCGGTCTTGCCGTGGTCGATATGGCCGGCGGTGCCGATGATCACGGCGCCGCCTCCGGGAGGGGGCGGCGGGCGAGGGCCTCGGCCTCGGCGATGCCGGCGGGGTCGAGCGCGGCCCGGGCCGGGCCGAGGAAGCGGCCGGCGAGCGCGCTGCCGCCGGCGCTGCCCCGCATCAGCCAGGCCAGCGCCCGGACCGGGTCCGCCGCCACGCCGGACCCGAGGTGACAGGCCGCGCCGAGCATGGCTTGCGCATCGGCATCGCCGCGCTCGGCGGCCATCCGCCACCAGCGCGCCGCCTCTGCCGGGTCGCGGGCGACACCGAGGGCGTTGTGATGCAGCATGCCCAGCCGGGTCATGGCCGTGGCGACGCCCTGCCCGGCGGCGCGCTGCGCCCACAGTCGCGCCTCGGCCGGGTCGAACAGGACGCCGTCCTCCACCAGCATCCAGCTCAGCATGTCCTGCGCCGCGGCGTCGCCCTGCTCGGCGGCGGCGCGGTACAAAGCGGCGGCCCGGCCGTCGTCCCGCGCCACGCCCTCGCCGCGGAAATGCAGCGTCGCCAGGTTGCGCTGCCCGATCGGGTCGCCGGCCTCCGCCGCCAGGGTCAGCCAGCGCACGGCCAGCGCCAGGTCGCGCTCGACCCCCAGCCCTTCGGCGAAGCAGGCACCGACATTGCTCTGGGCCCGGGGCACGCCGTCATGGGCGAGCGGCCCCCAGATCGCCAGCGCCGCCGCATGATCGCCACCGCGCGAAGCGGCGGATGCGGCGGCCAGCTGCTGGTCGACGGTGGGCGAGGGGGGCTCCGGCGTCCGGCCGGCCCGAAGACGGTCAAGCCAGCCCATGGTCGCCCGTGTCGAGCGCGGCCAGGGAGGCCAGGAAGCCGGCCTCGTCCTCCAGGCAGCGCAGATCCAGCAGCAGCGCGCCGTCGGCGATGCGGCCGATCACCGGCACCGGCAGCTCGCGCAGCGCGGCGGCCAGGGCGTTCAGCGCCCGGCCGCTGTCGCCCGGCGGCACGAATGCCAGGGCGGCGCTCGGCAGCGTCTCCAGCGGCAGGGCGCCGGAGCCGATCTGGCTGGCACAGGCCCGCAGCTCGACCGCGGCGAGGCCGCCCACGGCCTGCGCCACCGCCGGCAGGATGCGCCGGGCTTGCGCCTCGATCTCGTCGGCCTTGCGGGCCAGCAGGCGCAGGGTCGGCAGGCGCTCGGCCAGCCGGGCGGGGTCGCGGTACAGCCGCAGCGTCGCCTCCAGCGCCGCCAGCCGGATCTTGTCGACCCTGAGCGCCCGCTTCATCGGGTTGCGGTTGATCGCGGCGACCAGATCGGCGCGGCCGACGATGAACCCCGCCTGCGGCCCGCCCAGCAGCTTGTCGCCGGAGAAGGTGACGAGGTCGGCGCCCTCGGCCACCGCCTCACGCACCGTCGGCTCATGCGCCAGCCCGATGCCGGCGAGATCGGCGAGGGTGCCGGAGCCGAGGTCATGCACCAGCGGCACGCCGTGCTGGCGCGCCAGCGGCGCCAGCTCCCGCGCCGCGACCTCGGCGGTGAAGCCGGCGATGCGGTAGTTCGAGGTGTGGACCTTCAGCACCAGCCCGGACTCCGGCCCCAGCGCCGCAGCGTAGTCCTTCGGATGGGTGCGGTTGGTGGTGCCGATCTCGCGCAGCACCGTGCCGGCCCGGGCCATGATGTCCGGCATGCGGAAGGCGCCGCCGATCTCGATCAGCTCGCCGCGCGAGATGATCGACTGCCGCCCTTGGCCCAGGGTGTTCAGCACCAGCAGCACCGCCGCCGCGTTGTTGTTGACGACCGTCGCGTCCTCGGCGCCGGTCAACTCGCGCAGCAGCTCCCGCAGATGGTCGTCGCGCTCGCCGCGCCGGCCGGTGGCCAGGTCGAACTCCAGCGACACCGGGCTGCGCATCGCTTCGACCGCCGCCTCAATCGCCGCCTCGGCCAGCAGGGCGCGGCCGAGATTGGTGTGCAGCACCGTGCCGGTCAGGTTGAACACCGGCCGCTGGGTCGACCGGGCGCCGGCCGCCAGCGTCGCCGCGGCGGTCGCCGCCACGCCCTCGGCATCGGGGGCGGGGGCGCCGGCACGCACCGCCTCGCGCGCCACGGCCAGGGCGCCGCGCACCGCGGCCGCGGTCTGGGCATGGCCGAAGGCCACCACGGCCGTCGCCGCGGCCGGCGTCTTCAGCACCTGGTCGACCGAGGGCAGGTCCCGCAGGCGGGCAGCGTCGCCGGCCATGTCAGTAGCCCAGCAGGAACGGGTTGAAGCCGCCGCGCTCGTACTCGCCCTGCTGCTGCATCAGCAGGTCGAGGCCGAGGCTGGCGGCGTCATCCGCCACCGGCTCCAGATCGGTCTGCTTCGCCTGGTACAGCACCTTCACATAGCGAAGGCAGCCGTCGCAGGTCTCGGCCTTCACCGCTCCGTCGCCGCCTTCGACCTCCTGGTAGCCGATGCCCTTGGTGCTGCCGCACAGCACGCATTGGATCCGGACCTGATGCCAATAGGTGCCGCACAGGCTGCAGGCGCAGAACCGGATGCCGTGCATGCCGCGCCAGCCGACCACCATGGTGCTGACCGGCGGCCCGCCGCAGCACGGGCAGGCGCCGTTGCCGACCGGCCCCAGCGCCGCGGCGTCCAGCCGCGCCGCCAGCCGGACGAATTGGACCTGCAGCATCGCCGCCATGAAGGCGTGCTCGGCCAGGGCCTCGGCCGGGATGGAAGCGGCCAGAACCGCCAGCAGCAGGCTTTCGCCCTGCGCCCGGCCGGCCGCTCGCACCCGGCCTAGCGCCGCGGCCGCCGCAGAGGGCATCGCGATCTCCTCCGCGGCGGCGGTGAAGCGGTCGAAGGTCGCCGCGAAGGCGGCGTCCGGGGTGAAGCCGGCCCGGTCGAGCGGCGGCATGCCATGGGTGCGGGCCCGCGCCAGCGCCGCGCCGTCGGGCAGAACCGGCTCCGGCAGGTCGTCCTGGATCCGGTACTGCAGCTCGGCCAGGTCGGACAGGAACCGCAGATAGGGGCCGATCTCGCTCGAGGGCGCCAGGGCCCGCAGGCGCAGGGCGCGGTCGATGAAGATCTGGTGCGGGTCGGGCAGGCGGGCGAAGGGCGGGGCCGCGACCTCGCCGATCACGGTCGGGTCGGGCCGGGCCGTATCATCACTCATGTCGATCCTCACGAACCCGACGGGCCACGTGACGCGGGACTCGTCTCTGCTGCCTCAGGGAGCCGGGGACTTGCCGCGCCCGGGCTTCCGCGCCACCAGCTCGCGCAGCCATTTGCGATGGTGGCGCCAAGCCCAGCCGCCGGTCACCCGGCCCTTGGTCATGGCGCCGATGGTGCCACGGACCCAGATCGCCGCATAGACATGGGTGATCCAGACGCAGATGATCACCACCGCCGCCAGGGCATGCACCAGGATAGCGATGCGCTTCTGCTCGATCGTGGTGAACGGATAGAAATACTGGTCCCAGACCACGAAGCCGCTGGCGATCAGGACGATGATCAGGATCGACATGCCCCAGAATACGAATTTCTGACCGGCGTTGTACTTGCCCAGCTCGGGCAGGTTCTCCTCGCGCCCGGCGAGGACGTCGCGGGCCCGGCGCAGCCAGGTGTTGTCCTCGCTCTTCCAAAGATTGGCCTTCCAGAAGCGGATGAACAGGCCGGCGAAGGAGAAGAACAGCACCACGCCGATCCAGGGATGCAGCGTCCGCGTCAACTGGCCGCCGCCGAACAGCGCGGTCAGGAAGAACAGGCTGGGATGGAACATCGCCAGGCCGGACAGGGCCAGCAGCACCAGGCTGGTCGCCGTGATCCAGTGGTTGATCCGGGCGGCGACCGTGTAGCGGTCGACCACCACCGGCTTGCCCGGGTGGACGTCGTCGCCGGGCAGGACGTCGTCCGGCCGGGGATCGGTGGCGGCGGTCATGTCCGGTCTCCACCGGCCAGTTCCTCGGCGTGCTTCTCATCTTCCGGCGACACGCGGTTGGCCCCGGCGAACAGGTGGTGCAGCACGCCGGCCACCGCGGCCAGGCCGATGGCGCCGAGCCCGACCACCTTGGTCACGCCCTTCCAGGCCTCGACGATCGGGCTGATGCTCGGGTCCTTCGGCAGGCCGGCATAGATCTCCGGCTTGTCGGCATGATGCAGCACATACATGACATGGGTGCCGCCGACGCCGGGCGGATCATACAGTCCGGCCTGGTCGAAGCCGCGCGACTTCAGGTCCTTGATCCGGAAGTCGGCCCATTCCTTCATCTCGTCCTTGGTGCCGAATACGATGGCCTGGGTCGGGCACGCTTTCTGGCAGGCCGGGCCCTGGCCGACCGCGACCCGGTCGGAGCACAGCGTGCATTTGTAGGCCTTGTGGTCGGTCTGCGAGACGCGCGGAATGTTGAACGGGCAGCCCTTGATGCAATAGCCGCAGCCGATGCAGTTCTCGTGCACGAAATCGACGATGCCGTTCGAATACTGCACGATGGCGCCCGGTGCCGGGCAGGCCTTCAGACAGCCCGGATCCTCGCAGTGCATACAGCCATCCTTGCGGATCAGCCATTCCAGGTTCTGGGTCTCCGGATTCTCCCATTCGGTGAAGCGCATTAGCGTGAACATGTCCGGCGTCAGGTCGGCCGGATTGTCGTAGACGCCGAGATTCTCGCCGATCGGCTGGGCGCGCGTGTCGTTCCACTCGATGCAGGCGGATTGGCAGGCCTTGCAGCCGATGCATTTCGATACATCGATCAGCTTGGCCACCTCGGTCTGCCGCACCGCGGCCGGGGTGATCGTCGAGGCCGAGCGCCGGATCAGGTCCTGATCGCCGAATTTCGGCGCGCCCGGGGCGACGGTGGGGTTGGGGATCGGGGCGAACATGGTCTCTCCTCCCTCACGCCACCGGTGGCCCGGACGAGGCCTCGATGTTGACGCAGAAGGCCTTGAACTCCGGCGTCTCGATGTTGGCGTCGCCGACGAAGGGCGTCAGGACATTCGCCCCGAAGCCTTTCTTCGCGGCGCCGATGAAGCCCCAATGGATCGGGATGCCGACGATGTGGACGGTCTTGCCGTCGCACACCAGCGGCCGGATCCGCTTGGTCACCACCGCCTTGGCGAAGACCGAGCCGCGCTTCGACCACACCCGCACCCAGCCGCCCTTGGCGATCCCCTTCTCCTTCGCCAGCTCCTCCGAGATCTCGACGAAGAATTCCGGCTGCAGGACCGAGTTCACGTGGTTGTTCTTGGTCCAGTAGTGGAAATGCTCGGTCAGCCGATAGGAGGTTGCGGCATAGGGGAAGTCCGGCGAGGCGATGTCGGCGAACTGGGCGAAGTCGTCCTGGAACACCCGTGACGCCGGGTTGCCCCGCACCTTCGGCGCGATGACGTTGGCGACCGGGCTCTCGAACGGCTCGTAATGCACCGGGAACGGTCCCTCGCGCATCAGCCCGCGGGCGAACAGACGCGACACGCCCTCGGCGTTCATGATGAACGGCCCGACATCCTCCGGTTTCGCCGTCGGCGAGATGTCGGGGACGTCGTAGCCGGTCCACTTGCTGCCGTTCCACTCGATCAGCTTGCGGGACGGGTCCCAGGGCTTGCCCGAGACGTCGCAGGAGGCGCGGTTGTACAGGATCCGCCGGTTGGCCGGCCAGGAGAACGCCCAGTTGGCGAAGGTGCCGGTGTCGTCCGGGTCGGAGTTGTCGTGCCGGGCCATCATGTTGCCGGCCTCGGTGAAGCTGCCGGCATAGATCCAGCAGCCGCTGGCGGTCGACCCATCGTCGCGCATCACAGCGAAGTTCGGCAGCTGCTTGCCGGCCTCGACGATCTTCTTGGTCGGGTCGGCCGGGTCGAACAGGTCCACCAGGGCAGACCCGTTCATCTCCTTCGCCAGCTCCTCCGCCTTCGGTTCGCCCGGATCGGCATAGGCCCAGTTCAGGTTCAGGATCGGGTCGGGGAAGGCCCCGCCCTCGGTCCGGTACATCTCCTTCAGCCGCAGATGGATCTGCGCCATGATCCAGGCGTCGGTCTTGGCCTCGCCGGGGGGCGTGCCGCCGGGCCAGTGCCATTGCAGCCAGCGCCCGGAATTGACCAGCGACCCCTCATCCTCGGCGAAGGAGGTGGTGGGCAGCTGGATCACTTCGGTCTGGATCGAGGCGGTGTTGGCATCGTTGTAGACACCGTGGTTCTCCCAGAACCGCGCCGTCTCGGTCTCCAGCGGGTCCATCACCACCAGCAGCTTCAGCTTGGCCAGCGCCTCGGCCAGCTTGGCCTTGTTCGGGAAGGCCTGGAGCGGGTTGAACCCCTGGCAGAAATAGAGGTTCACCTTGCCCTGCTTCATCAGCTCGAAGGACCGCAGGATGTCGTAGTTGGCCACGTCGAGCTTCGGCAGCCAGTCATAGGCGAAGTCGTTTTCCGGCGTCGCCGCCGCGCCGAACATCGCCTTCTGGAAGCTGACGAAGAACTTCCGGTAGTTCTGCCAGAAGCTGGTCTGGTTCGGCCGCAGCGGCTTGAAGCCGCGGGTCGACATGTAGCTGGCGAGGTCCTTCTCCGTGTCCCGGGGCAGGTTCATGTAGCCGGGCAGCGAGTTGGACAAGAGCCCGATATCGGTCAGCCCCTGGATGTTGGAATGGCCGCGCAGCGCGTTCATGCCGCCGCCTCGGATGCCGATATTGCCCAGGATCAGCTGCAGCATCGCCATGGTGCGGATGTTCTGGGCGCCCTTGGAATGCTGCGTCCAGCCCAGCGCGTACATCGAGGTCATCGCCTTGGTCGGGGACGAGCTCTCCCCGACCATCTCGGCCACCTTCAGGAACTTGTCCTTCGGCGTGCCGCAGATCCGTTCGACCATCTCCGGCGTGTACTGGGCGACGTGCTGCTTCAGCAGGCTCCAGACGCAGCGCGGATGCTGCAGCGTGTCGTCGACCACGGCAAAGCCGTCCGGGCCGATCTGGTAATCCCAGGTCGACTTGTCGTAGTCGCGCTTCTGCTCGTCATAACCGGTGAACAGGCCGTCGCTGTAGGCGAAGCCGTCCTTCACCAGGAAGCTGGCGTTGGTGAAGGCCTTCACATACTCCCACTGCACCTTGTCGTTCTGGATGCACTGGTTGATCAGGCCCAGCAGAAAGGCGATGTCCGTGCCCTGCCGGATCGGCGCGTAGTAATCCGCCACCGACGCCGAGCGGGTGAAGCGCGGGTCGACGACGATCAGCTTGGCGCCGCGATTGGCCTTGGCCTCGGTCACCCATTTGAAGCCGCAAGGGTGCGCTTCGGCGGCATTGCCGCCCATGATGACGACGAGGTCGGTGTTCTTGATGTCGGTCCAGGAGTTCGTCATGGCTCCACGGCCGAATGTCGGGGCGAGACTCGCCACCGTCGGGCCGTGTCAGACGCGCGCCTGGTTGTCGAATGCCAGAATGCCGGTGCTGCGCACCACCTTGTAGGTGGCGTAGGCGGTTTCGTTGGTGGTCGCCGAGGCCGCGAGGAACCCGGCGGTCAGCCATCGGTTGACCGTCGTCCCGTCCTTGTTCTTGGCGATGAAGTTGGCGTCGCGATCGTCCTTCATGGCGCGGGCGATCTTGTCCAGCGCCTCGCCCCAGGAGATCCGCTCGAACGTGTCGCTGCCCGCGCGCCGCAGCATCGGGGTCTGCAGCCGGGTGGCGGACTTGACCGTGTCCAGCAGCGCCGCGCCCTTGGGGCACAGCGTGCCGCGGTTGGTCGGGTGGTCGGAATCGCCCTCGATATGGGTGATCTCGGCCCTCTCGCCCTTCCGCAGGTCGCCCTTGGAGTAGAGGATGATGCCGCAGGCCACCGAGCAGTAGGTGCAGGTGTTGCGGGTCTCGGTGGTGTTGGCGAGCTTGAAGGGCCTGATCGCCGCGGCATAGGCCGCCTCGATGTCGCCGAAGCCGAAGGCCCCGAGCGTCGTCCCCGCCACACCCGCGCCGGCCCCTTTCAGGAAGCCGCGGCGCGAGAGCTTCATGTCCATCCTGGACCTCCTGGAAGCCGGTTCCGCAAAAGACGTGCCAAATCCACAAAATGTTACTCTTGGAACGGTTCCAAGTCAAACGGGCCGTGGCACCCTATACCTTCGTATTGTTTCGGTATTACAATAGCTTATTGAAGCCTCATCGGGCCGGAGAAAAGCGGTGCGAAACGGCGAGTCGCGAGCAGCCGCCGATTGACGTTTGGCCCGCCTTCGCCGTCTAATCGCCGCCGTGGCGTTCTCCAGCGCTCCCGCGTCGCGGGGCTGCATCGAAGCCGACAGGCACCTTCATCCGCCCGCAGGGGCGGGGCGATGCTGCGTGGCCGTTGGTGCCGCCGCCCTCTATCCCAAAGTTCCGTGGCCGCCCATGACGGGCGGCCCGCGTTCATGCACGCAGGAAACCCGATCATGACCAGCCGCCGTGACGTCCTCCGGGCGGGCGTCGCCCTGTCCGCTGCCCTGGCCATCCCTGCTCTGGCCGGGCGGGCCGCCGCGGGCGATGCCGCCTTCGCCCCGTCGCCGGGCGACTGGCGGCGGTTCGCGCTGACGACCAGGATCGCGCCCACCCGGCCCGCCGGCAGCGCCGGCCGACTGCAGGCCTGGGTGCCGGTGCCGTCGATCGAGGAGGCGGCCTGGATCCGCCCCGGCGACATCCGCTGGACCACCAATGCGGTCTCCGCCGCGATCAAGCGCGACCCGGCCTCCGGCGCCGCCATGCTGCATCTGGTCTGGGCCGACGACGAGGCGGCGCCGAAGGCGGAGGTGATCAGCTCCGCCGCGCTGCGCGACCGCGCGGTGGATCTTGCGGCGCGCGGGCCGGCGCAGCCCCTGACCGATGCCGAGCGGCGGCTGTATCTCCGGCCCACGGCGCTGATCCCGACCGACGGCATCGTCAAGGAGACGGCGGACCGGATCACCGCCGGCACCGATGACGATCTCGCCAAGGTGCGTGCGATCTACGAATGGGTGGTGGTCAACACCTTCCGCGACGCGGCCGTCCGCGGCTGCGGCCTTGGCGATGTCGCCTCGATGCTGCACACCGGCTATCTCGGCGGCAAATGCGCCGATCTCAATGCCCTCTATGTCGGCCTGGCGCGCGCCTCCGGCCTCCCGGCGCGCGATGTCTACGGGCTGCGGGTCGCGCCGTCGCGCTTCGGCTACAAGAGCCTCGGCGCCAACAGCCCCGACGTGACCAGGGCGCAGCACTGCCGGGCCGAGGTCCATCTGGCCGGTTTCGGCTGGGTCCCGGTCGATCCCGCCGATGTGCGCAAGGTGGCGCTGGAAGAGCCGCCGGGCAAGCTCGCCCTCGACGACCCGAAGGTCGCGGCGGCCCGCGGCGGCCTGTTCGGTGCCTGGGAGGGCAATTGGATCGCCTATAACGACGCCCATGATGTGGCGCTGCCCGGCAGCACCGGCCCCGCGCTCGGCTTCCTGATGTATCCTCAGGCCGAGGTCGCGGGCGCCCGGCTCGACTGCCTCGACGCCAAGACCTTCGCCTATGCCATCGAAGCGGGCGAGACCGCGGCTTGACCGGCGGATTGCAGAAAGGACCCCCTGCCATGGTTCTCGGCTCGAGCGACAGCGCCCCGGTCAGGCTGACCAGCCTGGCGCATGGCGGCGGCTGCGGCTGCAAGCTGGCGCCCGCCGTGCTGCAGGAGCTGCTGGCCGGCCAGCCGGAAGCGGCGCCGTTCCGCCAGCTGCTGGTCGGCACCGAGACCGGCGACGACGCGGCGGTCTGGCAGCTCGACGACGACCGCTGCGTCATCGCCACCACCGACTTCTTCATGCCGGTGGTCGACGACCCTCGCGATTTCGGGCGGATCGCGGCCACCAACGCCATCTCCGACGTCTACGCCATGGGCGGCCAGCCGATCTTCGCCCTCGCCATCCTCGGCATGCCGCTCGGCAAGCTGCCGACGGAGACGGTGCGCGAGATCCTGGCTGGCGGCGCCGCGACCTGCGCCGAGGCCGGCATCCCGGTCGCCGGCGGCCATTCGATCGATGCGCCGGAGCCGATCTACGGCCTGGCAGTGATCGGCACCTGCCGGCCGTCGGAGCTGCGCCGCAACTCGGGCGCCCAGCCCGGCGACGCGCTGATCCTGACGAAGGCGCTCGGCGTCGGCATCTATTCCGCCGCCTTCAAGAAGCAGGTGCTGCCGGCCGAGGGCTATGCCGAGCTGATCGCCAGCACGACCCAGCTCAACCGCATCGGCGGGCAGCTGGGGCGGGAGGAGGCGGTGCACGCCGTCACCGACGTCACCGGCTTCGGGCTGCTGGGCCACGCGCTGGAGATGGCGCGCGGCGCCGGCGTCACCCTGGCGATCCGGGACGGTGCGCCGGCCCTGTTCGCCCAGGCCGAGGCGCTGGCGCAGGGCGGCTTCGTCACCGGCGCCTCGCACCGCAACTGGGCCAGCTACGGGGCGGAGGTGACGCTGCCGCCCGGCCATCCGGAGTGGCGCCGCCACCTGCTGACCGATCCGCAGACCTCGGGCGGGCTGCTGGTCGCCTGCGCGCCAGACCGGGCCGACGCCCTGCTGGCCCGCATCGCCGCCGCCGGCCACCCGGCCGCCCGCCGCATCGGCACGGTCGAGGCCGGCCCGCCGGGCGTGAGAATTTATACCGAAGCGGAATAGACCAAGGAAAATTATGAATTGGCCGGTCCCCTCTGCCGGGCGACATCATGACCATAATTTGGGCGTGCCCATTTGATGGGCGCGGGGCCGGCCGCCAAGACCGGCCGCTCGGACAGGGGGCAGTCAAGTGTCTGACGACGGCGCCATTCCGGCGGATCCGGCGACGATCCGCCCTTATCTCGACATCTGCGGCGCCAAGAGCCCGGCGCTGTCGCCGGATGGCGGGCTGCTGGCCTTCCTGAGCGACCAGACCGGCTTTCCTCAGATCTGGCTGCAGCCGGCCGCGGGCGGGGCCGCCTGGCGGGCGGCAGAGACGGCGGAGCCGGTTGGCGCCCTGGCCTTCAGTCCGAAGAGCCGGGACCTGGTCTTCACCATGGATTGCGGCGGCGACGAGCGGCATCAGCTGTGGCTGATCCCGGGCGCCGACGGCGCGCCGGTGGCGCTGACCGACGATCCGACCGTGGTCCATGTCTGGGGCGCCTGGTCGCCGGACGGCACCCGGATCGCCTATGCCGCGAACGCCCGCGACCGCTTCCACATGGACATCCATGTGATGGAGGTCGCGACCCGGCAGGCGACCTGCGTCTACCAGGGCGAGCTGTTCCGCGAGGTCATGGCCTACTTCCCGGACGGCAAGGCGCTGCTGGTGCGGGACTCCACCCGGGCGACGATGGACCAGGACCTGTTCCGACTGGACCTCGGGACCGGCGCCTATGAGCCGTTCCTGCCGCATGACGGCCGGGCGCGCTACGTCGCCGCCAAGACCCGGAAGGACGGCAGCGGCCTGTATCTGCTGACCGACCAGGGCCGGGACTTCCAGGGTATCGCTTTCCTGCCCTTCGCCGACCGCAGTTTCGCCTGGGTGGTGGCGCCGGACGGGCAGGATATCGAGGCGATGGCGCTGTCGCCTGATCAAGGCCGGCTGGCCTACGTCGTCAACAAGGAGGGCTGGACCCATCTCCTGGTCCGCGACCTCGACAGCGGTGCCGAGACGGTGGTGGCAGGGCTGCCGCCGGGCGTGATCGGCTCGTTGTCCTGGCGGCCAGGCGGCAGCGGGCTGGTCTTCCCGCTGGAAGGTGCGGCGACGCCACCCGGTATCTGGGGCTACGACATCGCCGCCGGCGCCGTCAGTCGACTGACCGATGGCCCGACGAGCGCGCTGGTCGGCGGCTTCGTCGAGCCGGAGGTGCAGCGCATCGCCAGCTTCGACGGGCTGCAGGTGCCGTTCCTGCTGTACCGGCCGCAGGGCGAGGCGCCGGCCGGCGGCTTCCCGGCGATGATCATCGTCCATGGCGGGCCGGAGGCGCAGTGGACCCCGACCTTCCGCGCCGACATCCAGTACATGCTGGCGCGCGGCATCATGGTCGTGGCGCCCAATGTCCGCGGCAGCACCGGCTACGGCCGGCCCTACCACCAGCTCGACGATGTCGGGCTGCGCATGGACAGCGTCGCCGACCTGCGGGCCGTGCGGCTGGCGTTGGGCGCGCGGGACGATGTCGACCACAGCCGGATCGGCGTCTTCGGCCGGTCCTATGGCGGCTTCATGGTGCTGGCGGCGCTGACTGAGTACCCGGAGCTCTGGCGCCTCGGCATCGAGTTCTACGGCATCGCCAACTTCCACACCCTGCTGCAGACCACGGGGCCCTGGCGCCGGCGCCTGCGGGCGGCGGAATACGGCGACCCGGTCGCCGACAAGGACCTGCTCGAGCGCATCTCGCCGATCCGCAAGCTGGACCGCATCCGCGTGCCGCTGCTGATGGCCCAGGGGCTGGACGACCCGCGGGTGCCGCCGGGCGAGAGCGAGATGATCCATTCCGGCCTGCGCGGCCTCGGCCGCCCGGTCGACTACATCCGCGTGCCGCATGAGGGGCACGGCTTCGCGCGGCGCGAGAACCGGCACGACGTCTTCGGCGCCGTCGCCGCCTTCCTCGACCGCCATCTCTGAGGATCGAAAGCGAGAACCATGCAGAATTCCGACAAGATCTGGCAGTTGGTCGACGCCAAGCGCACGGAGTTCGAGGGGCTGAGCGACCGGATCTGGGGCATGCCCGAGATCGCCTACACCGAGTACCGCTCGGTCGCCGAGCACACGGCGATGCTGAACGCCCAGGGCTTCCGCGTGACCGAGACCCTGGCCGGCATCCCGACCGCGGTGATGGGTGAGGCGGGCGAGGGCGGGCCGGTGATCGCCATCCTCGGCGAATACGACGCCCTTCCGGGGCTGAGCCAGGAGGCCAACATCGCCGAGCCCAGGCCGCTGCCGGGCAACGGCTACGGCCATGGCTGCGGCCACAACATGCTCGGCTCCGCCGCCCTTCTGGCCGCCACCGCGGTGAAGGATTTCCTGGCCGCCACCGGCCGGCCCGGGCGGGTGCGCTACTATGGCTGCCCGGCGGAGGAGGGCGGGGCGGCCAAGGCCTTCATGGTGCGCGCCGGCGCCTTCGCGGATGTCGACATCGCCATCACCTGGCACCCGGCGTCGCTGACCCGGGTGGACGAGGCGCTGTCGCTGGCCAACACCCGGATGGACTTCCACTTCACCGGCCGAGCCTCGCACGCCGCCGCGGCGCCGCATCTCGGCCGCAGCGCGCTCGACGCTGTCGAGCTGATGAATGTCGGCGTCAACTACATGCGCGAGCACATGCCGTCCGACGCGCGCATCCACTACGCCATGCTCGATTCCGGCGGCATCGCGCCCAATGTCGTGCAGGCCTCGGCCAAGGTGCGCTACGCCATCCGCGCCCGCGACCTGGCCGGCATGCTGGCGCTGAACGAACGGGTCAAGAAGATCGCCCAGGGCGCCGCCCTGATGACCGAGACCAGTGTCGCGATCTCGATCATGAGCGCCGTCTCCAACATGCTCGGCAACACCCCGCTGGAGGAGGCGATGCACCAGCACCTGCTGCGCCTCGGCCCGGTGCCCTTCGACGCGGCGGACCGCGACTACGCCGCGCAGATCCAGGCGACGCTGAGCGAGGAGGACATCCTCACCGACTATCGCCGCGTCGGCGTGCCGCCGCGCAAGGACCTGCCGCTCTGCGACTTCATCGTGCCGCGCGATTCCAGGGGCGAGCCGATGATCGGGTCGACCGACGTCGCCGATGTCAGCTGGGCGGTGCCGACGGTGCAGGCGCGGGTCGCCACCCACGCCATCGGCACGCCGGGCCATTCCTGGCAGATCACGGCCCAGGGCATGGCGCCGGCCGCGCATAAGGGCATGGTCCATGCCGCGAAGGTCATGGCCGGCACGGCGCTCGACGTGATGAGCGACGAGCTGCTGATGCAGCGGGCCAAGCAGGACCACCAGGAGCGGACGGCGGCGACGCCCTATGTCTGCCCGATCCCGCCTGAGGTGCAGCCGCCGCTGCAGCCGCGGCCGAAGGCAGCCTGACCCTTGCGGGACAAGCCGGCCCGGTGAACGAGGCCGGCACCCGGACCAAGGTCGCGGAGGACGCCGGACAACAATTCCAGAACAAGCACGGAGGCTCGATCCATGTTCGCCCGTCCGATCCCGGCGCCGCCCGGATCCCGCCCGCTCCGCCATTTCCTCGGCGCGGCCTGCAGCGCCGCCATCCTCGCGGCACCCGTCGCCGCCGGGGCCGCCACGCCGTCGAACGCGCTGGTGATGGCCTGGAACATCGACGCTATCAGCACCTTCGACCCGGCCCAGATCGGCGAGGTGGTGACCGACGAGATCGTCAAGAACACCTGCGACACCCTGGTCGATTTCGACCCGGCGGACGAGGCCAAGGTGGTCCCGCTCTTCGCCGAACGCTGGGACGTCTCCGACGACCGGCTGCAGATCACTTTCCATCTGCGCAAGGGCGCCACCTTCCCCTCCGGCAATCCGGTCACCGCGGCCGACACGGCCTGGTCGATGCAGCGCGTGGTCAAGCTCGGCTTCGGCAATGCGGCGACGCTGACCGAATACGGCTTCACCAAGGACAAGGTCGACAGCCAGATCACCGCGCCGGACGACGCCACCCTCGTGGTCAAGCTCGACAAGCCCTATCCGACCAACCTGATCCTGCAGGCGATCGCCGCCAACCGCGTCACCGCGACGATGGACAAGCAGGCCATCATGGCCAATGAGGTGAACGGCGACCTCGGCAACAAATACCTGGCCACCCACACCGAATGCGTGGGCCCCTACAAGCTGGCGCAGTGGAACGCCGGCGAGGCCGTGGTGCTGCAGGCGAACGACAAATACTGGGGCACGGCGCCGGCGCTGAAGCGCGTGCTGATCCGCCATGTGGCGGAGGCGGGGACGCAGCGCCTACTGCTGACCCAGGGCGATGTCGACGTGGCGCGCGACCTGACGCCGGAGGACCTGAAGGACCTGGAGGCGTCGCCCGACGTCTCGGTGGACCGGGTGCTGAAGCCGCAGCTGTTCTTCTGGACCTTCAACAATGCCGATCCGATCTTCTCGAACGAGAAGGTGCGCCTGGCGATGCGCTACCTGATCGACTATGACGGCCTGGCCAAGACGGTGATGACCTATACCGGCGTGCCGCGGGCCAGTTTCGCCCAGATCGGCGCGGTCGGCGCGCTGGACGAGAAGGAGGGGCAGCCCTTCTCGCTCGACCTCGACAAGGCCAAGGCGCTGCTGGCCGAGGCCGGCTACCCGAACGGCTTCAAGGCCACCGTCTTCATCGGCACCCTGCCGCATTCCGGCCCGATCGCGCAGAGCGTGCAGCAGAACGCCGCCAAGGTCGGCGTCGAGCTGACGCTGGAGCGGATGGCCAACGCCCAGCTGTTCAGCAAGGTCCGCGGCCGCGAGTTCCAGACCGCGATGCAGGCTTGGCAGACTGGGGTGCCCGACGCGCACGGCAACGCCTCGCGGCTGGTCTACAATCCGGACAACCGGGCCGAGGCCAAGCTGACCCAGTTGCCGGCCTGGCGGGCGGCCTTCCAGTCCGACGATGCCAACAAGAAGGTCGAGGCGGCGCTGCTGGAGAGCGACCCAGCGAAGCGCGATGCGATCTACCACGACCTGCAGAAGCAGATCCTGCAGCAGGGCCCGATGGCGATCATGTTCCAGATGTACAACGTCGCCGGCGTCCGCAAATCGCTGAAGGACTGGAGCTGGAACGGCTTCCGCACCTACTACGAGCTCGTGAGCAAGTAGCGGCGCCGGGCCATGGCCGACGTCGCCCCCATCGCCGTCCCGCGCCGAGCCGCAGCCCCAGGACGGAACGCGCTCTCGTCCTGGGCGCTGGCGGCAGGGCGGACCGTCCTGTCCGTCGCGGTCACCCTGTTCGGGCTGGCCGCGCTGACCTTCTTCATCGGGCGGATGCTGCCGCTCGACCCGGTTGCCGCCATCCTGGGCGACAACGCCACCCAGGCCGCCTATGACGCGATGGTCCGGCAGCTCGGGCTGGACCAGCCGCTCTGGGTCCAGTTCCTGCGCTACCTGCGCGACATCGTCAGCCTCGACCTCGGCACCGCCCTGACCACCGGCAAGCCGGTGGTCGAGGACATCGCCCGGGTGTTCCCGGCGACGCTCGAGCTGGCGACGGTCGCCATCATCATCGGCACCGGGTTCGGCATCCCGCTCGGCGTGCTGGCGGCGATGTACCGCGACAGCGTGGTCGACCACGTCGTCCGCGTGGTCGGCCTGCTGGGCTATTCGGCGCCGACCTTCTGGCTCGGGCTGATGGGGCTGGTGCTGTTCTACGCCACGCTCGGCTGGGTCGGCGGGCCTGGACGCATCGACGTGCTGTATGAGTTCGACATCGAGCCGATGACAGGATTCCTGCTGCTCGACACCGCGCTGCAGGGGCAGTGGGAGGTGTTCGGCAACGTCTTCAGCCACGTCATCCTGCCGGCCTCGATCCTCGGCTTCAGCGCGCTGGCCTATATCAGCCGCATGACCCGCAGCTTCATGATCGAGCAGCTGGGCCAGGAATATGTGGTGGCGGCGCGGGTCAAGGGCCTGTCCTGGGCCCGCACCGTCTGGATCCACGCCTTCCGCAACATCGCGGTGCAGGTGGTGACGGTGGTGGCCCTGTCCTACGCCTTCCTGCTGGAAGGCGCGGTGCTGACCGAGACGGTGTTCGCCTGGCCCGGCTTCGGCCGCTACCTGACCAACACGCTGCTGGCCGGCGACATGAACGCGGTGGTGGGCTGCACGCTCTTGATCGGCGTCATCTTCGTGACGCTGAACCTGGTGTGCGACCTACTGTACCGCATCTTCGACCCTCGCACCCGATGAGCGCGGACATGCTGAGCCCGCATTTCTCACCCTCGTTGTGCCCTGCGCCGGTTCAACATGCCGACAGGGCAGGAGGGCGGCGCAGCGCGATGCAGCGCATCGCGCAAGCCGTTCGACGCACCATGTCGGCATGTTCAACCGGCCCGAAGGGTCGCCTTGCGGCGGCGGCCTGCGGGCGCGGGCCGCTCGATCGTATGGCCCGATACGCTCCTCGCGGCCCGCGCCCTCATTCGACTCACCGCAAGGCGACGCAGGGCGCAAGGAGGGTGAGAAATGCGGGCTAACGACATCGCTTCCCGCAGCGGCTCGATCCGAGCCTGGCTGCACGCCCCGGTGCCGGCCTCGCCGACGCAGGCCCGGGCCCAGCAGCTCTGGCTCAGGCTGCTGCGGCTGGTGGGCAACCCCCCGGCGCTGCTGGGGCTGGTCATCCTGCTTGTGATCCTGGTGATGGCGGTGTTCGCGCCGCTGATCGCGACCCACGACATCTACGCCCAGGACCTCGCCATCCGGCTGCAGCCGCCCTCGGCCGCACACATCCTCGGCACCGACGAGCTCGGCCGCGACGTGTTCAGCCGCATCGTCTACGGCGCCCGGATTACGCTCTACATCGCCGTGCTGACGGCGCTGATCGTGGCGCCGATCGGCCTGCTGATCGGCACCACCTCGGGCTATCTCGGCGGCTGGGTCGACATCGTGCTGATGCGCATCGTCGACATCTTCCTGGCCTTTCCCAGCCTGGTCCTGGCGCTGGCCTTCGTCGCCGCGCTCGGGCCCGGCATCCAGAACGCGATCATCGCCATCTCGCTGGCCGCCTGGCCGCCGATCGCACGGCTGGCGCGGGCCGAGACGCTGTCGATCCGGTCCTCCGACTACATCGCCGCGGTCCGGCTGCAGGGCGCATCGTCGCTGCGCATCATCCTGTCCCATGTGGTGCCGATGTGCCTGCCTTCGGTGGTGGTGCGGATCACGCTCAACATGGCGGCGATCATCCTGACCGCCGCCGGGCTCGGTTTCCTCGGCCTCGGCGCCCAGCCGCCCAGCCCGGAATGGGGGGCGATGCTGTCCAGCGGTCGGGAATTCGTGCTGACCAGCTGGTGGATCGCGGCGATTCCCGGCTGCGCCATCCTGCTCACCAGCCTGGCCTTCAACCTGTTCGGCGACGGGCTGCGCGACATCCTGGATCCCCGCCATGGCTGACCCGCTTCTGCAGGTCGAGGACCTGCGCATCGACTTCCCCGGCGGCCGCGGCACCATCCAGGCGGTGCGCGGCATCTCCTTCGCCGTCGGGCGCGAGAAGGTCGGCATCGTCGGCGAATCCGGCTCCGGCAAATCGCTGACCGGTCGTTCGGTCATGAAACTGACGCCCAAGGCGGCGCGGGTGACGGCGAAGCGGCTGGACTTCGGCGGCATCGACCTGCTGGGCGCGTCGGAACGGCGGATGCGCCAGATCCGCGGCAACCGCATCTCGATGATCCTGCAGGACCCGAAATTCTCGCTGAACCCGCTGATGCGGGTGGGGAAGCAGATCACCGAGGCCTACCGGCTGCACCACCGGGTCGGCGCGCGCGAGGCGACGGCACGGGCGCTGGAGATGCTGGACGCCGTCCGCATCCGCGACCCCGAGCGGGTGTTCCGCCTGTTCCCGCATGAGGTCTCCGGCGGCATGGGGCAGCGGATCATGATCGCGATGATGCTGATCCCGGAGCCGGACCTGATCATCGCCGACGAGCCGACCTCGGCGCTGGATGTGACCGTGCGGCGGCAGGTGCTGACCATCCTCGACGAGCTGGTGACACGGCGCGGCACGGGGCTGATGTTCATCAGCCACGACCTCAACCTGGTGGCCGATTTCTGCGACCGGGTGCTGGTGATGTATGCCGGCCGGATCCTGGAGGACCTGCCGGCGCGGGAGCTGCACCGGGCCCAGCATCCCTACACCCGGGCGCTGCTGGACAGCCTGCCGCAGCTCGACCGGCCGGTCGACACGCTGCAGGTGCCCAGCCGCGATCCGGCCTGGTTCGACGGCCCCACCTTCCGGACCGGAGCGGCGGCATGACCGACACCATCCTGGAAGCGATCGGCCTGCGCGTCACCTTCGGCTCCGGCGCCGCGGCGATGACCGCGGTCGACGACGTCTCCTTCGTCCTGCGCCAGGGCGAATCCTTCGGGCTGATCGGCGAATCCGGCTGCGGCAAGTCGACCGTCCTGCGCGCCCTGGCCGGCCTCAACACCGGCTATCAGGGGTCGATCCTGTTCCGCGGCCGCGAGGTGCCGCGCAAGCGCGACAAGGCGTTCTTCCGCCGGGTGCAGATGGTGTTCCAGGACCCCTACGCCTCGCTGCACCCGCGCAAGATGGTGCGGGCCGTGCTGTCCGAGCCGCTCCGGATCCACGGTTTCGACCGGCAGGAGCAGAGGATCGACGCGGCGCTCGACGCGGTCGGCCTGGGGCGCAGCTTCCGCTATCGCTATCCGCACGAGCTGTCGGGCGGGCAGCGCCAGCGCGTCGCCATCGCCCGCAGCCTGATCATCGAGCCCGAGATCCTGTTGCTGGACGAACCGACCTCGGCGCTCGACGTCTCGGTCCAGGCCGAGATCCTGAACTTGCTGAAGGCGCTGCGGCGCGAGCGCGGCCTGACCTATCTGATGGTGACCCACGACCTGCCCGTGATCGCCCATCTCTGCGACCGCATCGCGATGATGAATGGCGGCCGCATCGTCGAGGAGATGACGGCGCAGGGCGTCCGCGCCCGCCAGGCGCAGGACGCCTATACGCGCAGCTTCCTGGAGGCGAGCACAGGCTACCGGCCGGCACCCGAGGCGGGGGAGGCGGTGGCATGATGTGGGCTTCGGCAGTGGCCGGCGAAGCCGACCCCTGGCCCGGCGCGATCTGGGAGATGGTCGAGGACATCCGGTCGGCCGGCTGGTCGCTGGAGCATCTCGATCGCATCTGGGCCCATGCCGACCGGATCGGCACCGCCGCCCTGATGATCGTGCAGGGCGGCCGGGTGATCGCCAGCCGCGGCGACGTCACCCGGCGCTACCTGTGCCATTCGATCCGCAAGAGCTTCCTCAGCGCCCTGATCGGCACGCATCGGGGCGACGACGCCATCGACCTGTCGCTGACCCTGGACACGCTCGGCATCGACGACCGCGAGGGGCTCAGCGAGCGTGAGAAGCAGGCGACGGTCTATGACCTGCTGACCGCCCGGTCCGGCATCTTCCACCCGGCGGGCTACGAGACCCCCTGGATGAAGTCGCTGAAGCCGCCGCGCCACGCCCACGCACCGGGCACGGTGTGGTGCTACAGCAACTGGGACTTCAATGCGCTGGGCACGATCTATACGCAGCTGACCGGCCTCGGCATCCACGCCGCCTTCCGCGACCGGATCGCGACACCCCTGGGCCTGCAGGATTTCCGCTTCGATGCGGAGCAGGAGGATGGCTGGCTGCAGCCCGATCCGTGCTCGGTCCATCCGGCCTATCCGTTCCGGATGTCGACCCGCGACCTGGCGCGCTTCGGCCTGCTGTTCCTGCGCGATGGCCGCTGGGGCGACCGCGAGGTGGTGCCGCAGGGCTGGGTGGCCGCCAGCGTCCTGCCCTATTCCGATGCAGGGACGCGCGGCGCCTATGGCTACATGTGGTGGGTGGCGCGGCAGGGCATCGCCTTCCCGGGCGTGATCGTGCCGGAGGGGACCTACAGCGCCTGGGGCTCTGGCGGCCATTACTGCTTGGTCATCCCGCCGCTCGACCTCGTCATCGTCCACCGCGCCGACACCGAGACGAAGGGAAAGGAGATCGACCGGTTCCAGTTCGGCCGGCTGCTCGCCCTGATCCTCGACGCCCGCCGGGCCGGCATGGGCGCATAAGCCGGAGGAACCATGGCCAGCATCATCGAGGCGATCGCGCGTTGGAGCCGCTCCGGGGTCGAATTCAGCGATCTCGCCCGGCTCCGCGCCCGTCACGCCATTGCCGACACCATCGGCTGCATGCTGGCCGGGGCCGGCGACCTGTCGGTGCAGGCGGTGCGCGCCGCCTTTGCCGACTCGATCGCCGACCGACCGCGCTGCACCGTGGCCGGGGGCGGGCAGGCGGCGGAGGCGCTGTCCGCGCTGGTCAACGGCACCGCGGCCCATGCGCTGGACTATGACGACAATTTCCGCCCGGCCTGCAGCCACGCCTCGGCGGTTCTGGTGCCGGCCCTGCTCGGTGTCGCGCTGCCACGCGGTGCGACCGGGCGGGCGCTGGTCGACGCCTATCTGGTCGGGCTGGAGGCGCAGGCCGCGGTCGGGCGCGGGGTCAACCCGTCGCACTACGCCGCCGGCTGGCACTCCACTTCGACCGTCGGTTGCATCGGCACCGCGGCGGGCGTCGCTTGGCTGCGCGGCCTGGACGAAGCCGGCATCGCCCGGGCGATGAGCCTCGCCGTCAGCACGGCCGCCGAGGTCAAGGGCCAGTTCGGCACGCTCGCCAAGCCGCTGCATGCCGGGCTGGCCGCGCGCAACGCGGTCGAGGCCGCGGCGCTGGCGGAATGCGGCATGACCGGCCGCATCGACATTCTCGAAGCGCCGCAGGGCTTCCGCGAGCTGTTCGGCGGCCCGGACGCCACGGGCTGGGACGAGGTCTCGATCGCCGCGCCGCATGTGATCGAGAGCGAGGGGCTGATGCCGAAGCGCCATCCCTGCTGCGGCTCGACCCACAATGCGGTCGACATCGTCCTCAACCTCAAGGCGCGGCACGGCTTCACGGCGGCTGATGTGGTGGCGGTGGAGACGCTGGTCGGCCTCGTCAACCGGCGCAACCTGGCCTATCCGGATCCCACGGACGAGATGCAGGCGCGCTTCTCGATGCAGTACTGCATCGCCCTGGCGCTGCTGAAGGACCGGCTGGAGCTGTCGGATTTCACCGCCGCGGCGGTCGGGGCCGGGCCGGTGCGCGCCCTGCTGCCGCGAGTCACCATGACCTCCCATTCGGCGGAAGAGGAGCGGGTCGCCGGGCGGCCGCTGCCGCACCGGGTCACCATCCGCCTCGCCGACGGAAGGGTGCTGTCGGGCGAGCGCGGCGAGGCCAAGGGCACCATCGCCGATCCGTTCGACGATGCCGACCGCCGCGCCAAGTTCGCCGATTGCTGCCGCGGCACGCTCGATGCCGGCGAGGCCGACCGCCTGCACGACCGCCTCGACCGGCTGGACGGGCAGGAGAGCCTGGCCTTCCTCGAACAGGCGCTTGCGCGGGCCGGTCAGACCGCCGAGATCCGGCGGGGCAGGGGCACCGCCTCCGGTCCGTCGGGGATGGCCGACCAGAACCGGTCGGCACAGGCGCGGGTGGCGGAGGCCCGGTAGAGCCGGATCTCGACGTCCAGCGTCCAGCTCGGGTTGCCGGCCCGGACCAGGGCGCCGGAGCGCAGTTCCTCCGCGATCAGGCTTTCCGGGATCCAGGCCAGGCCGCGCCCGGCCAGCGCCATCGCCTTGAGGCCGGCCGACATCGCGTTTTCATAGACCACGGCAAGCGGCAGCGGGCGCCCGGCGAACAGCTTGACCAGCCCGTGGCCGAAGAAGGAGCCGGTGCCGTAGCTGAGATACTGGATCGGCCCGCCGCCGCTGTCGATCGCGTGCAGCGGCCGGCCGCGGGCGTCTGGGGCGGAGACCGGAAGGACCCGTTCCTCGCCCAGGCAGCGGTGCTCGCAATAGGCGATGTCGCTCATCAGCGGCACCGATTCATGGGCATAGGTCAGCAGGAAGTCGCACTCGCCATCGAGCAGCGTGGCGATGATGCCGGCGAAGGTCGGCCGCGTCTCGAAGCGGGTGCGCAGCGGACCAAGCTGGCTCTCCAGCCGCCGGATCCAGGTCGGGAAGAAGGTCAGCGACAGGGTGTTCAGCGTTCCGAAGGACAAGGTCTCCGCCGCGGCGTCGTGCCGGTGCCGCAGGTCGGTCCGGGTCTGGTGCACCAGATCCAGAATCTTTCGCGCCCGCGGCAGGAAGTCCTGGCCCTCCAGAGTCAGGCGCACGGGATAGCTGGTGCGGTCGAACAGCGGCACGCCGATCCAGGTCTCGAGCTGCCGGATGCGGCGGCTCAGGGCGGATTGCGTGACGTGGCGCTCATCCGCAGAGCGGGAGAAGCTCGATGTCTCGGACAGGCTGAGAAAATCTTCCAGCCATTTGACTTCCATCAGGGGCCTCCGGGTTCGGGGCAGCTCCGACACGCGATCTCGACGGAATACGGACTGGCCGGGAAGGGCACCGACGGTCCGCGCCGCGCGATACTGCGTCATCCGCGGCGACTGTGGAACCGCAGCGTATGCCGGCGGCAGACAGCCAGCCGATGGAAGCGAGGATGCGCGTCCTCTGCGGCCGCTCTCACCGGTCTCCGGCGCGGGCGGCGAAGGCCCGGGCGCCCGGCAGCGACAGGCTCTCCATGCAACGGCCGGGCAGGTCGGGGAATTCCGCCGCGGCCAGGCGGGTCAGGACCGTGCCGGGCGGCATCTCCAGGAAGGCCGTGGACCCATGCTCGGCCATCAGGGTGACGCTGTCGGACCAGTGCACCGGATGGGCCAGGTTGGTCGCCAGCTCCTCCCGCACCGCAGCGGCGTCGCGCAGCATCCGGGCCCGCCGGTTACCGACCATGGCGATACGCGGCGCCGTCACCGGTGCCGACTCGACCGCCGCCGTCAGGTCCGACGCGGCCCCGTCCATCAGCGGGCAGTGCGACGGCACGGCCACGGCCAGCCGCTCCGTCCGCCGCGCGCCGGCCTGCTGTGCGGCGTCGATCGCGCGGTCGAGCGCGGGATCGGCACCGCTCAGCACGAACTCCGCCGGCCCGTTGAGGTTGGCGAGGTAGAGTGGCGGGCCTGCCGCGGCGACGATCGCTTCGACCTGGCGCTGCGGCAGGCCGGTCAGCGCGACCATGCCGTAGCCCGTCGGGCAGGCCTGCTCCATCAGCCGCGCCCGGCGCTCGACCAGGCGCAGCGCGTCGGCGAAGCCGACCGCCCCCGCCGTCACCGCCGCGGCGAAGGACCCGACCGACAGGCCCGCGACCATCGCAGGGACGACGCCTTCCGCCGCCAGTGCTCGCGCCGCGGCGACGCCGGCGACGACCAGGCCGAGCTGCACCGCCACCGTCGATTGCAGGGCAGCCTCCTGGTCCAGTTCCAGGATCTCCCGCCCAAGCACGGCCCGCGCCTCCGCCAGCGTCGCGCCGACGGCGGGGTGGTCCGGCAGCCGGTGCAGGAAGCCGGGGCTCTGCGCCCCCTGGCCGGGGAACAGGAAGGCGATGCTCATGCGGGCTCGGCCCAGGGATCGCGGACCAGCCGCGGCCCGGTGAGGGTCTTGACCACGACGGAGCCGCCCGCGGCGATCTCGGCCAGGCTGCAGGCACCGAGCGGGGTCTCCACGGCCACGTCGACCCGGACCGGCAGCGCCGCCAGGGCTGCGAACAGACGGCAGGCCTTGGCCGGGCCTATGCGGTCCGGCGCACGCAGGACGATGTCCAGATCGCTGTCCCGACGTGTCGTCGGATGCCCGCTGGCGAGCTCGAAGCCGACACTGCCGGCCGGACCCCAGTCCGATCCGGCGAGGACGGCGGCGACAGCGTCGAGTGCGGCCAGTGCCGGGATCTCGGCCTGGCGCGGATGCGTCCGCCAGGCCAGGGTCGCAGCCAGATTCTCCGGTGCCACGCACGCGACGATCGCCGCCGGCGGCAGCCAGGCAGCGCAGCGTTCGGAACGATCGTGCCCGCGGATGCCGACCGGCAGCAGGCCGTCGAAGGGCAGCGCCCGGCGCATCACCAGCCACGGCACCGCCGCCAGCGACGCCACGGCCCAGCCGGGCAGGTCCCGGCTCAGCTCGGCCACGACCGCGGGACCGAGCCGCAGCAGATCGTGCGGCCGGAACGGTCCGGCAAGTGAGGCCGAGACTGCTCCTTTCTTGTCCCCCCTCCCCTTGCGGGAGGGGGGCAGGGGGAGGGGGCTGCGCGCGTCCGCGCGCGAATTGGGGGAAGGGTGCCGGGCAGACAGGTCCGGCAGTGGAGTGAGCGGAGAGAACCCCCTCCCCCAATCCCCCTCTCGCGAGGGGAGGGGGGATTCATTAATCCAGGCGCTGCTCCCGCCTTCGCTCATCTCACGCCCCGTCCCATTGCTCAGCGAGGCGCCGGCGCACCTCGATCGAGGCGGGCCGGCCCTGCTGCGCGGCCGGGGAGGTGAGGCGAGACGCCAGGTCTCGGTCGCCGGAGGCGCGGATGTCGGCCACCGCCGCCGCCAGCTCGGCCCGCACCCTCTCGACATCAGCTTCAGCCGGCGCTTCCGCCGACACGCCCTCGATCAGCCGGTGCAGCAGGCCGAGCCCGGCATAGGCGCGGATGCCGTAGGCCATCGGCGGAACCTGCTCGCCCAGCCGGTCGAGCTCGGCGACCGTGCGACGGGTGACGCGCGCCGCGGCCTCGCGCCCCATCGCATGCACCAGCACGCCGTCATCGGCCAGCGCCAGGATCCGGTTGGCCTGGTAGCCATGGGCCAGGAAGGCGCCGGACATCGCCTTGCCGACCAGCAGCGCCACCACCGGATGGCCGGCCAGCCGGGCTGCGGCGTAGGCGTCGGCCGCGGCGGCGCAGGCCAGGTGGATGCCCAGCATCTCCTCCTGCCTGCCATAGGCCTGGCTGGTCACGTCGACCACGGCGACGATCGGGCGCTTGGCGCCATCCCGGTCGGTCTCGATCACGGCCCGTACCGAGGCTGCCAGGCCCCAGCCTTCCTCCAGCCCGACCTCGCCATGCCGGGCCCGCGGGAAGCGGTTGGCCGGGTCGGGCACCACCGCGATGAAGCGCGCGGGCTCGCCGCCCAGCGGCGCGTCGGCGGCCAGCACGGTCGACGTACCCTCGACCGCGGTTCCCAGGCCGGCCAGGGCCGAGAGCCAGATCCGGCCCCGGCTGTCGGATGACATGCTGCTCATGACACGCTCTCCTCGCCCCACAGGCCTCTCAATTGCTCCGGCGTCGGCGGCGCGGCGGGATCGATCGCCGCCAGCCGCGCCCGGTACAGCTCGACCGCGGCGCTGCGATAGGTCCCCGTCACGCCGGCGGCGAAGGCGGCGCGTACCGCGTCGGCGATCGCCCCGGCATCATCCGCGACCAGCGCGTCGACAAAGCCGGCGGCCCGGCGCTGCTCGCCGCCGATCAGGCTCCAGATCAGCTTGCGGTCGGAGGAATCCAGCTCCTCGATCCCCGCCTCCTGCTCGATCACCTCCGGCCCGTTCATGCCGAGCCGGGCCTGCCGGGTGACGATCAGCGTGCTGCACAGCGTCGCCGCCAGCGACATGCCGCCGAAGCAGCCGACCATGCCGGAGATCACCCCGACCACCGGCACATGCGGCCGCAGCGCCAGGATCCCGGCCTGGATCTCGGCGATGGCGGCGAGGCCGAGATTGGCCTCCTGCAGCCGCACGCCGCCGGTCTCGAACAGGATCACCGGCCGGGTCGGAATGCCGCGCTCATGGTCGGCCAGCGCGCGTTCCAAAGCGCCGGCGATCTTGGCGCCGGCGACCTCGCCCATGCTGCCGCCCTGATAGGCGCTCTCGATCGCGGCCACGACCGCCGGCTCGCCGTCGATGCGGCCGCGGGCCAGCACCACCCCGTCATCGGATTGGGTCGGGATGCCCTGCAGCGGCAGCCAGGGCGAGACCAGGCGGTCGAAGGGCCCGAGGATCTCACGGAAGCTGCCGTCGTCCAGCAGGGCGCGGGCGCGGTCGCGGGCGGTCAGCTCGATGAAGCTGTCACGGGTTTCGATGGCGTTCATGATCTGGTCGCCTCCACCGCCTGTTCCAGGCGCAGCGCCACCATGCCGGGCGTGGCGCCGAAATCGTTGATCTCGACCGCGGCGGCGACGCCGTGCCGGGCGATGAAGCGGTCCAGCACCGCCCGCCACACCGCGCCATAGCCGTCGACGCTGGTGGTGATGCGGATATGGGCCTGGCCGTCCGGCGAGGGCTCGATCAGCACCTCGAGATTGCCGGAGCCGACGACGCCGACATGGGCGCGCTTCGGCACGGGGGTGGTCGCGGGGTAGTCGAAGCTCAGGCGTTCCATGATGCGAAGCTCCGGTCGATGCGGTCGAGGAACAGGGCGGCGGCCAGCAGGTCCGCCGAGCCGCCGGGCGACACCCAGCGGGCGAGAAGGTCGGCGTCGAGCGCCTGCAGCGCCGTGCGTCCGGCCGGGGTGGCAGTGCCGCCGACTTCCAGCACGGTGCGGGCGCCGGATTGGGTCGCCTGCAAGGCGGGGCGGCCGCCGCGATGCAGCAGGCAGGTGTCGTCGAGCGACGCCATCACCGCCAGCAGCGCGTCCAGCCGGGCTTCGGTCTCGCTGGCGCCGGCGGCACGGCTGGACCGCAGGGCGGGCAGGGCGATGGCGACGACATGCGGGAAGCCGGCCCGGGCCTCGCCGCGGGCGCCGGCGGCGCCATGCGCCTGCCGCGCCTGCTCGCCGTTGCTCGCGGACTGCGGCGCGAACCGGTCGGGCCAGCGCGCGATCGCAGCGGCCGCTGCGGCGATGCGGCGGGGGCTGGCGGGACCGGCGATCGCCGCCCCGGCCAGTAGCAGCCCCAGCGCCCAGATCGCGCCGCGATGGGCGTTGCTGCCGCCGGTCGCCGTCATCATGTGGATCTCGCCGGCGCGGCCGATCGCGGCCAGTTCCTCGCGCAGCGACTGGTCCGGCTGGCGGCCTTGGGCGGCCTCGGCCATGGCGCGGAAGGCCGGGCGCAGGGCCCGGGCGCTGCAGCGCAGCGTCTCCAGGTCGAGGTCGCGATGCGCGCCGGGGCCGCGCCGGTCGACCAGGCCGGGCTTCGGGGTCAGCTCGGCCTCCTCGACCAGTGCCCAGGCGGCGAGATCGGCGAGGGTGTCGGGGCCTATGGCTTCCGCATGCCGTTCTTCTCTAGTCCCCCCTCCCCTTGCGGGAGGGGGGTAGGGGGAGGGGGCTGCGCGCGTCCGCGCGCGAATGGTCAGGGAGCCGAACTCACCGTCCGCGCCTGCCTGCAAGAATTCGGGCCGGGTCTTGCGGAGAGAACCCCCTCCCCCTAGCCCCCTCCCGCGAGGGGAGGGGGGACTCAACATGAGAGCGTCGATCTTGCCCATGGCCGGTCACCAGCTGCGGAACCGGGCGGGGGGCCGGTACAGCCCGCCCGACCAGTCCACCAGGTCGTCGATCGAGCGCGCCGCCAGCAGCGAGCGGCTCGCCTGCAGCCGGCTGACGCCGATATCCTCGGGATAGGCGACGATGCCGCGGGCCCGCAGGTCGGCGGTGCGCTTCGCCTCCGCCCGCCGGCCGATCTCGGTGGCGCCGGCCACCGCGACGATGGCGGCGCGCCGCTCCTCGCCGCCCTCGGCCTTGTACAGATAGGCGATGCCCTCCTCGGTGACGACATGCGAGACGTCGTCGCCATAGATCATCACCGGCGCGACCGGCATGCCGCTGTTGCGGCCGACCTCGACCGCGTCGAGCGTGTCGACGAAGGCCGGCACGCCGCCCGACTTGAAGGTCTCGACCGTCTGCACCACCAGCTTGCGGCCCCGGGCGACCGGCGCCTTCGAGGTCATCAGGCTGAGCCAGGCGTCGCTGGCATGGCGGCGGCCGCGCGGGTCGTGGCCCATGTTCGGCGCGCCGCCGAAGCCGGCCAGCCGCCCCAGCGTGACGGTGGAGGAGTTGCCGTCGGCATCCATCTGCAGGGTCGAGCCGATGAACAGGTCGACGCCATACTGCCCGGCCAGCTGGCAGAACACGCGGTTCGACCGCAGGCTGCCGTCGCGGCCGACGAAGAACACGTCCGGCCGGGCGCGGATATAGTCCTCCATCCCGACCTCGCTGCCGAAGCAGTGGACGCTCTCGACCCAGCCGCTCTCGATCGCCGGGATCAGCGTCGGATGCGGGTTCAGCGCCCAGTTGCGGCAGATCTTGCCCTTCAGCCCCAGGCTCTCGCCATAGGTCGGCAGCAGCAGCTCCACCGCCGCGGTGTCGAAGCCGATGCCGTGGTTGAGGGAGGTGACGCCGTGCCGCTCATAGATCCCGCGGATGATCATCATCCCCATCAGGATCTGCAACTCGCCGATATGGCGCGGGTCGCGGGTGAACAGCGGCTCGACCGCGAAGGGCCGGTCGGTCTCGACCACGAAATCGACCCAGGAGGCCGGGATGTCGACCCGTGGCAGCTCGTCCACGATCTCGTTGACCTGGGCCACCACCACGCCGTGGCGGAAGGCCGTGGCCTCGACGATGGTCGGCGTGTCCTCGGTGTTGGCGCCGGTGTAGAGGTTGCCGTGCCGGTCCGCCTTCTCGGCGCAGACCAGCGCCACCTGCGGTGTCAGGTCGACGAACATCCGGGCGTAGAGCTCGACATAGGTGTAGATCGCGCCGATCTCGAGCTTGCCGTCCTCCAGGAGCTGCGCCACGCGCAGGCTCTGCGGCCCGGCGAAGGAGAAGTCGACCTTGCGGGCGATGCCGCGCTCGAACAGGTCGAGATGCTCGGGCCGGCCGAGGGTCGAGATCAGCAGGTGCAGGTCGTGGACCTGGGCGGGGTCGAGCGCGGCCAGGGATCGGGACAGGAAGTCCGCCTGCTTCTGGTTGTCGCCTTCCAGCGCAACGCGGTCGCCCGGCTCGATCAGCGCGGCGAGCGCGTCGCCGATCCGCTCCGGCTTCAGCACCGGGCCGTCGGCGAAGGCGGCGGCCCGCTCGAGGCGCCTCTGCTTGCGTGATGCCAGGGTCGACCAGATCCGTGCGGCTTCCATGGGTCTCTCCGCAAGTGGCGTATACAGATACCGTTTCCGTCGTCGAATATGAATACGGAGATTGCATGTGGCAAGATGTTGGAATACGTTCGTGCCATTAAATCCAATTAACGTGCACGGGAGGCTCGGATTTTGGCCGCTCAGGATACGCCGAACGACGACCGCGCCTCGCTGTCGGAGCGGATCCGCCTGGCGCTGACCGACGAGATCTCGACCGGCCGCATGCCCCCCGGGACGGTGCTGGACGAGGCACAGTTGGCCGAGACCTATGGCGCCTCGCGCACGCCGGTGCGGGAGGCGGTGCGCCAGCTGGCCGCCGCCGGACTGGTCGAGATCCGGCCGCGCCGCGGCATCGTCGTGCTGCCGATGACGATCGAGACCCTGTCCGAGATGTTCGAGGTCACGGCCGAGATCGAGGCGATGTGCGCGCGGATGGCGACCAACCGGATGACGGCGCTGGAGCGCGGCCGGCTGATCGAGCTGCACGAGGAGTCCGACTCGCTGCTGCAGTCCGGCGACATCCCAGGCTACGACGCCTTCAACCTGGCCTTCCACGAAGGCATCTACCGGGCCACCCACAATGCGTTCCTGGTGGACCATGCGCTGCAGCTGCGCGCCCGGCTGCTGCCGTTCCGGCGGACCCAGCTGCGCTACCCCAATCGCCTGGTGCATTCGCGCGAGGAGCACGGCCGGATCCTGCGGGCAATGACCCGGGGCGACCCGGACGAGGCGGCCTTCGCCATGCGCGAGCACATGCTGAACGCCGGCAGCGCCCTGGCGCGCTTCCTGACATTGGAGCCGGACCGGCCGGGCTGACGTCCGGGGGCAAAGTACCCGCCGTCGCGAAACGATAACGACAGGAGAGGAAACGCGTGTCTGCGCAGATCGCATCCATCATCGGGCTGGTGGTGATGTTCGTCATCGCCACGGCCCTGCCGATCAACATGGGGGCGCTCGGCTTCGCGCTCGCCTTCCTGATCGGCACGCTCTCGGTCGGAATGACGGCCAACGCCATCCTGGCCGGCTTCCCGGGCGGCCTGTTCGTCACCCTGGTCGGCATCACCTATCTCTTCGCCATCGCCCAGAACAACGGCACGGTCGACTGGCTGGTGCACTACGCGGTGCGCCTGGTCGGCGGCCGGATCGCGGCCATTCCCTGGATGATGTTCGCGGTCTCCGCCCTGCTGACCGGCATCGGAGCGGTCAGCCCCGGCGCCGTCGCCATCATCGCGCCGATTGCCCTGCGCTTCGCCGCCCGCTACGGCATCAGCCCGATGCTGATGGGCCTGATGGTGGTGCACGGCGCCCAGGGCGGCGGCTTCTCGCCGATCAGCATCTATGGCGGCATCACCAATGAGGTGGTCGAAAAGGCCGGCCTGCCGGGCAACGAGATCGTGCTGTTCCTGTCCAGCCTGGCCTTCAACGCCCTGATCTCATTGGTGATCTTCTTCGTGTTCGGCGGCCATCGCCTGTCGGTGCACCGTCCGGCCGAGGATTTCGAGGGGTTGGTCGATGCCGTGCCGGCCGGCGCCTCGGTGCCGGTGCGCGGCCATGGTGGCACGCCGGCGCGGCCGGCCGGGCCGCGGCCGGGCGCGGTGCATCGCGAGGGCGAGGACCACCACGTCGCACTGGACCGCGAGCAGGCGCTGACCTTGCTGGGTCTGGCGACGCTGGCCGTCGCGACCCTTGCGTTCGAACTGGATGTCGGGCTGGTGGCGATGAGCGTCGCCGTGGTCCTGGCCCTGCTCTGCCCGAAGGGGCAGAAGGGCGCGGTCGACAAGGTCAGCTGGTCGACCGTGCTGCTGATCGGCGGCGTCATCACCTATATCGGCGTGCTGCAGAAGGCCGGCGCGGTCGACTATGTCGGCAGCGGCGTTTCGGACATGGCCATGCCGCTGCTGGGCGCGCTCCTGCTGTGCTACGTCGCCGGGGTTGTCTCGGCCTTCGCCTCCTCCGTCGCGGTGCTGGGCGCCACCATCCCGCTGGCCGTGCCGCTCCTGATGCAGGGCCATCTCGGCGTGCCGGGGATGATCGCCGCGATCGCGGTCTCGACCACCATCGTCGATGTCAGCCCGTTCTCGACCAATGGCGCGCTGGTGGTGGCCAACGCGCATGGCATCGACCGCGACGCGTTCTTCCGGCAGATGCTGATCTACAGCGCCATCATCGTGGTGATCGGGCCGCTGCTGGCCTGGCTGGCGCTGGTGGTGCCGGGGCTGCTGTAGCCCCCGGCACCACGCCGCCGTCACCCCGCCCGCACCAGGCACGCAGCCTCGGTGCCGCCATCGGCCGGGCGCAGCACCGGGCGGATCGTGGCGCAGTCCTCGATCCGGATCGGGCAGCGGCTGACGAAGGGGCAGCCGGCCGGCGCCGCCAGCGGGCTGGGCAGGTCGCCGGACAGGATGATCTTCCGGCGCTGCCGCTGCGCCCGCGGGTCGGGCAGGGGGATCGCCGACAGCAGCGCCTCGGTATAGGGGTGGCGCGGCGCCGCGAAGACGGCGTCGGTGTCGCCCTGCTCGACGATGGTGCCGAGATACATCACCGCCACCCGGTCGGCGATGTGGCGCACCACCGACAGGTCGTGGCTGATGAAGAGGTAGGCCAGGCCCAGCTGGTCCTGCAGCCGCACCAGCAGGTTCAGGATCTGCGATCGGATCGAGACGTCGAGCGCCGAGACCGGCTCGTCGCACACCAGCAGCTTCGGCGACAGCGCCAAGGCGCGGGCGATCACCACCCGTTGGCGTTGCCCGCCCGACAGCTCGTTGGGATAGCGCTGGGCGTAGCCGGCCGGCAGGCCGACCAGGTCCAGCAGCTCCGCCACCCGGCGCCGGCGCTCGGCACCGGGCGTGCCGCGGATCGCCAGCGGCTCGGCGATGCAGGCGTCGATCCGCATCTTCGGGTCCAGCGCCGCGCTGGGGTCCTGGAACACGATCTGCATGGCGCCGGCCAAAGCGCGGCGCTCAGCCGGGGCGGCATGGGTGACGTCGCGGCCCTCGAAGGCGACGGTGCCGCGCGTCGCCCGCTCCAGCCCCAGGATGGCGTAGCCGGTGGTCGACTTGCCGCAGCCGCTTTCGCCGACCAGCGCCAAGGTGCGGCCGGCCTCGAGATCGAGCGAGATGCCGTCCACCGCCTTGACCACGGCGCCCTTGGCGGCGCCGCCGCGGATCGGGAAATGCACCGCCAGGTCGCGGACCGAGAGAAGGGTCATGCCAGCGCCCCCACGCGGTCGCTGTACCAGCAGGCTGCGCGATGGGCGGGATCGCCCTGTGCCGGCTCCAGCGGCGGTGCCTCGGCGCAGCGCTCGTCGGCCAGCGGGCAGCGGGTGCGGAAGCGGCAGCCCTGCGGCCAGCTCGCCGCATCCGGCACTGCGCCGGCGATGGTCTTCAGCTCCTCCCGGCGCGGCCCGTCGAGGCGCGGCACGGTCGCCAGCAACAGCCTGGTGTAGGGGTGGGCCGGGGCGTCGAAGATCGCATCGACCGGCCCGCTCTCGACCACCGTGCCGCCATACATCACCGCCACCCGGTCGGCCATGTCGGCGACCACGCCCATGTCGTGGGTGATCAGCAGGATGGCGCTGCCGGCCTCGGCCCGCAGGGTCTTCAGCAGGTCCAGGATCTGCGCCTGGATGGTGACGTCCAGCGCCGTCGTCGGCTCGTCGGCGATCAGGATTTCCGGCCGGCAGATCAGGGCGGAAGCGATCATCACCCGCTGGCACATGCCGCCCGACAGCTCGAAGGGGAACTGGCCGGCCCGCCGCTCCGGATCGGCGATGCCGACCCGCGCCAGCATGGCCACGGCCTCGGCCCGGGCATCCGCGGCCGAGGCGCCGCGATGCAGCCGCAGGCTCTCTGCCACCTGGTCGCCGACCCGGACCAGCGGGTTCAGCGACGCTACCGGCTCCTGGAAGATCACCGACACCCGGTTGCCACGCAGGTCGCGCAGCGAAGCCTCGTCCAATGCCAGCAGGTCGGTGCCCTCCATGGCGATCGCGCCGCCGGCGACGCGCGCGGCGGCCGGCAGCAGCCGCAGCACCGACAGGGCGGTCAGGCTCTTGCCGCAGCCGCTTTCGCCGACCAGGGCCAGCACCTCGCCCCGGCCGATCGACAGCGACACCCCATCGACCACCGACCGGCCGCCGATGGCGACCCGCAGCCCGTCGATGGCGAGCAAGGGTGCCTCAGGCATCGGCCGGCCCCCCGACCGCGACGCCGGACCAGGGGCTGGTCGGATGCGCCATGCCGACCGTCTCGCCGGTCTCCGGATCGCGCGCGGCGGCCGAGGCGATGGCGAAGTTCACCGGATACAGCGTGTCCTCGACGATCTGGACCGGGAAGTCGCGGGCCACGGCGGCGGCGACATCCGGCGCTGCCGCCGCATTCACTTTGATGGTCGGGGTGCTGGCATCGACCCGCGGCGTGTGGAACGCCTCCTCCAGCGTCATGCCGTAGTCGACGACATAGGAGATCAGCTGCAGCAGCGCCGGGAAGATCGACCGGCCGCCGGCGGCCCCGATCGCCAGTTCCGGCCGGCCGTCGCGGCCCAGGATCAGCGGGCACATATTGGCCAGCGGCTGGGCGGCCCCGGCCATGGAGTTCGGCTGGCCCGGCCGCGGGTCGAACCACATCATGCCGTTGTTCATAAGGATGCCGGCCCGGGGCAGCACCACCTTCGACCCGAAGCGGGACAGCAGGGTGTTGGTCAGGGAAACCATGTTGCCCCGCGCGTCGACGACGCTGACATGGCTGGTGCAGCCGGGGTCGCGGGACAGGCCGGCATGGCCCATGCCGGTCAGGCGCCGGCGATAGGCCTCGCGCGCCGCCCGGGCATAGGCCAGCGCCGCCCGAGCATCCGGCTTCTCGCCCCAGGCGGTGCGCGGGGCCAGCAACTCCAGCGCTTCCAGCAGGCTGGGCCCGCCGCTCAGCCCCGGCATGGCCCAGACGTCGCGGCCGCGATAGGCGCCACGCAGCGGCTCGGCCCAGCGCGGGCGGTAGGCGGCGAGGTCGGCGGCGGTGATGCTGGACCCGGCCTCGGCCAGGTCGGTCGCGAGATCCCGCGCGGTCTCGCCCTCGTAGAAATCGCGGGCGCCGTCCCGCGCCAGGCGGCGCAGCATCCGCGCCTTGGCCGGCATCGGGCGGTGCTTTCCCTCCGCCGCCCCCGGCGCCCGTCCGTCCTCCAGCAGCAGCGCGGCCGTCGGCGCGAAGCGGGCCAGCGCATGGGCCTCGATCGAGATGCAGAAGGCGGCGTACCAGTCGATCTCCAGTCCGCGCTCGGCATTGTCGATGGCGGGGGCCAGGGCCTCGGCCCAGTCGATGCTGCCGAAGCGCTCCAGCGCCTCCGCCAGGCCGGCGACCGCACCGGGGACGCAGATCGAGGGGCCGCCGATCAGGTTGCGGTCCTCCACCACCGACGGCCACTGGAACCAGTTGCCGGTGTCGGCGCCCGCCAGCGGGTAGTCGGCGGGGTCCAGCGCCGCGGGGGCCCGGACGTTGAAATCCAGCGCCGAGACCGTGCCGGTAGCGCCATCGGCATGCAGCAGGAAGCCACCGCCGCCGATGCCGGACAGCCAGGGCTCGACCACGCTCAGCACCAGCGCCGCCACCACCGCCGCATCCATGGCGTTGCCGCCGCGGCCCAGCACCGCCGCGCCGGCCTCGGCCGCGTATCGGTGCTGGGCCGCGACCAGGCCATGGCGGCTGCGGATCTCGGTCTTGCGCCCGCTCACATTCATGCCGGGCGCCCGAAGCGGCGCGGCTCGACCGGGCCGGGGATGTCGGAGGCGGCGACGAACCGCCCGGCATTGGCCGACCCGGTGTGATACGCCGCGACCTCGCCGACCGTGGCGACCCAGACGCCGGGCGCCACTGTGACCCGCTGCAGCAGGCGCTCCAGCAGCCGCAGCCGCTGAGCGCGGCCGGAGATCCAGTCATGGACGGTCAGCATGAACAGGCCGTTCAGGCGGCGCAGCATCTCCCACTCGTCCAGCCAGCCCTCCAGGATCGGCCCCGGCGCCTCGGGCGGCCACTGGTCGGTGCCGCCGCCGGAGAATTTGAAGAACACGGCGTCGTCGATCGCCCATTGCACCGGCACCTCGACCACGCCGTCGATCTCATAGGGGTGGTCGGCGCCCGCCAGCGAACTGTCCCAGAAGCCGTGCCGCCGGATCTCCGCCAGCATGTGCGGCGTCATCTCCCAGGCCGGGGAGCGGAAGCCCTTCGGCACCGCGCCGGTCTGGCGGCGGAACACCTCGATCGCCGCCTCCAGCGCGCCGGTGAACTCGGCGTCGCTGCTCTGCGCCACGATCTCATGGAAATAGCCGTGCAGCCCGATCTCGTGGCCGCGCTCCAGGAAGGCGGGCAGCAGCTCGGGGTTGGCTTCGGCCACCGCGCCGGGCACGAAGAAGCTGCCCTTGATGCCGAAGCGGTCAGCCAGATCCAGCAGCCGCCAGATGCCGAGGCGCGGGCCGAAGCGGCGCTGCTCCAGCTGGCCCAGCGACCGCGTCGCCTCCGGCGCCCGCTGCGACCAGAGATAGGGCGAATCCGCGTCGACATCGACGGTGAAGCAGAAGGCGCTGTCGCGGCCTTGCGGCCATTGGTAGCGCGGCCAGGGCTGGACCATCGGACTTCTCCTAGAGCGGCGACTTCTTGGCCTGGTAGACGGCCATCGACCCGATCGAGTTGCCGCCGTCGACGGTCATGGTCGACCCGGTCATGTAGGCGGCGGCGTCGCTGGCCAGGAACAGCACGGCGTTGCCGACATCGGCAGCCGAGGAGGGGCGGCCGAGCGGGATCGACCCGCTGGTCGCCTCGACATGCTCCTGGGTCAGCAGGCTGACCTTGCTGCCGGCGATGAAGCCGGGCTCGACCGTGTTGACCCGGATGCCGAACTCCGCCAGCTCCAGCGCGAAGCCCTTGGTCAGCCGGTCCAGCGCGGTCTTCGACACGCAGTAGGGCACGACGGTCCGCCGCATCTTGCGCGACGCGCCGGAGGAGATGTTGATGACGCTGCCGGGCACCTTGGCGGCGATCATCTGCTTGGCCAGGACCCGGGTCAGCAGGAAGGGCGCGCGCAGGTTGACGTCGAAGATCCGGTCCCATTCCTCGACATCGATGTCGAGCAGGAAGCCGCTGGGATAGACTCCGGCGTTGTTGACCAGGATGTCGGCCGTGCCCCAGCGGACCGCGATCTCGGCAGCCAGCCCGTCGATCTCCTTCTCCTTGCGCAGATCGGCCGCGTAGGCGAAGCGGTCGCCCTTGAGGTTCATGGCCACGCGGTCGAGGTCGGGCTCCGAGGTGTCGGTCAGGCACAGGCTGGCGCCGGCCTCGGCGAAGGCGGCGGCGATCCAGCTGCCGACCACGCCGCAGGCGCCGGTCACCACCACGCGCTTGCCGTTCAGATCCTGTGGGATGTTCATGGGGTTCCTCATCGGCTGTGGGGGTCGAGACGGTCGCGCAGCGCGTCGCCGATCAGGTTGGCGGCGAGCACCAGCAGGAACAGGCAGAGGCCGGGGAAGGTCGCGATCCACCAGGCGGTGGCGACGTAGTTGCGCCCGGTCGACAGCATCGCGCCCCAGCTCGCGGTCGGCGGCTGCACGCCGAGGCCGAGGAAGGACAGCCCGGCCTCGAACAGCACCATCAGCCCGAATTCCAGCGTCGCGACCACGGTCACGGCGCCCAGGATGTTCGGCAGGATGTGGCGGAACAGCACGCGCAGCGGCCCGGCCCCCATGAAGGCGGACAGCCGGACATAGGGCCGGCCGGCGATCGACAGCGTCTGGCCATAGGCGACGCGGGCGTAGCGCGGCCAGCGCGTCAGGGCCAGCACCAGGATGACGTTCAACAGGCCGGGGCCGACCACGGCGACGGTGATGATGGCCAGCAGGATGGCGGGCACCGACAGGAACACGTCGACCACCCGCATCACCACCATCTCGACCGGGCCGCGCAGATAGCCCGCGAGCATGCCCAGCACGGTGCCGACGATTCCGGAGATCAGCACCGACAGCACCGCGACCAGCAGTGAGATCCGGGCGCCCCAGACCAGGCGGCTCAGCAGGTCGCGGCCGAGCTCGTCGCTGCCCAGCAGGTAGTGGACGTTGCGGGCGACAGTGCCGGGCGGCTTCAGCCGGCCCAGCAGGTTCTGGGCGTTCGGGTCGTAGGGGGCGACCAGCGGCGCCAGCACGGCGGCCAGGGCGAACAGCGCCAGCAGGATGATGAAGGGCGCGGCACGTCGCAGCGGGCGTCTCGCGGCGGGGGCCGGAGTTGTGTCGACGGTGGCGCTCATCGGGCGTTCCCCAGCCGGATGCGTGGGTCGACGACGGTGTAGAGGAGGTCGGTCAGCAGGTTCAGCGCGACCGTGACGAAGGACCCCAGCAGCACCACCCCCTGCACGATCGGGAAGTCGCGCGCCAGGATCGACTGCACCGTCAACTGCCCCAGCCCGGGCCAGGCGAACACCGTCTCGACGATCACCGCGCCGGCCAGCAAGTTCGAGATCTCCAGCCCGGCGACCGTGATCACCGGGATCGACGCGTTGCGGGCCAGGTGGCGCAGCAGCAGGCGGCCGGTGGCGGCGCCGCGGGCACGGGCGGTGCGGACATAGTCCTTCGACAGCTCCTCCAGCAGCGCCGTGCGCGTCACCCGGGCGAAGGTCGCCATGCTGAGCAACCCGAGCGCCACCGACGGCATCACCAGATGGTCGATCCCGCCTGTGGAGGAGGGCGGCAGCCAGCCCAGCGTGACGGCGAAGACCAGGATCATCAGGATGCCGCTCCAGAAGGTCGGCATGCTCTGCGCCGCCAGCACCAGCCCGGCCAGGATCCGGGCCGTCCAGCGGTCGCGCCCCAGCGCCAGTGCCACCCCGACCGGGATGCCGATGCCGCAGGCAACGAGCAGCGCCCCGGCTGCCAGCGCCAGGGTATAGGGCAGGCGCGAGGCGATGATGTCGGCGACCGGCACGTTCTGCACCACCGACCGGCCCAGGTCGAAGCGGGCGATCTCGCCCAGGAAGGACAGGTACTGCACCCACAGCGGCCGGTCGAAGCCCAGCGCATGGCGCAGCGCCTCGATATCCGCCTGGGTCGCGGTGTCCGGCACCAGCAGGTAGGTCGGGTCGCCGGTCAGGCGCTGCAGGAAGAAGATCAGCGTGGCGACGCCGAAGATCGTCAGCAGCGCCTGGCCCAGGCGGCGGAGCAGGAAGGCGGTCATGCCGGGCGCCGATCCTCCCCTAGTCCGACCAGGACATGCGGTTCAGGAACAGGCTCTCGTTGGGCGTCGGCGTCCATTGCAGCGGCTTGGCGGCGCCGTAGATCGCCACCGTCTGGAACAGCGGCACCACCGGGATCTCCTTGGCGATGAAGGTGCTGATCTTGCGGTAGTCGGTCAGCCGCTTGTCCGGGTCCAGCGTCGCCCGGGCGTCGTCCAGCCACCCGTCGAGCTCCTTGCTCTCGACGATGGTCCAGGGATTGCCGGAGTGGAACAGCTGGTACAGCGCCCCGTCCGCATCCTGGCAGGCGCAAGACGATCGGCTGACGGCGAGGGCCGGGCCGCCCTGCGCGCCCTGCTGGATCAGCTTCAGGAAGGTCGGGGTGTCGACCAGCTTGATGCTGGCGTCGAAGCCGACATCGGCCAGCTCCTGCTGGATCGCCTGGACCACCCGCTGGTCGAAGAAGGCGCCGGTGGCGATCTCGACCTTCGGCGATCCGCCGGCCTCGGCGACCAGGGCCTTGGCCTTGTCCGGGTCGTAGGGCAGGCCGGGGATGTCCTCGAACCAGCCGAAATGGGCCGGCGTCAGCATCTGCCCGATCGGCTTGTCCAGGCCGCCGAGGATGCCCTCGGTGATGCCCTCCTTGTCGACGGCATAGGCCACGGCCTGGCGCAGCCGAAGATCGTCGAAGGGCGGCCTGGTCGGGTTCAGGCGCAGATAAGCCAAACGCTCGGTCAGCGTATAGAGCCGCTTGCCCTTGCCCGACGCCTCGAGCTGGCCGGCCAGGTCGGAATCGAGCGACACCGCCAGGTCGGCGCTGCCGGCCTGGATGTCGGCCAGCCGGGTGGCGGCGTCGGGCACGGCGCGGAACACCGCGGTCGCGAACGGCCCCTTCGTCCCCCAATAGGCATCGTTGCGGGTCAGGGTGACGGCGACACCGCGCTGCCAGCCGTCGAACTTGTACGGCCCGCTGCCGACCGGCTTCAGGTTGAAGGCGTCGTTGCCCACGGCCTCGACCACATGCTTCGGCACGATCGACAGCTTCACCAGCTGCGCCAGCAGGGCCGGGTAGGGGCCGGCGAGGGTCAGCACGACGCTGTGCGGTCCCGTCGCCTCGGCCTTGACGATCTTGTCGAACTGGCCCTGCTGCGGGCTGGCGAGCTTCGGATCGATGATCCGGGTGACGCTGAAGGCGACGTCCTCCGGCGTCAGCGGGCTGCCGTCATGGAAGGTGACGCCGTCGCGGATCTCGAACTCGACCTGGGTGTCGGACAGCGTCTTCCAGGCCGTCGCGATCTGCGGGGCGATCGCGCCCTTGTCGTCGCGGGTGACCAGGTTGTCGAAGATGTTGCGATAGACGTAGTAGCTGTCCGGGTTCCACTGCAACTGCGGGTCCAACGTCGACGGCTCGTTGACCAGGTCGACGACGAAGCGGTCCTTGGCCTCCGCCGGGGCCGCCAGGGCCAGGGCGGCGACCAAGGCCAGCGCCGCGCCCAGCAGGGCGGGCTTGAGCGTATGTGCCATCGTCAGTCCGCCCAGGACATGCGGTTCAGGAACAGGCTCTCATTCGGCGTCGGCTGCCAGTTCAGCCCCTTGGCCGCGCCGTAGATGATTGCGGCCTGGTACAGCGGCAGCGCCGGCACCTCGGTGGCGACGATCTCGTTGACCTTGGCGTAGCGGTCGAGGCGGGTGGCCTCGTCCAGCGTCGAGCGTGCCTCGACCAGCAGCTTGTCAACCTCGGCGTTGCGGTAGTTCGACCAGCCGCTGCTGCTGTGCAGCAAAGGGAACAGCACGCCGTCTGCGTCCTGGCAGGCGCAGGACCAGCGGCCGAAGGTGATGCTCGCGCCTTCCTGCGGCTTGCCCTGCGACCGCTTCAGGTAGCTGGCCATGTCGGTCATCGTGATCTTCACGTTGATGCCGACCTCCGTCAGCTGCTGCTGCACGGCCTGGACGATGCGCTGGTCGTAGACCGGGGCGGTGGACAGCTCGGCCTCGGCCTTCGCCGCGTCGCCGGCCTCGGCGACCAGCGCCTTGGCCTTCTCCGGATCGTAGGGGAAGCCCTCGACGCCCTCGGTCCAGCCGACATGGGCGGGGGTCAGCAGCTCCGCCACCGGTTTGTCGTAGCCGCCCAGGATGCCCTCGGTCAGCCCCTCCTTGTCGATGGCATAGGCCACGGCCTGGCGCAGCTTCGGGTTGTCGAAGGGCGGGTTCATCGGGTTCAGCCGCAGATAGGCGACGCGCTCGGTCAGCACCACCAGCGGCTTGACCTTGTCCGAGCCCTGGATCTGCGCGGCCAGGTCGCTGTCGAGGGTGACGACCAGATCGGCGGTGCCGGCCTGCAGGTCGGCCACGCGGGTCGCGGCGTCCGGCACGGCACGGAACACCGCGGTCTGGAACGGGCCCTTGGTGCCCCAATAGGCGTCGTTGCGGGTCAGGGTGACGGCGACGCCGCGCTGCCAGCTGTCGAACTTATACGGCCCGCTGCCGACCGGCTTCTGGTTGAAGGCGTCGTTGCCCACCGCCTCGACCACATGCTTCGGGACGATCGACAGCTTCACCAGCTGGGCAAGGAGGGCGGGGTAGGGGCCGTCGGTCTTCACCCGGACCGTGGTCGGGCCGGTCGCCTCGGCGCCGGTGATCTTGTTGAACTGGCCCAGCTGCGGGCTGGCGAATTTCGGGTCGGTGATGCGCCGGACGCTGTAGGCGACGTCCTCGGCCGTCAGCTTCTGCCCGTCATGGAAGGTGATGTCGTCGCGGATCTGGAACTCGACCTCGGTGTCCGAGAGGTATTTCCAGGAGGTCGCGACCTGCGGGACGATCTCGCCCTTGTCGTCGCGGGTGACCAGGTTGTCGAAGATGTTGCGGTAGACGTAGTAGCTGTCCGGGTTCCACTGCAGCTGCGGGTCCAACGAGGACGGCTCGTTCACCAGGTCGACGGTGAGCCGGTCCTTGGCCATGGCCGGCGCCGCCGCCAGCATCATCGCCCCGAGCGCCACACCCAGGCCCGCGCCGAGCCATTTGATCCGCGTCATGTGATGTCCCCCTGTCGTTGGGACCGGTCCAGGCGCGTCCCGCGCACCGTCGCCGGTCTGGTTTGTCGTCGATGTCTGCCGCGCTCCGCTCCCGTCACGTCGAGGGACGAGGGCAGGGAGAACAGGGCGTCGGTGGCGAAGTCCTGGAAGGAAGCGATCGCTGTCGCGATCTCGCGCCGCGCCGCCGCCTCATCGCCCGCGGCGAGCGCCGCCACCAGCGGCTCGCGCCCGACCGGCCGGTGGTGCCGCCCGGCGAGGTCGAAGAAGGCGGCGATCCGGTCCGCTTGGTTCCAGGCCTCGTCCAGCCAGTGGCCGACCAGCCCGCCGGCCTGGGCGGCCAGCTGGTCCACGATCTGACGGTCGGTGGCGCGAAAGGTAACCAGGGCTTGGCGATCCTCTCGCCCCTGCAGCGCAGCCCCCATCCGGGTCATCGCGGTCAGCCGGGCCGCGACATCCGGTGGCAGCCGGAGGTCGGCCAGGCTGGGCTCGATCGCCTTGCGGGCGCGGATAACATCGCCGATCAGCGCGCCGGTGACCGGCGCCACGCGCCAGCCGCGGCGCGGCTCGACCGCGACCAGCCCTTCGGCGGCCAGGGTGACGAGGGCGGTGCGGATGGCGGCGCGGCCCAGCCCGAAGCGCTTGGCGAGCTCAGGCTCCGAGCACTCGGCATCCGGCGGCAGCTCGCATTCGATCACGGCACGGCGCAGCCGCTTCAGCGCGAAGGCCGCCTTCGGCTCGGCGCCAGGTGCCCGGATCTGGGCGAAAGGCGAGGCAGGATCGTACATGCCCGGCAGCGTGGCATTGTACGTGACATCTCACAAGATGAATCTGAGATTTTACACAGTTATCCTGAATTAGGAATTCGTGTCAGGGTCGGCTGGCAGCGCGACCTCGCGGCGGGACCGTTCGGACTGCCCGGCCGCCTCGATGCAGGCGATGAGGTGGCGGGCATAGGCGCCATCCGCCGGATTTGGTCCGGTGCCGCCGATCAAGGCGAGCATCGCCTGCCATTCGCGCTCGACCGCGCGCTGCGCCCAGTCCGGCTCGATCGAATTCGGCACCGCGGTCCAGGCGCCGCCCCGACCGATCGCGAGGCCCTGGTCGAAATCGAGGCGCAGGGTGCCGGCCTCGCAGACCAGGTCCATGGCGAAGCCGACGCCGCCGTCGCGGTAGCCGACGCTCGCCACTTGGCCGATCCGGCCGTCGGCGAAGCGCAGCAGCATCAGCGCCGTGTCGTCGGCCTCCTGGTCGTGGAAATGGGTGCCGGCCATGGCCGAAACCGATGCCACCGGGCCGTCCATCAGCCAGACCAGCCGGTCGAGCGCGTGGATCCCGGCGGTCAGCAGCATGCCGCCGCCGGTCTTCGGCGACAGGTGCCAGAGCTGGCGGTTCGCCTCCATCCACAGCTTGATCAGCCAGCTGCTGCCGAAGACCGGTCGGCCGATATCGCCGGACGCGATGATCTCCCGCGCAGCGAGGCAGGGCAGGGCGAAATGCAGGACATGGCCGACCATCAGATGGATTCCGGCCTTGGCCACCGCGGCGTTGATCGCGTCGCATTCGGCGACGGTCGGCGCCATCGGCTTCTCCAGCAGGATGTGCTTGCCGGCCTGCGCCGCGGCGATCGCCATTTCGGCGTGCAGGTGATGCGGCGTGGCGATCAGCACCGTGTCGACCGCCGGGTCGTCCAGCAGTGCCCGCCAATGGGCATGGGCGGTGCCGCCATGCTCCCGCACGAAGGCCCGGGCCGCGTCGATGTCCTGCCGGCAGACCGCCGCGACCCGCGCGCCCGGCACGGCGGCGATCGCCCGCGCATGGATCGCGCCGAAGAAGCCGGCGCCGATGACGCCGATGCCGATCATGCTGCGGCCTCCTGATAAGCTTGGTCGATCAGGCGCATGGCCTGCAGATAGTCGCCGATCCCGACCGATGGTGGCGCGCCGCGCGCCAAGCGGTCCAGTGTGTCGGCCATGAAGGCCTTGTAGCGGTCCGCCGGCGGGATCGGCGCCAGGTCGCGCAGTTGCCCGTCATCCAGCGTGGCGACGCGGCAGCTGTCGCCGCGGTCGAGCAGATAGGCGTTGCCGGCCGAGACGCGCCATTCGAAATCGCCGCCCGGCGCCATCGAGGCGTAGGTATAGCCGGCCTCGACCGTCGCGATCATGCCGTCCGGCGCCCGCAGGGTGACGATCGCGTATTCCTCGACCGCCTCGCCATGGAGGCGCCGGTCGACCGAGGCCGAAACGATGGCGAGTTCGGCGCCGCCGGCCAGGGCCAGCACGGCGTCGATGCCGTGGATGCCGAGGTTGCGCAGGGCCCCGCCGCCGCCGATCGCCGGGTCCAGCACCCAGGGCACCCCGTCCAGCCGGTAGCGCTCCGGCGGGCCGTTCACGATCCGGAACTGGGCGTGCGAGACCGGACCGAGCCGGCCGGCGGCCTTCAAGGTCTCGATCTCCGCCCAGATCGGGCCGCAGCGGTTGGGCAGGGGGACGGCGGCGAACAGGCCGCGGGCCGCCTCGGCCAGCGGTTCGAGGGCGGCGGTCGACACCGCGGCCGGCTTCTCCAGCACGATCGGCAGGCCGGCCTCGATGCAGGCCAGGGCCAGGTCGGGCACCTGGTCCGGCCGGCCCATGACCACGGTCAGATCGGGCTTCGTCGCGATCAGCGCCGCGACCGAGGGCTGGCGGGCTACTCCGTGCTTCGCAGCGAACCCGGCCGCGACCGCGGGGTCCCGATCCCAGGCGGCGACCACCTCGGCGCCTGCCGTCCGCGACGCCTCCAGATGCATGCCCGCATGCCAATGCCCCACGCCCGCCAAGGCCACTCGGGCCATTCCATCCTCCCGCTTTGCTTATGGCCTTGACAGATATCCTACAAGTCGGCAACCATCAAGCCATGCTGATCCGGGGATGCCGCCGATGAAGGAGATCAAGCCGCTCGCCCGGCCGCCGCTGCTCCATGTCTCGGTGCAGGAGAGTCTGAAGAGCTATATCGACGACAACGCCCTCAGCCCCGGCGCGCCGCTGCCGCCGGAGAACGATCTGGCGCAGCAGCTCGGGGTCAGCCGCAACTCGGTGCGCGAGGCGATCAAGGCGCTGGAATCGCTCGGCATCCTGGAGACGCGGCGCGGCATCGGCGTGTTCGTGAAAGCCTTCTCCTTCGAGCCGCTGCTGGCCAACCTGGCCTATGGCCTGGGTGGCGCGCTGCGCGAGGTCGAGGAGGTGCTGGAGATCCGCCGCGTGCTCGAGGTCGGGCTGATCGGCAAGACCATCGAGCTGATTGGCGAAGCGGACCTGGCGGAGCTGAAGGACACGGTCGAGCGCATGCGCCGCCGGGCCGAGCGGAACGAGAGCTTCGCCGAGGAGGACCAGCAGTTCCACCACCTGCTGTTCCGCTGCCAGAACAACCGCATGCTGACCAGCCTGATCGATGTGTTCTGGATGGCCTTCTACAAGGCATCCGACTTCGTGAACCTGGCCAATGTCGACCCGATGGCGACCTGGCGGGACCATCAGGAGATCTGTGCCGCGATCGAGGCGCGCGACGGGGCCGCGGCCCGCAGCCGGCTCGACCAGCACTATGACGGGATCGCCCGTCTCCTCGCGACCCGGAAGGGCGCGAAAGCAGAAAACTGACAGGGAGGAACATGATGAGATTCGGGATGCTGGCATCCGCGCTGGCGCTCGCCGCCGCCATGGCATGGGCGCCGGGCGCTTCGACGCCCGCTGTGGCGCAGGAGCCGTCGACGATCACCGGCGGGTTCGATGTCGGGCCGGGTGGCTTCCAGGGCAACTTCAACCCGCTCGCCGCCACTGGCGGCTTCACCTGGCTCAGCCTGTATTTCGAGCCGCTGGTGATCAACGACGACAAGCTGGAGAGCATCGTCGGCGACCTGGCGGCGAGCTACGAGGTCAGCGCCGACAAGCTGCAATACACCTTCAAGCTGGCCGACGCGAAATGGCATGACGGCCAGCCCTTCACCTCGGCCGATGTGAAGTTCACCATCGACACCGCGAAGAACGGCGCCACCGGCACGGTGTTCGCCGCCCGGCTCGGCGCCATCGCCTCGGTCGAGACGCCGGACGCGAAGACCGCGGTGCTGAAGCTGTCGGCGCCGAACGCCGGCCTGCTGGCGACGCTGACCCAGCTGATGATGCTGCCGCAGCACGCGCTGAAGGACATCCCGTCGGGCTCGCTGGCCAAGCACGAATGGTGGTCGAAGTCGCCGATCGGCACCGGCCCGTACAAGTTCTCGCGCTACGTCACCGACCAGTATGTCGAGCTGGCCGCAAATGCCGATTATCGCGGCGGCAAGCCGGTGACCGACCGGATCATCAACCGCTACTTCGCCAACACCGCGGCGGCGGTGGCGGCGCTGCGCTCCGGCGAGATCAGCTTCAGCTATGTCGAGGCCGATGACATCGCGACCTTCCAGGGCAATGACGGCTTTAAGGTGATCGAGGGCAACTCCTACGTCGTCAACTATCTGGGCTTCAACCAGGAGGTGCCGCTGTGGAAGGACGTCCGCGTCCGCCAGGCGGTGATGCATGCCATCAACCGCGACGCGATCGTGCAGAGCCTGTACAAGGGCGCCGCCGAGATCGCCAATTGCGGCTATGTCGCCGACCACCTGCTGCCCTCGGGCCTCGACGCATACGCCTATGATCCGGAGAAGGCGAAGCAGCTGCTGGCCGAGGCCGGCTGGGACCAGATCAACGGCAGCAAGCCGATCCCGCTCCTGACCTACTACAACACGCCGCTGGCCTCGAACGTGCTGGCCGCGGTGCAGGCGATGCTGGCTCAGGTCGGCATCAATGTGGTGCCGCGGGCGGTCGACACGCCGACCTACAACGCCACCATCTACGCCCAGAACCCGGACTGGACGCAGTTCCCGCTGGTCTATGCCGGGCTGCAGAACGGGCCGGACCCCAGCGCCATCAACATCGGCCTGAACGAGAAGCAGATCCCGCCGGCCGGCGCCAACTTCCTGCGCATCCGCATGCCTGAGGTGACCGGCGCCTTCGACGCCGCCCTGAACGAGACCGACGACAGCAAGCGGGCCGAGCGCTATCAGGCCGTCTGCAAAGCGATGAACGCCAACCTGCCCTGGGCCACCATGTGGGTGGCCAAGCGCTACGGCGTCGCCTCCAGCAAGCTGAAGGACTTCGTCTGGATCCCGGCTCCGGCCGGCGGCCCCTTCGCCGCCCATCCGGAGAAGTGGGCGCTCGGCAACTGACATCCATCCATGGGGCAGGGGGCGCGGCCAGCCGGGCCGCGCCGTCCCGCCGGGACAGGACATGCTGAATTTCTGCCTTCGTCGCCTCGCGGTCGGGATCGGCATGCTGATCGCTCTCAGCCTGCTGATCTTCATCCTGCTCCGGCTCGCGCCCGGCGACCCGATCGACGCATACATCAACCCGAATGTGGCGATGTCGCAGGAGGAGATGGCCGGGGTGCGCGCCCGTCTCGGCCTCGACCAGCCGCTGCCGGTGCAGTACCTGGCCTGGCTGGGCGGGGCGCTGCGCGGCGATCTCGGCTTCTCGCTGCAGCGCAATGGCGAGACCGTGCTGGGGCTGGTGGCGCAGCGCATCGGCCCGACCCTGCTGCTGATGGGGACCGGGCTGGCGATCGCCATCGTGGTCGGCATCGGCGCCGGCATCATCGGCGCCGTCCGGCGCAACTCGGCGACCGATCTCGGCCTGTCGGTCGCCGCCTTCCTCGGCATCTCCAGCCCGGCCTTCCTGACCGCGCTGGTCGGCCTCTACGTCTTCTCCGTGCTGCTGCGCTGGGCGCCGTCCGGCGGCATGCTGACTCCCGGCGCGCCGTTCTCGCTGGGCGACCTGGTCAGCCACCTGATCCTGCCGGCGCTGCTGCTGTCGATCGGCCACGCCGCGCTGATCATGCGCTACATGCGTGCCTCGCTCTTGGAGGTGCTGAACCAGGACTATGTCCGCTCGGCCCGCGCCAAGGGAGTCAAGGAGTTCTGGGTGGTGGTGAAGCACGCGCTGCGCAACGCGCTGCTGCCGGTCGTCACCCTGATCGGGTCGACCATCGGCATCGCCGTCGGCGGCGCCATCTTCCTCGAAAGCGTCTTCAACTGGCCGGGCATGGGCCTCCTGCTGGTCAGCGCGGTGGAGACCCGCGACTATCCGGTGATCATGGGGGCGACGCTGGTGGTCGGCGCCTGCGTGATCCTGGCCAACCTGCTGACCGACATCGCCTATGCGGCGATCGACCCGCGGATCCAGGTGGCCTGACATGGCGGTCGTGGAAACCTCCCGCTCCCGCGGCGGCAACGGCCCGCTGGCCCGCGCCTTCCGCCGCTTCGCGTCCAACGGCGCGGCGCTGGCCGGCATCGCCATCCTGGTGCCGATGCTGGTGCTGATCGTCTGCTACCCGCTGATCCTGGGCCACAAGCCGAACGACATCGACCTGCTGGCCCTCAACAAGGGGCCCAGCGTCGCCCATTGGCTCGGCACGGACGGTGTCGGCCGCGACATCCTGGCCCGGGTGCTGCAGGGCGGCCGCATCTCGCTGCTGGTCGCCGTGGTGTCGGTCGCGATCTCGGTGGTGATCGGCTTCCTGGTCGGGTCGATCTCGGCCATGGCCGGCCGCTTCACCGATGCGGCGATCATGCGCTTCGTCGACCTCGCCATGACCCTGCCGCCGGTGATCTCGCTGCTGGTGCTGGCCTCGATCACCGGCGCCGGCATCGTGCCGACCATCATCGTCATCTCGCTGCTGTCCTGGCCGGTGCTGGCGCGCATGGTGCGGGCCCGGCTGATGGAGCTGCGCGAGCGCGACTTCGTGGTGGCGTCGCGCGGCATGGGCGCCGGCCTCGGCCACCTGCTGTGGCGGCACGGCCTGCCGAACTCGATCGACATCCTTGTGGTCTACGCCACGCTGCAGATCGCCGCCGCGATCCTGCTCGAGGCCGGCCTGTCCTTCCTCGGCCTCGGCGTGCCGCCGCCGGAGGCGAGCTGGGGCAACATGCTGAACGCTGCCCGCAGCACCGTGGTGCTGGAGCAGTACCCTTGGCAGTGGCTGTTCCCGGGCGCCGCCCTGGTGATCACCGTGCTGGCCATCAACTTCGTCGGCGACGGATTGCGCGACGCCTTCGACCCCCGTTCCGAACTCAACTGACCGAAAAGTCCTTCATCATGGCATCAGCCCCAGCCTTCCAGGGCGTCGTCCCGCCCGTCGTCACCCCGCTGACCGCGGATTTCCAGGTCGACTATCCGTCCTTCACCCGCGTGCTCGAGCATCTGATCGACGGCGGCGTGCACGGCCTTTTCGTGCTCGGCTCGACCAGCGAGGTGGTGTTCCATGACGAGGCGACCCGGCGGCGGATCCTGGAGCATGCGGTCAAGGTCGCGAACGGCCGCGTGCCGGTGCTGGCCGGGGTGATCGACCCGACCACCGACCGCGTCATCGGCCATGCCAAAGTGGCGCAGTCGATCGGCGTCGCCGCAGTGGTGGTGACTGCGCCCTTCTATGCCCGCACCAGCCAGCCGGAGATCGTCGACCATTTCCGCTATGTCCGCGAGGCCATCGATGTGCCGGTCATCGCCTACGACATCCCGGTCTGCGTCCATGTCAAGCTGGACCGTGCCGGCGTGGTGACGCTGGCCCGCGAGGGCACCATCGCCGGGCTGAAGGATTCCAGCGGCGACGACGGCAATTTCCGTTTTGCTTTGATGGACCTGGCCGACAGGCCGGAGATCGCGATGATGACGGGGTCGGAGATCGTGTGCGATTCCGTCCTGGCCGCGGGCGCTCACGGCATCGTGCCCGGCCTCGCCAATGTCGATCCGCATGGCTATGTCCGCCTCTACGACCTGTGCCGCAAGGGCGACTGGGCGGCGGCGCGGGCGGAGCAGGAGCGGCTGTGCCGCCTGTTCGAGATCGTCTGGGTCAGCCTGCCGCGCACCAGCGCCGGCTCGGCCGGCGTCGGCGGCTTCAAGACCGCGATGCGCCGCCTCGGCATCATCGACACCAATGTCATGGCCCGGCCGCAGCGGGCGCTGAACGACGCCGAGGCCGCGAAGGTCGAGGCGATCCTGCAGGCGACCGGCCTGCTGGCCTGAGGATTCGATGGTAGAGGCTCAGCACCCCATCCTCGACGTCCATGGGCTGCGGACCGTGTTCCGCATCCGCGGCCGCGAGGTGACCGCGGTGGCGGATCTCGACCTCGCCATCGGCGCGGCGGAGACCGTCGCGCTGGTCGGCGAGTCCGGCTCCGGCAAGTCGGTGACGAGCCTCTCCATCATGGGGCTGCTGCCGGCCAAGGCCGGGCGCGTGGCCGCGGGGTCGATCCGGTTCCGCGGCAAGGACGGGCAGGGGCGGGACCTGGCGACGCTGGACGGGGAGGCGCGGCGCCGGATCCGGGGCAACGACATCGGCATGGTGTTCCAGGAGCCGATGACCAGCCTGAACCCGGTCTACACCATCGGCGACCAGATCGCGGAGCCGGTGCGCATCCATCTCGGCCGCGACCGCAAATCGGCCTGGGCCGCGGCGGTCGACCTGCTCGACAGCGTCGGCATCCCCGACCCGAAGCGGCGGGCGGCGCAGTATCCGCATGAGCTGTCGGGCGGCATGCGCCAGCGCGCCACCATTGCCATGGCTTTGGCCTGCGACCCGACGCTGCTGCTGGCCGACGAGCCGACCACCGCGCTCGACGTCACCATCCAGGCGCAGATCCTCGACCTGCTGCGGCGGCTGCAGGACCAGCGCGGCATGGGCGTGCTGTTCGTGACCCACAATCTCGGCGTGGTGGCCGAGATCGCCCATCGCGTGGCGGTGATGTATGCCGGCCGGATCGTCGAGACCGGGCCGGTGCGCGAGGTGTTCCGGCACCCGCGCCACCCCTACACCATCGGCCTGCTGGCCTCGGTGCCGAAGCTGGGCGAGGCGACGCGGCTGAAGGCGGCGGGGGAGAAGCTGGCCACCATCCCGGGCACGGTGCCCAGCCTCGCCGCCATGCCCCCCGGTTGCGCCTTCGCGACCCGCTGCCCGCATGTGGTCGACGCCTGCCGCGCCGCCGTGCCGGCGGCGGCCGAGGTCGGCCCCGGCCACACCAGCCGCTGCATCCGCTGGCAGGAGCTCTGACCATGGCCGAACCGCTTCTCGCCGTGCGCGGCCTGGCCAAGCATTTCGGCCCTGGCGCCTTCGGCCGCGGCCCGCTGGTGCGCGCGCTCGACGACATCCATTTCGACGTCGGCCGCGGCGAGGTGGTCGGCCTGGTCGGCGAATCCGGCTCGGGCAAGACCACGATCGGCCGGTCGGTGCTGCGGCTGATCGAGCCGACGGCCGGCGAGGTCGTGTTCGACGGCCAGGACCTGACCAAGCTGTCCGGCGCCGCGATGCGCCGGCAGCGGCGGCGGATGCAGTACATCTTCCAGGACCCTTTCGCCAGCCTGTCGCCGCGGATGACGATCGGCGAGATCCTGACCGAGGGCCTGGCGATCCAGGGCATCGGCACCGGCCGCGAGCGGCTGGCCAAGGCGCGGGCGGCGCTGGAGGCGGTGGAGCTGCCGGCCGACGCTGTCGAGCGCTACGCCCATGAGTTCTCCGGCGGCCAGCGCCAGCGCATCGGCATCGCGCGGGCCCTGGCGCTGGAGCCGGAGTTCCTGGTGGCGGACGAGCCGGTCTCGGCGCTCGACGTCTCGGTGCAGGCGCAGATCGTCAACCTGCTGCGCGACCTGCAGCTGCGCCTCGGCCTGACCATGCTGTTCATCTCCCACGACCTCGCGGTGGTGGAGTACATCTGCGACCGGGTGATCGTGCTGTATCTCGGCCGGATCATGGAGATCGCGCCGAGCGAACGGCTCTACGCCGCGCCGAAGCACCCCTACACCCGGGCGCTGCTGTCGGCGATCCCCGAGCCGGACCCGGACCGGCCGCGCCAGCGCCAGATCCTGAAGGGCGACATCCCCAGCCCGGCCAACCCGCCCTCCGGCTGCGTCTTCCGCACCCGCTGCCCGCACGCGATCGAGGCCTGCGCCCGCGAGGTGCCGAAGCTGGAGGAGGTCGAGCCCGGGCACTTCAAGGCTTGCATCCGCCAGGATGTCAGCCGATGAGCGGGAGGGACGACGTGCTGCGCGGCAACTGGGCGACGCTGCTGCTGCCGATCGCGGCGGATGAGAGCATCGATTTCGAACGGCTGGCGGAGGAGATCGACCTGCTGGTCGCGGCTCGGGTCGACGGCATCTATTCGAACGGGACGGCGGGCGAGCTGCACAACCAGACCGAGGCGGAGTACGCCGCGATCCAGAGGCTGCTGGCCGAGAAATGCCGGGCCGCCGGCATGCCCTTCGTGATCGGCGCCTGCCAGCCGGACCCGAGCCTCGCGCGGCAGCGGGTGCATCTGGCGCGGGACCTCGGCCCGGCGGCGATCCAGGTGGTGCTGCCGGACTGGTGGCCGGTGACCGAGCCGGAGGCCCTGGATTTTCTCGATCTGATGGCGGAGGCGGCCGGCGGGGTGCCGCTGGTCCTCTACAACCCGCCGCACGCCAAGCGCGTGCTGGCGCCGGACGAGCTCGGCCGGCTGGTCCGGGCCGCGCCTTCGGTGGCCGGGATCAAGCTCGCCGATGGCGACGACGCCTGGTACGCGGCGGCGAAGCAGCATTTGTCCGGCACTGCCCTGTTCGTGCCGGGCCATCACCTCGCCACCGGCATGAGGCACGGCGTCGCTGCCGGCGCCTTCTCCAACGTCGCCTGCCTCAGCCCGGCGGGCGCCCAGGCCTGGACCGACCGGATGGCGACGGACATCGAGGGTGCGCTCGACCTGGAGCGCCGGATCTGCCGCTTCATGGACGAGCACATCGTGCCGTTCCGGAGCGGGCGGGGCTATTCCAACGCCGCGCTTGACAAGCTGCTGGCGGCGATCGGGGGCTGGGGCCCGGTCGGAACGCGGCTGCGCCGCCCCTATCGCTGGATCGACGAGGCCGAGGCCGAACGCCTCCGCCCGATCGCACGGTCGATGATGCCGGAGCTGATTTCGGGGTAGTTGGGGCTTGGCCGAAGCTCTCGGCCGCGACATCAGGATCAGCGTTTCAGGACCGGGCGGATCAGGCGCTCGCCCCGCGGCATTGACAGGCCAGCAAGGGCAGGCCCAGTGTTTGTCCACAAAATGGTTGTATAGTCCACAATATGGACAATTCGGAGGAAAGCATCATGGCGGCCGACGCCGACACCAAGCGGATGCCGTATCAGTATCCGAACCCGCCCGAGGCGCTGCGGGACATCGTCGTGCCCCATGCCGTGCCGCAGGATGAGCGGGTCTGGGTGCCGCAGGCCGAGAATGTCTGGTTCCGGCCGCTCTGCCTCAACATCTCGAGCGGCTACTGGATGAACCTGCTGCGGGTCCGCAAGGCCGGCGTGCTCAGCCGCCACCGCCACCCCGGGCCGGTGCACGGCTTCGTGCTCAAGGGCAGCTGGCGCTACCTGGAGCATGACTGGGTCGCCACCGAGGGCAGCTACGTCTTCGAGCCGCCGGGCGAAACCCACACCCTGGTGGTCGACGAGCATGTCGAGGAGATGATCACCTATTTCCAGGTCAACGGCGTCATGTACTACGTCGACCCCTGGGGCAAGCACACCGGCTACGAGGACGTGTTCACCAAGCTGGACATGTGCCGCAAGCACTACACCGAAGCCGGCCTCGGCGCGGACTACGTCGACCAGTTCATCCGCTGAGGACCGCATGACCTTCCAGCCAGATCTCTTCGCCGGCCGCATGGCGCTGGTCTCCGGCGGCACCCAGGGCATCGGCGCGGCGGTGGCGGCCGATCTGGCGCGGCTGGGGGCGACGGTGACCGCCGCCGGCCTGGCCCCGGCCGCGGGCGTCGAGCCGCCCAAGGGCGCGCGGCTGGCCGAGCTCGACGTCACCGACGCCGCGGCGGTCGAGGCGCTGGTCGGTGGCCTCGGCCGGCTCGACATCCTGGTCAACTGCGCCGGGGTGATCCGCCGCGGAGCGGAGCATGACCCGGCGGTGTTCGAGCAGGTGCTGGCGGTCAACCTGACCGGCACGATGCGGCTGTGCGCCGCCGCCCGGCCGCTGCTGAAGGCGACGAAGGGCTGCATCGTCAACACCGCTTCGATGCTCAGCTTCTTCGGCGGCGGGCTGGTGCCGGGCTACAGCGCCAGCAAGGGCGGGGTGCTGCAGCTGACCAGGTCGCTCGCCATCGCCTATGCCGAGGACGGCATCCGGGTGAACGCGGTGGCGCCGGGCTGGATCGCCACGCCGTTGACCCAGGCGCTGCAGGACGACCCGGCCCGCTCCGGCACCATCCTGGGCCGCACCCCGATGGGCCGCTGGGGTCGGCCGGAGGAGGTGGCCCAGGCCGTCGCCTTCCTGTGCAGCCCGGCCGCCGGCTTCATCACCGGCGTGGCGCTGCCGGTCGATGGCGGCTATCTCGTCGCCTGAGCGGGCAGGAGGGCCGCGATGGGGCAGGGCGCCGGGCAAGGCAGCGGGGCAGCAGCGGTGCAGGGGGCGGCCGCCTTCGGCAAGGCGATGGCGGTGCTGCAGGCCGTGTCCGACGCGTCCGAGCCAGTCTCGGTGGCGCAGATCGCCCGGCTGACCGGCCATCCGCGGCCGACCGTGCACCGCATCGTCGCGGCGCTGCAGGCCGAGGGCATGCTGGCGGAGCGGCCGGGCGGCGGTGCCTTCGGCCTCGGCCCGCGGCTGATGGCGCTGGCCGCCCGCGCCTGGGACCGGTTCGAGCTGCGCCTGATCGCGGCGGCGGAGCTGGCCCGGCTGCGCGACGCCACCGGCGAGACCGTGCATCTCGCGGTCCGCAGCGGGCCCGAGATGATCTATGTCGACAAGCTGGAAAGCCCCCAGGCCGTGCGCATGGCCTCGCGCATCGGCACCCGCGTGAAGCTGCATTCCAGCTCGGTCGGCAAGGCCTGGCTGGCGGCGCTGCCGCCGGACGAGTCCGCGGCGCTGCTGCCCCGGCTCGAGCTCACGGCGATGACGCCGCAGACCCTGACGACCGTCGCGGCGCTGGCGGCGGAGATCGAGCGCATCCGGGTCCGCGGCTATTCCATCGACGCCGAGGAGAACGAGGCCGACATCTGGTGCTATGGCGGCGCCATCGCGGGGGCGGGCGGGGCGATCGGCTGCATCAGCGTCAGCATCCCGAAATACCGCGCCGCGATCGACGACCCCGAGCGCTATGCCGGGCCGCTGCTGGCCTGCTGCCGGCGCATCGCCGCGCTGGCGGCAGAGGGGGTGCGATAGGCCGGACACGGTTCTGTCATTTCCACCCTTGCCTCCGGCGCCCGAAGCTCCGATATAGGGCGCGGGAGATCGGCGCGGGCGTGTCCCTCGCCAACCCGGTCAGATCCGGAAGGAAGCAGCCGTAACGAGTTTCGATACGGGTCGCTGCCGGTCTCCCACCTTCCTCCATCCTCCGATCGCTCTTCGCCAGACGGGTCGTGCTTCGGCCTTTCGACCGCCGCCTCCATTCCCTATGATCGCGCGCCATGAGCGACGACGCAGCCCTGCCCCTCGGACTAGACGACGCGCCGCAGCCGGCCAAGCCGGTGGCCTATCGCGTTCTCGCCCGCAAGTACCGGCCGACCACCTTCGCCGAGATGATCGGCCAGGACGCGCTGGTGCGCACCCTGACCAACGCCATCGCCTCCGGCCGGCTGGCGCATGCCTTCGTGCTGACCGGGGTGCGCGGCGTCGGCAAGACCACCACGGCGCGGATCCTGGCCCGGGCGCTGAACTGCGTCGGGCCGGACGGCAAGGGCGGCCCGACCGCCGATCCCTGCGGCGTGTGCGAGCCCTGCCGCAGCATCCTGGCCGACAGCAATCTCGACGTGATGGAGATGGACGCCGCCAGCCGCACCGGCGTCGACGACATCCGCGAGATCATCGACGGCGTGCGCTACGGGCCGGTGGCGTCGCGGTACAAGGTCTACATCATCGACGAAGTCCACATGCTCTCCAAGAACGCCTTCAACGCGCTGTTGAAGACGCTGGAAGAACCGCCGCCGCATGTGAAATTCGTCTTCGCCACCACCGAGATCCGCAAGGTGCCGGTGACGGTGCTGTCGCGTTGCCAGCGCTTCGACCTGCGGCGCATCGGCGCCGACCAGCTGCAGGCCTATTTCACGGAGATCCTGGACAAGGAAGGCGTGGCGGCGGAGCCGGAGGCGGTCGGCATGATCGCCCGCGCCGCCGACGGCTCGGCCCGCGATGGCCTCTCGCTCTTGGACCAGGCCATCGCCCAGGGCGCGCCGGTCGGCGACAAGCCCTTCATCGCCGCGGCGAGCGTGCGCGAGATGCTGGGCCTGGCCGACCGCTCCAGCGTCATCGACATCCTCGAGGCCGCCTTCGCCGGCGAGGGCCCGCGCATGCTGGAGGGGCTGGAGGCGGCACGCCGCGCCGGCGCCGATCCGCAATCGGTGCTGGGCGACCTGCTCGACTTCATCCACTTCGTCACCCGCGCCCGCATGGTCCCGGCGGTGCTCGACGACCCGGCGGTGCCGGAGGTCGAGCGCAAGCGCGGCGGCGCCCTGGCCGAGAAGATCTCGCTGCCGGCCCTGACCCGGGCCTGGCAGACCCTGCTGAAGGGGGCGGGGGAAGTGCAGTCCGCGCCGAACCCGCAGGCGGCGCTGGAGATGGTGCTGATCCGCCTGCTCTACATGAGCGATATGCCCAGCCCCGGCGAGCTGGTCCGCAAGTTCGGCGACCTGCAGAGCCAGGGCGCGGTGACCGCCGCTCCGGCCCCCGGGCCCGGACCGGGCGGCGGCGCCCGGATGGCGGCGGCGGGGGGCGGTGGCCTCACCCTGGTGGCCAGCGAGCCGGCCCCGGTCACGGCACCGTCGGCACCGGTTCAAGCTCCTGCTCTGGTCGTCGTCCAGGCCGCGCCGAAACCGGCGCTGCGGGCCAATCCGAAGACTTTTGAGGAGTTGGTGGAGCTCGCTGCTGCCCGCAACGTGGTGCTGCACGGTCATCTGATGAGCGCCGTGCGCCTCGTCCATTTCGAGCCAGGGCGGCTGGAGTTCCAGCCGGAGTCGGCGCCCCCGGATCTCGAAAACATCCTTCGCTCCGCGCTCCGCGACTGGACCGGGGAGCCGTGGGTGGTCAGCGTCTCCAGTGCGGAGGGAGCGCCGACGCTCAGGCAGAAGGAGCGGACCGACCGCGAGAACGCGATGGCCCGGGCGGCCGAGCACCCGCTGGTCAAGGCGGTGCTGAGCACCTTCCCGGGCGCGGTGATCCGCGACCTGCGCAACCCGGTGGAGCAGGATGAGGAGCCCTTGCCGGGCGCCGAGCCGATGCCCGCCCCCGACGCCACCGATGAAGAGGAGCCGCGAGAGGCATGAAGAATCTCGGACAGATGATGAAGCAGGCGCAGGAGATGCAGGCCAAGATGGCCGAGATGCAGTCGCGCCTGGGTGAGATCGAGGTGCCGGGCCAGGCCGGCGCCGGCATGATCGCGGTGGTGCTGAACGGCAAGGGCGAGCTGCGCTCGCTCAAGATCGACCCGAAGCTGGTCGACCCGTCCGAGGTTGAGGTGCTGGAGGACCTGATCGTCGCCGCCTTCAACGACGCCAAGGGCAAGGTCGAGGCGGCGGTGCAGGAAGAGACCTCGAAGCTGATGGGCGGGCTGAAGCTGCCGCCGGGCATGAAGCTGCCGTTCTGAGGCGTCGCGTCTCGCCATGCCCCTTCGCCTCGCCTATATGGGCACGCCGGATTTCGCGGTGCCCGCGCTGCTCGCGCTGATCGATGCCGGGCACGAGATCGCGGCCGTCTACACCCAGCCGCCGCGGCCTGCCGGGCGGGGCCACAAGCTACAGCCCTCGGCCGTGCACCGGGCGGCGGCGACGGCGCAGCTGCCGGTCCGCCATCCGGCCACGCTACGGACGCCCGAGGCGCAGGCGGAGTTCCGGGATCTCGGCCTCGACGCCGCCGTGGTCGCGGCCTATGGGCTGATCCTGCCGCGGCCGATCTTGGACGCGCCGCGGCTCGGCTGCTTCAACATCCATGCCTCGCTGCTGCCGCGCTGGCGCGGCGCCGCGCCAATCCACCGCGCCATCCTGGCCGGCGACGCCGTGACCGGCGTCACCATCATGCGGATGGAGGCGGGGCTGGACACCGGGCCGATGCTGCTGACGGGGCGGGTGCCGATCGGACCGCACGCGACCACGCCGGAGCTGCACGACGCGCTCGCCGCGCTCGGCGCCCGGCTGATCGTGCCGGCGCTGGACGACTTGGCCGCGGGCGAGACCGTGGAGACGCCGCAGCCCGGCGAAGGCGTCACCTACGCCGCCAAGATCGGGCCCGAGGACGAGCGCATCGACTGGGCCGACGCCGTGGCGGTCGACCGCCAAATTCGGGCGCTGACGCCGAAGCCCGGCGCCTGGTTCATGCATGACGGCGAGCGCATCAAGGTGCTGGCCGCCGTGCCGGCCGGCGGCTCGGGAGAGCCCGGCACGGTGCTGGACGACCAGCTGACCGTCGCCTGCGGCCGCGGCGCGATCCGCCTGACCCGGCTGCAGCGCCCGGGCAAGGCGCCGGTGCCGGCGCGCGACCTGCTGAACGGCTTTCCGATCCCGGCCGGAACCCGTCTGGGCTAGATGGCCCGGTACAAGCTCACCATCGAATATGACGGACGGCCCTTCGTCGGCTGGCAGCGTCAGGCCAATGGCCTGTCGGTGCAGCAGGCGGTCGAGGAGGCGATTCTCCGCTTCTGCGGCGAGGAGGTGCGGATCACCGCCGCCGGCCGCACCGATGCCGGGGTGCATGCGATCGGGCAGGTGGCGCATGCCGACATCGCCCGGCCGACCGACCCCGGCACGGTGCGCGACGCCCTCAACTTCCACCTGAAGCCGCTGCCCGTGGCGATTCTGTCGGCTGAGGCGGTGGACGACCGCTTCGACGCCCGCACCTCGGCCATCCTGCGCGCCTATCGCTACCGCATCGTCAACCGCCGGGCGCCGCTGGCGCTGGAGGCCGGCCAGGCCTGGCAGGTGTCACGGCCGCTGGACGCCGCGGCGATGCACGAGGCGGCGCAGCATCTGGTCGGCCATCACGACTTCAGCAGCTTCCGCGCCGCCGAATGCCAGGCCAAGTCGCCGCTGCGGACGATGGACCGGCTGGATGTGGTGCGCCGCGGCGAGGCGGTCGAGATTGAGGCCGAGGCGCGGTCCTTCCTGCACCACCAGATCCGCAACATCGCCGGCACGCTGAAGCTGGTGGGCGAGGGCAAGCGCCCGCCCGGCTGGGTCGCCGAGGTGCTGGCCGCCCGTAGCCGCGCCGCCGCCGGCGCCACCGCGCCGCCGGACGGGCTGTGCTTCCTGTGGGTGCGCTACAGGGAGGATCTGGCGACCAGATCGATCCAGCCCGCCAGCAGCTCCGACACCAGCGCGTCGAACACCACGAGCCCGGCCGCGATCGGCACGTCGACCTCGACCGCCGTGCGCAGCACGAAGCCTTCGTAGAGATAGCAGGCGGCGGCGACGGCGATGGCGACGACGATGCCCATTGTTCCGGGCAGCAGGCCGATGGCGTCGAGGATGATCCGCACGAACTGGGCGATCATGATCAGCAGGGCCGCCCAGTTATAGGCGACGATCGCCTCGGGCAGCCGCCGGCCGCGGTCGAGCCAGGGCAGGATCCAGGTCAGCGCCGCCGGCATCAGCACCCAGGCGGCGGCGAAGCCGAGCGTCTGCACGATCAGCGGCAGCGGCTGCAGCAGCAGGGGCCACCTGTCGCCCAGGAACAGGGCCTGGACGATCATGTACAGCGGGAAGGCCAGCACCGCGGCGAAGAAGCTTTTCGCTGCCCCGTCCGGCGAGATGTCGAACATCGCCATGCCGCCGGTATCGCGCCGGGCCAGGCGCCAGGCGCCCCAGACCCCGCGGATGATGTCGCCCGAAGACACCGCCATCTAGCCCCTCTCCGGGAAGCTGTCATCGAGCACCGCCTGGTAGATCCGGGCCAGGGTCTCGATCTCCTCGACCGGCACATTCTCGTCGGTCTTGTGGATGGTGGCATTGACCAGGCCGAGCTCGACCACCGGTGCGTAATCCTTGACGAAGCGGGCGTCCGAGGTGCCGCCCGAGGTGCTGAAGGCCGGGCGGCGGCCGGTCACCCGCTCCACCGCCCCGGCGACGCGCCCGGTCAGCTCGCCCGGCGCGGTCAGGAAACTGTCGGCGCCGCTGCGCAGTTCCAGCGCGTAGTCGCCGCCGACCGCGTCGAAGCGCTCGCGGAGCCAGATGCCCAGGCTGTCTGCCGTCCAGGTGTCGTTGAAGCGGATGTTGAAGGTGGCGCGCCCCTCCGCCGGGATCACATTGGCGGCCGGGTTGCCGACATCGATGGTGGTGATCGCGAGGGTGGAAGGATCGAAATGGGCGCTGCCGTCGTCGATCTCCGGCCCCGCGCCCGGGCTCAGCGCCGCCAGCATCCGCACCAGCCGGGGCAGGGGGTTGTCGGCCTTGTGCGGATAGGCGACATGGCCCTGCACGCCGCGCACGGTCAGCCGGCCGGTCAGGCTGCCGCGCCGGCCGATCTTGATGGTGTCGCCCACCGCCTCGCTGCTGCTCGGCTCGCCGACGATGCAGGCATCGATCGCCTCGCCGCGCGCCGCCAGGGCCTGCAGCATCTTCACCGTGCCGTTGACCGCCTCGGCCTCCTCGTCGCCGGTGACCAGGAGGCTGATCGAGCCGCCGAATTCCGGCCCGCGCACGGCCAGGAACCGTCCGGCGGCGGCGGCGAAGGCGGCGACCGCGCTCTTCATGTCGCAGGCGCCGCGGCCCCAGACCCGGCCCTCGGCGATCCGGCCCTCGAAGGGCGGGAAGCGCCAGCGGGACTCGTCGCCCGGCGGCACCACATCGGTGTGGCCGGCGAAGCAGAGATGCGGCCGGCCGTCGCCGATGCGGGCGTAGACGTTGTCGATCGGCGCCGTGCCCGGCGCCTCGAACCGCATCCGCTCGCAGCGGAAGCCGAGCGGTTCCAGCGCCGCCTCCAGCACCGCCAGCGCCCCGGCATCGGCCGGGGTGACGCTGGGGCAGCGGATCAGCGCCTGGGTCAGCTCGATCGGGTCGGGGGCGGCCGGGCCGCGGAACGGGGGCACCATGGCGAAGCTCAGTCGCGCAGCAACTCGTTGATCGAGGTCTTGGCGCGGGTGCGTTCGTCCACCCGCTTGACGATCACGGCGCAAGCCAGCGAGGGCCCCGGCGAGCCGTCCGCCAGCGGCTTGCCGGGCAGCGACCCCGGCACCACCACCGAATAGGCCGGCACGCGGCCGTAGCCGACCGTGCCGCTCTCGCGGTCGACGATCTTGGTGGTGGCGCTCAGGAACACGCCCATCGACAGCACCGCGCCGCGCTCGACGATCACGCCTTCGACCACCTCCGACCGGGCGCCGATGAAGCAGTCGTCCTCGATGATCACCGGGTTGGCCTGCAGCGGCTCGAGCACGCCGCCGATGCCGACGCCGCCCGACAGGTGGCAGTTCTTGCCGATCTGGGCGCAGGAGCCGACGGTGGCCCAGGTGTCGACCATGGTGCCGCTGTCCACCCGGGCGCCGACATTGACGAAGCTCGGCATCAGCACCACGCCCGGCGCGATATAGGCGGAGCGGCGGACGACCGCGCCCGGCACGCTGCGGAACCCGGCCTCGCGGAAGCGGTTCTCGCCCCAGCCCAGGGTCTTCGGCGCCACCTTGTCGTACCAGACCGCGCCGTCCGGACCGCCGGTGACCAGCTTGCTGTCGGTGATGCGGAAGGACAGCAGCACCGCCATCTTCAGCCACTGATGCGCCTGCCACTGCCCGTCGACCTTCTCGGCCACGCGCAGCATGCCGGAATCGAGGCCTTCCAGCGCCGCCTCGATGGCGTCGCGGGCCGGGCCCTGGGTTGCCGGGGTCAGGCTGTCGCGGTCGGCCCAGGCCTGTTCGATAGCGGTCTTCAGCGCGGTGTCGGTCATGGCGGGAAATCGGCAGTCTCTGGTGTCGGGCCCGCACGATGGGGCGCCCCTGTCCGGCTTGTCAACGCCACCCTCGGATTAGGTCTCATGCCGATTGATCGCCGCTGCGGTCCAGCCGGCAGCCGTCGATTCGCCAGCTGCCGTCGGGCTGCCGCTCCATGAAGTATTCGGCGATCACCGGCACCCCGTCCGGGCCGACGAACAGCACCTTCTGCACGATCCGGCCCTCGCTGGTGACCAGCTCGCGGAAATCGACCGAGCGTGGCCGGTAGACCGGCGGATAGCCCTGCCGGACCATGGCCATGAACTTGTCCGGCGTGCCGAACAGGTGCTGGATGTCGGGCGAGGCATAGCCGAAGGCCTCCGCCGCCCGATCGCCCTGGAAGGCGTCGAGCTGCTTCTGGATCACGCCGACGATCGCCGGCTTGTCGGCATCGTCCGCCTGGGCGAAGGCGGGCATGCCGATCAGCAGCAGGAGGACGAGAACGCGCCCGACCACGTCGCAGATCAGCCCCATGATGGTCTCCCCGTTTTTTTGCCGTCCCTGGAAGGGAGATGGCGCGGGCGGGCGGGGCCGGAAAGCGGCTGCAGGGCAGGGGCCTTCGCCCATGCAGCGCCCGCATGCCTCGTTTCGTGTCGGATCGATGAAAATGGGGCTTGCAATCGGGGTCGGGCATCGACTAGGTTCCGCCCGCCTGACGACGGGGCGGCGACGACGCCCCGCAGAACGCGCCCGTAGCTCAATTGGATAGAGCATCTGACTACGGATCAGAAGGTTAGGAGTTCGAATCTTCTCGGGCGCGCCACTATCTCACTGAGATAGACATCCGTCAGCTTACCGGGTCTCAAGTCGACGGCCGCGCTGATCCGTGCGGGATGTCGGTCGCACCCGAGGAACCACTCCGAGACCGTGCCCGTTCCAGCCCACAACGGCTGGAGCCTTTCGATGCCGACCCGCCGCCATGCGATCCTCGAAGCACCGTCCACGCTGGGTCTGGCGACCGATGGCGTGGAGGGCCTGCCCGAGCGGCTACTCGAGCTGGGCCTCGCGGAGCGCATCCTGGCGCGCCGCGCCGGGCGGCTGGCCGTGCCGCCGAAGGATCCGACGCCCGATCCGGAAACCGGGACCCTGAACGCCCAGGCGATCGCGACCTGGTCGCCCAGGCTCGCCGACGCGGTGGAGGTGGTGCTGGAAGCGGGCGAGTTCCCGGTCGTGCTGGGTGGCGACTGCACGATCCTGCTGGGCTCGATGCTCGCGTTGCGGCGGCGTGGCCGCCATGGCCTGCTCTTCATCGACGGCAATGCCGACTTCTTCCAGCCCGAGGCGGAGCCCAACGGCGAGGGCGCGTCCATGGACCTGGCCTTCGTCACCGGGTATGGGCCCGCACTGCTGACCGACATCGAGGGCCGCTCTCCGCTGGTGCGGGCCGAGGACGCCGTCGCCTTCGCCTTCCGCGACCATGAAGACCAGGCCGAATTCGGCAGCCAGCCTCTGCCGCCGGAGCTGCGCGCCTACGACCTGCGCGCCGTGCGCCGGATGGGCGTGGAGAATGCCGCCCGCGCGGCGGTCGACCATCTGATGCGGGCAGAGCTGGACGGCTTCTTCATCCATCTCGACGCCGATTGCCTCGACGACGCGATCATGCCGGCGGTCGATTTCCGCGTGCCGGGCGGCCTGTCCTGGGACGAGCTCGAAGCCGCGCTCCGCATCGCGCTGGCGAGCGGCAAGGCGGTCGGCCTCGAGGTGGCCATCTACAATCCGCGCCTCGACGAGGACGGCAGCGCCGGCCGCGGCCTGGCCGATGTCCTGGCCGCGGCCCTCGGACCGGCGGCGGGGTGACGCTGCACATTGCCGACGCCGCGGCATCGCGCGTATAGTGCCCGCAAGGGGTCATTCGCGACTACCCCGTGAGGCGGCAGCCCAAAGATCGCGTCCATGATTCCTCATCGAGGGATGGACGTCATGCCGTCGAACACCGAAATCACCGTTTCGCAGCTATCCCGTCTTGTCGGCCTGCCCAACGCGCCGACGATCGTCGATGTCCGCACGCCGGAGGACCACGAGGCCGATCCCCGGCTGCTGCCGGGGACGCAGCGCCGCGACTTCCGGTCGGTTGCGACCTGGGCGGCGGATCTCGCCGGCCACAACGTCGTCGTGGTCTGCCAGAGGGGGCTGAAGCTCAGCCAGGGCGTCACCGCCTGGCTGCTGCACGAGGGCATCCGGGCCGAGGCTTTGGAGGGCGGCTTCGAGGCCTGGCGGGACGCCGGCGGGCTGCTGGTCGAGACCGGCCGGCTGCCGCCGCGGGACCCGTCCGGGCGGACCGTCTGGGTCACCCGCGCCCGGCCCAAGGTCGACCGCATCGCCTGCCCGTGGCTGATCCGCCGCTTCGTCGATCCGAATGCCGTGTTCCTGTTCGTCGCGGCGTCCGAGGTGCCGGCGGTCGCCGACCGCTTCCAGGCCACGCCCTTCGACATCGACGGCGTGTTCTGGAGCCATCGCGGCGAGCGATGCACCTTCGACACCATGCTCGCGGAGTTCGCTCTGGCTTCGGCGGCGCTCGACCGGCTGGCCGCGATCGTGCGCGGGGCGGATACGGCGCGGCTCGACCTCGCGCCGCAGGCCGCCGGGCTTCTGGCCGCCTCGCTCGGCCTGTCGCGCATGTACCGCGACGATCTCGACCAGCTCGCGGCCGGGCTGGCGCTGTATGACGCCTTCTACCGCTGGTGCCGGGACGCGACCGAGGAGACGCACAACTGGCCATCCGGCCCGAAGCCGGCGTGAGGGCAGGGGTCATGACGATCACCACTGCCGACAAGGCCGTGCCCGCCGCGCCGGCCGCCCCGACCTTCGCCGAGGCGGCCAGGGTCTGGGCCAGGATCGGGCTGCTCAGCTTCGGCGGCCCGGCCGGCCAGATCGCGCTGATGCACAAGGAGCTGGTCGAGGACCGCCGCTGGATCGGCGAGCAGCGATTCCTGCACGCGCTCAACTACTGCATGCTGCTGCCGGGGCCGGAGGCGCAGCAGCTGGCGATCTATATCGGCTGGCTGCTGCACCGCACGGCCGGTGGCCTGGTCGCCGGGATCCTGTTCATCCTGCCCGGCACCGCGGTGATGCTGGGCCTCAGCATCCTCTATGCCCTCTACCGCCAGGTCGGGCTGGTCGAATCCGTGTTCTTCGGCGTGAAGGCGGCGGTGCTCGCCGTGGTGGTCGAGGCGGTGCTGCGGATCGGCCGGCGGGCGCTGAAGAACCGGGCGATGGTGGCGATCGCGGCCGCGGCCTTCATCGGCCTCTTCGTCTTCCGCGTCCCGTTCCCGCTGATCGTCCTGGCAGCCGGGCTGTGCGGCTGGATCGGCAGCCGCCGGGCGCCCGGGCTGTTCGCTGCCGGCGGGCATGGCGGGGGCGCGGCGGCCGATGCCGGGGGCGTGGTCGACCGGATGTTCGAGCGCGGCGAGCTCGGCCATGCCGATCCGTCCTGGCGGCGGGCCGCCCGCGTCCTGGCGCTGTGGCTGCCGGTGTGGCTCGGGCCGGTCCTGCTGCTGTGGCTCGTGGCCGGGCCGTCGGCGATCTGGACGCAGATTGGCGGCTTCTTCAGCCTGATGGCCGTGGTCACCTTCGGCGGCGCCTATGCGGTGCTGGCCTATGTCGCCCAGGCGGCCGTCGACGGCTTCGGCTGGCTGGCGCCCGGCGAGATGGTCGACGGGCTCGGCCTGGCCGAGACCACGCCCGGGCCGCTGATCCTGGTGCTGCAATTCGTCGGCTTCCTCGCCGCGCACCGGGCGCCCGGCGGCCTCGACCCGCTGCTCGCCGGCGGGCTGGGGGCGCTGCTGACCGTCTGGGTCACCTTCGCGCCGTGCTTCCTGTGGATCTTCCTCGGCGCGCCCTATGTCGAGGCGCTGCGCGGCAACCGGGCGATCTCGGCGGCGCTGTCGGCGATCACCGCCGCGGTGGTCGGGGTGGTGCTGAACCTGGCGCTGTGGTTCGCGCTTCACGTCGTGTTTCGCGAGGTGCGGATGTTCGACCTGTTCGGCGTGGGCCCCGATCTGCCGGTGCTGGGGAGCATCGACTGGCGGACGGCGGTGCTGGCGACGGTGGCGATGGTGGCGATGCTGCGGCTCAAGATCGGGATGATCCCGACGCTGGCTGCATGCGCCGTGGCGGGCATGATGCTTGCCGAGCTTCCGGCGTGACAAAATGCCGAACAGAGGATGATGCTCTTTCGCATTTTTCGGTGTGTAGTAATGTAGCTACATTGGAGGCACCGATGAGCATCACGACCCTGTCCAGCCGGGAATTCAACCAGGACGCCAGCCGGGCGAAACGGGCGGCCGAGAACGGGCCTGTCTTCATCACGGATCGCGGGCGACCCGCCCATGTCCTGCTGACGATCGAAGACTATCAGCGCCTGGCCGGCGGCGGCGCGACCGTTGTGGACCTGCTGGTGATGGACGAGGAGGCGGAGTTGGAGATCCCGCCGCGGCGCGATCCTGCCCGGCCGGCCGATCTTTGATGTTCCTGCTCGACACCAGCGTCGTCTCGGAACTCCGTCGCCGGCAGGCCGACCCCAGCGTCGTCGCCTGGGCCAGATCCATCGCTCTGCCCAGCCTCTTCCTCTCGGCGATCACGGTCGAGGAGATCGAGATTGGCGTCATGCTCGCGGAGCGGCGCGATCCCAGGCAGGGCGTCGCCCTGCGCGCCTGGCTGGAGAACCAGGTCCTGACGTCTTTCGCCGACCGGATTCTTCCGGTGGACGTCGCCGTGGCCCGCCGCAGCGCGGCGATCCATGTCCCTGACCCGCGTCCGATCCGCGACGGCCTCATCGCCGCGACCGCCCTGGTCCACGGACTCACGGTCGCGACCCGGAACACGGCCGATTTCGATCCCACCGGCGCGCGCACGTTCAATCCCTGGGTCTCGTAAGCCGTCGACGCCCGGCACCTCGCCTCGACCTACCTATGAAGCGGACACCGGCCCCGGCTGGCGCGGGCTGGACGGCAGGGCTGGGTCGACATGGCCCCAGCTCGGGGCCGAGGCGGTCCAGATCACGCTCGCCGGGCGGGCGATCTCGCGGTCGTCCAGGGCGCCGGCGCGGACCACCATGTAGTCGGGCTCCTCCAGCGCCTCGCTGAACAGCGGCGTGCCGCAGGCCGGGCAGAAGCGGCGGCGCATCATGGCGCCGCTGTCCGCCCGGCTGAGATATTCGCTGGTCTGGCCGGTCACGGTGAAGCCGGCGGTGCGGAAGATCACGCCGATCGAGGCGTTGCCGGAGGACAGATACTGGCAGTCCCGGCACCAGCAGGCGCGCGCGACGACGGGCGGCTGGTCGAAGCGGAAGCGGACGGCGCCGCAGAAGCATCGGCCGGTGATGGGCGTCGACATCGCGCGTGCTCCCGAATGTTGCCGGGAAAGTGAAGGCCAGGCCGGGCGGGATGGCAACCCAGAGCCCTGGCGTCTTTACAGCGCCGCGGACTCCGGCTGATCCTGCTGCCCATGATCCTGATCGGCCAATTCGATTCGCCCTTCGTCCGCCGCGTCGGCATCGCCCTGACGCTGTACGGCCTGCCGTTCGAGCACCGGCCGTGGTCGACCTTCGGCGATCCCGAGAAGATCCGGCCGTACAATCCGCTCACCCGCGTGCCGACGCTGGTGCTGGACGACGGCGACTCGCTGATCGAAAGCCACTGCATCCTCGACCATCTCGACAGCCTGGTGCCGGCCGACCGCGCGATGTACCCGCGCGTCGAGCCGGACCGGCGCCGGGCGATGAAGGTCGCGGCCCTGGCGATGGGGACGGCGGACAAGGCGGTCAGCCTGTTCTACGAGCAGCAGCTGCACCAGGAGGTCTCCGACATCTGGGTCGCCCGCTGCCGGGCCCAGATCATCGACGCCCTCGCCGTGCTCGAGGCCGACCGCGCCGACCGGGCTGGCGAGCATTGGTTCGATCGCCTCGGCCATGCCGACATCGCCGTCGCCGTGCTGCTGCGGTTCCTGGGCGAGGCGCATCCCGGCCTGGTCCCGCCGGCGGCGATCCCGGCGCTGGCCGCCGACGCCGCCCGGCTGGAGCAACTGCCTGCCTTCCAGGCGATCTCGCAGCCCTTCATCCCACCGGCCTGACGGGTGAGTTTTAGCCCCCGGCGAGGGCGGCGAGCTTCAGCACGGTGTTCCAGTTGCGCCCGGTGCCGCTCGTGCCGAGCGTCTTCTCGATCACCGCCATGGTCAGCTTCGAGCGGCCGATGCCGTCCGGATAGCTGATATAGGCGTGCCGGCCGTCGGTCCGCATCTGCTCCCGCCCCGCGATGCCGGCCTGCAGCGCGGCGACGGCGGCGGCTTTCGGCGCCTGCTTCAGCGGCAGCAGGACGAGGTGGCTCGGGTCGCTTTCGGCCTCTTCCGGGAACGGGTTGCGGGCGATCGCGCCGGCCCAGTCCGCGGCGCTGCGGACGAACACCGCGGTGCTGAGATCGAGGCGCTGTGCCAGCGCCTGCTCCAGGGTCCGCTCCAGCGCCTCCGCCGGGCCCTTGCCCGCGAAGACGAGGTTGCCGCTCTGCAGCAGCGTGCGTGGCTCGGCGAAGCCCAGTTCCGCTGCCAGGTCGCGCAGATCCGCCATCTTGATCGGCGCATGGCCGGCGACATTGACGGCGCGGAGCAGGGCGATCCAGCTGGTCATGCCAGGATCATAGGGCGGCCAGCCCGGCGACCCCAGGACGGAAAATACTTTAAGCCTAAAGCAACTCGCCGTACTCTGGCGGGGCAGGGCCGGGGATCGCGCGTCCGGTCCGGGACGGGAGACAGAGATGCGGATCACGGTCATCGGCGGCGGTCCGGGCGGCCTGTACTTCGCGCTGCTGACCAAGAAGGCGCGGCCGGACTGGCATGTCGCGGTGCAAGAGCAGAACCGTGCCGACGACACCTTCGGCTTCGGCGTCGTGTTCTCCGACGACACGCTGGACGAGTTCCTGTCGCGCGATCCGGAATCCTACGAGCGGATCCGCGACCGCTTCGCCTATTGGGACGACGTCGCGATCCACTATAAGGGCGAAAGCATCCGCTGCGGCGGCAACGGCTTCTGCGGCACCTCGCGGATGACGCTGCTGCAGATCCTGCAGGAACGGTGCCGCGAGGTCGGGGTCGAGCTCGCCTTCTCCGACCGGATCGACCCGGCGACGCTGGGCGAGCGCTTCGCGGACACCGATATCATCGTCGCCGCCGACGGCATCAACTCGGCGATCCGCGAGCATTTCCGCGACGAATTCCGGCCCGAGGTCTCGGTCAAGGCCAACCGCTTCTGCTGGATGGGCTCGACCCGGCCGATGGGCGAGTTCAACTACTTCTTCCGCCAGACCGGACACGGCGTGATCTGCGCCCATACCTACCAGTACGAAGCGGACCGCTCGACCTGGGTGTTCGAGATGGACGAGGCCTGCTGGCGGGGCCACGGCTTCACTGAGGCGGATGAGGAGGGATCGCGGGAGAAGCTGGCCGCGATCTTCGCCGAGGAGCTGCAGGGCCATCCGCTGCTGCTGAACCGGTCGATGTGGCGGCGCTTCCCGCGGATCTTCTGCGAGCGCTGGTGGCACAACAACATCGTGCTGCTGGGCGACGCCAAGGCCTCGGCGCATTTCTCGATCGGCTCCGGCACCAAGCTGGCGATGGAATGCGCCATCGCCCTGTCCGACGCGGTGGTGGCGCATGGCGAGACCAGTGTCGAGACGGCCTTCGCCGCCTATGACAAGGCCCGCCGCACGCCGTGCCAGGTCACCCAGCACAATGCCGACGTGTCACTGGCCTGGTTCGAGCATATGAACCGGTCCTTCGACATGGACCCGATGCAGTTCGCCATGGTGGTGATGTGCCGGGCCAAGTCGATCACTTATGACAACCTCAGGATCCGCGACCCGGATTTCGTGCGCCGCGCCGACGACGCCTTCTACGAGCGGCTGTGGCGCGAGACCGGCGACGACTACCGGGCCAGCCGGCCGACGCCGATGTTCACCCGCTTCCGGCTGCGCGGCATGGAGCTGGCCAACCGGGTGGTGATGTCGCCGATGGCGCAGTACTCGGCCGACCGCGACGGCAACCTGACAGACTGGCATTTCGTGCACTACGCCTCGCACGCCCTCGGCGGCATGGGGCTGATGTTCGTCGAGATGACCTGCCCGTCGCCGGATGCCCGGATCAGCCTCGGCTGCCCCGGGCTGTGGACCGACGCGCATGAGGCGCAGTGGGCCCGGCTGGTCGGGTTCGTGCACGCCCACGGCGACACGAAGATCGCCATGCAGCTGGGCCATTCCGGACGCAAGGGGTCGACCCAGCTGGGCTGGCAGAAGGCCGACCATCCGATCGCCGAGCCGGCCGACAACTGGCCGGTGATCTCGGCGTCGCCGCTGCCGTGGATCGAGGGCGTCAGCCCGGTGCCGGCGGAGATCGACCGGGCGGAGATGGACCGGATCGAGGCGGATTTCGTGCAGGCGACCGAGCGCGCCGCCCGGGCCGGCTTCGACCATCTCGAGCTGCACTGCGCCCATGGCTATCTGCTGGCCTCGTTCCTGTCGCCGCTGACCAACCGGCGGACGGACGATTATGGCGGGCCGGTGGAGAACCGGCTGCGCTACCCGCTGGAGGTGTTCCGGGCGATGCGGGCGGCCTGGCCCGAGGACCGGCCGATGTCGGTGCGCATCTCCGCCACCGACTGGGCCGAGGGCGGCATCGGTGAGGACGAAATCTTCGCCATCGCCGAGGCCTTCCGCGACGCCGGCTGCGACCTGATCGACGTTTCCGCCGGTCAGACCGTGCCGGACCAGAAGCCGGTCTATGGCCGCATGTTCCAGGTCCAGTTCGCCGAGGCGATCCGCAATGTGCCGAAGCTGGCGACCATGGCGGTCGGCGCGATCACCGAGCCGGGGCAGATCAACACCATCCTGCACACCCGCCGGGCCGACCTGGTCGCGCTCGGCCGGCCGCATCTGTGGAACCCGACCTTCGTCCGCCAGGCCGAGGCCTGGTACGGCGCCAAGACCCAGTCCTGGCCGCAGCAATACTGGCCGGGCCGCGACCAGGCGTTTCGCGAGATCGCCCGGGCTGCGGACAAGCAGGCGGAGTTGCAGATCAAGGCCAAGCCGAAGCGGCATGGGCGGTAAAGGGCAGCGAAGAAGTATCTGCTTTTTATACTGTCATCCTCGGGCTTGACCCGAAGATCCAGGACGGCAAGAGCCGTCTCGGTGGCCCCTGGATTGCCGGGTCAAGCCCGGCAATGACAATAAAAATTAAGGTCTGAGCCGCTTCAGCCGTTTGCCTTTCGGGCGGCGGCCACCGCCTCGGCCAACCGGTCCAGTTCCGTCTCGGTGTGCAGGTAGGAGACGGCGGCGCGGCAGATGTCGCCCAGGCCGCGCGCGGTCATGTCGAGCGGGGTGTAGGCCACGCCGTTGACGGCGATGGTGATCCCCTCGGACGCCAGGCGCTGGCGCAGCGCCGCCGGCTCGACGCCTGCGACGGCGAAAGACACCAGGGCGGCGCGCTCGACGCCGCGGTCGTGCAGGGTGACGCCGGGGATCGCCGCCAGACGGCCGCGCAGCCCCTGCGCCAGCGCGTCGAGGCGGGCGCGGATGGCGTCGATGCCGATGGCGCGGGCGTATCGGATCGCGGTGCCGAGGCCGAGCCGCAGCGCCATCGGGAAGTCGCCGGCCTCGAAGCGCAGGGCGCCGTCCTGCAGCCGCGGGCCGTTCGGCGTCCAGGCGGCGGTGCGGGCGTCGTGATAGGGCGGGTCCAGCCGGTCGAGGAAGCCCTGGCGGACATAGAGCAGCCCGGTGCCGCGCGGCCCGCGCAGATGCTTGCGGCCGGGCGCGATCAGCACGTCGCAGCCGAGCTGTGCGACGTCGATCGGGATCTGGCCGATCGCCTGCGAGGCATCGACGAAATACGGCACGCCGGCGGCGCGGGCGACCCGCCCGATTTCCGCAGCCGGGTTGATCAGCCCGCCATTGGCGCCGATCCAGGTCAGCGACACCAGCTTCACGCGGTCGTCGATCATCGCGGCCAGCGCCTCGGGCGAGGCCCGGCCGGTGTCGTCACAGGGGATCACCTCGATCACCGCGCCGGTGCGGGCGGCGGCGCGCTGCAGGGTGGTGAGGTTGCCGCCCCATTCCTGCCGGCCGAGCAGGATGCGGTCGCCGGCGGCCAGGGGCAGCGCGGCGAAGGCCAGGCCCCAGCCCTGGGTGGCGCTGCTGGTGAAGGCGACCTCGGCCGGCGTCGCGCCGATCAGCGCCGCTGTGTCGGCGCGAGCCTCCTCCAGCGCCGGCGCGGCGGCCTGGCCGGCCTCGATCGGACCGGAGACCGCCTCGCGCTGCAGATGGGCCAGCACCGCGTCCAGCACCGGCTGCGGCGGCAGCGAGCCGCCGGCATGGTTGAAGTGCAGCACCCGGCCGATGCCGGGCGTCTCCGCGCGCAGCCGTGCCAGATCCATGGTCAGTCCTCGATCTCGATGATGGCCTCGACCTCGACCGAGACGCCGCGCGGCAGGGCGGCGACGCCGACCGCGGCGCGGGCATGCTTGCCCTTGTCGCCGAACACGGCGGCGATCAGGTCCGAGGCGCCGTTGCCGACCTGCGGCTGCTGGGTGAAGCCGGGCGCCGAGGCGACGAAGACGCCGAGCTTGACCACGCGGCGGATGCGGGCGAGCTCGCCGCCGGTTGCCGCTGCGACCTGGGCCAGGATGGCGAGGGCGCAGGCCTGGGCGGCCTTCTGGCCGTCCTCGAGCGAGACGGTGTCGCCGAGATGGCCGAGCCAGGCCGGGCCGTTGCGGTCCTGCGAGATCTGGCCGGAGATGAACAGGAGATTGCCGGCCTGGACATAGGGCACGTAGTTGGCGGCAGGGGCGGCGGCCACGGGCAGCTCATGGCCCAGGGCGGCGACGGCTTCGGCGATGGTCTTCGGCATGGTCGGGGTCCTCGGTGTCGGAACCCGGATGCTAGCCGCCGCCGGCCGGCCGCGACGAATGCGAAGTTTTCGCCCTATGGGTGACTCGGATTCACCTGAAGTCCGAGCACCAGCCGGCCCGCGCCGTTGACCGTGACGGTCAGGTCCTCGTAATCGGCGATCACCGGGTGGCGCGTCGCCATCGGGCGGTGATGGGTGGCGCCGACGACCATGACGGACGCGCCCGACGCCTCGGCCGAGGCGATCCCGGCCGGCGCATCCTCCCAGACCAGGCAGTCCTCGGGGTCGGCGCCCAGCCGCTTCGCCGCGGCCAGGAAGCCGTCCGGGGCCGGCTTGCCGCGGGCGACGTCCTCGGCGGTGACCAGCACGGCGGGCGGGACCAGGCCGGCGGCGGCGAGGCGCCTGGCCGCCAGGGCGCGGGGCGCCGAGGTCACGATGGCCCAGCGGTCGGGCGGCAGGGCGCGCAGGAACCGCTCCACTCCGGCGATCGCGACCACGCCCTCGACATCGTCGATCTCGGCCTGGGTCAGCTCGGCGGCCTCGCGCTCGACATCCGGCACGCCCCAGCGGCGGATGGTCTCGACCGCGCGCACGCCATGCATGCTCTCGACCACCGCCGCGGCATCGAGCCCGTGTTTCTCGGCCCAGCGGGTCCAGACGCGGACGGCCGAGGCGATGCTGTCGAGCAGGGTGCCGTCCATGTCGAACAGGAAGGCGGCATAGCTTCGCTGCGTCAGCATCGGGTCATCCATGGCGTCGTCGGGGCGGCGGGCACGATGCCCCAGCGCAGCGAAGCGTGCCAGCGCCGCCCGCGGCATGGGCGCCATTCGTTTACGCCGGCCCCGCCGCCTCGCCGCGGATCCAGTCGATGAAGGCGGCCACTGGCGGGGGCAGGGGGCCGGGCCGGGTCACCAGCCAGTAGCCCAGGCCGGGCGGGGCGAAAGGCGGGCCGCCCAGCGGCTCGATCAGCGCGCCGCTGCGCAGCCGCTCACCGATCAGCGCGTGCCGGCCCATGGCGACGCCCTGGCCGGCCAGGGCCGCCTCCAGCACGATGTTGTAGTCGTGCAGCATCAGGGTGCGGGCGCGGGCCAGGTCGAAGCCATGCGCTGTCGACCAGACCGGCCATTCGATCGGCTCGCGGGCGTAGGACAGCAGCAGGGGGTGGTGCAGCAGGTCGGCCGGCGTCGCGATCGGCGGACCACGTTCCTGCAGCGCCGGGCTGACCACCGGGGCGATGCGGTCGGCCAGCAGCAGCGTCGCCTCGACCTCCGGCCAGCTTCCGGTGCCGTAGCGGATCGCCAGGTCGGCCTCGCCGCCCTTCAGATCCGCCAGGGCGTTGGACGGCTCCAGCCGCAGCTCGATCTCCGGATGCGCCGCGGCGAAGCGGCCGAGCCGCGGCACCAGCCAATGGGTGGCGAAGGAGGCCAGCAGGCTGACCCGCAGCACCGCCCGCTCCGGCGCACGGACGGCGCGGGTCTCCTCCGCCAGCAGGTCGAAGGCGCGGCGCACCCCGTCGAGATAGCGCTCGCCGGCCGGGGTCAGGGCGATGGCGCGGGTCTTGCGGACGAAGAGGGCGGTGCCGAGCTCGCGCTCCAGCCGCTGCACCTGGTGGCTGACGGCGCTCGGGGTCACCAGCAGCTCCTCGGCGGCGCGGCGGAAGCTCAGATGCCGGCCAGCCGCCTCGAAGGCACGCAGGGCGGGGAGCGACGGAAGACGGCGCGGCATTCGGCGTGGCGTGTGTGCGGTGATCGATCCGCAGCATAGTGCTGCGGGTTCGCTTCGACCGAAAGGTGAACAGCGGGTTCGACTTCTCCCGGCTGATGACCGCCGTACCTCTTCCGTCGATACGACCACAAACCGCATTCCTCGTGGTACGCAGACATGAAATCCTACCGTTTCAGGGGCGAGAGAGGCCATTCCGGCCGGGGTCATCAACTGTCTTCGGTTCATGAAGGCTTCCATGATCGTCGACGCGCGCAGCCTCCCCGACTCGCTGATCGTCAATTCTGAAATCTGCATCGTCGGCGCCGGTGTCGCCGGGATTGCACTGGCCCGGGAATTCGGCCGGGCGGGAATGTCGACCTGCCTGATCGAAGGCGGCGGCTGGAGTGCCGATATCGCGTCGCAATCCCTCTATGCGGGAGAGTCGACCGGCATCCCCTATGACCTGGTCAACACCCGCAGCCGCTATGTCGGCGGCAGCTCGAACTGCTGGGGCGGCTGGTGCCGGCCCTTCTCCCCGATCGATTTCAATCCCCGACCCTGGGTGGGCGCCAGCGGCTGGCCGTTTTCGCTGGCGGATCTCTCGGAAGCCTATGCGCGGGCCCGCGACCTGCTGCAGGTCGGGCATCTGCCGCATGACCTCGCCTTCTGGCTCGACGGGCTGTCAGGGCGGGTCCAGACCCTGACATTGAACTCGGACGCGATCGAGACGCTGATCGCCCATTTCAGCCCGCCGGTGCGTCTCGGGACCGTTTTCAGGACGGAGCTGGAGCGATCGCCGACGATCAGGCTGCTGCTGCACGCCAATGCCGTCGGCGTGGCGACCGACGACTCCGGGACCCGGGTCACGGGCGTCCGGGTGCGGACGGAGGATGGAAAGGCGCTCTTCGTCGCCGGCCGGGAGGTGATCCTGGCGGCAGGCGGAATCGAGAACGCGCGGCTGCTGCTGCTGTCGAACGATGTCCAGCCGGCCGGCCTCGGCAATGCCCGTGACCTGGTCGGGCGCTACTTCATGGAGCATCCCCGGATTCCGCTGGGCCGGGTCCGGCTGCATGACCCATACCGGCGGCGTGTGTTCCTGGATGCGCGATACAGCTTCCACAACCCGCGCCTCGCCATCGAGGGGACCTGTGCCAGTGCCTATTTCGGCCTGTCGGAGCGGATTCAGCGGACGGAAGGGCTGCTGCAGTGCCGGACCTACCTGTTCGCGTTCCACCCGGAGGACGACCATCCGGCACTTGAAAGCGCGCGGCGCATTCTCGCGGCGCTGCATCGCCGGTCGCTGGAGATCGATGCCCGCGACGCGCGGGCTGTCGTCGCCGGTGTGCCGAGCATGGCGCGGATCCTGCTGCGTCGTCGCGGCATCATCGCACCCGCGCCGAAGTATTTCGACCTGGTCAGCGTGCTCGAGCCGGCCCCTGATCCCGAAAGCCGGGTCACTCTGTCCGAGAAGCGGGATCGCTTCGGCTGCAACCAGGTCCGATTGCACTGGCGCGTCGGCACGCTGGAACGGCGCACCCATCTGCGCATGCTCTCGCTGCTGAAGCAGGGAATCGAAACGGCCGGCCTCGGCATCGTCGAGATCGAGGAGGCCGATCTCGCCGAAGACCGCTGGCGCGACGCCGTCGGCTGGTGCTGGCACCATATGGGGACGACGCGGATGCACCCCGATCCGCGGCTGGGCGTGGTCGACGCCGACTGCCGCGTGCACGGCCTGCACAACCTCTATGTCGCCGGCAGCTCGGTGTTCCCGACCGGCGGCAGCGACATGCCGACGCTGACCATCACCGCTCTGGCGCTGCGCCTTGCCGATCACCTGCGGAATCGCCGTGACACGAGCGCTCCGCTGGCTGTCGACGCCGTGGCCGGGCTGAGACCTGTCCAGACGAAGTCGCGGTTCCGGCGGACCGCAGCCTGACCACGCCCGGCTCGGGTCAGGGTCCGAAGACCGACCAGCCCATGGCCTTGGCCAGCCGCTCCAGCGCCAGGGTGCCGAGCAGCGAGTTGCCGTGCTGGTTCAGCCCGGGCGACCAGACAGCGACCGACGCGCGGCCCGGCACGATCGCCAGGATGCCGCCGCCGACGCCGCTCTTGCCCGGCAGGCCGACGCGGAAGGCGAAGTCGCCGGAGCCATCGTAGTGGCCACAGGTCAGCATCAGCGCATTGATCCGCCGCGCCCGCTCCGGCGACACCACGCGGTGCCCGGTCGACAGCCCGCCATCGGCCAGGAACCGCCCGGCGGTGGCCAGCTGCCGGCAGGTCATGGCGATGGCGCATTGGTGGACATAGACGCCGAGCGTCAGCTCCACCGGATGCAGCAGGTTGCCGAAGGACTTCATATAGGCGGCCAGCGCCATGTTGCGGTAGGCGGTGCCGGCTTCCGACCGCGCCACCTTCTCGTCGATGGCGATGCTCTCGTCATCGGCCAGCCAGCGGATGAAGCGCAGGATCGACCCGATCGCCTCGCGCGGCTGGTGCCCGGCCAGGACCACGTCGGTCACCACCAGCGCGCCGGCATTGATGAAAGGATTGCGCGGCACGCCCTGCTCGTGCTCGAGCTGGACGATCGAGTTGAAGGCGTTGCCCGACGGCTCCCGCCCCACCCGCCGCCACAGCGCGTCGCCGACGGCGCCGAGCGCCAGCGTCAGGGTGAAGACCTTGGAGACGCTCTGGATCGAGAACGGCACCTCGGCGTCGCCGGCGCAGTGAACGCCGTCGTCAAGGGTGGCCACGGCAATGCCGAACTGGCCGATCTCGACCTTGGCCAGCTCCGGGATATAGGTCGCGACCTCGCCGCGATGCTGCTCCCGCGCCATGGCGTCGGCGATCTCGCCGACGACGTCGCCCAGATCCGGCATGTCCGGCTCAGCCCTCGCGGTCGATCGTCATGTACAGGGCGGCGCCGTCCGGCGTGTCGATCGGCCCGCGGCGCTGGAAGCCGGCCTTCTCATAGGCGCGGATCGCGGCGGCGTTGGCCGGGGCCGGGTCGACCTGGATCCGCGCCGTCTCCGGCAGGGCCAGCAGGCGGCGCAGCAGCAGCCGGATCAGCCGCGTGCCCATGCCGCGGCCGATCACGTCGGTCTCGCCCAGGAACAGGTCGATGCCGAAGGTCTCTTGCGGCAACTGGTGGGCGGCCCAGTACGGGTCGGGATTGGCGTGGTAGACATGCATGTAGCCGATCGGCCGGCTGCCCTCGCAGGCCAGGAACGGCGCGATGTTCGATTCGACGATGTGGGCGGCGATCTGCGCCAGCTCCTCCTCCGGGTCGCCCCACCAGCGCATGACATGCGGCCGCTCCAGCCAGCGGGCGATGATCGGCAGGTCCACGATCTTCAGCGCGTTGAGGCCGATCGACGGGTCGACCGCATCGGCGATGCGCTCGTCCGCCAGCTTCAGCGCGACCGGGTCCGGCCCGGCCGCGGGTTCGGGATGATCATCGCTCATGCCGGGCCGGGGAGGGCGATCTCTCGCCAAGTCGGGGAAGGAACAGACTCATGGACGGCATCGGTGCTGCGAACGGGTCAAGAACCTGTACCCGATCGCGGCGGGCGGTCAAAGAGTCCTGTGTCGGATCTCATACCGGGACGCCGATGACAGCGTCGTCATCGCGACGCGCGAACGGCGGTGGCAATCGGGCCGCTCAAATATCGTAAGGCAGCTCCTCGTCCCGCTGGTTCAGGAACAGCAAGACGATGCCGGCGATGGTCAGGAAGATGTGGGCGGACGCCTGGCCGTTCCATTCCTTGGACTGCCACATGGCGAACCATTCGCCGCCGATGGCGACGAAGCCGAAGGCGTAGAGCAGGAAGCCCATGCCGACGCCGGCCAGCGCCATGGATTTGGCCCGGGCGAAGGTCGCGGCGGGCGCGTCCCAGCGCAACCCCATGCGCACCGCGCCGGCCCAGCAGACCAGTGCCGTGGCGACCTGCCAGGCGATGATAAGGGCATAGGCCACATGGGCGGCCCCTGGAACGTCGATCGCCCGCCACATCAGGGCGGGCGATCGGAAGGTCGTGTCCATCGCCAGGACGTGCCGGACGAAGGCGAAGTTGGAGCCATAGTCGGTCAGGTTGCCGACCGCGACCAGGGTGAAGAACAGCGCAACACCGGCTGTGGCCAGGATCTTGAGGACCCTGGCCGTCAGCATATCAGTGGGCCATCGCCGGCTCGCGGCCGATATCGGCCATCGGGTGCCGCTCCGCCCGCTGCAGGGCCTGGCCCTGGGCGTCGAACAGGTGGCAGGTGTCGGCCGAGAAGCCGATCTGGACCTGGTCGTTGGTCTTGGCCCGGCTGTCGCCGCCGGCCTGCACCGTCAGCATCCCGGCCTCGGTCTTGAGGTAGAGATAGGTCTCGCCGCCCAGCCGCTCGACCACCAGCACCTGGCCGGGGATGGTGGCGGCACCGGTGCCCAGCTCGTTCATATGCTCCGGCCGGACGCCGAGCGTGACCTTGTCGCCGACCTTGGCCCGGCCCGGCTGCACCGGCACGGTGACCGACCCGCCGCCCGGCAGCCCCACCGTCGCGGTGGCGCCGTTGGACGCGGTGACCTGGGTCTCGATGAAGTTCATCTTCGGGCTGCCGATGAAGCCCGCCACGAACAGGTTGTCCGGGTGGTGGTACAGCTCGAGCGGCGAGCCGACCTGCTCGATCCGGCCGGCGCTCAGCACCACGATCTTGTCGGCCAGCGTCATCGCCTCGACCTGGTCGTGGGTGACGTAGACCATGGTGGCGTTCAGGTCGTTGTGCAGGCGGGCGATCTCGATCCGCATCTGCACGCGCAGCGCCGCGTCGAGGTTCGACAGCGGCTCGTCGAACAGGAACACCTTCGGGTTGCGCACGATGGCGCGGCCGATGGCGACGCGCTGGCGCTGGCCGCCCGACAGCTCCTTCGGCTTGCGCTTCAAGAGGTGCTCAAGCTGCAGGATGCGGGCGGCATCGCCGACCTTGCGCTCGATCTCGGCCTTGTTGGTCTTGGCGAGCTTCAGGCCGAAGGCCATGTTCTCGTAGACCGTCATGTGGGGATAGAGCGCGTAGCTCTGGAACACCATGGCGATGCCGCGCTCGGCCGGCGGCAGGTCGTTGACCCGCTGGCCGTCGATGGCGAGGTCGCCCGAGCTGATGTCCTCGAGGCCGGCGATCAACCGCAGCAGGGTCGACTTGCCGCAGCCCGACGGACCGACGAAGACGACGAATTCGCGGTCGCGGATGTCGAGATCGACGCCTTTGATGATCTCGAGGTCGCCGAACGACTTACGAATGCCACGGAGCGTAACGCCAGCCATGTTTCCTCCACTGCGCAAACTTTGTCCGCACCATATCCAGCACGGGCGCCTGAGGCCAGCATTTTGGAACCGCCGCTGTCAAATCGTCTGATGTTTGCACGAATCTGATTCGGGAATGGCCGGCCGCCGGCGCTGGCCTGGGGCCTGCGATCGATTGACTCGGGCCCGGCCGGACCCCTAAATCCGCCCGCCCGAGAGGAGCCGACATGCCGATCCGCCTTGATCTCCTGACCGCGAAGACCGGCGCCGCGTCGTGAACCGGCCTGCGATCAGGATCGCCACGGCCGTGGTCGGGCTGGCCGGGCTGTGCGCCATCATCTGGCTGGTCGCCGCCCAGAACGCCGAAGCGGTGCTGAAGCTGCTGCTGGGCGCCAGCGGCGGCATCCTGCTGGTGGTCGCCTCGCATTTCCTGGCGATGGGCTGCTCGGCACTGGCCTGGCGCGCCGCGATGCGGCCGCTGTGGTCGGCCGGGCCGGGGATCTTCCTGTGGGCGCGGCTGGAGCGGGAATCGGCCAATGCCGTGCTGCCCGTCGCCCAGGTCGGCGGCAACGTGCTGGGCGCCCGGGTGCTGGCGCAGCACGGCGCCGGCACGCTGCCGGCCGGCGCCGGCATGCTGGTCGACCTGACCCTCGAATTCCTGACCCAGATCCTGTTCTTCGCCATCGGCCTGGTGGTGCTGATCGCGATCGGCGGCGGCGACGAGCTGCGCTGGGCCGCGATCGGCCTCGGCATTGCCGTGCTGATGGGCATCGGCTTCGTGCTGGCGCAGCGCTGGGGCATGTTCCTGCTGTTCGAGAAGCTGCTGAGCCGGATCGCCAAGGAATTCGACTGGCCGGCCCTCAACTCGCTGTCCGGTCTGCACGACACGGTGCTGGCGATCTATCGCGACCGTGGCGCCATGGCCCGGGCGGCCGTGCTGCATCTCGCCTCATGGGTGTGCGGCGCCGGCGAGATCTGGCTGGCGCTGCACGTGCTGGGCGCGGATATCGGCTTCGCCGAGGCGCTGGTGATGGAGAGCATCGGCCAGGCCGTGCGCACCGCCGCCTTCCTGGTGCCGGGCGCCCTCGGCATCCAGGACGGCAGCATCCTGGCGCTGGGCGTGATGTTCGGCCTGCCGCCGGAGCTCGCTTTGTCGGTGGCGCTGGTCAAGCGCATCCGCGAGCTGCTGCTGCATGCGCCGGCGCTGCTGATCTGGTACCTCATCGAAGGCCGGCGCCTGCTGCGGACGCCGGATGTCGCACGCGAGCAGGCATAGATGTCGATCTACACCCAGCCCCATACCTCCTGGACCCACCGCCTGACCCGGATGATGGTGCGGCCCCTGGTCGGCACCCCGGTCACGCCGAACCACCTGACCACCGCGCGCCTCATCACCGGCCTGGCCAGCTGCGCCGCCTTCGCCGTCGGCGATGCGCAATGGACCGTCTGGGGCGGGGTGATCTGGCTGATCTCCTGCCTGCTGGACCGAGCGGATGGCGAGCTGGCGCGGCTCGGCAACCTCTCCTCGCCCTTCGGCCATCTCTACGACACGATCTGCGACCTCTCGGTCAACGCACTGATGTTCCTCGCGATCGGCATCGGCCTGCGCACCAGCTGGCTGGGCGAGGCCGGGCCTCTGCTGGGTCTGCTGGCCGGCGCCGGGGTGCTGGCGGCGTCGATCCTGTCGGCGAAGCTGGAGGCGGCGGGCGCGGTCGAGACCAAGGCCTATGTCGGCATCCTCGGCTTCGATTTCGACGACGCGCTGTACCTGTTCGCGCCGGCGGCCTGGTTCGGACTGTTCCCTTATATCCTGATCGGCGCGGCGATCGGCGGGCCGTTCTTCGCCATCCTGACAGCGGTGCGCTTGCGTGCCGCACGCATAGGATCGCGGGCAGGATAGAGCGCCTATTGACACTCATTCGCAATCTCATTTACATCCTGCGGCGACACACCGGAGCCGCCGACGCATGTACATCTGCATCTGCAACGCCCTGAACGACACTCAGATCCGGTGTGCCGTGGAGTCAGGGGCGAAGACCGCGGGGCAGGTCTATGCCGGGTTGGGCTGCGCCCCGCGTTGCGGCAAATGCGTGACCTCGATCCGCCATATGGTGAACGAGGCCACCCGCGAGCAGGACGACGCGCCGGTTCTCCTCGCCGCCGAGTAAGTCTGTACGGCGCCGCGCCGCGGTGCTAGCCAGCCTCCTGTAGAATTTCGAAGGGAGGCCGCGATGGCAGAGACCAGGCGCATCATCATCGACACCGATCCAGGCCAGGACGACGCCATCGCCATCCTGCTGGCGATGGGATCGCCGGAGCTGGAGATCGCCGGCCTCACCACCGTCGCCGGCAACGTGCCGCTGCACCTGACCACCGCCAATGCGCTGAAGCTGTGCGAGCTGGCCGGACGCACCGACATCCCGGTGGTCCAGGGCTCGATCCGCCCGCTGGTGCGGCCGCTGGTCACCGCCGAGGCGGTGCATGGCAAGACCGGCCTCGACGGCTCCGGCCTGCCCGACCCCACGACCAGGCCGGTGCCCGGCCACGCGGTCGACTGGATCGTCGACACGATCATGGCGGCGCCGGAGGGCACCTACACGCTGTGCCCGCTGGGGCCCCTGACCAATATCGCCGCGGCGCTTGTGCGCGAGCCCAGGATTGCGCCGCGGATCCGCGAGATCGTGTTCATGGGCGGCGGCTTTTTCGAGGGCGGCAACACCACGCCGGCGGCCGAGTTCAACATCTATGTCGACCCGCATGCCGCGCATGTCGTGCTGACCAGCGGCATCAAGCTGACCATGGTGCCGCTCGACGTCACCCACAAGGCGCTGATCTCCCGCGCCTGGCTGGACAAGGTGGCGGCGCTGGGCACGCCGGTGGCGAAGAGCGTGCACGGCATGCTGGATTTCTACGAGCGTTTCGACATGGAGCGCTACGGCACCGCCGGCGGGCCGCTGCACGATCCCTGCGTCATCGCCTATCTGCTGCAGCCGGAGCTGTTCGGCGGCCGCGACTGCCATGTGGCGGTCGAGCTGGCGGGCGAGCACACGCTGGGCATGACCGTGGTCGACTGGTGGGACATGGCCACCAAGTGGAACCGCCCGGACGCGAAGCCGAAGAACTGCCGCGTGCTGCGCGACATCGACGCCGACGGCTTCTTCGAGCTGATCTACCAGGCGTTGCAGCGGGTGTGAGGCGGGCGTGAGCGAATCCCTCGAAAGCATCTTCACCATCGAGGCGGCGCCGCTAAAGTTCGGTGCCGGCGCGGTCGAGGAGCTGGGCTGGGAGCTGAAGCGCCTCGGCGTCTCCCGGGTGCTGCTCGTCGCCGACCCGGCGCTGAACGCATTTGCGCTGATCGACCGGGTGATCCGCATCATCCAGCGCAGCGGCATCGGCGTGACCCGGTTCGAGGGCATCGCAGTGGAGCCGACGCTCGATTCGCTGGAGCTCGCCGCCGAAGTCGCGCTTTCGGTGGAGGTCGACGGCTTCGTCGCGCTCGGCGGCGGGTCGACCATCGACACCGCCAAGGTCGCCAACCTGATCAAGCGCCATGGCGGCGCGATCATGGACTATGTCAACGCGCCGATCGGCGGCGGGCGCAAGCCGCCGGGGCCGCTGTTCCCGCTGGTGGCGGTGCCGACCACCTCGGGCTCGGGGTCGGAGGCCACGACCGTCGCCATCCTCGACATTCCCGAGCTCAAGCTGAAGACCGGGATCTCGCACCGGCATATCCGGCCGAGCCTGGCGCTGGTGGATCCGGAGCTGGCGCGCACCACCCCGGCCGGCGTCACCGCCTCGGCCGGGCTCGATGTGGTCTGCCACGCGGTCGAATCCTACATCTCCAAGCCCTTCGACGCCCGGCCGCGCCCGGCCACTCCGGACGACCGGCCGCCCTATCAGGGCAGTAACCCGGTGGCCGACATCTGGTCGCTGCAGGCGATCGAGTTCGGCGGCCGCTTCCTGGCCCGCGCGGTGGCCGACGGCGACGACCTGGAGGCGCGCGGCACGATGATGCTGGGCGCGACCATGGCCGGGATCGGCTTCGGCACCGCCGGGGTGCACATCCCGCACGCCTGCGCCTATCCGATCGCCGGGCTGAAGCACGCCTTCCACGCCGACGGCTACAGCCATGCTTTCGTGCCGCATGGCTATTCGGTGATCGTCACCTCGCCGGCGGCGTTCCGCTTCACCTATGATTCGGCGCCGGAGAAGCACATCCGGGCGGCGGAGCTATTGACCGGACGACCGGTCAGCGATCCGGGACCGGACAGCCTGCCCAAGGCGCTGATCGCGCTGATGCGCCAGGTCGGCGCGCCGAGCGGCATCGCCGCGCTGGGCTATGACGAGGCCGACATCCCGGCCCTGGTCGAGGGCGCCATGAAGCAGCAGCGGCTGCTGATCGGCGCGCCGAAGCCGGTCGGGTCGGCCGATCTCGAGCGCATCCTGCGGGAGTCGATGGCGAACTGGTGAAACGAAAAGGGCCGCTGGATCGCTCCGGCGGCCCCGATCTCGCGCGGCGACGGCTCAAGCGGCGCGCAGCACCACCTCGGCCGGCACGTAGTTCAGGCCCAGCGCCTCGGCCACCGGCTTGTTGGTGACCTGGCCGGAATGGATGTTTAGCCCCTCGCGCAGATGCGGGTCGTCCAGGCAGGCCCGGCGATAGCCCTTGTCGGCCAGCGCCAGGGCGAAGGGCAGGGTGGCGTTGTTCAGCGCGAAGGTCGAGGTCCGCGCCACGCCGCCCGGCATGTTGGCGACGCAGTAGTGCACCACCCCGTCGACCACATAGGTCGGGTTGTCATGGGTGGTGGGCTTCGAGGTCTCGAAGCAGCCGCCCTGGTCGATGGCGACGTCGACCACGACCGATCCGGGCTTCATCTTCGCGATCATGGCGCGGGTGACCAGCCGCGGCGCCGCGGCGCCCGGCACCAGAACCGCGCCGATCACCAGGTCGGCGCCGGTGACATGCTCCTCGATCGCGTCGACCGTCGAGTAGATGGTGTTGAGCTCGGCGCCGAACTGCAGGTCCAGCTCCTTCAGCCGCTGCAGCGACTTGTCGATCACCGTGACATGAGCCTCCAGGCCCATCGCCATGCGCGCGGCATTGGTGCCGACCACGCCGCCGCCCAGCACGACGACCTTGGCCGCCGGCACGCCCGGCACGCCGCCCAGCAGCATGCCGCGGCCGCCCTGGATCTTCTCCAGGCAATGGGCGCCGCACTGGATCGACATCCGGCCGGCGACTTCGCTCATCGGCGCCAGCAGCGGCAAGCCGCCGCGGGCATCGGTCACGGTCTCATAGGCGATGGCGACGGCGCCCGACTTCATCAGCAACTCGGTCTGGCGCGGGTCGGGCGCCAGATGCAGATAGGTGAACAGCACCTGGCCGCGGCGCAGCATGCGGCATTCGTCCGGCTGCGGCTCCTTGACCTTCACCACCATCTCGGCGCGGTCGAAGATCTCCTGGGCGGAGGCCACGATCTCCGCCCCCGCGGCGCGGTAGCGGTCGTCGCCGAAATCGATCCCGGCGCCGGCATTGGTCTGGACGATGACGCTGTGACCGTGATGGACCAGCTCGCGGACGGAGCTCGGGGTCAGGCCGACACGGTACTCGTGGGTTTTGATTTCCTTCGGCACGCCGATGAGCATGTTTCCCCCGGGTTTCGTTGCCGGCGGCCGCCCTGCGGGCGGCGCCTTACCCGATTCCTACAGCAAGCCCGCGGGGAATGACATCACCTGTCGGCGCCGGGGCCGCCCTGCCATGGCAGAGTGGAAGTCTCGAATGGCTTCACGTCGTTGCGACGAAGCTTCATCTCCCGGAAGATGGCCTCGCGCTGCATCCTCTTCAGCGCACGGGAGTGGCGGTGAAGCGGGAGATGGGATCGTGACGCTGTTGAAGATCGTCGGCATGGGCCATCCCGTGCTGCGCCGCATCGCCGACCCGGTGGCCGACCCCGGCGACCCGGAGATCGCGCGGCTGGCCGAGGACATGATCGAGACCATGCGCGACGCGCCGGGCATCGGGCTGGCGGCGCCGCAGGTGTACCGGCCGCTGCGGCTGATCGTGTTCGAGGTGCCGGCCGGCCGGCAGGAGGAGGGCGAGCCGCCGGCGCCGGAGGGGCCGACCGTGCTGATCAACCCCGAGATCGTGCCGCTGCTCGACGACACCGTGCTGGGGATGGAAGGCTGCCTGTCGATCCCGGGCCTCCGCGGCCTGGTGCCGCGCTGGCGGCGGATCGGCTATCGCGGCCTCGGCCTCGACGGCCAGGTGATCGAGCGCGAGGCCGAGGGACTGCATGCCCGCGTGGTCCAGCATGAGGTCGACCATCTCGACGGTGTGCTGTATCTCGACCGGCTGCGCGACCTGAACGATCTCGCGGTCGACGCCGAGGCCCGCCATCTCGCCGACAGAGCCTGAGGGACGCACCGATGACCGATTCGACCCCCGACCAGCCCCTTGGCGATCAAGCTGGCGAGCGCGACGCCCTGTTGCTGGCGGTGCTGCCGCATGTCGCCTTCGACGGCTGGACCCGGCAGGCGCTGCGGCTGGGCGCCGAGGATGCGGGATTCGGCCTCGACGAGGTCGCCATCCTCTTTCCCGGCGGGATTGCCGAGCTGTCGGACCATCTGCATGACTGGGCCGACCGGGCGATGCTGGCGCGGCTGGCGGAGGCAGGCGAGGCCTTCGCGGGCCTGCGGGTGCGCGAGAAGATCGCCCAGGCGGTGACGGCGCGGCTCGACGTGCTGGCGCCCTATCGCGACGCGGTCCGGCGCGACCTGTCGCGGCGGGCATTGCGCCCACTGTCGCGCCGCGGCTTGCGCCAGCTGCATCGCACCGTCGACGCCATGTGGCGGGCAGCCGGCGACCGCTCGACCGACCTCAACTACTACTCCAAGCGCGGGTTGCTGGCCGGGGTCTATGCCTCGACCCTGCTGGTCTGGCTCGACGACCGGTCTGAGGGGCAGGAGATCACCCACGCCTTCCTCGAGCGCCGGATCGGCGAGGTGCTGGCCTTCGGCCGCCAGATCTCGGGGCTGAAGCGGCTCGGCGACCTGGCCGAGGCGCCGTTCCGGCTGGCCGCCCGGCTGCGCGAGGGGCGGGGAGCGGCGGCGGGGTAGGGCGGAGCCTCTCCATCTCATCTGTCATTGCCGGGCTTGACCCGGCAATCCAGGGGCCACCGAGAACGGCTTTGAAAGCCCCTGGATCCTCGGGTCAAGCCCGAGGATGACAATAAAATAGAATATCAACCTAAGATAAACACGCTTTGGTTGTGGTCCTCCCTCAACCGGACAGCCATGGGCTTGACCCGGCAACCCAGGGGATATCGACAGTCTCTGGATGCCCGGGTCAAGCCCGGGCATTACAGGAAAACGATGGCGGAAGTGCGCGGCGGTCCCGGACCGACGCGGCAGAGCGTCCGCCTACTTCTTGCGGAACGCGTCCAGCGCCACGACCTTGGCGCCGTCCGCCGGCGCGGCCTCGGTCTTGGCGGTTTCGGCCGGCTCGTCCGGAGCCTCGGCGTCGGCCTCCTCGGCTTCCGCGGCCTCCTTCGCAGACTGGAACTGCAGCGCGAAGTTGACCGACGGGTCGGCGAAGGTGGTGATCGCGGCCAGCGGAATCACCAGGCGCTCGGTCTTGCTGGAGAAGCTGAGCGAGACCGAGAACCGATCCTCGCAGACCTCGAGCCCGAAGAACTGGTGTTGCAGGACGATCGTCATCTCCTGCGGGTATTTCTGCCGCAGATATTCTGGGATCGCGACCCCGCGATGATTGGTCACAAAGGTCAGGTAGAAATGATGATCACCCGTCAGCCCCTTCTCGGCCACCTGGGCCAAAGCTTCCCTGACCACGCCCCGCAGGGCGGATTCGACCATGCGGTCGTATCGGAGTTCGTCGTCCATCCGATCACACTAGACCGGGGCCGCCGGGATGAAAAGGGAGACGCGCGGCAGACAGCCGCCCATGTCCGACATTCCGAGCCGAGATTCGGGGGAGAGAAGCGGGGCGTTCTGTTGCTGGGTGCCCCAAGCCCCACCTCGACGGTGCTAACCGCCGAGGGATTGATCGAGGACGCTTAGCTGCTTACGCAGCCGCGCGAACCTCAGCAAAGTTGTCGTTGGCAACTATTGCAATGGCCCGATAACGGCGGAACCATGCCGGACGAAAACCTTCCCTTTACTACACGCGTCGATCCTATTTCGCCCCCGCACTCCGTCCAACACCGGAGATCTGGTGGAGGCGCCGGGTACCGCCCCCGGGTCCGCAGCGTCTATTCCAAAAGGCGTTTATCGTCATAGTCGGTTGCCCGACCCCCTCAAGATAGGGATTTGTGACAGCGGATGGAAGGGGCGAAAGGTCCGGTCACAGCACGAAATCGGCGACGACCAGCGCGATCGCCCCGGTCAGGCGGATGTTGAAGTCGGAGACGCCGTCGCCGTTGATGTCGCCGGCGATTGTGGTGGTGGTCGGATCGGTGACGGCGAAGCGCAGCTCGCCGGCGTGATGGCTGTAGAGCCGCGTGCCGATGAAGGTGAAGGCCTGGTTGCCGGCCAGGCCGGCATCGGCGTCCACCAGCGACAGATCGACCCTGTCGCCCTGGGTGTGGCTGAAATCGGTGATCCGGTCCGATCCGGCGCCGACCTGGCTCTCCCATGCGCTGCCATAGGCGAAGCGATCCGCCCCGGCGCCGCCGGCCAGCGTATCCTGGCCGCCGACTCCGACGATGTAATCATCGCCCCACCAGCCGGAGAGAGTGTTGGCGCCGGCGCTGCCGAACAGGGCGTCCCCGACCTGGCTGCCGGACAGGTTCTCGATCCTGGTCAGGCTGTCGCCCTGGGCGTCGCCGCCGCTGCCGGTGCCGGTGGTCAGATTGACCACCACCTTGACCCAGCTGCCGTAATAGCTGGCGAGGTCGATGCCGGCGCCGCCGTCCAGGACGTCGGCCCCGGCGCCGCCGCGAAGTATGTCGTTGCCGCGGCCGCTGCTCAGATGATGGACGCCGCTGCCGCCGGTGAGCTGGTCGGCGCCGTCGCCGGTGATCGCATTCTCGATCATCGTGCCGGCGGCGAAGGTGACGGCCCGGCCGGCGATGGTGGCGGAGCCGGCGGCGAGATTGATCACCGCGCTGCCGGTCAGGGCCGCGCCGTTGATCGTGTCCACTCCGCCGGCGTCGGCCAGCGTCCGGCGCGCCGCATCGGCGCCGATCGTGGCGAATTCGTCGGTGTAGACATAGATGTCGTCCGCGCTGGCGGCATCGCCATACAGGCGCAGATTCCACGAATTCAGCACGCCGGTGTCGCCGCCGGCCAGGTCGCGGATGGTCAGCGTCCAAACGCCCTGGCCGCTCTCGCCCCAATCCTGCACGGTGCTGAAGCTGAAGACGATGTTGTCCTGGTCCGCCCCGTTCTCGCTGAGCTCGCCCAGGCCGGGCCGGTTCACAAGGGTGCTCCGGGTGTCGTCCGGCGAGGTCAGGACGATCTGCAGGTCGCCGATCCAGCTGTGGGTGAGGTTCAGCCCGACCTCGACGCGGTCGATCTCGATGCCGGTGGCGATCGTCAGGCTGGTGGTCGCGCCGTCCTCATCGCCATCCGGAATCGCGAGGCCGGGCGAGGCGGAAGCGGTGACGCTGATCTCGTTGGCGCTGGTGTGGGCCGTGCCGCCCCAGCTTTCGGCCAGTCGCACCGCGGCATGGGCGTCGACCAGGCCGAAGCCGATGTCGTGATTGACCGTCAGGCCGCCGCCGTTCCAGTTGGTCGCGCCGTTGGTCTGGTCGCTGGAGGAGGCCGGGGCGGTGCGGGCGCTGTAGGCGAGGATCTCCTGCACGTCGCGCCAGCCGAGAGTCGGGTTGGCGTCGAGCATCAGGGCGATGACGCCGGAGATCATCGGCGCCGCGGCCGAGGTGCCGTTGAAGCTGGTGGTGTAGTCCCCGGCGGCATAGCCATTGCCGCCGACCCGGTCGGTGGTGACGATGGTGCCGGCGCTCGGACTGCCCGGCGCGCCGACCAGGATCGAGGCCCCCGGCGTCGAATAGTCGGCGATCGTGCCGTCCTGGTTGGTGGCGCCGACGGTGATGGTCCAGCGGTTGTTCTGGAAGCTGTGCAGGTTGGTGTCGTCGCCGTATCCGTAGGCGTTGCCGGCGGACTGGACGATGATCGTGCCCAGCCCGTCGCGCCCGTTCGCCGCCGCGTTGATCGTGGCGTTGCGGGCGGCGGCCCAGGTGGGGCTGGAGAAATCGTCGAGGAAGGCGGAGTTCGGATCGTCGAAGAAGGCGTTGCCGAAGCCCCAGCTGTTGTTGAGCACGTCGGCATCGGCCGCGGCATGGTTGCGCGCATTCGCGGCCGCGGTCTGCAGCGAGCTCGTGAACAGCGGGTCGTAATAGGACAGCAGCGTCGCGCCATAGGCGATGCCGACCACGCCGGTGCCGTTGCGCTCGGCGGCGATGATGCCGGCGACGGCGGTGCCGTGGTTGTCGTCGGCCGACACCGGCGCGCCGCCCGCACCGCCTGTGGCGGCGTTGAAGCTGTGCGTGGTGTCGAGATTGTCGTTCAGATCGGGATGGGCGAAGTCGATGCCCTGGTCGTGCACCGCGACCACCACGCCGGTCCCGGTGAATTCGTCCCAGATGTTGCCGAGATTGATGCCCCAGGCGCCGGTGAGATGCCATTGCTGGGCGTAAAGCGGATCTGTCGGAGCCGGCATGACGAAATATCCTGCAATGGAAATGGGAAAGCGTGACCCTAGCAGGGAAATACGGCCATTCAGCGACGCAATTGTCCTAAACTTGCCGGATGAGGCGGCGTTGGCCCCGGGCGATCGATCACACCAGCCCTTGGTCCCGGAACCCGGCGCGGCTACACTATCTGGAGACCCGCTGACAGAAACCTGACCTATGACGATCACCGCCGACCAGCGCGCCGAGCTGGACCAGAGCCGCTCGGCCACCTTCGCCACCCGCCGCGCCACCGTGCCGGCGCTGGAGGAGATCCTGTTTGAGCCGCTGCCCGTGCTCGACCACGGCTTCGTCCGGGTGATCGACTATATGGGCGATGATTCGGCGGTGGTGCAGGCGGCGCGCGTCTCCTACGGCCGCGGCACCAAGAAGGTGTCGGAGGATGAGGGGCTGATCCGCTACCTGATGCGGCATTGGCACACCACGCCCTTCGAGATGTGCGAGATCAAATACCACGTGAAGCTGCCGATTTTCGTGGCGCGGCAGTGGATCCGGCACCGCACCGCCAATGTGAATGAGTATTCCGCCCGCTACTCGATCCTCGACCGGGAGTTCTACCTGCCGGCGCCGGAGCATCTGGCGGCGCAGTCCAGCAGCAACCGCCAAGGCCGCGACGCGGTGCTGCAGGGAGAGGAGGCGTCGCAGGTGCTCGACCTGCTGCGCGAGGATGCCGAGCGCTGCTGGCGCGACTATGCCTGGATGCTGAACGAGGAGATCGACGGCGCCGAGCCGGTCGACCCGAATCGCCAGGGCTTGGCGCGCGAGCTGGCGCGGATGAACCTGACGCTCAACACCTACACCCAGTGGTACTGGAAGACCGACCTGCACAACCTCATGAATTTCCTGAGGCTGCGGGCCGACCCCCATGCGCAGTACGAGATCCGGGCCTATGCCGATGTGATGCTGGACGCGATGGAGCGCTGGGTGCCGCTGGCCGCCCGGGCCTTCCGCGACTATCGGATGGATGCGGCGACGATCTCCGCCCTCGGTCTGGCCGTGCTGCGCCGGATGCTGGCGGGCGAGGCTGTGGCCCAGCCGGACAGCGGCCTCAGCCCGCGCGAATGGCGCGAGCTCATGGCGGTGCTGGAGCGTCCGGCCTGACGCTGGCCGAAGCCGGACTCCGGATCACGTCTCCGGAATGCCCAGCTCGTTCCGAGCCGCGGTGACCAGCGGCCGGGTGGCGTCGTTGTTCTCCCACTCCTGCCCCGACAGCTTGTCGGCCACCTTGTCGCGCTCGAGATATTGGCGCTGCTGCTCGGGCAGGTCGAGGCACGCCGCGGGCAGGGCGGAGAGATAGCTCTTGAGGTACTGGCGCGTGTTTCCGGGGATCGGGCTCTCCGTCCCCGGATTCGTGATGGCGGGCACCGGGTCGTTCACGTTCTGCACGACGGTGTTGTACAGCTCCTCCATCACCGCGCCGGAGGAGGCGCCCCAGTCATGCCCGGTCAGCGCCTTGAAGCGCGCGCTGGTGTCGGCGCTGGTCAACGGGCCGATATAGTTCCAGATCTGCGCCCTGAGCTGGGCGCGGTCGCCGCTGTCGGCAGCAGTCTGGATCGCGGTCAGCTTCGGATCGGCCGGCGGCGCGTCAGCGGGGGCTTGAGTGCCGGTGGTCGTCAGCCCGCGCTGCCGCGCGACCTCCGTCACGTCGGCCTTGATCTCGTCGCCGTTGCTCGGCCACTCCTGGCCGAGCAGCTGGTCGACCAGCTGCTGCTGCGTCCCCTTGTCGTCGCCCAGCGCGTCGAGGGCGTTGTTGATCACCAGGGTGCGCGCGTGGCCGGAGCCCTCGGCGGCGTAGTCATGGCCGATCAGATCGAAGGTGGCCTGGACGAAATCGTCCTGCGGTACCGAATTCAGATAGGTCTTGATGTCGGCATTGATCCCGTCCCATTGCTGGGTGGCGGTGCCGGAATCCGCGTTCGCGGCGTGGTTGGCGCGAGTCTCGATGCTCTGGACGAAGGCGTCGCGACCTTCGGGGCCAAGGGCCGCGGCGCCCTCGGCAGTCGGGGCGGGCACGGCCACGGCCTCGCCGATCTGGATCAGATCGTCGTTGGCGAAGTCGTTGTGGTCGACCATCTCGGTCCAGGGGGAGCCGACCTGCTCCGCCATCGACCATTGCGAATCGCCCTTCTCGGCGATCAGGAAGCGCATGTTCGAGGCGTCGGTGGTGCCGTTCCGCTGCATCGCGGCCCGGACGGCCGCCTGCCATTGCTGCTGCTGATCGGTGGGCACATGGGTGGTGACGCCGTTCTGGACCCTGATCAGACGCCCGTCCTTGTCGACCTCGATCGCCATTCCGGCCTCCATCCACTCAGTTTGGCGGCACCATAAGCGACAGGCCGTCCCGGGAAGATGACGGTTCTATGAAGATCTTCTTCGTTTAGGAATGTCTGACGAAAATCCTATTTCGAGCGCGCCGTCCTCTTTGTCATACATATGAAATAACGGTGTCATGCAATTTTCCTAGGCTTCCCGACCGGTCCATGAAGACGGCGGGACGCCATGCTGAAGCCGATCGAGCGCAATCCACGGCCCGCCAGCCCGGTCCGGCCCAGCCCCGATCCGGAGTTCCAGGCGGCGGTGCGCCGCGCCCTCGCGGCCAGGTCGGCGGCCGAGGGGCGCCCGCCCGAATCGCATGGCTACGAGACGGCGGGCCAGGTGCAGCCCGGCGACGCGCTCGAGCGGCTGGTCGGCCCCGACGGGGTCCCGAACAACGGCCAGTTCTCCGACCCCAACCTGATCCACCCGGGCGAGATCTATTTCCAGCAGGGGAAGTCGCCGGTCAGCGCCCAGACGGAGGGCGTGATCGACACGGCGCTGGCCTATGACCGGAAGAACGGCGCGAACGCGCCCGACAGCCAGCGCAACTGGGACGCGGTGCAGTCGGCGATCGCCGGCGAGCTGCGCCAGACCGTGCAGCTCGACGCCAACGGCCAGTTGCAGCTCACCGCCGACCAGCAGGCGAAGCTGCAGGCGCTGAACAGCTGGGCGGTCGGCACCAACCAGCTGTCGCTGGAGACGCAACAGGCGCTGACCCAGGTCGATGGCGAAGTCCAGCAGAAGTCGCGGACCACGACGCTCGACCAGAGCATCGCGGCGGTCCAGGGCGACCTCGACAAGGTCAAGCACAAGCTCGACGACCAGGGCTTCGTCCGCAAGGGTTGGGGCTGGATCACGCCGGGCAAGAGTTCGGGCGAGGAGTTTCGCGACTTCCTGCAGAGCAAGCTCGACGATCTGAAGGACCTGAAGGCGGACGACACCGGGCTGCCGCAGGACCAGTACGAGCAGAAGGTGAATGCCGTCCTGGGGAACTTCGACCAGGAGTTCCAGGACCACGCCAAGGCGATGGAGGACAGCGACAAGACCTGGAACACGATCGGCGAGGTCGGCCGGGTGGTCGCGGCGACGACCGTCGGCATCGTCACCACGGCGGCCACCGGCGGCAATGTCGTGGCCGGCTTCGCGGCGGGGTTCGGTACCTATGAGCTGATCGACGCCGCCGGCGACATCAGCGCCGTGGCCCAGGGCAAGGACATGTATGCCGACGGCCACAGCTCGATCATCGGCTTCGGCATGGACCTGGCCGGCTGGGACGGCGCCAAGGGCGACGGCGCGGGCGTCAGCTGGGACCACACCAAGGCGACGCTGAAGGACACGGCGATCGACGCCGTGTCGTCGATCAGCACCGCCGGGGCGACTTCGGCCGGGATGAGAGTCAGCGCCGCCGTGACCACCAAGCTCGGCACAAGCCTCCTGCCGCGAATCGGCGCAGCCGCGGCCGGCGGCACGACGGGGCAGGTGGTCAACGGCACCGGCCAGTTGGCCTCCGACGCCACCCGGCTGGCCTTCGACAACAAGCTGTTCACCGCCGAGGGTGGGCAGCAGATGCTGAACTCGGCCAAGACCCAGGGCATCTATCTCGCCACCGCCCCGGTGACCGGCGCGGTCTCGGGTGCGATCCCGATCCAGCGCGTGGTCAATGCGGCATCGACCGGGACCACCCAGGCGACCCAGCAGACCGCCACCCAGGTGACGCAGCAGGGCGCGTCGCAGACGGTGCAGCAGACCGCCACGCAGGCGACGCAGCAGGGGGCGTCCCAGACGGTGCAGCAGACCGCCACCCAGGCGACGCAGCAGGGGGCGTCCCAGACGGTGCAGCAGACCGCCACGCAGGCGACGCAGCAGGGGGCGTCCCAGACGGTGCAGCAGACCGCCACCCAGGCGACCCAGCAGGGCGCGTCGCAGACGGTGCAGCAGACCGCCACGCAGGCGACACAGCAAGGCACGTCCCAGACGGTGCAGCAGACCGCGACCCAGGCGACGCAGCAGGGCACCGGGCAGGCGGCGCAGCAGGGCACGGCCCAGGCAGCCGCGACGTCGACGGGCGACGTCACCCGCCTGTCGCGGCTGGGCGTGACCGCCCAGTTCGGCAACGACGTGGTCAGCAATCTCGGCGGCGCCGAGCTGGTGGCGCAGCTGACCCAAGGCCGCCACATGAACCGCGACGAGGCGATCTCTTCGGTGATGGGGGCGGTGCCGGGTACCGCCCAGAACCTCGCCATGCACCCGCAGATGATGCAGCGGGTCGCCGACCGCCGCGACATGCTGCAGGCCAATGGCGGGGTGCGGCAGGAGGCCGACGTTCCCAAGCTCTGGGGCTGGCAGAACAAGGGGCCGGAGTTCCGTCTCGGCGCCCAGGTCCGGATTCTCGGCAGCGCGGATCCGGCCACGGATGCGGCGGGCGCGCCGCAGCTCGGCCAGCCGACGCTGGCGTCCTTCGGCGGGGCGATCAGCACCAAGACCAACTACAGGGCGATCGGGCAGTCGGTCATCGATAGCCTGGTAATGGGGTCGACCAAGCCGCTGCGGCTGACGCTGGGCAAGGAGCTGACGGTGTCGCAGCGGCCGCGCGAATACCGCAACGTCACGCTCAAGGAGGCCGGGCTGATGCCCACCTCCAACCAGACGGTGTTCCAGATCAAGGGCTCGACCGTGCTGAAGCAGGGCGAGCAGGCCCTGCTCGCGACCGACCCGACCCAGGTCAAGGCCGACTTCATGCCGACGCTGCAGGGCGTGCGGGCGGTGGGCGAGGCGGCCGACGGCAGCGGCACCGTGATGCAGCTGAGCTGGGGCGCCATGCTGCCGGACGCGCAGCAGGTCACGCTCCACCCGGGCGAGATGGACCTGCTGGGCACCGTCGCCGGAAAGGACGCGGATCCCGAGGCGTTCGTGGAAGTGCCGCAGGACATCAGCTTCACCAAGCTGATGGAGGAGCAGAAGGCCGGACTGCGGCCGCGCGCCTGGACCACCTTCATCCCGGTTCTGGGCAAGATCTGGCGCGCCGGCGCCGAGCGCCGGCCGGAGGACAACATCACCGTCACCATCCCGAAGGGCACCAAGCTGTCGCAGCAGGCCTGGGAGCAGATGCAGGCCACCTATGAGCGGCTGTCGATGCGGACCCGGATCGTGGTGGACGACGACACCAAGGCCCTGCTCTTGGCCTCGGATGCGGACGTGTCGACCATCCGCGATCTGGTTGGCGCCGGGCGGATCGACCCCGACGCCGCGATGTCCTACGTGCCTGGCCGGGCCAGCGGCATGCGGCTGTCGGCGGTCACCGGCAAGCCGGCGGAGCAGTATGTCGATGTCCTGACCGGCAAGACGTACAACTGGCATCCCGACGCGGCCAATGCCGACTTCATCTTCAACGACCGCTACCCCACCGAGCGCATCCCGGGCCTGCCGGACAGCCTGCCCAATCCCGACCAGATCCGCGCCAACGCGGCCTATCAGGCCCGCAACACGGTGAACGACGCGCTGCCGGACGCCGTGTCGGGCCAGCTGCCGGGCGTGCTGGGCGGCGATCGCGGCCGCACCCGCCGGGTGCCCGCGGTGCCGTCCGAGGTCAACCTGTACCGCCGGCTCGCCGGGCCGATGGCCTCCTTCGTGGCCGAGGCGACGCGCATCACCGGGTCGTTCAAGCTGCCGCCGCTGCGCGCGCCCTTCCTGCCGGGTGCGCTCTCACTCGAGTTCCGCGGCCAGGTCAAGATCGACCCGCCGGGCAAGTCCAAGGAGACGCCGCGCGGGGTCTCCAAGGCGGTGCAGGACAGTGAGATGGAGCTGAACACCTACAGCAACGCCGAAGGGTCCCGGCAGCTGGCGGTGCCGGGCTGGCTGAACGCCTTCCTGAAGTGGTCGGAGCAGGGCCAGGGCGTGCTGTTCCCGGAGGGCGGCGCGCATGGGATGACGCAGTATCTGAAGGATCTCGACGCCCAGGCGACGACGCCGCAGCAGCGCCAGGACATCGCCGATTTCCGCCGGGACGTGCTGCCGAAGCTGCAGAACGAGACCCTCACCACGCCGGCCACGGCCCAGGCGATCCGCGACTTCCTGGAGAGCCAGGCCAAGCCGGTCGGCACCTCGACGCCGGCCAATCCGATGCCGCTCTGGAACCAGAGGCACCAGGCCGGCGGCAATCCCTGACCGGCCGTCCGGTCAATTCCGCACGATCACTCCAGGTCGATGACGGGCCGGCTGCACAGGTTGAGGCTCCAGTACTCGGCCTCGGCGCCGTCTTTCTGGCGCACCTTGACGTCGAAATAGCAGCCGCCGCGCAGGTCGTCGACCGGGATCCGGGCCGAGGCGCCGGGCGCCAGCGGTGCCGCGCGCAGCCGGTTGTAGCCCCAGGAGCTCTCGAAATCGGGCGACAGGCGCAGATCCTCGATCGTGCCGGTCCTGCGGTTCTGGATTTCGACCGAATCGGGCAGCGCCTGGGCCTGCGCCGCAGCCGTGAGACCGGCTGCGAGCAAGGCGAAGGCCGCGATCCGGCAGAAGCGTCGCATCACTCTCCCACTCCGAGGGGCGGGCGCTCGGACCCGGTCCGGCGCCGTAAGGTTCGGCCTCTTATCGGATCGATTTGTGGCGAGGTGGTGACGCCGTGACCGGCTCACTCGATCACGATGCGGGGGGCGGCCGGGCCGGCGCCGGCGCGCAGCTTGGCCCACACCCGGGCGGCGATGCCGCGATAGGCCTCGGCATGCGGGCTGTCCGGCGCCGAGACCACGATCGGGTGGCCGGAATCCGAGGTCTCGCGGATGGCGATGTCGAGCGGGATCTCGCCGAGGAAGTCGCAGCCCAGCTTCTCCGCCTCGGCCCGCGCGCCGCCATGGCTGAAGATGTCGGTGCGGTGGCCGCAATTCGGGCAGCAGAAATAGCTCATATTCTCGATGATCCCGAGCACCGGGACGTCGACCTTGCGGAACATGTTCAGGCCCTTGCGGGCGTCGAGCAGGGCGATGTCCTGCGGCGTCGACACGATCACGGCGCCGGCCAGCGGCACCTGCTGCGCCATGGTCAACTGGGCGTCGCCGGTGCCCGGCGGCATGTCGACCACCAGCACGTCGAGCGTGCCCCAGTTGACGTCGCGCAGCATCTGCGACAGCGCCGATTGCACCATCGGGCCGCGCCAGATCATCGGCGTCTCCTCGTCGATCAGGAAGCCGATCGACATCACCTTCAGCCCGTAATTCTCCTTCGGATCCAGGCTCTTGCCGTCGGGCGAGGCGGGCTTGCCGGTGATCCCGGTCATCCGCGGCATCGACGGGCCGTAGATGTCGGCGTCGAGCAGCCCGACCTTGAGCCCGCTGGCGGCAAGGCCGAGGGCGAGGTTGACCGCGGTGGTCGACTTGCCGACGCCGCCCTTGCCCGAGGCGACGGCGATGATCGACCCGATCCCGGCGACCGGCAGCTTGCGGCTTTGTGCCCCACCCGGGGCGGCGGGGCGCGGCGCGGCGCCCGGCGCGGTGCCGCTTGGGGCGGCCGGGCCGGAGCCGCGATGGGCGGTCAGCACTGCGGTGACCGACAGCACGCCCGGGAGCGCCGCCACGGCCTTCTCCGCGGCCTGGCGCAAGGGCTCCAGGGCCGGGCCGCGCTGCGGATCGACCTCGATCGAGAACAGCACATGGCCGTCGCGCAGGGTCAGGCCGGAGATCATGCCCAGGCCGATGAGATCGCCGCCGCGCTCCTCGTCCCGCACCTTGCCCAGCGCCTCGCGCACCGCGGCCTCGGTCACCGCTATCCGGCCTGTCGCCATGGTTGAACTTCCTGCCCTTTGTCCAATATGACAGGCTCCACATTTGCTGCCTGTCGCGTCGAGATATAGCATTCGGCGCCCGGGATGACAGGGCGGACGACGGGGGAAGGGAACTGGATGCCGTGGAGTAATCAAGGCGGTGGTGGTGGCGGGGGCGGCGGCCCCTGGGGCGGATCACCGCAAGGCGGCGGACAGAACCCCTGGGGACGTGGCGGCGGGCCGAGCCAGGCCGACATCGAGGAGATGATCCGCCGCGGCCAGGACCGGTTCCGCCAGGTCATGCCGAAGGGCTTCGGCGGCGGGCGCGGCATCCTGATCGCCATCGTCGTCATCATCATCGGCTGGCTCCTGACCGGCATCTACCGGGTGCAGCCGGACGAGCTCGGCGTGGTCCAGCGATTCGGCGCCTATGTCCGCACGGAATCGCCCGGCCTGCGCTACCACCTGCCGGCGCCGATCGAAACGGTGACCAAGCCGTCGGTGACGACGCAGAACCGGATCGAGATCGGCTTCTCCAGCGGCGAGGGCCGTGTCAGCCCGCGCGACGTGCCGGACGAAAGCCAGATGCTGACCAAGGACGAGAACATCATCGATATCGATTTCATCGTCCTGTGGCGCATCTCCGACCCGGTCGCCTATCTGTTCAACATCAAGAACGCCGACGGCACGGTGAAGGTCGCGGCCGAGAGCGCGATGCGCGAGGTGATCGGCAACACCGAGATCCAGCCGGCGCTGAACGAGGCCCGCGGCCAGATCGAGCAGTCGGCCCGCCAGCTGCTGCAGGCGACCCTCGACAGCTACGGCACCCCCGGCCGTCCCGGGGCAGGCGTGGTGATCGACCAGGTACAGCTGCAGAAGGTGGCGCCGCCGCAGCAGGTGATCGCGGCCTTCGACGACGTGCAGAGCGCGCGCCAGAACCAGGACCAGCTGCGCAACGACGCCGAGACCTACCGCAACGACGTCGTGCCGCGGGCCCGCGGCCAGGCCGAGCAGGTCGCGCAGCAGGCCGAAGGCTATCGCGAGCAGGTGGTGGCCAGGGCGCGCGGTGACGCGGCGCGCTTCACCTCGGTGCTGCAATCCTATCGCCTGGCTCCGGAAATCACGGCCGAGCGCTTCTATCTCGAGACGCTGGAGACCGTGCTGAAGGGCTCGAACAAGATCATGATCGACGACGCCGTCGGCGGCCAGGGCGTGCTGCCCTACCTGCCGCTGAACGAGCTGATGGGTCGCCCGGCGACCAGTGCAACGCAGCCGGGAGGGAAGTGAGATGAACCTCAAGCTCGCCGCCCTCGGCGCGGCCATCGTCGTCGTCGGCCTGGTGCTCACGGATTCCCTCTACACCGTCAATCAGAACGAGCAGGCGCTGGTCCTGCAGTTCGGCGAGGTGGTGAAGATCGAATCCGAGCCGGGGCTGAAGCTGAAGCTGCCGGTCGTCCAGAACGTCCAATTCTATGAGAAGCGCGTGCTCGACGTCGACCCGCCGGTCGAGCAGGTGATCCTGTCCGACCAGCGCCGGCTCGACGTCGGCAGCTATGCCCGCTACCGCATCGCCGACCCGCTGCTGTTCTTCCAGTCGGTGCGCAACGAGCAGATCGCCGGCACCCGGATCAACAGCTTCGTCAACAACGCGCTGCGCAACGTGCTCGGCAACTACAACCAGCTCGACGTGCTGTCGGAGCAGCGCGGGCCGATCATGCGGTCGATCCGCGACAGCGTCGAAGCCAACGCCAAGCCGCTGGGCATCGAGATCGTCGACGTCCGCATCGTCCGCGCCGACGTGCCGGAAGGCACGGTGCAGTCGGTCTACGACCGCATGAAGTCGGAGCGCGAGCGCGAGGCGGCCCAGTACCGCGCCCAGGGCCAGGAGTATTCGCTGCAGATCAAGTCGCGGGCCGACCGCGACGTGACCGTGCTGCTGGCCGATGCCGAGCGCAAGGCGCAGGAGCTGCGCGGCCAGGGCGACGCCGAGGCGATCAAGGTGCAGGCCGAGGCTTACGGCGCCGACCCGCAGTTCTTCTCCTTCTACCGCAGCCTGCAGGCCTATCAGAACGCGCTGGGGTCGAGCGGCACCACCCTGGTGCTGTCGCCGAAGGGCGATTTCTTCAAGTACTTCAACGACGCCACCGGCCGCGGCCTGGTGCCGGCGGTGACCCAGCAGACGCAGCCGGGCGCCAACCCGCCGCCTTCGGGCCCGGCGCCGGCCCCCGAGACGCCGGTCCCGGAGACGCCGGCCCAGCCGGCGCCGGCGGCACCGGGGAACCCGGGCTGATGCCGGCCCGTTTCTCGCCACGATCGGGTGTATGATGACCGACGCCGGCCTCCCGATTGGGGCCGGCGTTGTGCTTTGAGCGAGGGAGAGCGTTCGTGACCAGACCGATTGCCCGCCGCCCGACCGGCCCCGTCGCCGTCGCCCGCGCCGTGGGAGAGACTGCCCTGCTACGCTGGGCTGCGACGGTGCTGGTTGTGGCGGCCATGCTCATGGCGGCGGCTGCGGCCCGCGCCGCGCCGGCGCCGGACAGCTTCGCCGACCTGGCCGAGAAGCTGGTGCCGGCAGTGGTCAACATCTCGACCACCCAGAAGGTCCAGGACGGCGCGGACCTGCCGGAGATGCCGCAGTTCCCGCCGGGATCGCCGTTCGACGAGTTCTTCCGCGACTTCTTCAATCGCCGCGGCCAAGGCGGCGCCGATCGCCCGCAGCGGCCGCGCAACGCCACGGCGCTCGGCTCCGGCTTCATCGTCCGGGCCAACGGCTTCATCGTCACCAACTACCATGTGATCGAGGGCGCCGAGGAGATCACCGTCGTCCTGCACGACAACACCAGCCTCGAGGCCAAGCTGATCGGCCGCGACGACAAGACCGACCTGGCGGTGCTGAAGGTCGAGACCGACAAGCCGCTGCCCTTCGTCGATTTCGGCGACAGCGACGTCATGCGGGTCGGCGACTGGGTGCTGGCGATCGGCAACCCCTTCGGCCTCGGCGGCACCGTCACCGCCGGCATCATCTCGGCCCGGTCGCGCGAGATCAACGCCGGGCCCTATGACGATTTCCTGCAGACCGACGCCGCCATCAACCGCGGTAATTCCGGCGGCCCGATGTTCAACATGGACGGCAAGGTCATCGGCATCAACACCGCGATCTACTCGCCCTCGGGCGGGTCGGTCGGCATCGGCTTCGCCATCCCGTCGGCGCTGGCACGAGGCGTGGTCGACCAGATCATCGAGTTCGGCCGCACCAAGCGCGGCTGGCTCGGCGTCCGGATCCAGTCGGTGACGCCGGAGCTGGCCGAGAGCCTGGGCCTGCAGAAGCCGGAAGGCGCGCTGGTGGCCGGGGTCACCGAAGGCGGGCCCGCGGCCAAGGCCGGGATCGAGACCGGCGACGTCATCCTGCAGTTCGACGGCAAGCCGATCAGCGAGAGCCGGCGCCTGCCGCGCGTCGTCGCCGACACGCCGGTCGACAAGCAGACCTCGGTCCAGGTCTGGCGCAAGGGCGCCCGCAAGGACCTGCCGGTGACGCTGGGCGAGCTCGAGGCGGCCGAGGAATCCGGCCTCCTGGCCTCGACCACGGACAGCCAGTCCGACGCCAACAAGCCGCAGGAGCTCGACTCGCTTGGCGTGACGCTGTCGGCGCTGACCGATGCGCTCAGAAAGCAGTACACGCTGGCCGACGACCAGAAGGGCGTGGTGGTCACCGCCGTCACCGGCGGGTCGCCGGCGGCGGAGAAGGGGCTGAAGCCGGGCGATGTGATCGTCGAGGTCGGCCAGACCGAGGTGGCGAATCCGGAGGATGTCGCCAAGAAGGTCACCGAGGCCCGCAACGGCGGCCGCAAATCGGTGCTGCTGCTGGTCGAGAGCGGCGGCGACCTGCGCTTCGTCGCCCTGCCGGTCGGACCGGGCTGAGGCAGGCCCAGATCACCTTCACCTGTCATGCCCGGGCTTGACCCGGGCATCCAGGGAATGTCGATGCCGCTCTGGGTGGCCCTGGATCGCCGGGTCAAGCCCGGCGATGACAACGGAGGGGTGTGACAGGAAAGCGTGTTGAGGGCGCTGCTCATTGGCAGCGCCCTTTCCTTTAACTGCCTATCCCCGCCGCCGCAGCCGCCGCAGATCCTCCATCCGCAACGCTCCCAGGCCGAACAGGGCAGCGAGGTAGACCAGGCCGGCCACCGCCAGCACGCCGAGCACGGTGGCGATCGCCAGCAGGTCGGAGCGGCCGGCCAGGGCGGGCGCGGCCAGCACCAGCAGGCCCCACAGCGCCGCCGCCATCACCGCGCCCGCCAGCACCATGCGCGGCAGCCGCCGCCGGGACGCGGCGTCGAGGCTGAACTGGCCGCGCCGGTGCAGCACCCAGGCCAGCAGGATGATGTTCAGCCACACCCCGGCCGAGGTGCCGACGGCCAGGCCGACCTGCGACAGCGAATCCATCAGCGCGATCTTCAGCCCGACATTCAGCGCCACCGTGGCGACCGCGATCTTGACCGGCGTCGCCGTGTCGCCGCGGGCGTAGAAGCCGGGCAGCAGGCAGCGCACCAGCACGAAGGCGGGCAGGCCGAAGGCGTAGGCGGTCAGGGTCAGGGCCGACTGATGGGAATCCACGGCTGTGAACCTGCCGCGCTCGAACATCGCCGCCAGGATCGGCTCCGCCGCCACCAGGAAGGCGATGGCGAAGGGCAGGGTGAGGGCCAGGGTCAGCTCGATCGCCCGGTTCTGGCTGGCCAGCGCGCCCTCGGCGTCGTCGGCGGCCAGGCGGCGCGTCAGCTCCGGCAGCAGCACGGTGCCGACGGCGATGCCGATGACGCCGAGCGGCAGCTGGTTCAGCCGGTCGGCGTAGTTCAGGTAGGATTGGGCGCCGGTCGGCAGGGCCTGGGCGATGATGGTGTCGGCGAAGACGCTGATCTGGGCCATGCCGGCGCCCAGCGTCGCCGGACCCAGCGCCCGGAAGAAGCGGCGCACGCCGGGGGACAGCCGCGGCCGCACCAGCCGCAGCGACACGCCGGCCCGCCGCATGTCCCATTCCAGATACAGGAACTGGGCGATGCCGGACAGGAACACGCCCCAGGCCAGGGCGTGGCCGGCGGTCGGCAGGAACGGCGTCAGCCCCAGCACCGCGCCGATCATGAACAGGTTCAAGAGGATCGGCGCGGCCGCGGCGGCACCGAACCGGCCGAGCCCGTTCAGGACGCCGCCCTGCAGCGACACCAGCGACATGAACAGCAGATAGGGGAAGGTGATCCGGGTCAGCTCGACCTTCAGGTCGGTCTGCGCCGCCGCGGTGCCGCCCGGCTCCATCACCGAGATCAGCCAGGGCATGGCGGCCAGCGCCGCGACCAGCACGACCAGCAGGACGGCCAGCAGGATCGCCTGGACCTGCTCGGCCAGCGCCAGCGCTTTTGCCTTGCCGTCGCGCTGCAGCGTGGTGGTGAAGGCCGGCAGGAAGGCGACGTTGAAGGCGCCCTCGGCGAACAACGACCGGAAGTGGTTCGGCAGCCGGTTGGCCAGGAAGAAGGCGTCGGCCACCGGCCCGGCCCCCAGCACCGCGGCGATGATCTGGTCGCGGACCAGGCCGAGCACGCGGCTGGCGAGCGTCAGCCCGCCGACGGAGGCGATCTTGCGGTACACGCCTAGGCCGCTTTGCGCATCAGCTGAATCACAACTTGTCATTGCCGGGCTTGACCCGGCAATCCAGAGGATGTCGACAGCTTCTGGATGCCCGGGTCAAGCCCACAGGTGTCCGGCACGGATTTTGCGTTCATGCGAGGGACCGGCGGAGTGTCAAGGAAGGGGGAGCGAAGTCGAAACGAGTCTGCCGGGGATCGGGACGGTGCGTCGGCTCAGGGG
>Ga0102589_1000350_pt1 | contig 105662 bp, 98 predicted proteins | sample AraplaMF_Col_mLB_FD_76858 | JGI IMG/M metagenome (GOLD analysis project Ga0102589, IMG submission 76858) | Arabidopsis root microbial communities from the University of North Carolina, USA - plate scrape MF_Col_mLB | ecosystem: Host-associated > Plants > Roots > Endosphere | place: USA...
TGATGGTGATCGACGCGGCCAACGGCGTGGAAGCGCAGACGCGCCGGCTGATCGAGGTCTGCCGCCAGCGCGACACGCCCATCATCACCTTCGTCAACAAGATGGACCGCGAAGTGCGCGAGCCGCTCGACATCCTCGACGAGGTGGAGCGCGAACTCGGCATGCCCTGCGTGCCGATGACCTGGCCGGTCGGCCAGGGCAAGACTTTCCGCGGGATCATGAACCTGCGCACGCAGACGATGACGGTGTTCGAGTCGGGCAGCGAGCGGCTGCCGCACGACTTCGAGACCATCGGGCTGACCGAGCGCGACACGCTCACCCGGCGCTTCGGCGCCGACTTCGAATCCGCCATGGACAGCATGGAACTGGCCACCGGCGCCTCGCCGACCTGGGACCGCGAGGCCTTCCTGGCCGGCAAGCAGACGCCGGTGTTCTTCGGCTCGGGCGTGAACAACTTCGGCGTGATGGAAGTGCTCGACGCGCTGGTCGACCTCGCGCCCTCGCCGCAGTCGCGCACCAGCACCACGATGGTCAACCGCCAGCCGGTGGTGAAGGAGATCCAGCCCGAGGACAGGGACTTCGCGGGCGTGGTGTTCAAGGTGCAGGCCAACATGGACGCCAACCACCGCGACCGCATCGCCTTCGTGCGCATGGCCTCGGGCAAGTACACGCCGGGCATGAAGCTCAAGGTGCAGCGCACCTCGAAGGAGCTGCGCCCCACCAGCGTCGTGACCTTCATGAGCCAGCGCCGCGAAGCGGTCGAAGAGGCCTATGCGGGCGACATCGTGGGCTTCACCACGCACGGTGGCGTGCAGCTCGGCGACACCATCACCGACGGCGCGAGCCTGCAGTTCACCGGCCTGCCCTTCTTCGCGCCCGAGCTGTTCATGACGGTGATCCTCAAGAATCCGCTGCGCACCAAGCAGCTGCAGCAGGGCCTGGCCCAGCTCGGCGAAGAGGGAGCGATCCAGGTGTTCCGCCCCGAGGTCGGCGGCCCCATGCTGCTGGGCGCGGTCGGCCAGCTGCAGTTCGAAGTGGTGCAGCACCGCCTGAAGGCCGAGTACGACGCCGACGTGCGGCTCGAGGGCTGCCAGTACACCGGCGCGCGCTGGATCACGGCCGATACGCCGGCCGAGCTGCGCGAATTCATCAACGCCTACCCGGTGCGCATGGCCAAGGACGCGGCCGACACGCTGGCCTTCCTGTGCACCTCGCCGTACGACGTGCGGCTGGCGCAGGAGCGGTTTCCGAAGATCCACTTCCATCCGCTGCGGGAGCATGCGGGGCTGGCGCTGCAGAGCGCTGGCTGATCTCGGCCGCAATTCCGGCGTCCCATGAGGGCGCAAAGTCCATACACGCAGCAGGCCATCCGCTGTTACGATCTGCGACACAAAAAACCGTGCCTCGATGAAGCCACGGTGATCGTCGATAACACGCGGGAGGAGACTGATGATGGCTGTCGGTTGGTCGAAGGCGCTGTCGAGCGCCGCGCTTGCGGGTCTGGTTCTTTCGGGTTGCGGTGGCGGCAGCGGGGGCTCCGGCGGAATCGGTGGATCGGCTTCCACGTCGTCGGCCAAGACGGCCATTTCCGATGCGGCGTTCTCCTCTCCCATGCTCCAGGCATCTGGCGACCCGCCCGAGGTATCGCCCGTGGCCCAGGTTTCCGACGGCTCGCGCCTCGACCTGGCAGGCGCGGCGACCCGGCTCCAGGGCGCCGATCCACGCAATGGAAACTACGCGGTCTTCGCCGCCAACGGCACGCAGCAGAGCCTTGCCATCAACGTAGACACGAAGAGCTACGAGATGACCGATGAAGCGGGGCAATCGACATCGGGCACCTTCGCCGAAGACTTCACCGAACCGGGCACCTATGTCTTCGACACCCCGCGCGTGACCAGCGCAGCGAACCCGGCGCGCTTCCGGATCACATCCGAAGCGGTGGTCGGCCAGTTCCCGTTTGCCGTCGCCTACGCGAGCCCCACGGCCTACGCGGTGCAACCTTTCGTCGGCGCGCGAAGCTTCCTGAGTTCGGGCGCCGCGCTGGACGGCACCTACAACCGCCTGGGCATCAGCCGCAACCGCAACGGCACGTCCGACTCGCAGATCCTGGCGATGCGCATTTCCGGCGCGGGCAGCCTGATCGAGATGTGTTTCGACAACACGATCTACACGTTCGACGCCTGCCCTTCGGGATCGAAACGGTCCTACTCGCTGACGGTCGACTCCCAGGCGAAGTGGACGGGCACCAACCTCGCCAACCCCGACGACAAGCTCGGCTTCCGGATGACCCGCATCGGCGGCCAGAACCTCTATCTCTCGGCCGGCTCCAGCACGCTCAATCCCGATGCCAGAGTCTTCCGTCTCGCGATGCCCGAGTCGTCTCAGTGGCCCGCCATCCGCACGGTGGGCGGCTCCACGCTGTCCACCTGGGGCACGACAGCGCTCGATGCGTCAACCTACAAGCGCGCGGCCCTGTATGCGGACGGAAGCTACAACACCCTGGCCATGCCCGTCACCACGCTGGTGGCGGGGCCTCAGGGCATCCGGCTGCTGACCAACGGCGACGACCGGTACTTTGCCATCCAGGGGAGCGGCCTGGCGGTCGTGGTCGGCGCGCGCGGTGCGCCCGATACCGTGGGCTATGCCGCCATCGGGCTCGTCGACAGCAATCCGCCGGGCGATTCGCGCAACGGCCAGTACAAGGTTTTTGCCACCAACGGCACGCAGCAGACGCTGAAGCTGAACCTCGATTCGAAGCGCTACGAGATGACCGACAACGCGGGCGCCACCGTGGCCGGATCGTTCACGGAAGACGGCGCGGAAGCGGGTACCTATGTCTTTGCCACGGACCGGGTGACCAGCGCCTACAACACGGCGCGCTTCAGGGTCACCAGTGATGCGATCGTCGGCGGCTTCCCGTTCGCAGTGGCGTACGCCAACCCGACCACATACGCAGCGCAACCCTTCATCGCCGCCCGGACCTTCGTGACCAGGCCCGCGGATCTGGACGGCGCCTACAACCAGCTCGTCGTCACGCGCACCAGCGGCGCCGCGGATTCCTTCATCACCACGTTCAAGATCCAGAACGGCGGCACCGGCATGGTCGTGTGCAACAGCAACCAGATCTTTGCCATCGACGCGTGTCCGGCGGAGTTCCAGGTGCCGTATTCGATCAGCTGGGATGCAGCCAATGCGCGTTGGCAGGCGATTCGGCTCGACAACCCGGACCCCAGCCAGGGCCAGATCTTCCAGATCGCCCGCATCGGTGGCCAGAACGTCCAGCTGCGCGGTGCGTTTGGCGCCACGCAGGCCAACACGTTCTTCCGCATCGGGCTGCCTGAATCGGCATCCTGGCCTTCCGTCACGGCGCACGGCCATTCCACCGACGGCGCATGGGGCTCCGCTGTGCTGGACTCCAGCACGAACCAACGCACGAGCACCGATGTGAACGGGACCGTGGGGACGTTGAGTTTCCCCGTGACCCCCATCGCCGGTCCGCTGGCGCTGCGCGGTGTGAACAGTACCGGGTCTGACAAGTATTTCGAGGCACGGTCGTCCAGGCTCAGCGTACTGATCGGCGCGCGCTCCAACGTCAATACACAGGGCTACATCCAGCTCAACCTGGTGGATTGAAGGTGAAAAGCGGGAGAAAGACCTAGCTGCCCGTCGACGCGTAGCGGCGCAACCCCAGCCGCCATACGCCGAAGGCAGCGGTCAGGAACATGAAGCCCGTGACCGGCGACACGATGCCGGTCCACTCCGGCGCACCAAGCGGATCGGCCTTGCCGAGAATCGCCAGCGCCGGGTAATACGCCACGCAGGCCAGCGGTACCACGAAAGTCAGCATGCGGCGAAACCAGCGCGCATACAGCGCCAGCGGATACTGCGCCGCCTGCACGCCGCCATAGGTGAGCACGTTGGCAATCTCCAGGCTCTCGACGGTCCAGAACGACAGCGTGCCCTGCAGCACCAGGATGCCGAGGAACAGCGCGACACCGCCGGCCAGCGCGAACAGCGCGATGGCCACCGTGGCAGGTGTCCACACGATGCCTGTCTGGTGCGTGGCGAACGCCAGCATCGCAACGCCTTGCAGCAGCCGGCCCATGCGGCTGATGCGGAAGTCGTTGCCCATCAGCTGCAACGCCAGCGGGCGCGGGCGCAGCAGCAGCCGGTCGAAGGTGCCGGTGCGCAGGAATTCCGTGCCGAGCACGTCGAAGCCGCGGCCCAGTGCATCGGCCAGCGCGAACATGCAGTTCACCAACCCGTAGAACAGCGCCACCTCGCCGATGCGCCAGCCCTGCACGTCGCCGAAGCGGTGGAACAGCGCCCACACGGCGATCGCTTCGATGCCGGTCCCGAGGAACTGGCCCAGCGTCAGCATCAGCGCCGAGGCCGGATAGCGCGCCTGGCCGCTGACGGACGCGCCCACCAGCCGGAAGAAGAGCGGGAGCGATCCCATTTCAGCCTCCCTGCACCTGCAGGCTGCGCATGGTGCGGCCCATGGCGGCACGCCCCAGCGTCACGAGGGCAGCGATCCAGAAGACCTGGATCCCGAGCGCACCGAGGGCCTGCCAGCCGACAAGTTGCCCGAAGTACAACCGCGCTGGAATGTCCATCAGCCCGGCCAGCGGCTGCAGCAGCAGCGCGGTCTGCCAGGCATCGGGCAACAACGCGAGCGGCAGCAGATTGCCCGAGAGAACGATCACCACCGGCGTCGCCACCGCACTGATGCCGCGCTCGTTGAGCGCCGCCGTGATCGCCACGTTGAGCAGCATCACCATGGCGGTCGAGAGCAGCAGTGCGAGCACGGCCGACAACAAGAACGCGAGCCCCGCCACCACATCGGCAGGCAACTGCCAGGCCCAGTCATTCAGGCCGGCCAGTGGCAGCGCAACGGCCGCGAAGGCCGCCATGAGCGCCACACGCGGCAGCACGCGCGCGGCGATCCAGCCGGCGCTGCGCGCGAACCACAATGCGTAGGCGTCCACCGGCCGCAGCCGGTCGTAGGCGACCGCACCGGTGCGCACGGCCTGCGCCACCTCCGGATCGCCGAGCCAGGGCATCAGCACCAGCAGCCCCTGCGCGAGCCAGGTGTAGGTGATGGCCTGCGCGAGCGACATCGACGTGGCCGCGCCCGCAATCGCGGTTCCGCCGTAGAAGGCGGCGAAAACCATCACCTTGATCCCGCCCCACCAGCACTGCGTCGCGAAGCCCGCGAGCGCGGCCGTGCGGTACTGCAGCATCTGCAGGAAGCGCGAGGCAAAGGCCGCGATGTAAGGGCGCGCCACGTCGCGCCAGACCGGCGCAGTGCTCATGCCTCGCTCGCTCCGTGCATCGCGTAGAAGCGCGCGATCACCGCCTCGATGGCCATGCCCTCGAGCCGGATGTCCTCCACCGGATGTTCGGCCGCGATGCGCGCGATCAGGCTCGGGGCCGTGGTGACCGCGGGGTCGAAGTCGAGCACCAGCGTCTGGCCGTCACGCGACTGCACGGTGGCGCCGTGCACCTGCGCGGGCAGCACGGCGTCCTGCGCGAAATCGACCACCAGCCGGCGCTCGGCCATCACCTGCGCGCGCAGCGCCTCGACCGGGCTGTCGGCCAGCACGCGGCCGTGGCCGATGACGATCACGCGCTGGGCCAGCGCCTCGATGTCGTGCATGTCGTGCGTGGTCAGCAGCACGGTGGTGCCGCGCTCGCGGTTGGCGCGCCGCACGAAGTCGCGCACCGCGAGCTTGGAGGGTGCGTCGAGGCCGATGGTCGGCTCGTCGAGAAACAGGATGTCGGGCTCGTGCAGCAGCGCCGCCGCGATCTCGGCGCGCATGCGCTGGCCCAGCGAGAGCTGCCGCACCGGCTGGCCAAGCACGCGCTCCAGGTGCAGCAGCGCGACCAGTTCGTCGCGCGTCCTGCGATAGCGCACCGGATCGACGCGGTAGATGTCGCGCAGCAGATCGAAGCCGTCGCCCACGGGCAGGTCCCACCACAGCTGCGTGCGCTGGCCGAAGACCACGCCGATGCGCGCCACGTGCCGCTCGCGGTCCGCGAAGGGATCGCGCCCGTCGATCTCCACGCGCCCGCCGTCGGGCCGCAGGATGCCCGCGAGGATCTTGATGGTGGTGGATTTGCCCGCGCCGTTCGGCCCGATGAAGCCGAGCAGCTCGCCGCGCTGCAGCGCGAAGGACACGCCGGACAGCGCCTCCACCGTGCGGTACCGCCGATGCAGCAGGCCGCGCAGCGCCCCCATCACGCCCGGGTCGCGCTCGGAAATCCGGTAGGTCTTGAGGATGTGGTCGACGAGGATGTGGGGCATGGAAAGCGCCGCGCCGGCCTGGAAGGCACGGCGGGGGCGGGATGCTACACGAAACCGCCGGTACGATCGCGGGCTCTCCAGAGATTCCTCGCCATGCCTTCGTCGTCTTCCCTGCCCCCTTCGCCCACCCACCTGCTGCCGCTGACCCGCTGGGCGGCTCCGGCACGCAGCGCACTCGTCGGCGTTTTCACGGACATCGACGACACCCTCACCACCGACGGGGCGATCACGCCCGACGCGCTGCAGGCGCTCGGCGATCTCAAGGCGGCGGGTTTGGCGGTGGTTGCGATCACGGGCCGGCCGGTGGGCTGGAGCATGCCCTTCGTCACCACCTGGCCGGTCGATGCCATCGTGGCGGAAAACGGTGCCGTGGCATTGCTGCCCTCGGCCGATGGGCAGATCGAGAAACGCTACCAGCAGGATGCGTCCACGCGCGCCGCCAACTTCGAGCGCATGCAGGCCGTGCTGGCGCGCATCGAGCGCGAGATTCCGGGCGCCCGGCGGGCCACGGACTCGCCGGGCCGCGAGACCGACATCGCCATCGACCACAGCGAGTTCGTGCAGCTGAGCGAAGAAACCATCGCCCACGTCGTCGCGCTGATGCGCGGCGAAGGCATGCACGCCACCGTCAGCAGCATCCACATCAACGGCTGGTTCGGCGACAACGACAAGCTCGAAGGCGCACGCTGGATCGTGCGCGAACTGTGGGGCCGCACGCTCGACGACGAGCTCGACCGCTGGGCCTACGTGGGCGACTCCACCAACGACCAGCTGATGTTCCGCACCTTCGCGAGCAGCATCGGCGTGGCGAACGTGGCGCGCTTCGTGCCCCAACTGGAGCACCTGCCGCGCTACGTGACGCAGGGCGAGCGCGGCGTGGGCTTTGCCGAGGCGGCGCGCGCGATGCTCTCGGCCCGCGCTACCCGCTGACCGGCAGGCCGCGTGCGTTGCGGCGCAGCACCGCCCATTGGCGCCAGATCCCGAAGGCCGCGATCAGCAGCAGCACCGCCGCATAGCCTTCCACCGTGTTCAGCAGGCCGAGCGGCGCCACCAGGAAGCCCGCCAGCATCGCGGGCAGGCTGAACGCGAGGTAGCAAACCACGAAGATGGCGGCGAACAACTCGCCGCGCTCGTGCGAATCGGCGAGCGGCGCCAGCGTCTGCACCAGCGCCGAGAACGCGCCGCCGAAGCCCAGGCCCGCGATCGCGGTGCCGACGAAGAACAGCGCGAGCGACTTCGTTGCCAGCGACGCCAGCAACAGCACCAGACCGACCGCGATGCTGGCCGTGCCGAAGACGACCGTGCGCGGCGCGGAGAAACGGCCGAGCAGGGTGGGCGCAAGCGCGCCGAAACCCGAGAGCACCGCGATCGTGAGGCCGTTGACCACGCCATTGTCGATGTAGAACACATGCAGCATCAGCGACGGCGCCAGCGAGAGATACAGCCCACCCAGCGCCCACACCACGATGAACACCGGCAGCCCGCGCACGAAATCGGCCCGGGCCCGCAGGGGAATCGACACGCGCGGCACCAGCGATGCCCAGGCGCCGGCGCGCGGCGTGACGGTCTCGGGCATCCACAGCACCACGGCCGCGCCCGTCGCGAACACCACGGCCAGCACACCGAACACCCCCATCACCGGCTGGGCCGTGAACTTCACCGCCATGCCGGTCAGCAGCGCACCCACCGCGAGCCCCGCGAGCGGCGATACGCTCGTGATCATCGCGCCCAGCCGCTTGCGCGAAGCCGGCGCCGCCTCGACCACCGCCGCGCTCAGCGCGCCGCTGGCGACGCCCGTGGCCACGCCCTGGACCACGCGCGCGACGATCAGCCCGCCGATGTCGTGCGCGAGCAGGAAGAGCCCCATCGCCACCGCCTGCAGCACCAGCGCCGCCAGCACCACCGGCCGCCGCCCGATGTGGTCCGACAGCGAGCCCGCCACCAGCAGCGAGATCAGCAGCGCAATCGCGTAGATCGCGAAGGCCACCGTGAGCATCGACGACGAGAAGCCCCAGGCATGCTGGAACACCACGAACAGCGGCGACGGCGCGGCTGCGGCGAAGAAGAAGGCGAACAGCACGGCGGCCAGCAGTGGAAAAGCCACCGGCGCCGGAAGGCGCCAGGGCTTGGAACGGGCGGCAACGGCGGCTGTGGCAGCAGCAAGCTCAGGGCAGGAGGATGGCATGGCAGATCCTTAACGCAACTTTTTTAGCTTTTGCGATTCTAGACCCGCATCTCTTCTAAAGCAAATATCTTTGCGTTAAAGTTCGGACATGAACGACGTCGCCCTTCCCAACAAACGTCCTGGTGGCCGCAGCGCCCAGGTCCAGACGCTGGTGCGCACCGCCCTCGAAGAACTGGTGGCGGAACAGGGGCGCGAGCGCGTCACGGTGCCGGCGGTGGCCGAGCGCGCGGGCGTCAGCGCCTCCAGCATCTACCGCCGCTGGGGCGATCTGTCGGGGCTTCTGGCCGAAACGGCCACGCACCGGCTGGACCCGAACCGGCCGCTGCCCAACACCGGCGCGCTGCGCGAAGACCTGACCGCGTGGGCGGAGGAACTCATCACGCACCTGTCGCAACCCTGCAGCAAGTCCTTGCTGAAAGCCGCGGCCGCGCTGGCCAACGGCGACTCGGACACCGACTGCCTGCGCAACCGCCGCAAGGAAGCGCTGACGCTGGTCGAGCAGGCGCGCGCCCGTGGCGAGCACGCGCCGGAGGCGCAGCAGGTGATCGATCACCTGATCGCGCCCATCGTCTTTCGCCTCGTGTTCGGCGGCGACCCCGTGAAGCCGGCGCTGGCGGCGCGGCTGGTGGATGAACTGTTTGCGATCAGTTCGTCTTCGGTTCCTTCGCCAGCCCCAGCTTCTCGATGACCGCCTTCTCGCGCACCACCGTGTCCTGCGCAAACTTGGTGTAAGTCGCCGAGCTCATGTAGTTCGGAAGCATGTCGTAGCGCCCCAGCGCAGCCACATAGCTCGGCTCTTCCATCGCCTGCTTGAAGGCGTCGTGCAGCTTCTTCACCACCTCGGGCGGCGTGCCCTTGGGCGCACCGATGCCGAAGGGCGAGTTCTGCACGATGTCGTAGCCCAGCTCCTTCAGCGTGGGCGCATCGGGGAACTTGGCGAGGCGCTTCTCGCCCCAGGTGTTGAGCACGCGCAGCTTGCCGGCCTCGACCTGCGGCGCGAAGCCGGTGCTGTCGGCCGCCGCCATGAGCTGGCCGCTGACCACCGCCAGCATCAGGTCGGCGCTGCCCTTGTAGGGCACATGCTGCAGCTGGATGCCGGCCTTCTGCGCGACCAGTTCGGTCGTGAGGTGCGGACTGGTGAGGTTGCCGGTGGAGCCGTAGGTGAGCTTGCCGGGGTTGGCCTTGGCATAGGCGACGAAGTCGGCCCAGGTCTTGAACGGGCTGTCGGCCGGCACCACGATGCCGAAGGCATAGCCCGTGACGTTGAGCACGTAGCTGATGTCCTTGAGCGGGTCCCAGTTGATCTTGGTGGTGTAGCCGAGGCGGAACACGCCGAGCGGGATCTGCGCGATGGTGTAGCCGTCGGGCTGCGCGGTCTGCAGCGCCTGCGCGGGCAGCGTGCCGCCGGCGCCGGGCTTGTTGTCGATGATCACGGGCTGGCCGATGATCTTGCTCGCGTTGTCGGCGAGCTGGCGCATCGTGATGTCGGTCGGGCCGCCCGCGGGGAAGGCGATGACCAGCTTGATCGGCTTGTTGGGAAAGGCCTGGGCAAATGCCGCCAGCGGAGAAACGAGGCCGCACGCGGCGAGCGTGGCGGCACAGAGAAGAGAACGGCGGGACATGGCTGGTTCCTGAAACGTGGACAAGGCGCGGATTGGGCCTTGCCTCGTCCATTGCGGCAATCGGTGCTCACCCGACTGCTGTCGCCGAGGCGGCTCAGCCGGCGATCTGGCCGAAGCCTTCGAGCACGTTGACGGTGTTGATGCCCACCTCCGCCACCGCGTAGCCGCCCTCGAACACGAACACCGTCGGCAACCCGGCGCGCGCCAGGTCTTCGCCCATGCGCAGGTAGTCGGCGCTCTTCAGCTTGAAGCCCGAGATCGGATCGCCTTCGAAGGTGTCGACGCCGAGCGAGACCACCAGCGCGCCCGCCTTCACCGCCGCGATGCGGTCGAGGGCCGCCTTCAGCGCCGCGCGCCAGACCGTGAAATCGGTGCCGCGCGGCAGCGGCAGGTTGTGGTTGAAGCCCTCGCCTTCTCCGGCGCCGCGCTCGTCGGCGTGGCCGAGGTAGTACGGATAGTCCGTGAGCGGATCGCCATGCAGGCTCGCGAAATGCACGTCGCCGCGTTCGTAGAAGATGGCCTGCGTGCCGTTGCCATGGTGGTAGTCCACGTCGAGCACGGCAACGCGCGCCACCCCCGCATCGCGCAGCGCCTGCGCAGCCACCGCGGCGTTGTTGACGAAGCAGTAGCCGCCGAAGAAATCGGCGCCCGCATGGTGGCCCGGCGGCCGCGTGAGCGCAAAGGCCGCGCGCTGGCCGCCGATGACGCGCTGCGTCGCTGTCCATGCACAGGCGGCACCCTGCCGCGCAGCGGCCCAGCTGCCGGCCGTCAGCGGCGTGCCTGCATCGAACGAAAACAGGCCCATGCGCGCCGGAAAGCTCTTCGGCAGCACATCGGTGCGCATGCCGCGCGTGGGCCAGTACGAAGGCAATGCGTCGCGCGACGCATTGGCCGGATCCAGCGCCACCCACTCTTCCCAGGCATGGGCGATGAAGTCCAGGTAGCGCGGTGCATGCACCTTCGCCAGCAGCGCATCGTCGAACGCATCGGGCGCCTGCAGCGGACCGAGACCACGGCGCTCCAACTCATGCTTCACATGGTCGACGCGGGCGGGTACCTCGAAACAGGGCACCAACTCGCCGCGGAACATTTCGACTTTGCCCTGGTGCAGTGCGTGCTGGTCGTTGTAGATGGTGCGCATGAAGAAAAACAGGATCGGCGTTGCGGATACCGCCCATCATGCCGCACGCCGCAGCACCGCCCGGCGCCGGCCCGACGCGGTGAGGCCGAACAGATCCTTCGGGTCGTCGAGCTCGGGCACCAGCGCGATCTGCTGGCCCACGCCGCGCTCGATGGCCAGCTGGTGGATGTAGCGCAGCGCGGTGTAGTCCTCCAGCGCGAAGCCGACCGAATCGAACACCGTGACCTGCCCGGCGCTCTCGCGCCCGGGCACTTCGCCGAGCAGCACCCTCCAGAGTTCGTGCACCGGGAAGTCGGCAGCCAGCTGCTGGATCTCGCCCTCGACGCGGGTCTGCGGCTCGTATTCGACGAACACGCGCGCACGGCGCAACACGTCGGGGTGCAGTTCGGTCTTGCCCGGCGAATCGCCACCGACCGCATTGATGTGCATGCCCGGCTCGATCATCCCGGGCGTGAGGATCGCCGCGTGGCCCTGGTGGGCGGTGACGGTGGTGACGATGTCGGCGCCCCGCACCGCTTCGGCGACGGAATGGGCGCGCACGATCTCGAGCGGGGTGCAGGCCGACAGGTGCCGCACCAGCTTGTCGGTGGCGTGCGGATCGGTGTCGAACACGCGCACCTCCTCGATGCCGAGCAGTGCATGGAAGGCCAGCGCCTGGAACTCGCTCTGCGAACCGTTGCCGATCAGCGCCAGGCTGCGCGAGCCGGGCCGCGCCAAGGCCTGCGCCGCCATCGCCGAGGTGGCGGCGGTGCGCAGCGCGGTGGTGAGCGTGAGTTCGGACAGCAGCACGGGGTACCCCGTATCGACCTCGGCCAGCACGCCGAAGGCCATGACGGTAGGCAGCCCGACCGAGGTGTTGTGCGGATGGCCGTTGACGTACTTGAAGGCGTAGGCGCCATCGTCGGCCACCGGCATCAACTCGATCACGCCAAGGTGCGAATGACTCGCGACGCGCGCTTTCTTGTCGAACTCGCGCCAGCGCAGGAAATCGTCGCGCAGCGCGTCGGACAGGGCCTGGAGGAATTGCGGAATGCCGGTCTCATCCACCAGGCGAACCAGGCTGTGAACATCGATGAAGCGGGTCATGACATGGCTCCTTGCGTAGCCCGGCACGGCGCTTCACCCCCTCACACGATTCACTCACGCCACCATGGCTGATTCAGGATGCGCCTGCGCCAAGGGTTGAAGCCATTGTGCGCCTGCGCGCATCAACGTGCCAGCACCGGCGCCAGCGCCACGCCGGTGTGGGTACCCAGTCGAACCACCTCTTCCGGCGGCGCCGCTGCAACGATGCGCCCGCCGGCATTGCCGCCTTCGGGCCCGAGGTCGATGATCCAGTCGGCCTCGGCGATCAGGTCGAGGTCGTGCTCGATCACGATCACGCTGTGGCCGCCGTTCACCAGCCGGTGCAGCACGTGGATCAGCTTCTCGACGTCGGCCATGTGCAGGCCCACGGTCGGCTCGTCGAGCACGTAGAGCGTGTGCGGCGCCTTCTGGCCGCGGCGGGTGATGTCGTCGCGCACCTTGCTGAGTTCGGTCACCAGCTTGATGCGCTGCGCCTCGCCGCCCGAGAGCGTGGGCGACGGCTGGCCCAGCGTGAGATAGCCCAGCCCCACGTCCTTCAGCAGCTGCAGCGGATGGCTGATGTTGGGCATGGCCGAGAAGAACTCGACCGCCTCGTCCACTTCCATCTGCAGCACATCGCCGATGCTCTTGCCGCGCCAGCTCACCGCCAGCGTCTCGGGGTTGAAGCGCGCGCCGTGGCACACCTCGCAGGGCACCTTCACGTCGGGCAGGAAACTCATCTCGATGGTGCGCACGCCCGCGCCCTCGCAGCCGGGGCAGCGGCCTTCGCCGGTGTTGAAGCTGAAGCGCGCCGGGCCGTAGCCGCGCGCCTTGGCTTCGAGCGTGTCGGCGAAGAGCTTGCGGATGGTGTCCCAGAAGCCGATGTAGGTGGCCGGGCAGCTGCGCGGCGTCTTGCCGATCGGGGTCTGGTCGACCTCGAGCACGCGATCGACGGTTTCGTAGCCATCGACATGGCTGCAGCCGGACCAGGCCGCGCGCTTGCCCGCGGCATCGGCATCGCGGCCGGCCTTGGTCATGCGCTGGACCACGATGCCCTGCACGTTGGCCAGCAGCACGTCGCGCGCCAGCGTGGACTTGCCCGAGCCGCTGACGCCGGTGACCACCACCAGGCGGTGCAGCGGCAGCGTGGCGGTCACGTCCTGCAGGTTGTGCAGGTCGGCACCGTGCACGGTGAGCCACTGGCCGCTGTCCCCCGCCTTCGGGTCGGGCGAAGGAACGAGCCGCCGTGCCTGCAGCGGATGCTTGATGGCATCGCGCAGGTAGCGGCCGGTCTGCGACTCGCCCGCCGCCTGGATGTCGGCCACCGAGCCTTCGGCCACGAGGCGGCCGCCGCGCTTGCCGGCGCTCGGGCCGATGTCGATGATGTGGTCGGCGCGGCGGATGGTGTCCTCGTCGTGCTCCACCACCACCAGCGTGTTGCCCTTGTCGCCGAGCTTGTGCAGCGCATCGAGCAGGATCTGGTTGTCGCGCGCATGCAGGCCGATGGTCGGCTCGTCGAGCACGTAGCACACGCCCTGCAGGTTGCTGCCGAGCTGCGCCGCGAGGCGGATGCGCTGGGCCTCGCCGCCGCTCAGGGTGGGCGCCCCGCGGTCGAGCGTGAGGTAGCCCAGGCCCACTTCCTCGAGGAACTCGAGCCGGCTCTTGATCTCGGGCACCAGGTCGCGTGCGATCTCGGCTTCGCGGCCCGTGAGCGCCAGCCCTTCGAACCACTGCCGCACCTCGGTCACGCTCATGCGCGCGAGCTCGGTGATGCCGATGCCGCCCATGCCGTCGGCCATCGATGCGCCGAAGCCCACCGCGCGCGCCGTGGCGTTGAGCCGCGTGCCCTGGCAGGTCGGGCAGGCGGTGTCGGCCAGGTCTTCCACCTCGGGTTCGGCGAAAGTCTGCTCGCGGCCCTTGTTGTCGTCGTCGCGGATGGAATCGTCGAAGACCTTGCGCTGGTCCTTGCTGAGCTTGACGCCGGTGCCCACGCAGTCGGGGCACCAGCCGTGCTTGCTGTTGTAGCTGAACAGGCGCGGATCGAGCTCGGCATAGCTGGTGCTGCAGACCGGGCAGGCGCGCAGCGTGGAGAACACGTTCACGCGGCCGATGCCGGCGGCCGACACGCCGGCCATCATGGCGGCCCGGAGTCCGTCGAGCTGGCTCAGCACATGCACCACGCCCTTGCCGTGTTCGAGCGCCTTGGTCAGCGCCTCGCGCAGCTCGGTTTCCTTCGAAGGCAGCACGTCGAGGCTCGCCACCGGCAGCTCGATGCTGTGTTCCTTGAAGCGGTCGATGCGCGGGAAGCCCGTGGTCGGCAGGAAGTCGCCGTCGACGCGCAGGTGGGTGAAGCCGCGCGGCCGCGCCCAGTCGGCCAGCTCGGTGTAGACGCCCTTGCGGTTGCTCACCAGCGGCGCGAGCAGGCCGATGTGCTGGCCCTTGAAGTTGCGCATCAGCTGCGCCGCGATGCTGTCGGGCGTCTGCGGCTGAACGGCCGCGCCGTCGTGGATGCAGTGCTGGATGCCGAGCTTCACGTACAGCAGGCGCAGGAAGTGCCAGACCTCGGTGGTGGTGCCCACCGTGCTCTTGCGGCCGCCGCGCGACAGGCGCTGCTCGATCGCCACCGTCGGCGGAATGCCGTAGACCGCATCGACCTCGGGCCGGCCCGCGGGCTGCACGATGCTGCGGGCGTAGGCGTTGAGCGATTCGAGGTAGCGCCGCTGCCCTTCGTTGAACAGGATGTCGAAGGCCAGCGTCGATTTGCCCGAACCGCTGACGCCCGTGACCACGCTGAACTTGCCGCGCGGAATGTCCACGCTGAGGTTCTTCAGGTTGTGCTCGCGCGCGTTGACGATCTGCACCGCATCGGCGCCGGGCGCCTTCTTCGCATTGGCGATGTAGCGGCGTGCGGCGCGCTCGGCCACCTTGTAGGCCTCGGGGCCGATGGCCAGTTCGTAGTCGGCCAGCGCCGCGCCGGTGAGCGAGGCGCGGTTCTCGCGCAGCTGCTCGGGTGTGCCTTCGGCCACCACCATGCCGCCGCCGTCGCCGCCTTCGGGGCCGAGGTCGATGAGCCAGTCGCTCGCGCGGATCACATCGAGGTTGTGCTCGATCACGATCAGCGAGTGGCCGGCGTCGAGCAGCTTGCGCAGCGCCCGCATCAGGCGCGCGATGTCGTCGAAGTGCAGGCCGGTGGTCGGCTCGTCGAACAGGAACAGCGTGCCCTTGCGCGCCACCGCCTGCTTGCTCGCGGTCGCGCTCTTCACGGCTTCGGCGAGGAAGCCGGCGAGCTTGAGGCGCTGCGCCTCGCCGCCGCTCAGCGTGGGCACCGGCTGGCCGAGCTTGACGTAGTCGAGCCCCACGTCGGAGATCGGCTGCAGCACGCGCAGCACGTCGCGGTCGGCCTCGAACACCGCGGCCGCTTCGGCCACCGTGAGGTCGAGCACGTCGGCCACGTTGTAGTTCCTGCCCTTGCGCTCGACCTTCACTTCGAGGATCTCGGGGCGGTAGCGCTTGCCGTCGCAATCGGGGCAGCGCAGGTACACGTCCGACAGGAACTGCATCTCGACGTGCTCGAAGCCCGAGCCGCCGCAGGTCGGGCAGCGCCCGTCGCCCGAGTTGAAGCTGAACTTGCTCGCGGTGTAGCCGCGCTGGCGCGAGAGCGCCGCGGTGGCGAAGATCTCGCGGATCGCGTCCCACGCGCCCACATAGCTCGCGGGGTTGGAGCGCGCGGTCTTGCCGATGGGCGACTGGTCGACGAAGACCACGTCGCCGAGGTGATCGGCGCCGAGCATGCGGTCGTGCGCGCCCGGCGTTTCCGTGGCCTTGCCGAAGTGGCGCATGAGCGCCGGCGCCAGCACGTCCTGCACCAGCGTCGACTTGCCCGAGCCGCTGACGCCGGTCACGCACACCAGCCGCGCGAGCGGAAATTCGACGCTGATGTTCTTGAGGTTGTGCTCGCGCGCACCTTCGAGGATGAGTCGGTGCGTGTTCTCGCTCACGAGCCGCTTGAAGCCCATGCCGATCTTCTTGCGGCCGCCCAGGTACTGGCCGGTCAGCGTGTCGGCGTCGCGCAATTGGTCGGTGGTGCCATCGAACACGATCTGCCCGCCGCGGATGCCGGGGCCGGGCCCCATGTCGATCACGCGGTCGGCCGCGAGCATCACGGCCGGGTCGTGCTCCACCACCACCAGCGTGTTGCCGGCATCGCGCAGGCGCAGCATGGCCTCGGTGATGCGGTTCATGTCGCGCGGATGCAGGCCGATGCTGGGCTCGTCGAGCACGAACAGCGTGTTGACCAGCGAGGTGCCCAGCGCCGTCGTGAGGTTGATGCGCTGCACCTCGCCGCCCGAGAGCGTGCGGCTCTGGCGGTCGAGCGTGAGGTAGCCGATGCCCACGTCGTGCAGGTAGCGCAGGCGGGTGGTGATTTCCTCGAACAGCAGCTTCAGCGCCTGCGCCTCGCCTTCGCTCGTGGTGTTGCCGTTGCCGTGGCGTTCGACGCGGTCGAAGAAGCGGCGCAGCCGCTCGATGGGCAGCAGCATCAGGTCATGCAGGCACAGGCCCGGCAGCGCTTCGAGCTGTGCGCGCGTCCACTTGGCGCCGGTCGGCATGAAACGCCTGGCGGGCTCGAGCACCGCATCGGCATCGTCCTTGCTGCCGATGCGCCACAGCAGGCTGTCCAGCTTGAGCCGCGCGCCGCTGCAGACGGGGCACGGCGTGTAGCTGCGGTACTTGGACAAGAGCACGCGGATGTGCATCTTGTAGGCCTTGCTTTCCAGGTAGCCGAAGAAGCGGCGCACGCCATACCACTGCTTGTTCCAGTTGCCTTCCTTGTAGTTGGGCGTGCCCTCGATCACCCAGTGCTTCTGCTCGTCGGTGAGCTTGTTCCAGGGCGTGTCGCGCGGAATGCCGGCCGCCTCGGCGTGGCGCAGGAGGTCGTCCTGCGCTTCCTTCCAGGCGGGTGTCTGGATGGTCTTGATCGCGCCGGCGCGCAGCGTGAGCTTGTCGTTCGGAATCACGAGGCCCAGGTCGACGCCGATCACGCGGCCGAAGCCGCGGCAGGTCTCGCAGGCGCCGACGGCCGAGTTGAACGAGAACATCGACGGGATCGGGTCGGTGTAGCGGATGTCGCTCTCGGGGCAGTGCAGGCCGGTCGAGAACTTCCACACCTCGGGCGGCGTGGTGGACGTTGCCCCCACGCTCCCCACTGCGTGTGGTTCGCTGCCCCCCGAGGGGGCCGTCCCGCCTTGGGGCGGCCCTGCGGCGGGATCGGCGCCGAGCGCATGCACGGTGACGCGCCCGCTGCCGCGCTTCAGCGCCACTTCGATGGCCTCGACCACGCGCGAACGCTCGGCGCCCGACACCCGGAAGCGGTCGGCCACCACGTCGAGCACCTTGCGCGGCCCGGTGGGCGTGGCCACTTCGCGCTCGGCCTGCACGCGTGTGAAGCCGCTGGCCGACAGCCATTGCGTTACTTCTTCCGCCGAGGTGCCCGCGGGCAACTCCACCGGGAACGTGACCACCAGCCGGGGGTCGCCCGCCGCGCCCGCCCGTTCGGCGATCTGCGCATAGATGCTGTCGGGCGAATCGTGGCGCACCGGCAGCGCGGTTTCGCGGTCGAACAGCTGGGCCGCACGCGCGTAGAGCAGCTTCAGGTGATCGTTCAGTTCGGTCATCGTGCCGACCGTGGAGCGCGAGGAGCGCACCGGGTTGGTCTGGTCGATGGCGATGGCGGGGGGCACGCCCTCCACCTTGTCGACGGCCGGCTTGTCCATGCGGTCCAGGAACTGGCGCGCATAGGCGGAGAAGGTCTCCACGTAGCGCCGCTGGCCTTCGGCATAGAGGGTGTCGAACACGAGGCTCGATTTGCCCGAGCCGCTGGGCCCGGTGACCACGGTCATCTCGCCTGTGCGGATGTCGAGGTCGAGGTTCTGGAGGTTGTGCTGGCGCGCGCCGCGAATCCGGATGGAGCCCTGTGTCATGAGTGCCTTGGGGGGTGGGGCAAACATTCTAGGGAGTGGCCCGTGACGCATTCGTGCACTGCGTCACATGGTCTGCGCCCGCGCAGGGGTTTGTACGGATTCAATTCAGGACACTTTCAGAAACAAATACCACATTTGTTTTCATTTGCTTTCAAGGCTCTCCGAAAGATTCCCATGACCAAGATGCGCACGCTTTGCGCCGCCGCCCTGATGGTGTTGACGGCAATGGGCGCCTCGGCCCAGATCCTGATCGGCCAGACCACCGGCATGACCGGCTCGGTGGCCGCCAGCGTGAACGAGACCGTCGCCGGCGCGCAGCTGGTGATCGACGCGGCCAACGCCCAGGGCGGCATCCACGGCGAGAAGATCGAGGTGCTGCGCATGGACGACGGCTTCGACGTCAAGCGCGCCAGCGAAAACGCCCGCGTGCTGATCGAGGAGAAAAAGGTGCTGGCGCTCTTCATGAGCCGCGGCACGCCGCACTCGCAGGCCATCATCCCCTGGCTCGACAAGAACGAGGTGGCGCTGATCGGACCCTCCACCGGCGCCATGGTGCTGCATAAGCCGCTGCAGAAGCATGTGTTCAACGTGCGCGCCACCTACCAGCGCGAGGCCGAGAAGGCGGTGCAGCACCTGCTCACCATCGGCCTCACGCGCATTGCCGTGGTCCACGTGACCGATTCGTTCGGAAAGGACGCGCTCGAAGGCGCGATGACCGGCTTCGCCAAGGGCAAGGCCACGCCCGCGGTGACCGTGCCGGCCGACCGCGACAAGCCCGACTACGCGGCCATCGTGCCGGCCATCAAGGATGCCAATGCACAGGCCGTGCTGTGGATCGGCTCGGGCGTGGCGGTGGTCGACGGCATCAAGGCGTTGCGCGCGGCAGGCTCGGCAGCGCAGGTGGTCACGCTGTCGAACAACGCTTCGTCGGGCTTCATCAAGCAGCTCGGCAGCGCGAGCAGCGGCGTGATCGTCACGCAGGTGTTCCCGAACGAGCGCTCGCTCGGGCAGCCGATGGTGAAGGAAGCCCTCGCGCTCGCGAAGGCCAAGGGCCAGGCCGAACTCTCGCCGGCCGCGCTCGAGGGCTTCGCCGCGGCCAAGGTGCTGGTCGAGGCGCTGCGCCGCGCCGGCCCCAGGCCCACGCGCGCCAAGGTGCTCGCGGCACTCGAGAGCCTCAAGGGCTACGACCTCGGCGGCGGGCTCGAAGTGAGCTATTCGCCGCAGGACCACAGCGGCATCGACTTCGCGGACCTCTCGATCATCAGCGACGGGCGCTTCAAGCGCTGATCGCAGCCCCTCTTCCTCCGTCAACTTCCGTCCACCCGGAGCCCCGGCCCGCCGAGCCATCGGCGGGCCGGGGCTTTCGGCGTTCTGGAAACAATGGTTTGACAGGGTTTGCACGAGCAGGCAAATGTCACTTGTAGCAACACATTACACATCTTCTGACAGAGGCACGCGCCTCGTGGAAAGGCTTTGCTCGATGAAGACGATGTTCACGTCCTGCGCCGCTGCGCTTCTCCTGGCGGCGGCTGTTCCGGGCGCGTCGGCCCAGATCCTGATCGGCCAGTCGGCCGATCTCTCGGGTCCGGTGTCGGCCAGCGTGAAGGAGACGATCCTGGGTTCGCAGTTGGTCATCGACCAGGTCAATGCCCAGGGCGGCGTCAACGGCGAGCAGATCGAGGTCATCCGGCTGGACGACGGCCTCGACGCCAAGCGCTCGCTGGAGAACACGCGCATCCTGATCGAGGACAAGAAGGTGCTCGCGCTGCTGCTGAACCGCGGCACGCCCAACACGATCGCGGTGATTCCCCTGCTCGACAAGTACGGCGTGGCGCTCGTCGCCCCTTCGACCGGCGCGATGGTGCTGCACAAGCCGCTGCAGAAGAACGTCTTCAATGTGCGCTCGACCTACCAGCGCGAAGCCGAGAAGGCGGTGCAGCACCTGCAGACCACGGGCATCCAGCGCATTGCCGTGGTCCAGGCCGACGACGCCTTCGGCAAGGATGCGATGGAGGGAGCCAACAAAGGCTTCGAGAAGGCGAACCTGAAGCCGGCGGTGGTCGCGCTGGCCGACCGCAGCAAGCCCGACTACGCGGCGATCGTGCCGCAGCTCACCCAAGCCAACGCACAGGCCGTGCTGTGGATCGGCTCGGGCACCGCGGTGACCGAAGGCGTGAAGGCCCTGCGGGCCGCGGGCTCGGCGGCGCAGATCATCACGCTGTCGAACAACGCGGCCTCGGGCTTCATCAAGGAACTGGGCTCGGCCAGCGCCGGCGTGATCATCACGCAGGTGCTGCCCTACGAGCGCTCCTTCGGCCATCCGCTGATCAAGGAAGCGCTGGCGCTCGCGAAGGCCAAGGGCCAGAACGAACTGTCGCCCGCGCTGCTCGAAGGCTTCGTCGCCACCAAGGTGATGGTGGAGGCGCTGCGCCGCACGGGCCCGAAGCCCACGCGCGCCAAGCTCATCGCCACGCTCAACAGCTTCCAGTACGACGTGGGCGGCGGGCTCGACGTGAGCTACTCGCCGACGGACCACACGGGCATCGACTACGTCGATCTCTCCATCGTCAGCGAAGGCCGCTTTAAAAGGTAGCTCGCCCCCAGGCTGCGCGCACTGCGTGTCGCTTCGCCAACCCCCTACCGGGGGCAACACCTGCGGCCCGGCAAAGCCGGTTCCGCGGTGTTGTAGCTCGCACCCAGGCTACGCGCACTGCGTGTCGCTTCGCCTTCCCCCTACCGGGGGCAACACCTGAGGCCCGGCGGAGCCGGTTCCTCGGTGTTTCTGGACTGAGTCCTTCCCTACTTCTGCGCAGCAGGTGCCGCAGGCGCCGGTGTCGCTGCGGGCTCGTGCGTCGCCGTGTCGCCGCCGTGCTTCTCGCCCGACATGTCGACCTTGTCCCCGGCCTTCGAGATCACGTACAGGGCAATGGCGGCAAAGATGACGAAGCCGATGACGAGTTTCCACATGGGATCTATCTCCTGATGATGTTGAAGGTTCAAAAAAAGGGCCTCATGCGGACGGCATGAAGCCCCTTTGTTGAACGGAGGGCCTTCGCCCTCCGGGTTCACGGATGAAGGTCAATCATTCGCGTAGATGTCGACGTTCTTGGTTTCGCGGATGAAGATCGTGCCGATCACCAGCGTCACGCCGGCAATGATGATCGGGTACCAGAGGCCGTTGTACATGTTGCCGGTGGAGGCCACGATGGCGAAGGCGGTGGTCGGCAGCAGGCCGCCGAACCAGCCGTTGCCGATGTGGTACGGCAGGCTCATCGAGGTGTAGCGGATGCGGGTCGGGAACAGTTCGACCAGCATCGCTGCGATCGGGCCGTAGACCATCGTCACCAGCAGCACCAGCCAGAACAGCAGCAGCACCGTCACCACCTTGTTGATCTTCGCGGGGTCGGCCTTGGCCGGGTAGCCCGCCACCTTCAGGTCTTCGGCCACGCCCTTCTTGAAGGTCGCGATTTCCTTGGCGGAGTTCTCGTCGAACTTGCTGTTCACGACGTTGCCGATGGGCGCCTCGACCGTCTTGTTGCCGATCTTGACGACGGCCTTCGAGCCCGGCGCGCCGGCCACGTTCTCATAGCTCACCGAGTTCTGCACGAGGTAGCGCTTGGCGATGTCGCACGAACTGCGGAAGTCGATCTCGCGGGCCACCGGGTTGCCCTGGAACGAGCAGGTCTTCGGGTCGGCCGTCACCGTGACGCCGGCCGTGGCTTGCGCACGGGCCAGGTCGGGGTTGGCGGCTTCGGTCAGCATCTTGAAGACCGGGAAGTAGGTGACCACGGCCAGCAGGCAGCCGGCCATGATGATCGGCTTGCGGCCGATCTTGTCGGACAGCGTACCGAACACCACGAAGAACGGCGTGCCGAGCAGGAGCGCGGCAGCGATCATCAGGTTGGCCGTGGTCGCATCGACCTTCAGCTGTGCCGTCAGGAAGAAGAGCGCATAGAACTGGCCCGAATACCAGACCACCGCCTGGCCTGCCGTGAGGCCGACCAGCGCCAGGATCACGATCTTGAGGTTCTTCCACTGGCCGAAGGACTCCGACAGCGGCGCCTTCGAGGTCTTGCCCTCGGCCTTCATCTTCTGGAAGGCCGGCGACTCGCTCAGCGACAGGCGGATCCACACCGAGATGCCCAGCAGCAGGATCGAGACCAGGAACGGGATGCGCCAGCCCCAGTCGTTGAACACCGCTTCGCCGAACCATTCGCGCACGCCCAGGATCACCAGCAGGCTCAGGAACAGGCCGAGCGTTGCCGTGGTCTGGATCCACGAGGTGTAGGCACCGCGCTTGCCGTGCGGCGAGTGCTCGGCCACATAGGTGGCGGCACCGCCGTACTCGCCGCCGAGCGCGAGGCCCTGCAGCATGCGCAGCGCGATCAGGATCACCGGCGCCGCGACGCCGATGGTCGCGTAGCTGGGCAAGAGGCCGACGATGAAGGTCGACAGGCCCATGATCAGGATCGTGACCAGGAAGGTGTACTTGCGGCCGATCATGTCGCCGAGCCGGCCGAACACGATGGCGCCGAACGGACGCACCAGGAAGCCGGCGGCAAAGGCCAGCAGCGCGAAGATGAAGGCAGCGCCCGCATCGAGTCCGCTGAAGAACTGCTTCGCGATGATCGCGGCCAGCGAACCGTAGAGGTAGAAGTCGTACCACTCGAACACGGTGCCGAGCGAGGAGGCGAAGATGACCTTCTTCTCCTCCGAGGACATGGGCCGGGGGGCCGGGTGCGGCACTCCCCGTGAATCTAGCGTGGCGGCCATTGCGTCGTCTCCTGTGTGTATGCGTACATTCGTTCCCGGTATTCGGGACCGTGAGGCATTCTTGGGGGCGCGACTGACCCGAGCCTTTCGCGAAACTGAACCGACGCTTACGGATTAAGGTGAAACCCGCGGGGCGCGTTTCAGCCTGTAAGAAATCGAAACCCTGCTCGGGTTTGTCCTCAGCCCTTGCTGCTGCGCAGCAAAGAGGGGCGCTGGTCCGCCGCGGCCCATTGCGGGCCGTCGAACCATGCATCGCGGCTCAGGTAGGCGCGCAGCATCGCGAGGCCGTCGAAGCCCCAGAAGAGGCGCCCGTCCACCACATAGGCCGGGGTGCCGAACACGCCGAGCGCCAGGGCTTCGTCGGTGTTGCGCTTGAGCAGGGCCTTGCTCTCGTCGCTGTCGATCGCGCGCTTCGAACTCAGTTGCGCGGCGAGCGCGGCCAGGCGCGTGGCATCGCCCGCCTCTTCGCCGCCGCGCCACACGTGGCGGAAGATGGTCTCGGCCACGAGGCGGCTGATGCGGCCGTCGTCCGAGGTCGAGAGCGCGAGCCGCAGGTGCGAGAGGGGGTTGTAGGGGTGCGAGGCCGGCATCTCGATCTGGATGCCGTTCGCATGGCCGAGCCACAGCACGTGGCGGTAGGTCCAGCTGCGCTTCGAAGGGATCTCGGCCGGGCCGAGCTGGCCGTGCTGCTTGAGCAGTGCGCCGAGCAGCACCGGCTTGTAGGCCACGCTGTAGCTCAGGCCTTCGAACGCCTGCGGCAGGTGCTCGAAGGCGAGGTGCGCATAAGGCGAGATGAAGTCGAGGTAGAAGTCGATGTGCTTCATGTGTCGTTGTCTCCAGAAGCCCGCCAGATGCCGGCCCGTGCCCGCAACTCTATCGCGCGCCAGACCTTGCGCCGCGCGTCGTCCTCCATCTTGCTCCAGCCCGCGATCTCGGGGATGGTGCGCAGGCACCCTTCGCAGAAGCCGCTCAGGCGGTCCATGCGGCAGACCGAGGTGCAGGGCGAGGGCACGTCCTCGGCCATGCCGCGCACGGCGACGGCACGTTCGGCCAGCGCTTGCGCTTCCCCGAAGTTCACACCACGTCCGCCACCGGTGCACCGGTGAGCGTTTCGAGGTCCTGCGGCCTGAGTTGGAACACTGCATGCGGATGGCCCGCGGCGGCCCAGATTTCCGCGAAGCGGAACAGCTCGCGGTCGATCAGCACCACGGGCGGCGTGGCGTGCGCCACCGGCGATACGCCGCCGATCGTGAAGCCGGTGCGCGCCTTCACGAACTCGGCATCGGCGCGGCCGGTCTTGCCGACCAGCGCGTCGACTTTTTTCTCGTCGACCCGCTTGTCGCCCGAGGTGATGACCAGCACCGCCACGTCGTCGCTCTTGCGGCGAAAGATGATGCTCTTGGCGATCTGCCCGACCCGGATGCCGAGCGCATCGGCCGCCTGCTGCGCGGTGCGGCAGGCGTCGTCGAGCATGCGCGGCGAATGCGGGTGGCCCGCGTCCTGCAAGACGCGCGAGACGCGCTGCACGCCTTCGGGCAGCGAATGGAGTTCAGCACCGCACATCGTTTCAACCCGCCCGTTTCGTGCGGATCGCCTTCGACGCCCGCGAATTCGGCTCGCGCCCCAGCGCCTCGCTGATGTAGACACCCGCATCGATCAGCTTGTCGAGATCGATGCCCGTTTCGATGCCCATGCCGTGCAGCATGTAGACCACGTCTTCGGTCGCCACGTTGCCCGTCGCACCCTTGGCGTAGGGGCAGCCGCCGAGGCCGGCCGAGGACGACTGGAAGTTCCACACGCCCAGTTCGAGCGCCGCCAGCGTGTTGACCAGCGCCTGCCCGTAGGTGTCGTGAAAGTGGCCGGAAATGGCGTCGACATCGAAGTGCGCCAGCGTGGCCTCCATCGCCCCTTGCACCTTGCGCGGCGTGCCCACGCCGATGGTGTCGGCCACGTCCACGCGCTGCACGCCGATGCCCTTCATCAGTTGCGCGAGGTAACCGACCTTGGCCGGGGCGATCTCGCCTTCATAGGGGCAACCTACCGTGCACGACATCGCGCCGCGCACGTAGATGCCCTTCCCGCGCGCCGCGGCCACCACGGGCGCGAAGCGCTCGATGCTCTCGGCGATCGAGCAGTTGATGTTCTTCTGGCTGAAGGCCTCGCTCGCGGCGCCGAACACCACGATCTCGTCGGGCCACTCTTCGCGCGGCGCGGCGATGGCGGCCTCGAAGCCCTTCATGTTGGGCGTGAGCACCGAGTAGCGCACGCCGGGCTTGCGGACGATGCCGTGCATCACCTCGGCGTTGTCGGCCATCTGCGGCACCCACTTGGGCGACACGAAGCTCGTGACCTCGATCTCCTTCAGGCCGGCGTCCTGCAGGCGGTGCACGAGGCCGATCTTGATCTCGGCCGAGACGGGTTGCTTCTCGTTCTGCAGGCCGTCGCGCGGGCCGACGTCGACGATCTTGACCTTGGCGGGGAGTTTCATGGGATGTCTCTGGGTTCGCGGGGAAAAGGGAAAAAACCGTCCGTCGATTGTCGGCCACCTGGGTCCGGCGTGCTCGGCGGCGCCTGCGGCAGGGGTTGCAATGCCCGCCAGCGGCGTTGCAAATCGCGCCAGCGCCGTGGTTCACGCCGTGTCGCGCTGCACGAAATCCGACAGCGGCTCGGCGGGCGCAGGGGCCTCCACCGCCTCCAGGGCATCCACGCGCGCGCCATCCGGCCCGCTGCGCGCCCACGCGACCAGCGCCTCGACCGCCGCGGCCGGACCGAAGGCCAGCGCCTCCACGCTGCCGTCGCGGCGGTTGCGCACCCAGCCGCGCACGCCCAGGCGCCGTGCGGCCTGCACCATCGACCAGCGATAGCTCACGCCCTGCACGAGGCCGCGGACGACGAGATGGCAGGTGACGGCGGAAGGATTCATGGCATGGGCAACATCAGTACGACCGGGGCAACCCGAGCGCCTTCTCCGCGATGAAGTTCAGGATCATCTGCGGGCTCACCGGCGCAATGCGCGGAATGTAGCTCTCGCGCAGCAACCGCTCGACATGGTATTCCTTCGCGTAGCCCATGCCGCCCAGCGTGAGGATCGCGTTCTGGCAGGCGTCGTGCGCCGCCTCGGCCGCGAGGTACTTGGCGGCGTTGGCCTCGATGCCGCAGGGTTCGCCCGCGTCGTACAGCGTGGCGGCCTTGAACACCATCAGGTCGGCCGCCTCGAGGTTGGCCCAGGCGCGCGCCAGCGGATGCGCCACGCCCTGGTTCTGGCCGATGGGCCGGCCGAAGACCACGCGCTCCTGCGCATACTGCGAGGCGATGCGCAGGGCCGCACGGCCGATGCCGATGGCCTCGGCCGCGATCAATATGCGCTCGGGGTTGAGGCCGTGCAGGATGTATTCGAAGCCGCGCCCCTCCTCGCCGATGCGGTCCGCTTCCGGCACTTCGAGGCCGTCGATGAAGAGCATGTTCGAGTCCACTGCCGCGCGGCCGAGCTTGTGGATCTCGCGCACCTCGACCTTGCTGCGGTCCAGCGCCGTGTAGAACAGCGTGAGGCCCTGCGTGGGCTTCTTCACCTGGTCGAGCGGCGTGGTGCGCGTGAGGATCAGCATGCGGTCGGCCACCTGTGCGGTCGAGATCCAGATCTTGCGGCCGTGCAGCAGGTAGCTGCCGTTGGGCTGGCGCACCGCCTGCGTCTTGAGGCGCGTGGTGTCGAGCCCCGCATCGGGCTCGGTCACGGCGAAGCAGGCCTTCTCGGTGCCCGCGATCAGCGGCGGCAAAAAGCGCTGGCGCTGTTCCTCGGTGCCGAACACCACCACCGGGTTGAGGCCGAAGATGTTCATGTGCACCGACGACGCCCCCGACATGCCCGCGCCCGAGGCGCTGATGGCACGCATCATCAGCGCCGCCTCGGTGATGCCGAGCCCCGCGCCGCCCTGCGCCTCGGGCATCGCGATGCCGAGCCAGCCGCTGTCGGCCACCGCGCGGTGGAACGCGTGCGGGAACATGGCGCGGTCGTCGTGGTCGCGCCAGTAGTCGGCCGGAAAATCTTCGCACAGCCGTTCGATGGCCGCCACCAGCGAGCGCTGGTCTTCGTCGAGGGAGTAGTTCATTCGCTGTCGTCCTTGGAGGGGTTCGGCTGCGGCTGCAGCGTGATGCCGCGCGCCAGCATCCGGTCGATCGCTGCATCGTCATAGCCGGCTTCGCGCAGCAGCTCGACGCTCTGTTCGCCGATGCGCGGCGCGGGGCGGCGGATGGCGGCGGGCGTGGCGCTGTAGCGGCCGACCGGTGCGAGGGTGCGGATGCGGCCCTCGCTCGGGTGATCGAACTCGGGAAAGAAATCGACGGCGCGCAGGTGCGGGTCGTCGAGCAGGGTTTCGGTGCTGTGCAGCCGCGCGACCGGGATGTCGGCCGCCTCCAGCACGGCCATCCATGCGTCGCTGCTGCGCGTGGCCATCACCCCGGCCACGAAGGCATAGACCGCGCCGATGTTCGCGGCGCGCGCCGTGTGCGTGCCGAACATCGGCGAGTCGCGCAGTTCGGGGCGGCCGATGACGTCGAAGAAGGCCTGCCAGTGCTTGTCGTTGTAGATCAGCACGCTGAGGTGGCCGTCGGCCGTGGCGTAGGGCTTGCGGTGCGGCGCAAGCAGGCGCGCGTAGCCGGTGGGGCCGAGCGGCGGCTCGAAGCTGTGGCCGCCGAGGTGATCGCCCATCACGAACTGGGAGAGCGCCTCGAACATCGGCACCTCGACCGCCTGGCCCTGCCCGGTGCGCTGCGCATGCAGCACGGCGGCGAGCAAGGCGATGGCTGCCTGCAATCCCACGGCACGGTCGGCCAGCGTGACGGGCGCGTAGCGCGGCGCATCGCCGCTCTGCTGCGCGAACAGCGAGGCCACGCCGGCCGCCCCCTGGATCAGGTCGTCGTAGGCGGGCTTGCCGGCATAGGGGCCTTCTTCGCCATAGCCGAAGGCGCCGAGGTAGACGATCTTCGGATTGACCGCGGCCACCGCCGCGTAGCCGAGCCCGAGCCGCGCCATCGCCTGCGGCCGCGTGTTGTAGATCAGCGCGTCACAGCCGGCCGCGAGCCGCAGGCAGGCTGCGAGGCCTTCGGGCTGCTTGAGGTCGAGCACGATCGAGCGCTTGTTGCGGTTCAGGTGCATCGCCATCGCGCCCATGCCCGCGTGGCGCATCGGGCCGACCGCGCGCAGGTTGTCGCCGCCGGGCGGCTCGACCTTGATGATGTCGGCCCCCAGATCACCCAGCGTCTGCGTGGCGTAGGGGCCCATCACCACGGCCGTGAGGTCGAGGATGCGGATGCCCTGCAACGGGCCGGTGGACGTGGCTTGCGAACTCATTCGGGCTGGATGCCTGCGGCCTGGATCAGCTTCTTCCACTTGGCCAGTTCGGACACGGTGAACGCCCCGAGCTCCTCCGGCGTGCTGCCGAAGGCATCGAAACCCAGCTTCGCCACGCGCTCGCGGAAGGCCGTGCCATTCGCCATCTCCGACAGCGCCTTGTTGAGCTTCAGCACGATGTCGCGCGGCGTGCCGGCCGGTGCGAACACGCCGTTCCACGAGGTGATGTCGAAGCCCCTGAGCTCGGGCGTATCGGCCAGCGGCGGCAGCTCGGGAAAAAGCTGCGTGCGCTCCTGCGTGGTGACCGCGATCGCGCGCATCTTGCCGGCCTTCACGGTGGCGAGCCCCGCGGCGAGGTCGACCACCATCATCGACACCTGCCCGCCGATCAGGTCGGCAATGGCCGGCGGCGTGCTCTTGTAGGGCACATGCAGCATCGGGATGCCGCTCATGCGCGACAGCGTGGCGCCGCACACGATGCCGGTGCTGTTGCCGCTCGCATAGGTCAGCTTGCCGGGGTTGGCGCGGCCCCAGGCCAGCAGTTCGGCCACGCTCTTCACCGGCAGGTTGTTGTTGACCACCAGCATGAACGGCAGATTGCCCATGCGGCTCACCGGCGCGAAGTCCTTCACCGGGTCGTAGGGCAGGTGCTTCATCAGGCTCGGGTTGGCCGAGTGCGTGGTGTTGGTGGTCATGAACAGCGTGTAGCCGTCGGGTGCCGCCTTGGCCACCGCCTCCGCGCCGATCACGCCGTTGGCGCCCGCCTTGTTGTCGACGATGACCGAGCCCTTGAGCACCTCGCCCAGCATCTGGCCCGTGATGCGCGCCACCGCGTCGGTGCCGCTGCCGGCCGCGAAGGGCACGACCAGCCGGATGGGCTGCTTCGGGTAGCCGCCCTCCTGCGCAAAGGCCCATGGCGCCGCGCCTGCGAGGCCCGCTGCGGCACCGATGGAAATAAAGCGGCGGCGGCTTGCCACCGCGACTGTTTCTGTCGCGTTCTTCGTCTGCATGGTGCTTGTCTCCGGGTGGTTGTCGTTCAGGGCCGGATCACGCGCTCCGGCGATTCCTCGTACGGCGGGCTGTAGATCACCAGCACGCGCACCGGCTCGTCGCTCACCACCGTGAAGGTGTGCATCGCGTCGGCCGGAAAAAAGCAGCTGTCGCCGGGGTGCAGCTCCTGCCGCTGGCCGCCCACCTCGGCGACCGCGCGGCCTTCGAGCATGTAGCAGACCTGCTCGATGCCCGGGTGCGCATGCGGCAGCGCGCCCTTGCCCTTCTGGATGTGGCCGACCAGCACCTCGAGCTGCTTCGCGCCCACGGTCTCGGGGCCGATCAGCCGCTTGTTCAGCGTGCCGGTGTGGTTGGCCGGGTGGTAGCCGGCGATGTCGGCTTCTCGGACGAAGTAGCGGGGCGTGGTGGTCATCGGGGGGTCTCGGTCTTGGGTTCGATCGCGAGGCAGGCGGAACGCAGCATCGCGGCGATGTCTTCGATGCGCGCTTCCATGCGGTAGCGCGGCCCGGCGACCGAGATCGCGTAGGCCTCGCCGCCGATGCGCAGCGGCCAGGCCAGGCCGATCAGGTCGGGAATGCTCTCGCCGAGGTTGCCGTACCAGCCGCGCGCGGCGGAACGCTGGAGATCGGCCTCGATGGCATCGGCGGTGGTGAGCGTGGCGTCGGTCAACGGCGCCAGCGTCATGCCGCCGAGCAGCTTGCGGCGCGCCTCGGGCGCCAGCGTGGACAGCAGCGCGCGGCCCAGCGAGTTGGCGTACGCCGGGCGCGTCTCGCCCGACTCGGCCGAATAGCGAATGCTCTGCGGTGCGTTCAGCACCTCGAGGTAGACCACCTGGCCCGCGTCGCGGAACTTGCCGAACACCACCGTTTCGCGCGCGGCGTCGCGCAGTTCTTCCAGCGTGGCTTTCACCCGGTCGAGCACCGGGTCGTGGGCGGCGATCACCTGCGCCATCGCGAGCAGCCGGCCCGTCGGGTAGTAGCCCTGGCGGCGGCCGGTTTCGTACATGTAGCCCTGTTCTTCGAGCGTGCGGATCAGGCCGAGGCAGCTCGACACCGGCATGTCGAGCTGCCGCGCCATCTCGGACAGCGCCAGCGGCTGCTTCTCCCGGGCGAAGAGCTCGACGATCTCGATCACGCGAAACGCTGTTTTCACAACCATGAATTAATTTTCACACTTGTGAAAAATGAAAGCGACAGGGTTTCCCCTGCCAAGGCCTCCTAAGGCCTCCTTTCAGCGAGATCGTCGATGGCGCATGTCGTCAGTAGCCCCGGATGGGATCGACCACGCCGCTGACCGGCAGGCCCTGCTCCATCGCGCGGATCTTTCCGGCGATCTGGGCAATGGACTCCTCGCGCAGCGTGCGCGCCGAGCCGTGCGGCGTCACGGTGATCTTCGGGTGGCGCCAGAACGCGTGGTCGGCCGGCAGCGGCTCGACCTGGAACACGTCGAGCGTCGCGCCCGCGAGTTCACCGGCGTCGAGCATCGGAATGAGGTCGTCTTCCACCAGATGCCCGCCGCGCGCGATGCTGATGAGATAGCCCTCGGGTTTGAGCTTGCCCAGCGTCTTGCGGTTCAGGATGCCGCGCGTGGCCTCGGTCAGCGGCAGCAGGTTGACCAGCACGCGCGTGGACGAAAGGAACTCGTCGAACTGCGCCTCGCCGCTGAATACCTGCACGCCGTCGATGGCCTTGGGCGAGCGGCTCCAGCCCAGCACCGGGAACTCGAACTGCGCAACGGCCTTGGCCACGCGTTCGCCCAGCACGCCGAGCCCCATGATCCCGACCGGGAAGTCGCGCCGCAGCTTCGGCTTGCGGTAGCTCCACTTGCCCTCGCGCGCATCCGCTTCGTACACGTCGAACTCGCGGAAATGGCGAATGAGCGTGTGGCACACGTATTCGGCCATCTGCACCGACATGCCCGCATCGTCGAGCCGCACGATGCGCGTGTGCGCGGGCACCTTGAGCTTGAGCAGCGCATCGACGCCCGCGCCGATGTTGAAGATGCCGCGCAGATGCGGCTGCTGGTCGATGAATTCCTGCGGCGGCGCCCACACCACGGCATGGTCGGCCTGCGGCGCGCCGGGCTCCCAGGCTTCGATGACGGCATCGGGGAGTTCGGCCTGGAGGCCCTCGATCCAGGGGTCTGGGCGGTTGTCAGTGAGGTAGACGGTGATTCGCATGGGGACGAATCTTAGTGAGGGCGCTGACGCGGCGTGCGTGGATGGCTATGCTCGGACGCCAGTCAACCACCCACCCACCACCTCATCAGGAGACACCCATGATCAGATTCAGCGTGATGTACCCCTATGCGGCAGACGCCCGCTTCGACCACGCCTACTACCGCGACAAGCACATGCCGCTGCTGAAGGCGCGCCTGGGCGATGCCTGCATCTCGTACACCATCGAGAAGGGACTGGCCGGCGGTGCGCCCGGAACCCCGCCCGTCTACGTCGGCATGTGCCACGTGCTCAGCGAATCGGTCGAGGCCTTCCAGACGGCGTTCGGGCCGCATGCGAAGGAGATCAGGGGCGACGTCAAGAACTACACCGACATTGCGCCGGTGATACAGATCAGTGAAGTGGTGGTGGGGTAGGTGCGCGTCAGCTGATCCACGCCTGCTCGATGGCGAGTACGCGCCACATGCCGAAGCGCCTGTGCAGCAGCACATAGAACCCCTGCCCTCCCAAACCGCCATACCGAAGTGAAACAAAAAAGAGCGCCTGGCTCGATTGCTCGTCAATGCCCACACGAGAGAAGTGCACGAGCCGGCCTGCCTCCGGGTAGGCCTTGTAGAAGTTGCGCCAAATGAGGCCCAGGCTCGAGTTGCCACCTTCATCATCGAATATGCGATCGATTGCAGCTTGACTGACCATCTGCACCCGGAGGTTCCTGTGCACCAGAGGTCGAGGTAAATACAGCGCAGATGGGCTCGCGATCACGCGGAGGAAGTCGCTGACCACGGCGTCTGTCGCCTGCGGCATGGCTCTTTTCAGCCCCTCTTTGTCCGGGCTCTCGGACATCCATGGATCCGAGGCCGACACCGTGGTCAGGACGATCACGAGCGTCTTCTTTGCTCGCTCGCCGGGCTCCTGGCTGTTCAGATAAGCCGCGATGGCTTCCCCCTCGACTGCCCGCATCGGCTCGCTGAATGCCGGCACGGAAATCAGCGCGCCAGCCAGAGCCGCTAGCACGGTGCGTCGGCCCTTCACGTTGGCACCCGCATCAAATCTTTGGGGAGACGAGCAACCAGCCCCACCCCCGGTTCCCGCGCCCGACCAGGATCGCCCAACTGTGTGGGATCAACGCTCCAGAGGCGCGCAAGCGCCACTACATCTTCTTCGCCCGGAATAGGGTCGGCGTTGCCTTGCCTGGATTGGGCAATGGACTCGCGCGCCGGCACACCCGACGCCACGAGCGCATCCTGCCGCGCGCGTTGTTCTCCGGCGAGCTCAAAGATCCGATCGGTAGCGCCAGACAAAGACAATCCATCGAGCCGATGGAACCCCAGCGCCGCTTCCTCTGGAGATTGTTCGCCAGTGTTGGCGTACACATCGCCATCGCCAAAGGCAAAGACCCGATCCGGCGCCCCCTTGATTGCTCGCGCCCATGCGACGAATCCGACGACGCGATAGCTTCCGAAAAACTGCACCTCTTCGAATCGGCCCTTTAAACGCTCGAAGATCACGTCGAAGGCCCGCCCGATTCCGCCATGGTCGCCATCCGCAGAGTTGATGGGATACGGCAACGAAATACTCACAAGAAGAACCCACCCGTCGACCACTGGCGATGCAAACACCCATCTCGTGACGTCTTCGGAAGCCGACCACCGGTACGACGCAGCCATGCCGGAGGCCCAGTTGGCCGACGCTTCGGGGACGAGGTCAAGCGCGTCGAGCACGGCGGCTGGGTCGGATGCCCGGACAGCGAACCAATTGACCTTGTAGCCAAAGGATTCGGGCAAATCCGGCGTCGGGTCGAAGTGCGGCGTCGGATCGACGGGCTGCCCGGAGTCGCCAGGCGGAGGCGTTGATTCAGGCCCGGCCTCGGCAGCTCGAGCCGACTCGTCCGTCCTCTTTCCAATGCCAAAGCCCGCTAGAAATTTTCTGAATCGACCCATTCGCCCCCCTGTTGCAACCGGCTTCGGGGCGAAGTCTCTCACGCCGCCTTGACGCGCCGGCGGCGCCACAGCACCCGCACCAGCCACGCGAGTGGCAAGCCCACCAGCAGCAACCACGGCAACACCGCCGCCAGGAAGGTGATGAGCACGCCCACGCTTTCCGCCAGCACGGAGCCGGCTTCGCGCAGCGCACGCATCATCGGGTTGTAGCTGCGGCCACTTTGCACCAGCGTGCGGCTCGGCGTGAACTGGATCTGGATGTGCTGCTTGCTCGTCTGCTGCTCCAGCACCTTGCGCTGCGTGGCGATGGCGTCGAGCTCGGCCTGCGTGTCCGACAGTGTGCGCTGGATCGCCAGCAGGTCGGCCATGGTGCGCTTGGTGACGGTGTCGCGCAGCATCAGCCGCAGGCTGTCGCGAAACTCGACGCGGTTCTTGATGCGCGCCTCAACGTCGATCACCTCGGCTGTCTTGTCCTCGCTCGTGGTGTTCTGCGACACCACCTTGGCCACGCCGGCCAGACCATTGAGCAGCTTGTCGACATCGGCCGGTGCCACGCGCATTTCGAGCATCGCGTTGCCGGGCTGCTGCGGCGTCTCGCGCAGCAGCGAGGACGACAGCAGCTCGCATTGCAGCGTGCCGCAGAGGTCGCGCACCTTGCCCCAGGCGTCGGCGAGTTGCTCGGGCGGCACTTCGACGTTCAGGTCCTGGCGCACCGCGAGATAACGCTGCAATGGCGTGCCCTGGGCCTGGTCGGCCGCGGGAGGTGATGCAGGCGCGGGCGCGGATTCCGCCTCCATCTTCTTCATCCGCATGACCCCGCCGTAGGCCGCGCCCCCAGGTTCGGCGGCGGTGACCGCGGCGGTTTCGCTGCCATTCCTGTTGCAACCGCCCAGCGCCAGCGCGGCGGCGAGGATCAGCAGGAGGATGGCGGACGAGAACAGGTGCTTGCGATACGTCATGAAGATCCCTTGAAGTGATGACTACCGCAGCTGATACGGGCCAGCCCCCCGCAACGGGGTTAAGCCGCGGCGGCCATTCGCAACAATTCGTCGCCTTCGGCCACCTGCTCGCCGGGCGAGAACATCAGTTCTTCCACGGTGCCGTCGGCCGGCGCTGCGATGGTGTGCTCCATTTTCATGGCCTCCATCACAGCCAGCGGCTGGCCGCGGCTGACCTTGTCGCCCGCCTTGACGGCGAAGGACACGACCTTGCCGGGCATCGGTGCGGTGAGCCGGCCGCCTTCGGCGTGGGTGTCGCCCGCATGGGCGAGGCGGTCGATGGCGGTGATCTTGGTGGCGCCCTTCGAGGCGAACACATGGGCCGTGGCGTCGTCGAGGTGCACGTCGAGCGTCTGGCGCGAACCCGCAAACTCGACCTCGAACTCACCCGACGGGAACTGGCCCACGACCAGCGGGCCTTCAACGCCGCCGGCTTCGAGCCAGAGGCTGCCATCGCGCCTGTAGGTCAGCAAGGCCGTCTGCTCGGCGCCGCGGAACTCGAAGTCGAAGTGGCGCCGGTATTCGCCATGGGAGCGCCAGCCATCGCGCCGCTCGAACGGGTCGGGCGCACCGGTGGGTCGCTCGGTGATCAGCGTGCGCGTGATGGCCGCGGCGGCGGCCAGCGGCAGGCCCAGCGCCTCGCGGTCGAACAGCACGGCGCGCTCGCGCTCGATCAGCGCGGTGTCGAGGTTGGCCTTCGAGAACGACTCGGTCGCCAGGATGCCGCGCAGGAACTGCACGTTGGTCGACACGCCCACGATCTGCACCTGTGCCAGCGCGGCGTCGAGCCGGGCCAGCGCCTCGGCGCGCGTGCTGCCGTGCACGATCAGCTTGGCGATCATCGAGTCGTAGAAAGGCGAGATCTCGCCGCCCTCGCGCACGCCGTCGTCGATGCGCACGCGGCTGCGCTGGAAGGCCGTGGCCTGCGGCTTGCGGTACACGCGCAGCGTGCCGGTGGCCGGCAGGAAGTTGTTGTCGGGGTTCTCGGCGCAGATGCGCGCCTCGATGGCGTGGCCGTGGATCTGCAGCTCCTGCTGCTTCGCGGGCAGCGCCTCGCCCGAGGCCACGCGCAGCTGCCATTCGACGAGGTCGAGGCCGGTGATGGCTTCGGTCACCGGATGCTCCACCTGCAGGCGGGTGTTCATCTCCATGAAGAAGAAGTTCATTTCACCGCCTTCGCGCTGCTCGACGATGAACTCCACCGTGCCTGCGCCCACGTAGTGCACGGCACGCGCCGCAGCCACGGCGGCTTCGCCCATCCGCTTGCGCATCGCCTCGGTCATGCCGGGTGCGGGCGCTTCCTCGAGCACCTTCTGGTGGCGGCGCTGCACCGAGCAGTCGCGCTCGAACAGGTAGACGTAGTTGCCGTGCGTGTCGCCGAACACCTGGATCTCGATGTGGCGCGGGCGCTGCACGTACTTCTCGATCAGCACCGCGTCGTCGCCGAAGCTGTTGATGGCCTCGCGCTGGCACGACGCCAGCGCCGCGGCGAAATCTTCCGCGTTGTCGACCGCGCGCATGCCCTTGCCGCCGCCGCCCGCGCTGGCCTTGATGAGCACCGGGTAGCCGATGCGGTCGGCCTCGCGCTGCAGCAGCGCCGGGTTCTGGTCATGGCCGTGGTAGCCGGGCACCAGCGGCACGCCGGCCTTTTCCATCAGCTGCTTCGACTCGGCCTTCAGGCCCATGGCCTTGATGGCCGAAGGCGGCGGGCCGATGAAGACCAACCCCGCATCGGCGCAGGCCTGCGCGAACTCTTCGTTCTCGCTCAGGAAGCCGTAGCCCGGGTGCACGGCCTCGGCGCCCGTGGCCTTGGCGGCTTCGAGGATCTTTTCCCAGCGCAGGTAGCTGTCCTTGGGCGCGCTGCCGCCGAGGTGCACCGACTCGTCGCAGGCGCGCACGTGGTTGGCATGCGCGTCGGCATCGGAGTACACGGCCACGGTGCGGATCGCCATGCGGCGGGCGGTGGCCGCGACACGGCAGGCAATTTCACCGCGATTGGCAATGAGGATCTTCTTAAACATTCGGAGTGTCTCCCGGAGGATTCTTTTTCAGTTGAAAGGCGGGCGTCACGCCCGGATCGGGGCGGCCGCTGAAGATGCGGGCCACGCGGCCGAACAGCGCCTTGAGAAAACGCCAGCTCTTGCGGATGAGCCACACGCTGAGCACCAGCACGACGACGAACAGCACCAGGAAGACCAGCGGATGCGCCACCGCAAGCCACAGCCCCGCGGGCACCATCGTGTCCTCGACCAGCGAGGCGCCCACGTTGGAAAACGGCTCGGGCGAGGTGTTGATGGCCGCGCGCGTCGTGGCCTTGGCCGCATGCGCGGTGGCCGCAAAGCTGCCGCCGAGCAGCGCGGCCACGATGGCCATCGCGCCATGGTCGGCGCCGAACACGCTGGCCGCGAGCGCCGCGCCTGCGGGAATGCGGATCGCCGTATGAACCAAATCCCACAGCGAATCGAGGCCGGGAATCTTGTCGGCGAAAAATTCGACGAACACCATGAACCCGCTGGCCGCGAGGACCACCGGGTGCGCCAGCAACTGCAGCCCGCTCGGCAGCGGCACCCAGCCGAAGTAGCCGACCAGGCCGGTCAGCAGCACGACGAGGTAGAGGCGCACGCCGCTGGCCCAGCCGATGGCCGCGGCCAGCGCGAGCAGTTGGGGCATGTCGAGCGCGTTCATGGTGCTGCTTTCCTTGTCAGCCTGCGAGCCAGCCCGGCTTGCGCTTCTGCAGGAAGGCCTGCACGCCCTCGCGGCCTTCCTCGCTCGCGCGGATGTCGGCGATGCCTTCGACGGTCCTGGCGATCAGGGCGTCGTCGATCTCGCGGCCAACCACGTCGGCGATCAGCTGCTTGCAGGCACGCACTGCGGCGGGACTTGCGGCGGTCAACGCCTTCAGCAGTTCGTCGACCTTGGCATCGAGCGCACCGGCAGCCACCACCTCATGCACGAAGCCGATGCGATGCGCCTCGGCGGCCGTGAAGCGTTCGGCCGTGAGGAAGTAGCGCTGCGAGGCCCGCGCGCCCATCGCGCGCAGCACATACGGGCTGATGGTGGCCGGCACGAGGCCGATCTTGACCTCGCTCAGGCAGTACCACGCGGTGTCCACGCTCACGGCCATGTCGCAGGCCGCGACCAGGCCCATGCCGCCGGCATACACATCGCCCTGCACGCGCGCGATGGTGGGTTTGGGGCATTCGGCAATCGTGCGCAGCATGTCGGCCAGCTTGCCCGCGTCGACGATGTTCTCGTCGCGCGTGTAGTCGGCCATGCGGCGCATCCAGTTGAGATTGGCACCCGCGCAGAAGGCGGGGCCGTTCGCGCCGAGCACGATGGCTTTCACCTGCGGCGCAGCGCCGGCTTCGGTGAAGGCCTGTGTCAGCTCGGCGATCACGATGTCGTCGAAGGCATTGCGTGCATCGGGCTGGTCGAGCCAGATGCGCGCGATGTTGCCTTCGATCGCGAGGTTCAGTTTGGTGAAGGTGCTCATGCCGCGCCCCTCGTCACATGCGGAAGATGCCGAACTTCGGCTCGGGCACAGGCGCATTGCGCGCAGCCGCCAAACCGAGCGCGAGCACGCGGCGTGTATCCGCCGGATCGATGATGCCGTCGTCCCACAGCCGCGCGGTGGCGTAGTAGGGGTGGCCCTGGTCTTCGTACTGCTGCCGGATCGGTGCCTTGAAGGCCTCTTCCTCGTCCTTGCTCCAGCTGCCGCCCCTGAGTTCGATGCCGTCGCGCTTCACCGTGGCCAGCACGCTCGCGGCCTGCTCGCCGCCCATCACGCTGATGCGCGCGTTGGGCCACATCCAGAGAAAGCGCGGGCTGTAGGCGCGGCCGCACATGCCGTAGTTGCCGGCGCCGAAACTGCCGCCGATGATGATCGTGAACTTGGGCACGTTGGCGGTGGCCACGGCCGTGACCATCTTCGCGCCGTGGCGCGCGATGCCTTCGTTCTCGTACTTGCGGCCGACCATGAAGCCCGTGATGTTCTGCAGGAACACCAGCGGAATCTTGCGATGGCAGCACAGCTCGATGAAGTGCGCGCCCTTCTGCGCCGATTCGCTGAACAGGATGCCGTTGTTGGCGACGATGCCGACGGGCATGCCCTCGATCTCGGCGAAGCCGCAGACCAGCGTGGCACCAAAGCGGGCCTTGAACTCGTGGAACTCGCTGCCGTCGACGATGCGCGCGATGATCTCGCGCACGTCGAAGGGCTTGCGCGTGTCGGTAGGGATCACGCCGTAGAGCTCTTCGCGCGGAAACGCGGGCGGACGCACCGCAGCAGCGTCTTCGGCGGCCGGCTGCGCCGCGGCCTTCGCGTTGAGGTTGGCCACCGCCGAACGCGCGAGCGCCAGCGCATGCAGGTCGTTCTGCGCCAGGTGGTCCACCACGCCCGACAGGCGCGTGTGCACATCGCCGCCGCCCAGGTCCTCGGCCGTGACGACCTCGCCGGTGGCCGCCTTCACGAGCGGCGGGCCGCCCAGGAAGATGGTGCCCTGGTTCTTCACGATGATCGATTCGTCGCTCATCGCCGGCACGTACGCGCCGCCCGCCGTGCACGAGCCCATGACCACCGCGATCTGCGGAATGCCCTGGGCGCTCATGTTGGCCTGGTTGTAGAAGATGCGGCCGAAGTGGTCGCGGTCGGGGAACACCTCGTCCTGGTTCGGCAGGTTGGCGCCGCCCGAGTCGACGAGGTAGATGCAGGGCAGGCGGTTCTGCTCGGCGATCTCCTGCGCGCGCAGGTGCTTCTTGACCGTCATCGGGTAGTAGGTGCCGCCCTTCACCGTCGCATCGTTGCAGACGATCATGCAGTCGACGCCGTTCACGCGGCCGATGCCCGCGATGATGCCGGCGCCGGGCGCGGACTCCGCGCCCTTGGCATCGAGGTACATCGCATGTGCGGCCAGCGGCGCGATCTCGAGGAAGGGCGTGCCCGGGTCGAGCAGCTCGGCCACCCGGTCGCGCGGCAGCAGCTTGCCGCGCGCCGTGTGCTTGGCACGCGCGGCCTCGCCGCCGCCCTGTTCCACTTTGGCGAACTGCTGGTACAGGTCGTCGACCAGCGCGCGCATGGCTGCGGCATTGGCCTGGAAGTCGGCCGAGCGGGCATTCAGTTTGGTTTCGATCTTGCTCATGCTGTTTTTTCTTGCTCTAGGCCGAGTTGTTCCGCCATCGCTTCGCGGATCTTGAATTTCTGGATCTTGCCGGTCACCGTCATCGGGAATTCGGTGACGAACTGGATGTACTTCGGCACCTTGTAGTGCGCGATCTGGCCCTTGCAGAAATCGCGGATCTCGGTGTCGGTCGCGGTCTGGCCGGGCTTGACGATGATCCAGGCGCAGAGCTCCTCGCCGTATTTCCTGTCGGGCAGTCCGACCACCTGCACGTCCTGCACCTTCGGGTGGCGGTACAGGAACTCTTCGATCTCGCGCGGGTAGATGTTCTCGCCGCCGCGGATCACCAGGTCCTTGATGCGGCCGACGATGTTGACGTAGCCCTCGGCGTCCATGGTGGCGAGGTCGCCGGTGTGCATCCAGTGCTCGGCGTCGATGGCTTCGCGCGTCCTGGGCTCGTCTTCCCAGTAGCCGTGCATGACCGAATAGCCACGCGTGCAGAGCTCGCCCGACTGGCCGGGCGGCATGACCGCGCCGGTCTCGGGGTCGACGATCTTCACTTCGAGGTGCGGCTGCACGGTGCCCACGGTCGACACGCGCTTGTCGAGCGGCGTGTCGGTGCTGCTTTGGCAGCTCACCGGGCTGGTCTCGGTCATGCCGTAGGCGATGGTGATCTCGCCCAGGTGCATCTCGCTCACCACGCGCTTCATCACCTCGATGGGGCACGGCGAACCGGCCATGATGCCGGTGCGCAGCGTGGAGAGGTCGAACTCCTTGAAGCGCGGATGGTCGAGTTCGGCGATGAACATGGTGGGCACGCCATGCAGGGCGGTGCACTTCTCGGCCTGCACGGTCTCGAGCACCGTGAGCGGGTCGAAGCCGTCGTTCGGGTACACGATGGCCGAGCCGTGCGTGAGGCAGGCCAGGTTGCCGAGCACCATGCCGAAGCAGTGGTAGAGCGGCACCGGAATGCACAGCTTGTCGATGGGCGAGAGCTTCATGCACTCGCCGATGAAGAAGCCGTTGTTCAGGATGTTGCGATGCGTGAGCGTCGCGCCCTTCGGAAAGCCCGTGGTGCCGCTGGTGAACTGGATGTTGATCGGGTCGGTGGCCTTCAGCGTCTTCTGGACTTGCGCCACACGCGGGTCAGCTGGATCGCCGCTCGCGAGCAGTTGGCTGAAGCGCCGCATGCCCGGCTCTTCCACATCGGCCGCGGCCTTGCCGTCGATCCAGAAGGTGTGCTGCAGTTGCGGCAGGCGCTTGGGCCCCAACTCGCGCAGCATGCCCAGGTAGTCGCTGGTCTTGAACTGCGCCATCGTCACCAGCACCTTGCAGCCGACCTTGTTGAGCGCGTATTCGAGCTCCGAGGTGCGGTAGGCCGGGTTGATGTTGACGAGGATCAGGCCGGCCTTGGCGGTCGCGATCTGCATCAGCACCCAGGGGGCGTTGTTGTGCGACCAGATGCCGACGCGGTCGCCGGGCAGGAGTCCCAGGTTCAGCAATGCGCTCGCGAGGCGGTTCGATTCGGCCTGCAGCTCGCGGTAGGTGAAGCGCTTGCCCTCGTGCCGGCTGATGAGGGCTTCACGATCGGGCTGCTTCGCGACCATGTCGTCGAAGAAGTCGCCGATCGTCTGCTCGATCAGCGGGACGTCGGTGGCGCCTTGGGCCATGCTCTGCGTCAATGGCATCGTCTTGTCTCCTGGTCTTGCTCCCTCTCCCCTGGGGGAGAGGGTTGGGGTGAGGGCGCCGGCCCTCGATGAAGCGCGGCGCTCGACTCGATCGCTGCTGCCCTCACCCCAGCCCTCTCCCAGGGGGAGAGGGAGCAAGAGGGGACAGCGCGATGCATCCTAGGCGGTTTCCGAGAACAGTTCGCGGCCGATCAGCATCCGCCGGATCTCGCTGGTCCCCGCGCCGATCTCGTACAGCTTGGCATCGCGCCACAGCCGCTCCACCGGAAAGTCCTTGGTGTAGCCCACGCCGCCCAGCGCCTGGATCGCCTCGCCGGCCATCCACGTCGCCTTCTCGGCCGAGTAGAGAATCGCGCCGGCGGCGTCCTTGCGGAAGGTGCGCGCATGGTCGTTGCGGTCGCAGGCCTTGCCCACGGCATACACGTAGGCACGCGTGGCCTGCCACGTCGAGTACATGTCCGCCAGCTTGCCCTGCATCAGCTGGAACTCGCCGATGCTCTGGCCGAACTGCTTGCGCTCGTGGATGAAGGGCAGCACGGAATCCATGCACGCCGCCATGATGCCCAGCGGGCCACCCGACAGCACCGCGCGTTCGTAGTCGAGACCGCTCATCAGCACCTTGGCGCCCATGCCTTCGCCGCCCAGCACGTTCTCTTCCGGCACTTCGCAGTTGTCGAAGAACAGAGGGAAGGTGTTGGAGCCGCGCATGCCGAGCTTGTCGAGCTTGGTGCCGGCCGAGAAGCCCTTGAAGTTCTTCTCGACGATGAAGGCGGTCATGCCGCGCGCGCCCATCTCGGGCTCGGTCTTGGCGTAGATGACGAGCGTGTCGGCGTCGCCGCCGTTGGTGATCCACATCTTGCCGCCGTTGAGCACGTAGTAGCCGTTCTTCTTCTCGGCCTTGAGCTTCATGCTCACCACGTCGGAGCCGGCATTGGGCTCGCTCATGGCCAGCGCGCCGACATGCTCGCCGCTCACCAGCCTGGGCAGGTATTTCTTCTTCTGCGCGTCGCTGCCGTTGCGGTGGATCTGGTTCACGCACAGGTTGGAGTGCGCGCCGTACGAAAGGCCCACCGAGGCCGAAGCGCGCGAGACTTCCTCCATCGCCACGATGTGGGCCAGGTAGCCGAGCTCGGTGCCGCCGAACTCTTCCTTCACCGTCATGCCGTGCAGGCCGAGCTCGCCGAGCTTCTGCCAGAGGTCGTGCGGGAACAGGTTGTCGCGGTCGATGTCGGCGGCGCGGGGGGCGATTTCGTTGGCGGCGAAGTCCTGGATGGCGCTGCGCAGCGAGTCGATGGTGTCGCCCAGGTCGAAGTTCAGGCCGGGATCGTGCATGTGTCTTGTCTCCTCTGAGGGGTCGGCGCGCAGGGCTTCCCACGCGGAATGGCGCTTGGAAGTCACACAGCTTACGCCTCGCCGCGCCGCAATTGGCGCCACAATGGTTGCAAATCACGCCACGCCCCTCTCGCCCGACCATGTCGTCCCCCGCCTTCCTGAGACCCGCCCGCGCCGTCACGCCGATGGCCTTCGTGAGAGCCATCGTGCAGGGCTACGAGCGCTATGGCGTCGATCCGTCGGGGGCCCTGCAAGCGGCACAGATCACGCCGCGCGAACTGGCCCGGCCGGGTGCGCGGGTGACGGCCGCGCAGTTCGAGGCGCTGTCGGGCCATGCGATGCAGGAGTTGGACGACGAGGCCCTGGGCTGGTTCTCGCGGCGGCTGCCCTGGGGCAGCTACGGCATGCTGTGCCGCGCCTCGCTGACTTCGCCCGATCTGGGCGTGGCCATCAAGCGCTGGTGCCGCCACCACCGGCTGCTGACCGAGGACATCGCGCTGGCGTTGGAGGTGTCGGGCGGCGTGGCCACGCTGCGCATCACCGAGAACCGCCCGCTCGACGACGCCTTCCGCGAGTTCTGCCTGGTGACCAGCCTGCGCTTTCTGCACGGGTATGTCTGCTGGGCGATCGACTCGCGCATCTCGCTGCGCGATGCCACCTTTCCGTTTGCGGCGCCGCCGCACCGCGACGCCTACCCGCTGATGTTCACGGCCGACGTGCGCTTCGATGCGCCGCAGGCCAGCTTCAGTTTCGACGAGCGCTATCTCGCCCTGCCCCTTCAGCGCGACGAGCGCGCACTGCGCACCATGCTCAAGCGCGCGCTGCCGCTCACCGTGCTGCAGTACCGGCGCGATCGCCTGCTGGGCCAGCGCGTGCGCGAGCTGCTGCGCTCGCGCGCCAGCGAGGCCACCACCGCGGAAGCGCTGGCCACGCTGCTCAACGTGTCGGGCCGCACGCTGCATCGGCAGCTGCACGAGGAAGGCACCTCGCTGCAGACGTTGAAGAACGAGGTTCGCCATGACGTGGCGGTGGAGCAGTTGCGCCGCACCAGCCGCCCGATCAAGCAGGTGGCGCTGGCGGTGGGCTTTCGCAACGAGAAGAGTTTTTCGCGCGCGTTCCTGCAGTGGACGGGGCACGCGCCGCGGGATTTCCGGCAGTTGGGGCTGTAGCGGACCTCGGTTTTTTCATCGCACTGATGTGTGCGTTCGGGGGCGTGCACACCGTCGGCGTGAGCGCGCCCTGAACAGTACCTGTGATGCTCGCCGGCGAGACTTCAGGCCGGCTGCGCGATCAACGCCAGCGCATCGGCAATCGACTGACTGTCTTCCGGCCGCACCAGCTTCGCGACCTGCTTGCCGTCGCGCATGAACACCAGCGTGGGCCAGAGCCGCACGTTGAACGAGCGGCCCAGCGGGCGCCCGCTGCCGTCTTCCACCTTGATGCGCGGGATGTCCGGATGCTTGGCAAAGGCCTCGGCAATGTTCGGCTGCGCGGCCTTGCAGATGCCGCACCAGTTGGTGCCGAACTCGACCACGGCAGGACCCGGGAGCGCATCGATCTCGGTGCGGTCGGGTTGCTCGGTCCTGTATTCGGAAGTCATCGGAACGGTCTCCTGAGTGCCTGTTCGGTGGGTGGTGCCGTTATTGCACCAGAAACTCAGGCCGCCTGCAGGCGGTAGCCCGAAAGCAACGCGGGCAGTTCGGTCATGTCGCTGAACACCTGCACGGCACCGACGCTCAACAGCGGGCCGGGGCCGCTGTGGCCCGATTCGCCGGTGCTGTAGCCGAACACCGTGGCGCCCGCGGCCACGCCCGCCATCGCGCCGGTGACCGTGTCTTCCACGATGGCGCAGCGTTTCGGGTCGACGCCCAGAGCTTCGGCGGCGGCCAGGTACACATCGGGATGCGGTTTGGAGCGCGGCATTTCGTGGCCGCTGAAGATGCGGCCTTCGAAACAGTCGAGCAGGCCGACCTTGGCCAGTTGCAGCTCGACCTTGTGCCGGTCGGCGCCCGAAGCGCAGGCGATGCGGCCTTTCAGCTTCGCGTGGATTTCGCGGATGGCCGCGGGGGCATGGGGGATCGCCGCCAGGTCGCGTTCGAGGGCCTCGTTGCGGCGGGCCCTGAATGTTCTCAGCCACTCGGGGGTGATGGCGAAACCCGTCTTCGATTCGATGAGGGCGGCTTCGTCCTTCACGGCCTTGCCGGTGAAGGTGTTCATCGACTCCTCGGTGCTGAGATGCCAACCGAGTTCGCCGAGCATTTCGGCGAGGACGCGGTTGGTGATGGGTTCGGAGTCGACGAGAACGCCGTCGCAGTCGAAGAGGACTGCGGCGAAGGGGAATGGGGTCATTGCGCTGGAGGGTTCGGGGGGAGTTCCCCCCATGGTAGCAATGACCCCGGGCGAACTCAGGACACCGGCTGGATCGGGATGTAGATCTCGCCGCCGCCCGCCATGAACTCCCTGGATTTCTGCGCCATCCCTTCGGCCATGGCTTCGGCCTCGGCCACGCCCTTCTTCGCCGCGTACTCCCGCACTTCCTGCGTGATCTTCATCGAGCAGAACTTCGGCCCGCACATCGAACAGAAATGCGCCACCTTGCTCGAATCCTTGGGCAAGGTCTCGTCATGGAACTCGCGCGCGGTGTCGGGGTCGAGGCCCAGGTTGAACTGGTCCTGCCAGCGGAACTCGAAGCGCGCCTTGCTCAGCGCATCGTCGCGCGACCGGGCGCCGGGGTGCCCCTTGGCCACGTCGGCGGCGTGCGCGGCGATCTTGTAGGCAATGATCCCCTGCTTCACGTCGTCGCGATCGGGCAGGCCCAGGTGCTCCTTGGGCGTCACGTAGCAGAGCATCGCGGTGCCGGCCCAGCCGATCATCGCGGCGCCGATGGCGCTCGAGATGTGGTCGTAGCCCGGCGCGATGTCGATGGTCAGCGGGCCGAGCGTGTAGAACGGCGCCTCGTGGCAGTGCTTGAGCTGCTCGTCCATGTTGGCCTGGATCATGTGCATCGGCACGTGGCCCGGCCCTTCGATCATGGTCTGCACGTCGTGCTTCCACGCGATCTGCGTGAGCTCGCCCAGCGTGCGCAGTTCGGCGAACTGCGCCTCGTCGTTGGCATCCGCACCCGAGCCCGGGCGCAGGCCGTCGCCGAGCGAGAAGCTCACGTCGTAGGCCTTCATGATGTCGCAGATGTCCTCGAAGCGCTCGTACAGGAAGCTCTCCTTGTGGTGCGCAATGCACCACTTGGCCATGATCGAGCCGCCGCGCGACACGATGCCCGTCATGCGGTCCGCCGTCAGGTGGATGAAGGGCAGGCGCACGCCGGCGTGGATGGTGAAGTAGTCGATGCCCTGCTCCGCCTGCTCGATCAGCGTGTCGCGGAAGATCTCCCAGGTCAGGTCCTCGGCCACGCCGCCCACCTTCTCGAGCGCCTGGTAGATCGGCACCGTGCCGATGGGCACCGGCGAGTTGCGCACGATCCAGTCGCGCGTGGTGTGGATGTTCTTGCCGGTCGACAGGTCCATCACGTTGTCGGCGCCCCAGCGGATCGCCCACACGAGCTTTTCGACTTCTTCCTCGATGCTCGAGGTGACCGCCGAGTTGCCGATGTTGGCGTTGATCTTGACCTTGAAGTTGCGGCCGATGGCCATCGGCTCGACTTCGGGGTGGTTGATGTTGGCCGGAATGATCGCGCGGCCGCGCGCCACCTCGTCGCGCACGAACTCGGGCGTGATGATGCGCGGAATGCTCGCGCCCATCGGGTTTCCGGCCACGCGCTTCGCACGTTCCTCGTTCGCGAGGTACTCGGCCATCCATTCGCGCTTGCCGTTCTCGCGCAGCGCCACGTACTCCATCTCGGGCGTGACGATGCCGCGGCGCGCGTAGTGCATCTGGGTGACATTGGCGCCCGATTTGGCGCGGCGCGGCGTGCGCTGCAGCGCCGAGGCGCCGGCGCGCAGCTCGGCCAGGCGCTGGGCGTCGTGGTCGTGGGCGTGCTTCAGGCCTTCGTCGAGCGCCTGGTGCGAACGGCCTTCGTAACTTTCGGTGTCGTTGCGCTCGGCGATCCATGCGCCGCGCACATCGGGCAGGCCGCGGCGCACGTCGATCTCGACCTTGGCATCGGTGTACGGGCCCGAGGTGTCGTAGAGCGACACCGTTTCGCCGTTGGTCAGCAGCACGTCGCGCACCGGCACGTTGAGATCGGGCCGGCTGCCCGGGATCAGGCACTTGTGCGACGCGGGGAAGGGCTCGCGCGTGAGCGCAAGCAGGGAGGTGAACTTGTCGGGGGCATTCATGCGGGGCACTCCTTGTTGAGGGAAAGGGTGCTCCGCAATCGCTCGGTGGACTTTGGGGCCGTCACGGAAGGTGGGTGACGGGACCGGAGTCAGGGAGTGCAGCTCTTCTTACGCCGGTATGACCCGGATCAAGTTCGCGGGTCGGCAGCTTTGCCATCTCAGCACACCACGTGTGTGCACCCCGGAGCGGGGTCGATTGTGCGGGCCCCGGCCCGGTGCGTCAACCCACGGGTTGTTGCAGGTCGCCTTCGAGGTAGTACCAGCGCTCGCCCTCGCGCACGAAGCGGCTGCGCTCGTGCAGGCGCGTGGCGGTGCCCGTGCTGCTGCGCTGGCGCGCCACGAATTCGACCTCGGCATGGTCGGCATCGAGCACCGAGCGCGATCGGATGTCGAGCCCCAGCCACTTGACGCCCGGCTCGAACTCGATCGAGGCCGGCCGCTTCGACGCATGCCAGGTGGCGAGCAGGTATTCGGCGCGTTCCAGCACGAAGGCCGAATAGCGCGAGCGCATCAGCGATTCGGCGTCGGGGGCGGGCGTGTTCTCGAAATCGTCGAGATAACGGCCACAGCACAGGGCGTAGCCGATGGGCTTGTCGCGGCGGTCGGTGCGGCCGCAGGGGCAGGGTCCGGTGGTGGGATCGATGGCGCTCATGGAGGCCTCTATTGGAACACCTTGCGGCCCGCCCTCCGATGGGGCAACCCCGGGGCCGTTCAGGGGGACTGCCGGCGAGGGGCTGCACGGCCCCGTTCCTCGCGCAACCGGCGACCCGGAATGAAAGCACCCCTACCGGAACATCACCCACTCGGGCCGCATGTTGAAACGCACCGGGAGGATGCTCACGCCCAGCCCGCTCGTCACGTACATGCGCCTGCCCTTGTGCGCGACCCAGCCGTAGGCCCACTCGCGCGGCGCGGCGCCCGGCACCACCAGCGCGCCATAGCCCGGCACGCTGACCTGCCCGCCGTGCGTGTGCGAGGCAACCACCAGCCCTTGCGTGCGCGGCATGGTCGCGAAGCTGAAGGGGTCGTGCATCATGACCAGCGTGGCGGCGCCCTTCGGCACACCGGCCAGCGCCCTGTCCGGCTCCGAATGGCCGGTCGAGTGGTCGCCGATGCCGACCACCCAGATGTCATGGCCCGGCAGGCGCACCGCGGCGTTCTCCAGCACGCGGATGCCTTGCGCGGAAAAGGCCTTGGCCGTGCGCTCGCCGCCGTGCCACCAGTCGTGGTTGCCGAGCACCGCGTACACGCCCTGCGGCGCCTTCAGGCGGCCGAGCACGGCAGCCATGTCCTCGATGGAAAACGCCTCGTCGTCGCCCGAGCCCGCGAGGAAGTCGCCCGGCAGCAGGATCACGTCGGGCCGGGCCGCATTGATCTCGTCGACGATGCGCGCGGCGCGCTCCGCGCTGGTGATGCGCCACAGCGAGCGCGTGCTGAGGTGCCAGTCGCCCGCCAGCGCCACCTTGAGGCCGGCCGGCGCCTGCCATTGCGCCGAGCTCAGCGGCTCGACGCGCGCCGCGACCCAGCGCGGTTCGATCACGGCCGTCCAGACGGCCAGCGCCAGCAGCAGGACCGCCGTGGCGATCCGGATCGCCGGCAGCCGACGACGGCGCGTGCCGCTCACGCCAGCGCGCGCTGGATCAGCAGTTTCTGGATGTCCGACGTGCCTTCGTAGATCTGGCACACCCGCACGTCGCGGTAGATGCGTTCGAGTGGAAAGTCGTTCACGTAGCCGTAGCCGCCCAGCGTCTGGATGGCCGCGCTGCACACGCGCTCGGCCATTTCGCTCGCGAACAGCTTGGCCATGGCCGCCTCCTTGAGGCAGGGCCGGCCCGCATCGCGCAGGCTCGCGGCATGCCAGATCAGCTGGCGCGCGGCTTCGAGCTGCGTCGCGCATTCGGCCAGCCGGAAACCCACGGCCTGCTGCTCGAAGATCGAGCCGCCGAAGGCCTGGCGTTCCTTGGCATAGGCCAGCGCCACGTCGAACGCGCTGCGCGCCATGCCGACGCTCTGCGCGGCGATGCCGATGCGCCCGCCCTCGAGCGCGCCGAGCGCGATCTTGTAGCCCTCGCCCTCGGCGCCGATGAGGTTCTCCGCCGGGATGCGGCAGCCGTCGAAGTTGATCTGCGCGGTGTCGCTGCTGTGCTGGCCGAGCTTGTCTTCCAGCCGCGCCACGCTGTAGCCGGGTGCATCGGTGGGCACGATGAAGGCGCTCATGCCGCGCTTGCCCGCGCCCTTGTCGGTGACCGCGATGACGATGGCGACCTGGCCGTTCTTGCCGCTGGTGATGAACTGCTTCACGCCGTCGATCACATAGGCATCGCCTTCCTTGCGCGCCGTGGTGCGCAGGCTCGAGGCGTCGCTGCCGGCCTGCGGCTCGGTGAGGCAGAAGGCGCCGAGCATCTGCCCTTGCGCGAGCGGCGCGAGCCACTGCTTTTTCTGCTGCGCGTTGCCGTAGCGCATGAGGATGGCATTGACCGGGCAGTTGGTCACGCTGATCGCGGTGCTGGTGCCGCCGTCGCCGGCCGCGATTTCCTCCAGCACCAGCGCGAGCGTGAGGTAGTCGAGGCCCGCGCCGCCATGCTCTTCGGGCACGCAGATGCCGTAGGCACCCAGCGCTGCGAGGCCCTGGTGCGCCTCCTTGGGAAAGCTGTGCTCGCGATCCCACTTCGGCGCGTTGGGCCAGAGTTCGGCTTGCGAAAAATCGCGCACCGCGTCGCGGATGGCTTCCTGGTCGGCACTGAGCAGCATGGCTGTGTCTCCTTCTTTTTCTGTTTGCTTGCTTACTTGCCGGCGCCCAGGTCCATGATCAGGCGCGCGGCCATGTAGAGGCGGCGCGGAATGGCGCTGATGTCGACGTACTCGGCCTTGTCGCTGTGGTAGCCGAAGCCCGGCAGGCCCAGGCTTTCGATCACCGGCTTGCCCGAGAGCGCGGCGTACGCCGCGTCGGTGCCGCCGCCGCTGCGTTCTTCCACGCCCAGCGTGCCGCCGGCTTCCTTGTAATAGGCCACGGCCTTGTCGACCAGCTTCTTGCCGCCTTCGCCGGCATTGAAGGCCGGGCGGCCGCGCGTGACGACCACCTTGACGTCGGCCTCGGGCAGCTTCTTCTGCTGGGCCTTTTCTTCGAGCGTCTTCATGGCGGCATCGAAGTCTTCGTTGCGCGCATAGCGCACGTCGGCATTCAGCGTGGCGCTGGCGGGGATGATGTTCGACACGTTGCCGGCCTTGGCGATGGTCCAGTTGAAGCGCAGGTGCTTCGCCTTGTCGTCGATGCTCATGGTGCGCAGCACGAGGTCGGAGGCCTCGACCAGCGCGTTCACGCCCAGCTCGGGGGCGGCGCCCGCATGCGAGGCCTTGCCGGTGATGTTGACCTGCACGTAGGCGATGCCCGAGGTGCCGAGCGAGAGCTTCTCGTCGCCGGCGCTGGTGGGCTCGAACGAGAGCACGTAGTCGGCCAGCTTGGCCTCTTCCTGGATCAGGTCGCGCGAGCCGAAGGAGCCTTTTTCTTCATCGGTATTGAACAGCACGGTGATGGTGCCGTAGTCGCGCACGCCGTAGTCCTTGAGCAGCTTGAGCGTGTGCAGGATGACCGCGTTGCCGCCCTTGTCGTCGGCGATGCCGGGGCCGTAGGCCTTGTCGCCCTCGACCTTGAACGGCGCCTTGGCGAGGGTGCCCTTGAGGTACACGGTGTCCATGTGCGACATCAGCAGCAGGTTCTTGCCGCCGCGGCCCTTGAGCTTGCCGACGATGTTGTCGCCGACCGCGAGCCCGGCCGACTTGCTGCGCGTGACGGTGAAGCCCAGCGCCTTGAGTTCGCCTTCGAGGTAGTTGCCGGCGGCGGCAATGCCTTCGGCGTCGCCCGTGCCGGTCTCGATGTTCACCAGGCGCTCCAGCGTCTTGATCACGGCGGGCTGTTCGTCGGTGGCCGCCTGGAACAGCACGTTGTCGCGCTTCTGCGCCCAGCCGGCGGCAGGCGCCAGGAAGGCGGCGGCGAGCACGGCGGCCAGGGCGGTGCGGTGGATGGATGGGCGCATGGAATCTCCTGCTCTACGCAATGTTGTTTGTTGGAATGTCCGACTCGAGAAAGCCGGCGAGCAGCCCTCCCTCGGGCGCTCCCGGCCATGCTTCTTATAGCAATTCGAGTGCCACGGCGGTACTTTCGCCGCCGCCGATGCACAGCGTGGCCACGCCGCGCTTCTTGCCGCGCGCCTTCAGCGCATGAATGAGCGTGACCATGATGCGCGCACCGCTCGCGCCGATCGGGTGGCCCAGCGCGCACGCGCCTCCGTTCACGTTGACGATCTCGTGCGACACGTCGAGCTCGTGCATCAGCGCCATCGGCACCACCGCGAAGGCCTCGTTCACTTCCCACAGGTCGACGTCCTTCACGGTCCAGCCGGTCTTCTTGAACAGCTTGGCAACCGCGCCCACGGGGGCGGTGGAGAACCACTCGGGCTGCTGCGCATGCGTGGCATGGCCGACGAGGCGGGCGATGGGCTTGGCGCCGATCTTCTTCGCGTGCGACTCGGTCATCATCACCAGCGCCGCGGCGCCGTCGTTGATCGACGAACTCGACGCGGCGGTGATGGTGCCGTTCTCTTTCTTGAACGCGGGCTTCAGCGTGGGGATCTTGTCGAGCTTGACCTTGCCCGGGCCTTCGTCGATGGCGATCACGGTGTCGCCGCCGCGGCCCTTCACGGTGACGGGCGCGATCTCTTCCTTGAACGCGCCGGACTCGGTGGCCGCCTTGGCGCGCTGCACGCTCGCGATGGCGAAGGCATCCTGCTGCTCGCGGGTGAACTTGTACTTGGCCGCGCAGTCTTCGCCGAAGGTGCCCATCGAGCGGCCCGGCTGGTAGGCGTCCTCGAGGCCGTCGAGCATCATGTGGTCGAAGATGCGGTCGTGGCCCATGCGGTAGCCGCCGCGGCCCTTGAGCATCAGGTAGGGTGCGTTGGTCATGCTCTCCATGCCGCCCGCCACGATCACGTCGTGCGTGCCGGCCAGCAGCAGGTCGTGCGCGAGCATGGCGGCCTTCATGGCCGAGCCGCACATCTTGCTGAGCGTGACAGCGCCCGCGCTGTCGGGCAGGCCGCCCTTGTAGGCCGCCTGGCGCGCCGGGGCCTGGCCCTGGCCGGCCATCAGGCAGTTGCCGAACAGCACTTCGCCCACGCTGTCGGGCGCGATGCCCGCGCGCTCGACGGCGGCCTTGATGGCGACGCCGCCGAGGTCGTGCGCGGAAAGGGAAGAAAAGTCGCCTTGAAAGCCCCCCATGGGGGTGCGGGCGGCGCCGACGATGACGATGGATTCGGACATGGTGGTCTCCTTCTGGAATGTGAAAGTAAAGCGGCCGGCATCGACCGCGGTCGATCAGAAATGCGTCGCGTGCCCCTCGTGCTGGAAGCGCTGCGATTCTTCGTACGGGAACACATCGAGCATCTGCCCCGCCTGGATGCGTTCCTTGTGGTGCTGCCAGAAGGCAGCGTCGAGCAGGTCGGCATGGTGCGCCATGAAGGCTTCGCGCACATCGCTGTTGCCGAGCAGGAAGGGCTCGAAGGTTTCGGGAAACACGTCCTTCGGGCCCACCGAGTACCAGACCTCGCCGCTCATCTCGTCTTCCTCGTTGCGCGGCGTCGGCACCTTGCGGAACTTGCAGTCGGTGATGTATTCGATCTCGTCGTAGTCGTAGAACACGACCTTGCCGCCGCGCGTGACGCCGAAGTTCTTCCACAGCATGTCGCCCGGAAAGATGTTGGCGGCAACCATGTCCTTGATCGCGTTGCCGTATTCGATCACCGCGTGCTCCAGCTGGTCTTTCGCGCGCTTGGCATGGGCCGGGCTCTCGGGGTGGGCCAGCGTGTCGAAGGCTTCCTGCAGGTAGATGTTGAGCGGGATCATGCGGCGCTCGATGTAGACGTGCTTGAGCACCACCTCCATCTCCCCGTTGCCGTCGCGGTCGCCGATCTCGAGCTGGCTGGGCGCGAACTTCTGGATCTCCTCGATCAGCCCCGGCTCGAAGCGGTCGAGCGGAAAGCCCACGTCGCTGTATTCCAGCGTGTCGGCCATTCGGCCCACGCGGTCGTGCTGCTTCACGAGCATGTACTTGCCCTTGATCTGCTCGCGGGTGGTGTCCTTCTGCGGCGGATAGAAGTCCTTGATGACCTTGAACACGAAGGGAAACGAGGGCAGGTCGAACACCAGCATGACCATGCCCTTGATGCCGGGCGCGATGCGGAAGCGGTCGCTCGAGTAGTTCAGGTGCGAGAGAAAGTCGCGGTAGAACAGCGTCTTGCCCTGCTTGGCAAGGCCCAGCGCGTTGTAGATCTCGGCGCGCGGCTTGCGCGGCATCAGCGAGCGCAGGAACTGCACCCAGGCCGAGGGCACTTCCATATCGACCATGAAGTAGGCGCGCGCAAAGCTGAAGAGCATCTGCAGGTCGTCTTCGCCGAACAGCGCCGCGTCCACATAGAACTTGCCCTGGCTGTCGTGCAGGATCGGCAGCGAGAACGGAATCTCGGTGAAGCCGTTCAGGATCCTGCCGACCACGTAGGCGCCCTTGTTCCGGTAGAACAGGCCCGAGAGCACCTGCAGCTGGAAGTTGGCGCGCAGCTTCACCTGGTGAAAGCGGTTCAGGATGACATGCGCCACGCGCTCGGCATCGCGCCGCTTGTTGGCATAGCCGCCCTGCAGCGCGAAGTCGTCGAGCATCTGCTCGATGGTGTCGGCCAGCGTGTCGTGCGCGGGGTAGTAGGGCCGGTAGGTGGGCGCGCCGCGCGGCTCGATGTATTCGGTGCTGATCGCGGGGCGAACGAAGATGAAGTCGTTCTGGAAGTAGGCGCGGTGCAGGATCTTGGTGGTCACCGAGTTGAAGAAGCTCTCGGCCAGCTCGGGCTGGTGGTGGTCCACCAGGAGGCCGATGAAATGCAGCTTGACCTGGTGCCAGACCTCCATCGGCTGGTCGCCGGCCTTGAATTCCTTCTCGAGCCGGGCCACGGCCTCGTTCACCCGCAGGTCGTAGAACTCGATGCGCTCGCGCTGCGCGCGCTGCTGCCCGTGCCAGTCGGCCGTTTCGAAGCGGTGCTTGGCGCGCGCCGATTCGGCCCGGAACAACCGGTAGTGGCGGTTGAACCCGTCGATCATCGCCTTCGCGATGTCGTAGGCCAGCGGTGAATCGAGGCGCTGCGGGAACATGGGCTCGGCCGGGTTACTTGCTGGCGGGGCTTTCTTCGGTGCCGTCGGCCCCCGCCTGCGCGGATGGCGAGAGACTCAACGGCTTGCTCCACTTGTAGCGGATGCGCTGCACCGCGGCCTTGTACACCGCATCGAGCGGCCTGGCGCCGTCGACGTTCAGGCCCAGGTCCTGCAGCAGGCCGTCGTGCACGCCGAAGGTCCAGCCATGGATCTCGACCTTCTGGCCGCGGCCCCAGGCGTCGACCATCACGGTGCTGACGGCCACGTTGACCACCTGCTCGGCCACGTTGAGCTCGCACAGCGCGTCGACGCGCACCTCTTCGGGCAGGGTTTCGAGCATCACGCTGTGGCGGTCGCGCACGTCCTGGATGTGGCGGATCCAGTTGTCGGCCAGGCCGATGCGCTTGCCGCTGAGCGCCGCCTTGACGCCGGCGCAGCCGTAGTGGCCGACCACCATGATGTGCTCGACCTTCAGGTGCTCGACCGCGAACTGGATCGCCGAGAGCGCGTTGAGGTCGGAGTGCACCACGATGTTGGCCACGTTGCGGTGGACGAACACCTCGCCCGGCTCCAGGCCGGTGATCTGGTTGGCGGGCACGCGGCTGTCGGAGCAGCCGATCCACATGTAGCGCGGCGTCTGCTGCTTCACCAGGCTGGTGAAGAAGCCGGGCCGGTCGCGCTCCATCTGTGCGGACCAGGCACGGTTGTGGGCAAAGAGGTCTTCAAGGTTGTCGGACATAGGGAGTGATTGTCGATGAGTCGTGTTCCGAACCGGGATTTCAGGCAGTCTTGGCCGCCTTTTGGGCCCGCGCCAGCGTGGCACGGCCCTTTTTCTCGTGCTCGCGCACTTCCGCCAGGTTGGCCTGCAGCTCGGCCAGCTGCGCTTCGAGCTGGGCCCGGTGCGCGCCCAGCACGCCGAGGAACTTCTGCAGCTGCGGCACGGTGTCGCGCGGACTGTCGTACATGTCGAGGATGTCTTTCGCCTCGGTCAGGCTCAGGCCGAGGCGCTTGGCCCGCAGCGTGAGCGTGAGCCGCGCCCGGTCGCGCGCGCTGTACACCCGCTGCAGGCCGGCGCGCTCGGGCGCGAGCAGGCCCATGTCCTCGTAGAAGCGGATGGCCCGCGTCGTGAGGTCGAATTCCTTCGCGAGCTGGCTGATGGTGAAGGTTGGCGCGGACATGGGGCGGCGGGGCGGTTCGGGGGCGTCGGGAGGAGCGTTGCGGGCGCGACAGCAGGTTTTGGCCGCGCTCCCTACAATGACGCCATCCACACATGACGTTTACGTAAACGTCAATCTTACATGAACCTCCTCGAACGCGAACTCCACTACCCCCTGGGCGACACCCTGCCCGCTCCCGGCGAAGCCATGGAAGTCGCACCCGGCGTGCGCTGGATCCGCATGAGGCTGCCCTTTGCGCTGGACCACATCAACCTCTGGCTGCTGCGCGACGCAATCGACGGCGTCGAGGGCTGGACGGTGGTCGACTGCTGCATCGCGCACGACGAATCGCGCGCCCAGTGGGAACAGATCTTCGAGACGCAGTTGCAGGGCCTGCCGATCCTGCGCGTGATCGTCACCCACATGCACCCGGACCACATCGGGCTGGCCTCGTGGCTGTGCGCGCGGTGGAACGCCCCGCTGTGGATCAGCTCGACCGACTACCACGTGGCACGCGTGCTGAGCACGGCCGGCGACACGCTGGCGGGCGGCGAGCAGGCCGCGAACTTCTTTGCGTCGCACGGCCTGACCGATCCCGGGGCGGTGGCCAAGATCCGTGCGCGCACCAACTACTACGCGAACATGGTGCCCTCGGTGCCCGACCGCTACACGCGCATGATGGACGGCGACATCGTGACCATCCATGGCCGCGCCTGGCGCTGCATCAGCGGCTACGGCCACGCGCCCGAGCACATCGCGCTGTACTGCGACGAACAGAAGCTGCTGCTGGGCGGCGACATGATGCTGCCGCGCATCTCGACCAACGTGAGCGTGCATGCGGGCGAGCCCGAGGCCAACTCGCTGCGGCTCTTCCTGGACAGCATCGACCGGTTCAAGACGCTGCCGGCCGACACGCTGGGCCTGCCCTCGCACGGCAAGCCCTTCACCGGCATCCACCGCCGCGTGGACCAGCTGCAGGAACACCACCGCGACCGGCTGGCCGAGCTGCTCGAAGCCTGTACCGCGCGCGCACTCACCGCGGCCGAGGGCCTGCCCATCCTGTTCAAGCGCGAACTCGACCTGCACCAGATGACCTTCGCAATGGGCGAGACGGTGGCGCACCTGCACCTGCTGTGGTTCTCCGGGCAGGTGAAGCGCGAACTGGGCCCGGACGGCATCTACCGCTTCGGCGCCGGAGCCGCCACCGCCTCCTAGCGGCTTAGACTCGCCGGATGGACACGCTAGCTGAGCTGCGCGCGGGCCGGCTGGCAGGCGCCACACGACTCGACCTCTCGTGCGGACTCACCGAGTTTCCGCGCGAGATCTTCGACCTTGCCGATTCGCTCGAAACACTGAACCTTTCCGGCAATGCGCTCGACGCGCTGCCGGACGACCTTGACCGCCTGCACCGGCTGCGCGTGCTGTTCTGCAGCGACAACCGCTTCACGACGCTGCCCGAATCGATCGGCCGATGCCACGGCCTCGACATCGCCGGCTTCAAGGCCAACCGCATCCACAGCGTGCCGGCCGCTGCCTTGCCGCCATCGCTGCGCTGGCTGATCCTGACCGACAACCGGATCGAGGCGCTGCCCGACACGCTCGGCCGCTGCACGCGCATGCAGAAGCTCATGCTGGCAGGCAACCGGCTGCGCGAGCTGCCGTCCTCGATGGCCGCATGCCGGCAGCTCGAACTGCTGCGGATTTCCGCCAACCGCTTCGAAACGCTGCCCCCGTGGCTGTTCTCGCTGCCGCGCCTTGCCTGGCTCGCCGCGGCCGGCAATCCCTTCGACACGCAGGCCGAAGATGCGGCCATCGTCGCGCCGTCGGTGCCGCATGTCGACTGGCGCGACCTGACGCTGGGAAAGAAGCTCGGCGAAGGCGCATCGGGCGTGATCCATCAGGCCACCCTGGGCTCGTTGCGGCAGCAGGTGGCGGTCAAGCTGTTCAAGGGCGCCGTCACCAGCGATGGCTGGCCGCACAGCGAAATGGCCGCATGCATCGCGGCCGGTGAACACCCCACGCTGATCGCGGCGCAGCACCGGATCGACGGCCACCCCGAAGGCACCGAAGGCCTGGTGATGGCGCTCGTGGCGCCCTCCTTCCGCACGCTCGCCGGACCGCCGAGCCTCGCTTCGTGCACGCGCGACGTGTATGCGGGCGATGCGCGATGGACCTCGGCAGTGGCCCTGCGCATCGCGTGCGACATCGCCTCGGCCATGCAGCACCTGCATGCGCGCGGCATCCTCCATGGCGACCTCTATGCGCACAACATCCTGTGGAACGCGCAAGGCGGCGGGCGGCTCGGCGACTTCGGTGCGGCCTGGATGACCGGCGCACTCGATGCGAATCAGGCGCAGGCACTGCAGGGCCTGGAGGTGCGCGCCTTCGGCTGCCTGCTGGAAGAGCTGCTCGACCATTGCAGCGATGCACCGCCGCCTGCGATGTCTGCCCTGAAAGACCGCTGCATGCGGCCCGACGTGGCGGCGCGCCCTTCGTTCGCCGAAGCGCTGTCGGCGCTGCAGCAGGAAGCCGCGCAATGACGAGCCCCCGGCTGCCGCTGCCCACCCGCGATGGCGTCGGCCCCAGCTGCGTCGGCCTTCCTGCCGGCCCCTGGCCCACCATCGCCGACTTCCTGATCGAGCGCTTCCCCGCGATCTCGCGCGACACCTGGGCTGCACGCATCGCGGCGCACGAGGTGGTGGACGAACACGGCGCCATCGTGACCGCGCAGCGCCGCTACGAGGCGCCGCTGCGCGTCTACTACTACCGCACGCTGGACGCCGAGGTGCGCATCCCCTTCGACGAGCAGGTGCTGTTCCAGGACGACCAGCTCGTCGTCGTGGACAAGCCGCCCTTCCTGCCCGTCACGCCCACCGGCAAGTACCTGCAGGAAAGCCTGCTGGTGCGGCTCAAGCGCAAGCTGAAGCTCGACGACCTCGTGCCGCTGCACCGCATCGACCGCAGCACCGCCGGGCTGGTGCTGTTTTCGGTGCGCCCCGGGACGCGCGGCGCCTACCAGGCCATGTTTCCGGAGCGCCGCATCGCCAAGCACTACGAGGCCGTGGTGCCGTGGCACGAGGGTGTCTCGTCGGTGCCCGCCATCTACCGCAGCCGGCTCGTGGACGACGAGCACTTCATGCGCGTGAAGGAAGCGCCGGGCGAGCCCAACGCCGAAACCCGCATCGCCGTGCAGCAGACGCTGGGCGAGCGGGCGCTGCTGCGGCTGTCGCCGGTCACCGGCCGCAAGCACCAGCTGCGGGTGCACTGCATGGCACTGGGCATGCCGATCGAGAACGACCCGATCTACCCCACCCTGCTGCCCGCGGACACCGACGACTTCGACAAGCCCCTGCAGCTGCTGGCCAAGTCGGTGGCATTCCAGGACCCGATCAGCGGCGAGCTGCGCAGTTTCACGAGCCCCCGGAGCCTGACGCTGGCACCAAGGTGACGCGGCCCGGGCGCGCGGCGCACTAAGCTCGTTTCCTGACATCTTTCATTCAGGAGACACCTGCCCCATGGACACCACCCAACTCTTCTCGCTGAAGGGCCGCAGCGCCCTGATCACCGGCGGCTCGCGCGGCATCGGCCGCATGATCGCCGAGGGCTTCCTGGCCCAGGGCGCGCGCGTGTACATCTCGGCGCGGAAGGCCGCGGCCTGCGACCAGACCGCGAAGGAACTCTCGGCCTTCGGCCATTGCGTCTCGCTGCCGGCGGACGTGTCCACGGTCGAGGGCGCGCAGGCGCTGGTCGATGCCTATGCGAAGCATGAGGGCTCGCTCGACATCCTCGTCAACAACGCCGGCGCGGCCTGGGGCGCGCCATATGCCGAGTTTCCCGAGAGCGGCTGGGACAAGGTGGTCGACCTGAACCTCAAGACGCCCTTCTTCCTGACCCAGGCGCTGACGCCGATGCTCAAGAAGGCGGCCACGGACCACCTGTCGAAGGTGATCAACATCGCCTCGATCGACGGCATCTCGGTGAACCCGCAGGAAACCTACTCGTATGCCGCCAGCAAGGCCGGTCTGATCCAGCTCACGCGCCGCATGGCGCTGCGCCTGGCGCAGGACCGCATCGTGGTGAGCGCGATTGCGCCGGGTGCATTCGCCTCCGACATGAACAAGGATGCGCGCGACCACGGCGACGAGGTCAAGGGCCGCATTCCCGCGGGCCGCATCGGCACGCCCGAGGACATGGCCGGCGCCGCCATCTACCTCGCCTCGCGCGCCGGCGACTACGTGATGGGTTCCACGCTGGTCGTCGACGGCGGCGTGACGCACGCGCGCTGAGCGCCAGCGGCACCCAGCGCGGCGGCCATTTCAGTGGTTGTCGCGCGGCACGCCGAAGGTGGCGTGGATTTTTTGATACTTGATCGCCGGCTTGAGCACCATGCCCTCGGACAGCTCGTCGACCACCGTGCGCTGAATCTCCTGCCACGGCGTCTGGCTCGGCGGGTACGGATAGCCGCCGGCGGCTTCGAGCTTCTGGCGGCGCCTGGCCAGCTCTTCGTCGGACACCAGCATGTTGGCCGTGCGCTTCTTCAGGTCGATGCGCACGCGGTCGCCGGTCTGTACCAGCGCCAGCCCGCCGCCCGTCGCGGCCTCGGGCGAGGCATTCAGGATCGACGGCGAGCCCGACGTGCCCGACTGCCGGCCGTCGCCGATGCACGGCAGCGCGGTGACGCCCTTCTTGAGCAGGTAGGCCGGCGCCCGCATGTTGACCACCTCGGCTGCCCCCGGATAGCCCACGGGGCCGACGCCGCGCATGAACAGGATGCTGTGCGCATCGATCTTCGTCTTCGGATCGTCGATGCGGCGGTGGTAGTCCTCCGGCCCGTCGAACACCACGGCCGTGCCCTCGAAGGCCATCGGGTCGGCCGGGTTCTCGAGGTAGCGCGCGTGGAACTCGGGGCTGATCACGCTGGTCTTCATGATCGCGGAGTCGAACAGGTTGCCGCTGAAGTCGAGGAAGCCGGCGTTCTTCATCATCGGCTTGGCGTAGGGGAAGATCACCTTCCGGTCGTCGGTGAAGCGGCCTTCGCAGTTCTCGACCAGGGTCTTGCCGTTGGCCGTGAGCGCCGGCTGGATCTTGCCCTTGGCGATCAGCTCGGCCACCACCGCAGGCACGCCGCCCGCGCGGTAGTAGTCCTCGCCGAGGTACTCGCCGGCCGGCTGCAGGTTGACCAGCAGCGGCACCTTGTAGCCGTGCTTTTCCCAGTCGCCGGTCGTGAGCGGCACGCCGATATGGCGCGCAATGGCGTTCAGGTGGACCGGCGCATTGGTCGAGCCGCCGATCGCCGAATTCACGACGATCGCGTTTTCGAACGCGGCGCGCGTCAGGATGTCCGACGGCTTCAGGTCTTCGCGCACCATCTCGACGATGCGCCGGCCGGTCATGTAGGCCATTTCCTGGCGGTCGCGGTAGGGCGCGGGAATCGCCGCGCTGCCGGGCAAGGTCATGCCCAGCGCCTCGGTCAGCGAGTTCATCGTGGAGGCCGTGCCCATGGTGTTGCAGTGGCCGGCCGACGGTGCGGAAGACGCCACCAGCCGCAGGAAGCCCGGCTCGTCGATCTCGCCGGCGGCCAGCAGCTCGCGCGCCTTCCAGACGATGGTGCCCGAGCCCGTGCGCTCGCCCTTGTACCAGCCGTTGAGCATCGGACCGACGTTGAGCGCAATGGCCGGAATGTCGACCGTGGCGGCCGCCATCAGCTGGGCCGGCGTGGTCTTGTCGCAGCCGGTGGTCAGCACCACGCCGTCGAGCGGGTAGCCGTACAAAATTTCGACCAGCGAGAGGTATTGCAGGTTGCGGTCGAGCGAGGCGGTCGGGCGCTTGCAGGTCTCCTGGATCGGATGGATCGGAAACTCGAAGGCGATGCCGCCGGCGTCGCGGATGCCCTCGCGCATGCGCTCGGCCAGCACCAGGTGGTGGCGGTTGCAGGGCGCGATGTCGGAGCCGGTCTGCGCAATGCCGATGATCGGGCGGCCCGACTGCAGCTCTTCGAGGCCGAGCCCGAAGTTCATGGTGCGCTCGAGGTACAGCGCCGTCATGTCGGTGTTGGCCGGGTTGTCGAACCAGGCCTGCGAGCGCAGCTTGAGCGCACCCGCCGGCTTCTTCGAGTTGCTCTTCGACGGGGGGCTTTTCTTCTTGCTCATCAGGACATTCCCTTCAAGGTTTCGGCGGCGTTCGGAAGTGCCGCGCAATCGGCGATGTATTGGCGAATGATGTCGGCGAAATTGTCGTGCGGATGCAGGCCGAGCCGCGCGGCCCGCTCGGCGGAGGCGCCACCGGGCCAGTTGGCCACGATGCCGGCAATGCGCGCGTCGCGCTCGAAGCGCACCCGCGCGCGCACCTTGGGGCCGGCCACTTCCTCCAGCGCATCGAGCATGTCGCTCACGCGCACGTTGAGCGCCGGCAGGTTGAGCGCCGCGCGGCCGCCGAAGGCTTCGCGGCTGGCTTCGTAGACGGCGATCAGGCCTTCGACCGTGCGGGTCGGCGACGACATCGGATGCGACACGTCGGGCGACACCGGGCAGATCGATTCCACGCCGGCCAGCGGCTCGCGGATGATGCCGCTGAAGAACGACGAGGCGGCGCCGTTGGGCCGGCCCGGGCGCACCGTCACGGTCATCAGCCGCGCGGCGCGGCCGTCGATGTAGCCCTTGCGCGTGTAGTCGGAGACGAGGTGCTCGCACACCAGCTTCTGCGTGCCGTAGGAGGTTTGCGGCAATGGCAGCGTGTCGTCGGCCACCCGCTTGGGCAGCGGCACCGAAGGGTCGGGCCCGAAGACCGCCACCGAGCTGGAGAACACCAGGCGCGCGACCTTGCCGCCCGCGCCGACGTTGGCGCGCAGGGCATCGAGCAATGCGCGCGTGCTGTCGAGGTTGGAGCGCAGGCCGAGCTCGAAGTCGGCCTCGCACTCGCCCGACACGGCCGACGCGAGATGGAACACGCCGTCGAAGGCCTCGGTCTTCAGCGCCTCGGTCTGCGCGAGCAGCGGACCGGTGCGGGCCTCGACGCGCGCATCGGCCAGCAGGTCGGCCGGCGGCGGCGCGATGTCGGCCAGCACCACGCGCTCGATGCGCTGGCCGGCCAGCGTGCCGCGCGCCAGCAGCGCACGCGCAAGACGGGCGCCGACAAAGCCGCCGCCTCCGGTGATCAACAGTTTCATGGTTTGCCTCTCTTGGTTTTGCGTGGGACGGCGACGGCCGGCGCGGCTTCGCGCACTGCGCGCGCCGCAGCGCGCCGGCGCTGTCCCGTGATGACGCCGCCCTCGATCAGCCGCTGCTCGCCGCGGATCAGGTGCTGGGTGGCGTGGTGGCGCGCGGCCACGGGGTCGCGCGCCGCGATGGCTTCGACGATGGCGCGGTGCTCGTTCTGCACCGCCTCCATGAAGTCGAGCCGGCGTGCCTCGTTGCCGCGCGTGATGCGCATGCCTTCGCGCAGGTACTGCTCCAGGAAGCCGAGCAGCAGCCGGAACTGCGGATTGCCGGTGGCCTCGCCGATCACGCGGTGGAAAGCCAGGTCTTCCGCCACGCCGTCCTGGCCGGCCGCGGCGGCGACATCGATCGCCTTCAATGCGCGCCGCAGGGCTGCGATCTGGCTGCGGCTCGCGCGCTGGGCAGCCAGCGCGGCGATCTCGCCCTCGAGCACGCGCCGCACCTCGACCACATGGACGACCGACTGCACCGATGCGAGCACGGCGGGGTCGAAAGCCAGCGGACGGTGGAGCGGCACCTGCGCCACGAACACGCCCAGCCCCTGGCGCGACGTGACCAGCGCCTGCGACTTGAGCTGGTGCACGGCCTCGCGCACCACGGTGCGCGAGACGCCGTGCGAGGCGGCGAGTTGCTGTTCGGTGGGAAGCCGGTCGCCGGGGCGCAGTGCACCGGATTCGATCTGTGCGGCCAACCGGGAGGCGAGCCGGTCGGACAGGCGGTCTGTCACCAGGTGGAAAGGTTCTGAGAGGGCGGAAGCCTGCACGACAGCGGGAAGGTGGAGCTCGGTTATCGGGTCATCATACAAGTCAGGCGGGGATTTTCTCCTACCGGTTTGCCCTGATGCCGCGCCGGCTAGGGGCCTGTTCACACTACGCAAGGGGTCGCGAAGCTCGCCACAGCCCGCCCCTCAAGGCGCGTGACGCCGTGCGTGCGTCCGCACGCACAAGGAGCGCAACGCCGAGGGGCGGGCTGTGGCGAGCTTCCCTTCGGGTTGCTTCGCAAAGGGGCCGTCTGCGGCGTTGCCCGCGCTTGCAAGGCACCAGCCTTGCTGCGCGCGGGCGGCCTTGCAGCCAACCCCTTTGCGAAGCAACGCGACCCCTTGCGTAGTGTGAACAGGCCCTAGTTCCAGCGGGGGACGGCTTCGTCTTTCAGCTGCTGGCGCAGCAGGCCGTAGTCGGGCACCACGCTCTCGACGGTTTCCCAGAAGCGGTGCGAATGGTCCATCACGCGCAGGTGGGCCAGCTCGTGGGCGACGACATAGTCGATCACCGGCAGCCGGAAATGGATCAGCCGCCAGTTGAGCCGGATCGATCCGTCGACACTGGCGCTGCCCCAGCGCGTGGCGGCGTTCGACAGCGACAGCTTCTGCCACCGCACGCCGAGCTGCGGCGCGAAGTGGTCGAGGCGCTCGATGAACAGCTTGCGCGCCTGCCGCATGAGCCAGGCCTGCGCGGCATCGCGAATCTGCGAAGGCTCGGCGTTCTGCGCCACGGCCAGCCGCAAGGTGCGCGGCCCGCCTGCGCTGTCGCCCTCGTCGAGCGTGCCGCCGACGCTGGCAAATCCGTGCTTCGGATCGAGCCGGATCACCACCGGTTCGCCCATGAAGGGAAACCCGGCCCCGTCCTTCCACTCGATGCGCGTGGCCTCGACGCGCGCGTGGCGCTGCTGCGTTTCCATCAGCTTGCGCAGGATCCAGTCGGCCTTCTCCTGAACGGCCGCATCGACATCGCGCAGCGCCACCCAGCGCGGCGCACGCACCGAGAGGCCGTCGGCGCCGACCAGGAACCCGATGGTCTTGCGCTTGCCGCGCTTGAATTCGTAGGCCACGCGCGCCGAACCCAGCACCGTTTCGCGCGTGGCCTGCGGGTGCACGAAGCTCGCGAGCGCCAGGGTGTCGCGCAGAGGAATGGCGGGCAATGCGGGGCCGGCGTCGGCGGCGTTGTCTTCCGGCGGGAGCACCACCGGCGTCACGGCAGGCGGCGCGGCCTTCCTGACTTTTTTCGGGCGAGGCGCAGGCGGCTCGGGCCGCGCCGATTCGCTGCCCAGCCCCTCGAACAAGTCCATCGTGAACTGCAACAGTCCCCGCATCCGGCGTTCTTTCTAGCGGTAGGCCTCGGGATCGAGGCGCCGCATTTCTGCTTCGATCCAGGCTTCGACTTCGCGCATCAGCTCATCGGGCTTGCGGCCGACGCTCGAGATCGCCGGCCCGATGGACACGTCGACCACGCCGGGACGCTTGATGAAGGCCTTGCGCGGCCAGACCTTGGCCGAACTGACCGCCACCGGGATCACCGGCACGCCGGTTTCGCATGCGAGCCGCGTGCCGCCGCTCTTGTAGGTGCCCTTCTGGCCGCGCGGAATGCGGGTGCCTTCGGGGAACATGATGATCCAGATGCCCTGCGCAAGCAGCTTGCGGCCCTGGTTGACCACCTTGTTGAAGGCCTGTGCGCGCTGGCTGCGGTCGATGTGGATCATGTCCAGCCGCGCCATCGCCCAGCCGAAGAAGGGCACGTAGATCAGTTCCTTCTTGAACACGAAGGCCAGCGGGTGCGGCATCAGCGTGGGCATCAGGAAAGTCTCGAGCGTGGACTGGTGCTTGACCAGCAGCACCGCGCCCGCGAGCTTGTCGGTCGGCAGGTTTTCCATGCCGCTCACGCGGGTCTTGATGCCGAGCAGCACGCGCGCGCCGCCGATGGCCCAGCTCAGCCATTGCACCGCCATCCAGTAGAGCGGGATGCCGCGCTTCCAGAGCGAGCTGACGCACATGATGATGCCCCAGGGCACCACGGTGACGAGCATCCACAGTGCATGGACAACGGAACGGAGAAACGCCATCAGACAGCCACCTGCAATGCAGCCTGCGCTTCGCGCGCAAGCAAGAAGTCGACAAAGGCGGCGAGGTCCTCGTGAACCATCGTGTTCGCCGGGTATTCGGGAGGCAGCGGATCGATGCCGCGGCAGGCCGCGCCCATGCCCGTGAGCAGCAGGTGCGGTTCGCAGCCGGCCGCCGCGCCCGCCTGCAGGTCGCGCAGGCTGTCGCCGGCGGTGGGGATGCCCTTGAGGTCGATGCCGTAGCGGTCGCCGATCTGCAGGAACAGGCCCGGCTTCGGCTTGCGGCAGTCGCAGCCCTCGTCGGGGCTGTGCGGGCAATAGAACACCGCATCGACCTTGCCGCCCACGGCCGCGAGCATCTTGTGCATCTTGGCGTGCATGGCGTTGAGCGAGGCCATGTCGAACAGGCCGCGGCCCAGGCCCGACTGGTTGGAGGCCACCACCACGTGCCAGCCCGCATGGTTGAGACGCGCCACGGCCTCGAGCGCACCGGGCAGCGGCGTCCACTCGATGTCGCTCTTGACGAAGTCTTCGCGGTGCACGTTGATCGTGCCGTTGCGGTCGAGGATGACGAGTTTCATGGCAATGCCGCCGGTGGAGGAATCGTCGAAGGGATCAGACGGCCAGCCGCTCGAGCTGCGCCACGCGGTTCATCGCGGCGTGCAGCGACATCAGCAGGCCCAGGCGGTTGAGCCGCAGGTCGGCCTGCTCGGCATTGACCATCACGCCGTCGAAGAAGGCATCGACCGGCTCGCGCAGCGCGGCCAGCGTCTGCAGCGAAGCGGTGTAGTCGCCGGCTTCGAACTGGGCGTTGGCGGCGGGCACGACCTGCGCCATGGCGGCGTGCAGCGCCTTCTCGGCGGGCTCCTGCAGCAGCAGCTCGCTGACGTGCGCGTCGGCCTCGGGCGCCTTCTTCAGGATGTTGCCGATGCGCTTGTTGGCCGCGGCCAGTGCGGCGGCGGCGGGCAGTGCGGCGAAGGCGCGCACGGCGGCCAGCAGCTTGGGCACTTCGCCCAGGCGCTGCGGGCGCGGTGCGAGCACGGCGTCGACTTCCTGCGCGCTGGCGCCCTGCTCGCGCAGGCTGCCGGCGAGGCGGTCGAGGATGAAGTCCTGCAGTTCGACCGTGGCCTTGCCGCTGTCGAAACCGTCGATGTCCTTGAACTGCGCGGCGGCGTCGTGCAGCAGTGCGTCGAGGCCCAGCGGCAGGTCCTTCTCGATCAGCATGCGGAGCACGCCCAGCGCATGGCGGCGCAGCGCGAACGGATCGCGGTCGCCGGTGGGCAGGTTGCCGATGCCGAACATGCCGACCAGCGTTTCGAGCTTGTCGGCCAGCGCGACCACGAGGCCGACGCTGTTGCGCGGCAGTTCGTCGCCGGCGAAGCGCGGCTTGTAGTGGTCCTCGATCGCATCGGCCACCGCGGCGTCGAGGCCGTCGTGCAGCGCGTAGTAGCGGCCCATGGTGCCCTGCAGCTCGGGGAATTCGCCCACCATGTCGGTCACGAGGTCGGCCTTGGCGAGCTGCGCGGCCTGCGTCGCCTGCGCGGCCACCGTGGCGTCGCCGAGCTTCTCGGCAATGCCGCGCGCGATGTGCATCACGCGCTGCACGCGCTCGCCCTGCGTGCCGAGCTTGTTGTGATAGACCACCTTGCCGAGCGACTCGACGCGCGAGGCCAGCGACTTCTTGCGGTCCTGGTCGAAGAAGAACTTGGCGTCGGCCAGGCGCGGGCGCACCACGCGCTCGTTGCCTTCGATCACCGCGCTCGCATCGTCGGGGCTGATGTTGCTGACGACCAGGAACTTGTTGGTGAGCCTGCTCGAGGCGTCGAGCAGCGGAAAGTACTTCTGGTTGGCCTTCATCGTGAGGATCAGGCATTCCTGCGGCACTTCGAGGAACTCGCGCTCGAAGCTGCAGACCAGCACATTGGGGCGTTCGACCAGCGCCGTCACTTCGTCGAGCAGCGCCTCGTCCTGAATGGGCACGGAGCCGCTGCCGACCTCGATGGCCGCGGCCGCGAGCTGGCGCGCGATTTCGGCGCGGCGCGCCTCGAAGCTCGCGATGACCGCACCGTCTTCCTGCAGCTGCAGCGCGTAGCCGTTGGCGTCGCGCAGCACGACCGGGTCGACCGCCGCCTCGAAGCGGTGGCCGTGCGTTTCGCGGCCGGCCTGGAGGCCCAGCGCCTCGATGGGCACCACGGTGTCGCCGTGCAGGGCGACGAGGCCGTGCGCGGGGCGCACGAAGCTCACGCTGCTCCAGCCCGGCAGCTCGCAGCCGCTTTCGAGCTGGTAGCTCATGACCTTGGGAATCGGCAGCTTCGCAATCGCTTCGGCCAGCGCCTTCTGCAGGCCTTCGGCCAGCGTGGCGCCCTTGGCGGTGCTCTCGTAGAACAAGGCTTCGGCCTTGCCATCCATCGCGCGCTTCAGGCCGGGCACGGCCGAGGCGTCAGCGCCCAGCGCGGCAAGGCGCTTGAGCAGCGCGGGCGTCGGTTGGCCCGAGGCATCGAGCCCCACGGCCACGGGCATGAGCTTTTGCGACACGGCCTTGTCGGCGGCGCGCTCGGCCACGTGCGTGAGGTGCGCAGCGAGGCGGCGCGGCGAGGCATATGCGGTGAGCACGGCGCCCGCCTCGGCAAGCCCCTGCGCCACCAGCTGGTCGCGCAGCACGCCGGCAAAGGCGTCACCGAGCTTCTTCAAAGCCTTGGGTGGCAATTCCTCGACAAACAGTTCGACAAGAAGGCTGGCAGACGACATGGCTCAGAGAGATAGGACGAAAACTGCGCCGCGAACGGCGCCGGTCACGGGCGCGCAGCGATGCGGCGCCGTGGAAGGGAAGAATCGAAAGGGGTTCATGCGGTGACGGCCCCGTTGTTGTCGCGCCGGCCCGCGGCACGGCGCGCCACGAGCGCGAGCACCGACACCGCCAGCAGCGGCGCCCAGACGGTGACCATCTCGTTGAACAGCACCTGCGCGCCGCGCGGCGAGAAGAAACGCTTCAGCGCGATCGGCGACACCTCGATGGGCCGCCATGGGCTGAAATAGCGCGCGTCGCTGAACGGCCAGAAGAAGGCAATGCCGATGCCGCCGTTGGTCAGCATGTCCAGCAGCGAATGCGACAGGGTGCACAGCGCGATCCATGCCCAACCCACCGCCCGGCGCATGCCCCAGCGCGGCGCGAGCCACCAGCCGGCGAGGCCAAGCAGCAGCGCGAAGAGCAGGGTGTGCGTGAAGCCGCGATGCCCCGCCATGCCGCCGTAGGCGATGCCGAGCTTGAAGGCCAGGCCGTCGAAGTCCGGCACGATGGAAGCGAGCATGCCCACGAGCAGCGCCGACACCGGCACGCGCCGCGTGCCCAGCGCGACGGCTGCGCAGACGGGAACGGCGACGTGGGTGAAGATCGTGGGCATGGCGGCTGGGCGGGCAGGCGATCAGGCGGCCTTCTTCGGCGGCATCTGCGCGACCCATTCGCGCGGCGCCATCGGGAAGCCCAGGCGTTCGCGGCTCTCGTAGTAGCTCTGCGCCACGCTGCGCGCGAGGTTGCGGATGCGGCCGATGTAGGCCGCGCGCTCCGTCACGCTGATGGCGCCGCGGGCGTCGAGCAGGTTGAAGCTGTGCGCGGCCTTGAGCACCTGCTCGTAGGCCGGCAGCGCGAGCTGCTCGGTCATGAGGTGCTTGGCCTGCTTCTCGTGCGCGGCAAAGGCGGTGAACAGGAACTCGGCGTCGCTGTGCTCGAAGTTGTAGGTGGATTGCTCGACCTCGTTCTGCTTGTAGACGTCGCCGTAGCTCAGGCCTTCGGTCCAGGTCAGGTTGTAGACGTTGTCCACGCCCTGCAGGTACATCGCCAGACGTTCGAGGCCGTAGGTGATTTCGCCCGTGATGGGCTTGCAGTCGATGCCGCCGACCTGCTGGAAGTAGGTGAACTGGGTCACTTCCATGCCGTTGAGCCAGACTTCCCAGCCCAGGCCCCAGGCGCCGAGCGTGGGGTTCTCCCAGTCGTCCTCGACGAAGCGGATGTCGTTCTTCTTGAGGTCGAAGCCCAGCGCCTCGAGGCTGCCGAGGTAGAGCTCGAGGATGTTCGAGGGCGCCGGCTTCAGCACCACCTGGTATTGGTAGTAGTGCTGCAGGCGGTTGGGGTTCTCGCCATAGCGGCCGTCCTTGGGGCGGCGGCTGGGCTGCACGTAGGCGGCCTTCCAGGGCTCGGGGCCGAGGGCCCGCAGGAAGGTGGCGGTGTGCGAAGTGCCCGCGCCGACCTCCATGTCGTACGGTTGCAGCAGCGCGCAGCCCTTGTCGGCCCAGTACGACTGCAGTTTGAGAATGATTTGCTGGAAGGTCAACATGAAGCTGGCCGGCGTGGCCGGACATTGGACGGTAGCGCGGCGATGCACCGCGAAAGCGGACGATTTTACGTTCGGAGGGCAACTCTCCCACAGCGGGCCGGGATGCCGGCTGCTCGCGCGGCCCTGAAGGCCGTGCGACAACCACCGGCCGGCTGCACCCGCAGCCCCCACACAGCCCTCTTCCGCGCCCGCTTTTCCCAGCCTCCACAGACATGTCATCGCCCCGCATCGGTCCGAACTCTCCATTTTTCATCGTGCTCGACGCCGGCTCCGGCGGCGAGGACGCCGCCGAGGCCCGCCGGGCCATCGAGGAAGGCTGCACGGCGGCCGGCCGCAGGCACCGCATCTTCCTGGCCGACGGCCCCGGCCGGGTGCAGGCGCTGGCGCGCGAGGCCGTCGAGCGCGCCCGCGCCGTGGGCGGCGTGGTGGTGGCCGCGGGCGGCGACGGCACCATCCTTGCGGTGGCGCAGGCCACGCTCGGCAGCGGCTGCGCCTTCGGCGCGCTGCCGCAGGGCGCCTTCAACGACTTCGGCCGCACCCACGGCATTCCGCGCGACACGGCGCAGGCGCTGCAGGTGCTGCTGAGCGAGCAGCCACGGGCCGCGCAGGTGGGGCTGGTGAATGACCGGGTGTTCCTGGCGAATGCCAGCCTGGGCCTGTACGCCGATCTGCTGGAAGCGCGCGAGACCCGCAAGGCGCGCGATGGCCGCAGCCGCTGGACCGCCTTCTTCGCGGGCCTGCTGACGGTGATGCGCGGCCATCGGCACTGGAACCTGCGCATGGCCTGGCGCGGCCGGGAGAAGGACATCCGCACGCCGACGCTGTTCGTCGGCAACAACCCGCTGCAGCTGCTGCAGGCGGGGGCCGCGCACGCCGGTGCGCCGGAACGGGGGGCGCTGGCGGCGGTCGCGCTCAAGCCGGCCGGGGTGCTGGCCATGCCCGGATGGCTGGTGAGCGGCGCGCTGGGGCGGCTCGGAGACGCCGACCAGGTGCTGAGCTTTTCCTTCGAATCGATGACGGTGAAGGCCGGCCGCCTGCGCCAGCCGCGCCGCGTGAAGGTGGCGACCGACGGCGAGATCGGCTGGGCCGAGATGCCGCTGCTGTTTCGCGTGTCGCCCGAGCCGCTGTGGCTGGTGCGGCCCGATATTGCGCCAGAGCTGGAGGCGGCGAAGCCATGAGCTGCCTGCTGCAGATTTCCGACCCGCATTTCGGCACCGAGCAGCCCGAGGTGCTGCAGGCGCTCGAACGGTTCGCGCACGCGCTGTCGCCGCAGCTCGTGGTGCTGTCGGGCGACATCACGCAGCGCGCCACGCGCGCGCAGTTCGCGGCGGCCCGCGCCTTTGTCGACAGGCTGGCGGCGCCCGCCGTGCTGGCCATTCCGGGGAACCACGACATCCCGCTGTTCCAGCTTGCGGCGCGGTTCTTCGCGCCCCATGGCCGCTACGCGAGCGCCTTCGGCGCCGACCTGGAGCCGGTGTTCGAGTCCGCCGAATGGCTCGTCGTGACGGTCGACACGACGCGCTGGTACCGGCACGTGGAGGGCGAGGTGTCGCCGGCGCAGATCGACCGGGTGGCGGCGCGGCTGGCGGCGGCCTCGCCTTCGCAGCTGCGCGTGGTGGTGACGCACCAGCCGGTGATGGTCACGCGGCAGGAAGACTTGTCGCACCGGCTGCATGGGCGCGAGGCGGCCGTCGCGCGCTGGTCCGAGGCGGGCGTCGACCTGGTGCTGGGCGGCCATATCCACCTGCCCTTCGTGCGCTCGCTGCACGACGCCTTCTCCGGCTGCAGGCGCACCGCCTGGGCGGTGCAGGCCGGCACGGCCGTGTCGAGGCGCGTACGGGCCGGGCGCCCCAACTCGGTGAACGTGGTGCGGCCCGACATCGCGGAGGGCGTGCGCGCCTGCAGGGTGGAGCGCTGGGACTACGCGGCCGGCGACAAGTCCTTCGGGTGCGCCAAAGTATTCGCGCTTCCGCTTGCCATCGATGCCGCGGGCCCTTAGGGTGCGCCGCATGCCGATGGAAGCTCCCCCTCTCGTTTCGCTTGCCCAACAGCTCGGCGCGCATGCGCTGGGCTGGTTTCTTTCGATCTGGACCGTGTCAGTGCTGGGCGCCGGCGCAGCCTGCTGGCTGCTGCAGCAGCGCCATTTCAAGACCCCCGATACCGAGGAGCCGAGCGAGCCGCGCCTGGCGGCCGGGCTGGCGGCGGGTTTCCTGCTGATCCTGGCAGCGGCGAGCGTGTTCGCCTGGATCGCCTCGAACCTCTCGGACGGACGCGCGATGGGGCTGGCCGACCAGGCGCTGGCCGACGCCATCGGCGCGCATGTGCCGTGGGCCGCGCTGGTCGCGTTCAGCTGGCTCACCCACCTGGGCGACGCCGCCTTTCTCGCGCCGGTGTGCCTGCTGGTCGCGGCGGTGCTGTGGCGCCACGCGCACCACGGCCTCGCAGGAGGGTGGGTGCTGGCCCTCGGGGGCATCGTGGTGCTGAACCCCGCGCTCAAGCAGATCTTTGCGCGGGCCCGCCCGCTGCACAACCACGGGCTGGCCCTGGAAACGAGCTTCAGCTTCCCGAGCGGCCACAGCGCGGGCGCGATCGTGAGCTATGGAATGCTGCTGTACTTGGCGCTGCGCACGCTGCCGGCGCGCTGGCATGTGCCGGCGGCGATGGCGGCCGCGGCGGCCATCCTGGCCATCGCCTGCAGCCGCGTCTTCCTGCAGGTGCACTTCGCGAGCGATGTGGTGGCCGGCCTGCTGACCGGCTTCGCCTGGCTGCTGGTGTGCGTGGGCAGCCTGGAATACGCGCGGCACCGCAAGCGGCGCACCGCGCGCTGACCGGGATCAGTACTCCCAGAAGATGCGCTGCAATTCCTTGGTGCTGCTGGTCTTCGTGAGGGCCACCATCGCCAGGATGCGGGCCTTCTGCGGGCGCAGGTCGTGCGCCACCACCCAGTCGTACTTGTCGTCGGGCTGCTCGGCGTTGCGGATCACGAAGCCGTCGGGCACGCGCGAGCTGCGGATGACGATCACGCCGTCGGCGCGCGCCTTCTGCAGGTTCGGCACGATGCGGTCGGCCACCGAGCCGTTGCCCGTGCCGCCGTGGATCAGCGCCTTGGCGCCGCCCTTGGCGATGGCGTCGATGGCGATCGACGACACGCCTTCGTAGCCCATGGCGATCTCGACCGGCGGCAGCGCGGAGATGCTGTCGATGTCGAACTCGGAGTTCACCGTGTGGCGCTTGACCGGGGCGCGGAACCAGTAGTTCTTGCCCTCGACCACCATGCCGAGCGGGCCCCACTGGCTCGAGAAGGCGCTGGTCTTGATGTTGACGCTCTTGCTCACGTCGCGGCCGCTGTCGATGTTGTCGTTCATCGTCACCAGCACGCCCTTGCCCGCCGCGTCCTTGCTGCCCGCCACGTTGACCGCGTCGTACAGGTTGAGCGCGCCGTCGGCCGAGAGCGCCGTGCCCGGGCGCATCGAACCGACCACGACGATCGGCTTGCTGGTGTGCACGGTGAGCGTCAGGAAGTAGGCGGTTTCTTCCAGCGTGTCGGTGCCGTGGGTGATGACGATGCCGTCGACATCGGGTTGCTTCGACAGCGCCGAGACGCGCTTGGCCAGCGCCAGCAGGTTGTCGTTGGTCAGGCTTTCGGACGCAACCTGGAACACCTGCTCGCCGCGCACGTTGGCGACCTTGGAGAGTTCGGGCAGCCCCGCGATCAGCTTCTCGACGCCGACCTTCGCGGCCGCGTAGGTGGCGCTGTTGACGGCCGAGGCGCCGGCGCCGGCGATGGTGCCGCCGGTGGCGAGGATCACCACGTTGGGCAGCGCCTGCTGGGCCTGCGCGAGGGCGCTGGCGGCAAGCAGGGCGGCGCCGGCGGCGAAGGCCCGGAAGCGGGGGGAGAGGTACATGAAAGGCTCCTTGGTTTGAGACGAATTTCTCGAGGCGGCGAGGAAGATACATGAACCGTGCCCGCATGCGCTGCGCCGCCATGCCGGCACGGCATGCGGCCATGCGCCATGGGATTACCATCGGTCGGGCGCACCGCCGCCCACCCATGCCATGAACGCCGATACCGCCGCCCTGCCCCCCGCCACCGCCCAGGAAATGCCCGCCCCCGACGGCCCGCTGTCGCGCGCGCGCCCGGGGCGCGAACGCATCATGGCCGCCATCCGCACCGCGGCGGTGACCGAATTCAGCCTGCATGGCCTCAAGGGCGCCTCGACCCAGGCGATCGCGGCGCGCGCCGGCCTCACCAAGCCCCAGCTGCACTACTACATCGCCGGCAAGGAAGAGCTGTACGAAGAATTGCTGATGCAGGTGCTGCACGACTGGAAGGTGGTGTTCTCCTTCGAGGACGCCAGGGACCCGGGCCCGGTGCTCGAGGACTACATCCGCAAGAAGCTCGACCATGCCTTCGACAACCCCGAGATCTCGCGCATCTTCACGCGCGAAATCCTCGATGGCGGCCGCAACCTCGACCGCTACTGGCCCAATGCGCGCGCCTGGACGCAGAAGAAGGTGGACGTGATCAACGGCTGGATCGCGCGCGGGCAGATGCGTCCGCTCGATGCGCGCATCCTGCTGATGCACATCTGGGCCATGACCCAGAGCTATGCCGACTACGCGATACAGACGCGCGTGATGCTCGGCCTGGAGCGCGATGCGCCGATCGACCGCGAACCCGTCGCGCGCGAACTGGTTGCGTTCGTGCTGAACGGCTGCGGCATCAAGGGCTAGAGCGTCACGCTGGGCCCAGTTACCACTCGCCTACTTCGCGGACACGCTGGTCCAGCTCCCACTCCAGCCGTTCCAGCTGCTGCAGCCGCTCGCGTGCGCGTCTTTCCTCATTGGCCCGCTGCATGCCAGTGAGCCTGGCCAGCCCGCGAGCAATCATCGACAGCATCCGGTGAGGCTTTGCGGCGCCCCTCATCGGTGCGGGTCTTGGAATGTGGCGAAGGCCATTCATGCCATGTCTCCTCAGTAGGCGTTCGATCAAACAGAGCAAGGCGGCACGCAGAAAATCCGCCGAGTCCGCCCTTGCGGGCAGGCAGTTTCACGTTCAGTTCATGAACAGCACAGCAAGCAGCAGGGGCAAATAAAAAGAAACCGCGATCGCACTGAAGACAGCGAACTCCGTGGACGACGTGCCCGCGTCTTCACGCGGCAGGTTGCGCAGTTCCATGTGCGTTCTCCATCGAGGTGGTCAACTGGCGCCGCTTGTTCACCCCTCTTGGAACAAAGCGTTTCGCCATGAAGTCACTGTAGAAATTGCGCCGCATGCGCACATGAGCGGTGTGCACCTTCTTCGGGGAGACAATTGCCCCGCTCCCTCCCTCGACCGCCCATGACAAAGCGCCTCCCGGAGGCACGAGTGCACGGCGCACAGCGGCAGGTTGGCCGCCTCCCACCTGCCGGCGTCGCAGCGCCAGCCCTTTCCTCTTACTCCCCTGCACGGGCAGCCGATCCCGGCGAGCGCAGTGACTTTCGGCACTGGCGACACCGGCGCCGCGCCTCTACCTTCGCACGCTTCGCCGCCGGGCTGTTCCGCTGCGGCGAATCACGTACACAGGAGTTTGAGGATCATGAGAACAAGATTGTTTTGGGTGGCCATGGCCACGGCCGCGCTGGTCGCCTGCGGAGGTGGCGGCGGTGGTGGCGGCGGCGGCAACTTCGGGGTGCTTCCGATCGGCGGGGTGCCACCGGCGCCCGGGCCCGGCGCCGGCCCGGGCCCCAGCCCGGAACCGCCTCCCGAGCCCAACCCGGCGCCCACCCCCACGCCGGTCAGCGCCCACTACAAGTTCCTGACGTTCAAGCAGGACCGCGACCCCGGCGTCGATCCGCCCGAGAAGCGCTACGACGACTACATCGCGCTGCTGAACCGCGAAGGCGCCGCGGGCTACCGCTACCTCGACGGCCTGGCCGGCGGCAACATCGTCACGCTCCAGGACCAGTTCATGATGGTCAAGGACACCGAGACGACCTACCGCTACGAATACAAGCGCTTCGAGATCGACATCCAGTCGAGCGACGGATTGCCGCGCCTGCTGCAGCAGATGAAGGAACAGGGCGCGAAGGGCATGGTGTTCGTCAAGCTCCTCGGCGTGATCGACATCAATGCGAACAACAACGGCGAATTCGGCGTGCTCTATCGCAAGGACGCCGGGTCGTCGGCCACCTACGACTTCACGGCGGCCGACTTTCCCCCGGCCTCCGCCGATCTCGTGAACCTCGCGAATGCGCAAGGCGCCAACGGCTTCAGGCCCTGGGCCGCGCCGGTCATCCGGGGCCTGACGCAGCAGTTCTTCATCAAGGACCAGAGCAGCCCTGCCCGCTACCAGATGAAGGCGGTCGTCAGCCCGCTGAGCGTCGTCGGCGGAGAGGTGAAAGACGTCAAGGCCCAGATCCGCGACCAGGGCGCGGCGGGCTACCGCCTGCTGAAGTCGCGCCTCATGGAAGACGGGAAGGAATTCATCCTCTATCTCAAGGACACGACGCAATCGAGCCGCTTCGAGTACGAATTCCTCGAGAACCCGGACACCGTCTTCGGTCTCCAGGAGGCCAACGCGGTGCAGGCGAACGGCCAGACCGCGGCCGGGCTGCGCTACTTCGGCCTGCCCGATACACCGGTCTTCTTCAGGTCGCTGAGCTGCACCGGGCCGCTGTGCGTGTCGCCCTACGGCAAGGAAATCGAAGACGGCAGCTGAACGACTATCGGAGTGCGATCAGCAGCACGCCGGTGATGGCCAGCGCCGCGTTCCAGGCCCGGCGCGGCATCGCGCCGCGCGTCAGGCGTGGGTGCCGGGCGAGGCCGCGGCACACGCCGCCGGCGATGAGGCCGGTCGTGACCAGCATCGCGGCCGTGTGGACGCCGACGGCCGCCAGTGCCAGGACCATCGAGCCCGAGGCGGTGATCTCGCGCGCCGGATCGCCTGCAAGGCACAGCGGCATGAGCGCCGGCACCAGCATCAGCCCGGCCCCGTGCGCGGTGGCCATCAGGAAGGACCAGAGCGCGATGCCGGCATGGCCGGACGGCGCGCGCAGGGGCGTGCGCGGCGCGGCACCGCGCAGCAGGCGGCGCGACGCCGCGCCGACAAGCAGCGCGCCGGCCAGGCCCTGCACCAGCGCGGGGTCCAGCGACAGGCCTTGCGCAAAGGCGCAGGCCACGATCGCGACCGATGCCGCGTGCCCGACGGCGATGGGCAGCAGGGCGCGCCGCGCCTGCGCCGCGTCGTGCGCCCGCACGCCCCATGCGGCGGCGAACATCCAGCCGGTCGCCGGGCTCAGCCCGTGAAAGGCACCGACGCCGGCGACGGCGATCCACGGCCACAGGTTCGTCATGGCGCATCCGTCCGGACGGGAGGGGGGCGGGCTCAGTCGTGCGACGCGCAGCACGAACCGGCCGCAGCGGCTGGCGCCGGCTCGTAGCGGTCGTGATGCCGCACCCAGTCCATGGGGTAGGCCGGGTTGTGCTCGTTGCGGCCCTTGGGGGTGAGATCGAGCAGGCCGTACGTGCCCATCATCACTTCGACGCCGCGCTCGTAGGTCGAGTAGGTGTGGAAGACCCTGCCCGCCTCGTCCTTGTAGAACACGCTGATACCGGGCGCCTCTTGCGCCGGGAAGGGCCGCACGCTGTAGTTGTAGTAGACCTCGCCCTTGCCTTCGGCCCATTCCTGCGGCTTGAAGCTGACGCCGAAGTCGTAGTTGAAGTCGCTGTCGTGCGCCGACACCCACTTGAACGGCCAGCCCATGCGCTGGCGAAAGCGCTCGATCTCGGCCAGCGGCGCGCGCGAGACGACCAGCAGCGTGACGTCGCGGTGCGCCAGGTGCACGCGCATGCCTTCGATGTGATCGGCCATGAACGAACAGCTCGGGCAGCCCTGCTCCCATTCCGGGCCCAACATGAAGTGCTGCACCACCAATTGGCGGCGGCCTTCGAAGAGGTCGGCGAGCGTGCGCCGGCCCTCGGGGGCGTCGAAGGCGTAGTTCTTCTCGACGCGCGTCCACGGCAACGCGCGGCGCTCGCGGGCGATCTGGTCGCGCAGGTGGGTCAGTTCCTTCTCGCGCGCCAGCAGCGCCTTGCGCTGGGCAAGCCAGCGGTCCTTCGACACGACGGCATGGTTGTTCACGGTGCTCGTTTCTGCAGTGGCGGTGTTCATGTGTTGCTCCTTGGCCCGGATGAGCCGTTCGAGGTTCGTCCATGCGCGGCGCCACCCGCCGGCGGTCGGCGCGCTCGTCTCCGGTCGGCAGACCGAAAGGGGTTGCCAGCGCGAAGGCGTCCGGGCCTTGCGCGCGGGGGCAGGGTTCAGGCCCTGGCGGCTTTGGGGCGCCGCACGGCGCGGACTTTTCCGCTGCCGCCGCCACCGCAATAGAAGAGATCGGCCCCGTCGGACTCGAGCCCGCTGATGCCCACGCCACGCGGCATTTCCAGCCGCTCGAGCACGGCGCCGCTCTCGGGGTCGATGTGACGCAGCTCGCTCTCGTCGCCCTCCCAGGTGGCATGCCACAGCTCGCCGTCGACCCAGGTCACGCCAGTGACGAAGCGGTTCGATTCGATGGTGCGCAGCACCGCGCCGGTGGCGGGATCGATCTGGTGGATCTTGCGGTCGCGGTATTGCCCCACCCACAGGCTGCCCTCGGCCCAGGTGAGGCCCGAGTCGTTGCCGTGGCCGGGGGCGGGGATCGACCTCACGATGTCGCCGGTGGCGGGGTCGATCTTGTCGATGCGCTGCTCGGCAATCTGATAGAGGTGCTTGCCGTCGAAGGCGGTGCCGGCGTCGGCGGCACGCTCCAGCGCGCGGATGGGCTCGCCGCTCTCGGGGTCGAAGGCGATCAACCGTGCGCCGGTGGCGGCCCAGACGCGCTGCCCGTCGTGCGTCACGCCGCCCACCTTGTCGACACCGGCGAAGGGGCCGTACTCGCGCACGATCTCGGCTGCGCGCGGCACGGCCTGGAATTGTTCTGTCTTGCTGGTCATCGTTGGCTCCTTGTCAGGGTGCGCCGCGGATCGGCGCCTTGGAGACAACTCTATTCAATCGGGAGCGCAGAGGGGAGTAACAAGATCGTCGTGAATCCCGCGAGCGGCGGCGACAGCCAGCGCTGTGCCCGCGCCCGGCCGATGGCGCGCACGCGCCCCTCGGCCTCGAGTTCGGCGAGCGCGCGCTGCACGGTGCGCTGGCTGGCGCCCAGGGCGAGCGCCAGGGCCGAGGTCGACCAGGCTGCGCCGTCGGACAGCAGCGCCACCAGCGAGGCCTGGTCGCCGTCGATGGGTGGCGCCAGCACGACCACTTCCCGTCCGTCGCGCGGCCTGAGGGCAAAGCCGCGCGCGGTGGCCTCGATGCCCGCCTGCGCCGCGACGAGCGCGCGCAGGCGGCCGATCTCGACCCGCAGGCGCGCGCGGAGCGTCTCGTCGGGGTGGCGGGTGTTGAACGCGTACGCAATCAAGGCTTCGCGGTCGACATCGCCGGGCCACGCCTCGGCGAGCGCGCGCGCCAGGGCGAACAGCACCGGCCGGCGCGCCAGCGGCCGCCAGGCATCGCCGGCGCCCACCCCGCGGCGGCAGGCGTCGACCACCAGCGCGTCCGAGGCCAGGAGCGCCGCGACCTCGTCGAGGCGCAGCGCTTGCTCGCCGCCGGGAAAGAGCCGCCGGGCGGCCGGACGGTCGAGCGCAGCCTGCGCCTCCGCCACCTCGGCCGCGAGCGCCGGCACCCGGGCGCGCCCGGCCGCCTCGTGCGCGCGGGCCAGCGCAGCCCGCGCGGGGCCGACGCGCAGCGAGCGCAATGCCAGTTCGGCCGCGGTGAGTTCGGCCACCGCCGCCAGCGGCGGCGACAGCGCCTGGCCATCGAGCAGCGCCAGCGCGGCCGCGGCCTCTTCGAGGCGGCCGAGCAGCAGGAGCCGGCGCGCGGCGATGAGCCGCGCCTGCAGCGCGTTGGGGAGATCGGCGTGCGCTTCGAGCGTGGCCGAAGCCGCCGCAAGCGAGCGCGGCGAACCGCCGAGATCGCGCATGGCCATCGCCACCTCGGCCTCGGCGACGACGCAGCGCGCCCGCGCCAGCTCCTCGTGGGCGCCGAAGCCGCGGGCGGCGCGGCGCAGCAGTTCGCGGGCGCGCGGATGCTCGCCGAGCTGGGCCATGGCGATGCCGCGCAGGGCCAGCGCCGGCGGGTCGTCGCGCAGGGCGACCCGCTTGAGGGCGCCGAGCGCATCGCCGGCGGCGAGGGCCCGCGCGGAGGCGGCGATCAGGGAATCCATGGCGACAGGTTACCCCGGCGCGCCGGCGAGCCCAACGCGCGATGGCGGCTTCGGGTCCCCGCCCGAATCGGCACCCGTGGCCAACTGGGCACTTCGCGTGGGTGCTCAGGGTTCCTTCTGGTACTGCGTATCGCTGACCTTTTCCAGCCAGTCGATGGCCTTGGCTCCCCGACGACCTCGTGCGCGCGCACATCGCCGCGGGCCGCCTGGTGCCGGTGCTGGACGACTGGGCCGTGGCCTTCCCGCGCCGGCGGTTCAGGCCTGTCGCGGCGCCGGGTCCCCTGCCTGGCCGAACTCGATCGCCGCCTCCTGCGCGATGTAGCGCACGTGGCGGAAATCGCGGATCGCGGTGACCCGGTCTTCCGACAGCGCAAGCTCGATGAAGTAGCTCGGCCGCGCGGCGCCTGGCGCGGAAAAGACCGCCAGCACCTCGCGGCCGTCGAGCCAGCCCGGCACCAGGTGCCAGTCGGCGAGCTTTGCATAGTTGGTGAAATAGAGCGCCACCTCGCGGCGGCCTGCCGCCTTGCGCCGCGACACCACGTCGAGCCTGACCTCGTCGGCAAGCATCGCGCGAACGCCGTCCCAGTCGTGGGCGCTGAAGAGGCTCGCATAGCGCAGCAGCGCCGGCTGGAATGCACGCACAACAGGCGAGCTGGAGGGCGCGGCTTCCGACAGCTGGCGCAGCAGCGCGCGGCCACGGTGCAGCGCGGCCTTGACGGCGGGCACGCTCAGTTCGAGTTCGCCGGCGATCTCGTCGAGCGAGTGGTCCAGCACATCCTTGAGGATCACGCAGCCGCGCTGCGCCGGGGCGAGTTGCAGGAAGCATGAAATGGCCGCGTGCACGGCCTGATGGCGTGCCAGCGCGTGGTCGGGTTCGAAGGCTTCGTCGGCCGCGAGCTCCGACGCGGCATCGAGCGGCTCGGCCACCCGATGCGCATCGTGCCGCCAGCGGTCGATCGCCCGGTTGTGGGCGATGCGGAACAGCCAGGGGCGCAGCGGCGGCAGTTCCTTCTGTTCCGACAGCTGGTAGTAGGCGCGTGCCAGCGTGTCCTGGACCACGTCTTCACCGTCGGCGACCGAGCCGGTCATGCGCGTGCAGTAGCGGTGCAGCTCGGGCCGCACATCGTCCACGAGCGCGAGGAACTGCCGGCGGGCCTCTTCCAGCGTGCCGAGGATCGACGCCTCCACGGCGCCATCCACGCGCCCTGCCTCACTCGCCGAAGAATCCATAGGACCCGATCTCCTCCAGTTCCACGGTGACCGGCGGCACGTCGCAGCGCTCCCGGATTCCCGCGGCGAACGCCTTGAACGCAGGGAGTGCCGTCAGGGCGTTGGCGCCATCTGCAGCGTCATGCGAGACGAGATGAATGAAGCTCACCCCGTCGGCGAGCCGGAAGGTCGCGTAGCGCAGGCCGGGCGGGCTGGCTTGATGGAGCGCCTCGTACACCGCGCGGACATAGCCCTCGTTCTCGGCCACCCGGTCGGCCTTGACCTTGTATTGCACCATGCGTTTCATGATCGGGGTCCTTTCTCAGGCGGGGGCCTGGACAGTTTGCAGCTTGTTGTCTTTCGCGGGAAGTCGCCAGGCCGCGAGCGCGGCCAGCACCGAAAGCGCAGATCCGGCCCCCATCGCCCACGCGAACCCGTGGCTGAAGGCCTGGGGCGAAGCGAGGCTGCCGGATTGCGCAAACACTTCGACGAGCAGCGCGATGCCGAACATGCCGCCGAGATAGCGGAACATGTTGAAGGTGCCGGACGCCTTGCCGATCCCGGCGGGCGCCACCGCGCTCAGCACGGCGTTCTGGGCTGCGGGCATGGCCATCGAGACACCGGCGCCGGCGGCGATCAGCGGCAGGACCAGGTGGGCACAGGGAAGATCGGGCGCCGCGATCAGCGCGATCCAGGCGCTGCCGAGGGCCTGCAGCAGCACGCCGCACACGACCAGCGGACGCTCGCCCCAGCGGTTCACCAGACCGCCGGCGAAGGGCGCGACCACGAACAGCGTGGCCGTCCACGGAAGCAGGCGCAGCCCTGCACCGAGCGGGCCGGCGCCCTGCGCCTGCAGGAACTGCGGCAGGAAGAACACGGTGCCGTACATCGGCGCATAGAAAAGAAAGCTCGCCGCGATGCCCGCAGAGAAGGCGCGCGAGCGGAACAGCCCGAGCGGGAGCATGGGGTCTCGCGCCCGCCGCTCCCGTGCGACGAAGCCGATGGCCAGCAGCATGCCGGCCGCCAGCGACCCGGCCACTTCGAGGCTGGCCCAGCCGGCCGTGTGCCCGCGCGTCAATCCCCACACCGCACCGAGGACCGCGCCGGCGGCAAGCAGCACGCCGGAGAAGTCGAGCGCGGCGGCCGGTCCGCGGCTCTCCGGAACCCGGCGCAGCACGAGCGGAATGGCGACCAGGCCCACGGGGATGTTGATCCAGAAGATCCACGGCCACGCCAGGCCCTGGGCCACCGCGCCGCCCGCAGCCGGCCCGACGATCAGGGCCAGCCCGGTGACGCTGCCGAAGATGCCGAGCGCCCTGGCCCGCATTTCCTTGGGAAAGGCCGCGCTCAGCAGCGCCATCGCCAATGGCATCGCCAACGCCGCGCCGGCCCCCTGCACGGCGCGCGCGGCGATCAGCCAGGCGACGCTGCCCGCCATCGCGCAGGCGGCCGAGGCCAGCACGAAGATCGCGAGGCCCACGGCCAGCATGCGCCGGCGTCCGAAGCGGTCGCCCAGCGCCGCGCCGGTCATGAGCAGCACGGCAAAGCTCAGGTTGTAGGCGTTGACGATCCATTCGAGCGCTTCGATCGGCGCGCCGAGGTCCAGCCGGATCGCGCTCAACGCGGTCGTGACGACCAGGGCGTCCAGCGCGATCATGAAAGAAGCCAGGGACGCCAGCGCGAGGACCCAGCGTCGTCGGGTGGCTTCACGGAGGTTGCTGTCAGACACGGGGGCGGCAGTGGCCACGGTGGTTTCCTTGGTCGCGGGACATACGACAAGGACGTTCGGGCCTGGCAAAAGGATGCGGTGAGCCGCGTTGTCGATCGGCAGCGAAGGCTGAACCGGCCGCCTGCGCGGAACCCACGCCAAAAGTGCGGATTCGGCGCAAGCAGCCTACAGCCCGTGAACGATCCACACGCCTTCCGGCGGGATGCGCAGGCTCAGCGTGTTCTCGCCGAGGCGTGCGAAGCGGTACTCGCGCCCACCGAGCACGATCGACTTCATGTTGGTCCAGACGCGGTAGTCATGCCTCTCGGCGGTCTGCGTGACCTGCAGCACGCGGAACACGGGCGGCACGACCACGGTGATGCGCAGCCGCGCCGTCGCGGCGCTACTGCCGAAGTCGTTCTCCGCCGCACACAGCGTCGGCGTGAGCAGCAACATGACCAGCACGCCGCGGCGCCCCGATTGAAGCCAACTTCCCGTCATAAGGCCCGATCCGTCGTAAGAACATGAGGTTCGGGCGCTGCATGAACGGCACCCGACTTCCGGATATCAGCAACAACGGCGAGAAGTGTAGGCTGCGGGCGGTTTTTTGTTTAGCGGTCCTTCTGGACCCCGAAGTCGGACACGGCGGTGCCGCGCACGCGGATGTCGACGCGCTGCGTGGACGAGCCCGGGCTGCTCCAGGGCAGCGGCAGGGTGTCCTGGACCAGTTCGACCTCGTGGCTGCCGCCGGCCACCGACGGGAAGCTGTAGAAGCCCTGCGCGTCGGTCTGGGTCACGTAGCGGCGGTCGATGCGCACGGTGACGCCGCCTACACCGCCCTCGTTGGCTTCGCGCCGGCCGTTGTTGTTCTGGTCGAAGAACACATGGCCTTCGAGCCGGCCGTCGCCCAGCCCCGGCGCGCCGCCGATGGGTGCGCTGGCCGAGCCGGCACGGCCTTCGTAGCGCAGCACCAGCATGAACGATCGGGTGGAAGGCACGATCAGCGTCGGCTGCAGCGTGGCGGTCGTGAGGGCCGACACCACGGTGGGGTCGAGCGCCTCCTGTCCGCGCGAGGCGGTGAGTTGCGTGATGAACGACCAGCCGCTGCCCAGTGGCCAGGCCAGCCGCGCATTCGCGCTGAGAAAGCGCGCGCTGTTGCCGCCGATGCCGTTGCTGCCGCGCAGGCTCAGGTCGAGCCGCGCGCCGGCCACGAACGGCGTGGTGCCGAGCACACCCCAGTACACGCTGCGCAGGCTCGCGCCCGAACGGTTCGCTTGCTCGACGGCCAGCGAGGTCGAAAGCGTCTGCGCTTCGCCGACACGCCAGGCATGGTCGACGCCGGTGCGCAGCACGCGCAGGTCGACGCCGTGGGCCGCGTCCGTGCGCCATTGGGTGTAGCCCCAGTCGGACTGGTGCTCCCACGTCACCTGGGCCGACTGTGCGGCGTAGCTGCCGCTGCGCATGGCCACGTTGCCCGAGACCGCATCGCGCGAATCGAAGCGGTAGCGGCCGAACACGTTGGCGTAGAGCGAACGGCGCTGGACGCCGCTCACGCTGTCGCTCAGCTCGACGTTGCCGCCCAGCTGCCACTGGCGGGTAGAAATGTCGCCGCGCCACGAGGCGCCGCGCAGGTTGTTGGGCAGCGTGTCCGAGCCCCAGCGCAGCGAGGGCTGGAAATAGAACACCGAGGCGTTCTGCTGCAGCCAGTCGGTGCGCCATGCCGCATCGAGCCAGCCGCCGGTGGCCGCGTCGGAGGCCGCTTGCGAGGTCGCGTCCGATGGTCGCCCGGCGCTGTGCACGAGGTTGGCCTGCACGCGCATGCCGCCGACGCGGTCGCTGATGCCGCCGGTACCGCGACCGAGCGCGTCGGCCCAGGGTGCAAGGCCCTGCCACGAGACGGCGCCCCACAGCGTGCGAGTGTCGCGCGCATAGCCGGTCACGCCGCTGGTGTTGACGTTGCGCGCCTCGACGAACTGCACTGCGGCGTCGGTGCGGCCTATGGCCAGCGGGCCGTCGCCGCCGGCGATCTGCGTTTGCGCACCCACGCTGGCGGCTGTGCCGCGGCCAGCCGAGAAACCCTCGAAGGCCAGCCCGTCGAAATAACCGAGCCGCCCGGCCGAGGCATTGAACTGGGTGCGGCCCGGCTGCTCGACGCTCACCGACACGCCTTCGATCGGCAGGCTGGGCAGGAACACCCGGCCGACGCCCCGCGCAAGCGGCGTGCTGGCCATGTTGATGTTGCCGATGGCACTGTTGCCGAACCAGCCGCCGTCGAAGGGCATCGCGCGCTGGTCGATACGCCAGGTGCTGTTGTTGCGCGCGGTGAAGGGTACGACGCTGGAAGGCGAGCCGCTGCTGCCGAACACGCCGTAGCCGTACACCGGCGCGGGGTTGCGGTTCAGGTTGAGGTTGGCGGAGAAGGCGCCGTAGTTGGGCGTGTCGAGAAAGCCGGAGAAAGTCAGCGCCTGGCTCTGCGTCTTGACGGCGCTGCTGCTCTGCCGGTTGGACTGCAGTTCGGCGCTCCAGCCGCGCGGCCAGCCGGTGCTGGGCTCTTCGATCTGCGGGGCTTCGGGCACCACGGCGCCCTCCTCGAGCACGCGGTCCACGTACGCGGCCGTGGCGGCGGCCGGCGGGGCGCCTGCTGATACCGGCTCCTGGGCCCACGCGCCGGCACCGGCCAAAGCCGTGCCTGCGCTGCAGAGCCCGAGCGCGGTTCGCAGGGCCCGCCTCTTCATTGAGTGAAGCGTTCGTTGACTTTGAAGGAGCTGCTCTTGCCCCATTCGAGCGAACCGGTCACGGTGACCGGAAAACGCACCGCGACAGCCGCATCCGTGTCGCCGGGCCTGGTCGCCGTGAGTGCGATGTCGCGCGTCTCGCCCGGCATGACCGGGGTCGTGGCGGGCTGGAATTCGAGCCGCGCACCGCTGGCGTCGGTGCCGCTCAGGAAGCCCGCGAGCCGGCCGTGCGCCGTGCCGGTATTGCGGATGCGCAGCACCGGCTGGTTCTGGCCGTTCACGGCCTTCACGGTGGCGCCGGCGATATCGAGCACGGGCTGGACGTCGCCGATCGCCACATAGGCGATGACGCCGATGCGTGCGGCCATCGCCACCGGGGTGCCGGGTGCGGTGGTGCGCTCCTTGCCCTCGATCAGCACCGCGAATCGGCACTCCACCGGCGGCGTGCCGGGCGGGGGCGTCACCTCGAAGCGGTAGCGGTAGGGCTTGCCGGCGGCGATGCTGAGTTCACGGCGCTCGATGGCCACCCAGGGCCGGCAGCTGCCCGGTACCAGTTCGTCGCTGAAGTCGACCGAGCCGTCGGGCTTGAGCGTCCAGTCGGCGGTCTTGAACGTGTACTCGCCCTGGCGCGCATCCGAGTGGGTGAGTTCGATCACGTCGCGCACGCGCTCGCCGGGCTTGCCGGTCAGTTCCAGGCGCGGGGGCGAGACGGCCAGCGCGAACTGGGCCTGGGCGCCGGTGGCCGCGAGAGCCGCCCATGCGGGGATTGCCGCCAGCGCCAATGTGCGCAGAAGGGGGGAAGAAAGTCCGATCGCGCGCATCATGGCGTCATCTCGATCTCGAAGTTGAATTGCAGCGACTGGGCGCGCTCGAGTGCGCGGCCGTCGGCGGTGAGGTTCAGCAGGATGGTTTCCTGCAGGAAGGGTTCGCGCACCACGCCCTCGAAGACCAGCATGCGGTCGCCGCCGCGCATGGAGCCCGGCAGCAGCCGGCCCTGGGTACGCCAGGTGGCAACCAGCCGTTCGTTCTCGGTGGGGGCCAGCAGCATATAGATGCGGGCCTGGCGCATCACCCACTGCGACAGGTTGAGGCGCAGCGCCACGGAGACCTGTCCTTCGACGGTGTTGTCTGCGACGCGCCCGGGCACGCGCTGGCGCCAGCGCATCGGCGTGACCGGCTGGCCGACCACGGTGCCGGTGTCGTCCACGCGATAAGTGGCGGCGCTCGCCTGCCCGGCGAGCAGGGCCAGCAGGACGGCGGCGAGCGCGCGGCATGTGTTTGTCATGGCGCCGTCAGCGTGTAGGTGGCCGTGCCGGTGAAGGTGCCGCCCGGCACGATGCCCGGGTTGGTGTAGCGGAACAGCAGGCAGCTTTCCGACCAGGTGTTCTTGGCCACGGTGGTCAGTGCGAGCGAGGTGCTGGTGAACGACCCGCTCGGGATCTCCGAGCCGCCCGCATTGGTGCCGGAAGTCCACGCGATGGTGCTGAATGGAATGGTGGCGCTGCCGCTGGACAGGGACGCCGGTGTCGTCACGGTCAGTGACGCGCTGTTGTTGGACGAGCCGGTGGTGCGGAAGAAGCTGCCGATGTAGACCTGCCCGGCGGTGGTGCAGTAGGCCGCGTTGTCGATCGGACTGTTGACGACGATGCTGTCGGTGCTCATCGTCTGTGCGGCACCGGTGAACAGCGCCGCCGCGGGCACGGTCACAGTCACGTTGTTTTGCGTCGTGTTGTTGCCGGCGGTGTTGACGTTGCCCGTCGTCATGTTGCCGACGCCGACCTGCAGGTACAGCGAGCGCGGTGCGGAAGTGATGCCGACTGTATAAGCGCGCGCAGGCACCAGCGCGCCGAGAGCGGCCGCGAGGCACGCCACGAGGCGGAGCTGTTCGAAGGAAGGACGACGCAATTTCAAGAGAGCCTCTCCCGCGGCGGAAAAAAGGCGGCGCCAGGCCGCCTTTTCCTCGTTGCGATGACGCAGGGTCAGGGCGAGGTGAGCGTGTAGGTCACGACACCGTTGTTGGCCACCGTGGCACCGTACGTACCCGGCGCGTAGACGCCGGTGTTGTCGTACGCGAAGGTCCACTTGCTTTCCTGGCGCACCACCGTGTTCACGGCGGTGAAGGCCGTGGCGGTCGGGCCCGCACCCGACGTGGCGCTGAAGGCCGGATGGGTGATGGCCGCGTTGGTGAAGCCCGTGGTCATGCCCGTGGTGAGCGGCGCAGCCGTCACGGTGATGGCGCTCCAGGGAATGGTGCTGGAGCCGTTGCTCAGTTGGCCGGTCACGCCGGAGTTGAGCGACAGATTGCCGGCGTTGCCGAGCACGCGGACCGTGACCGCGCCACCGGTCAGGTCACCGCCCGTACCGGCGATGGTGCCGCCCGCGCCGACCGATGCACCCGGCACCGTGAAGGCCAGTGCGTCGACCGTGCCCACGGTGCTGAAGTTGGTACCGGTACCAACCTGCAGATACATCACGCGCGGGATTGTCACCGTGAAATTGAGGCGCGCGGTGGCGCTCAACTGGCCCGAGGCTGCGCTCGTGAAATTGGACTCTGCTTGCGCAGCAAAAGGAAGGGCGCCCGCGATGGCTGCAACCAGGAGTAGTTTTTTCAAGATGAGCTCTCGGTGAATCGAATGGGTTAACGACGAGGATAAACGAGGTCCAAAGTTCACAACTTCGGGAGTGTGAATTTTAGTTATCGACTCGAAGGAAAAGTGTGCCGATGTTACGTAAAGAGTCGAAGTTGCCCGTCTCTCGTCGCTTTTTTGCAGACTTTCGCGACTTTTGTTACGAAATTCAACCAGGTTCGGAGCGAGTCTTGTAACCGTCGTGTCGCTCGACTACCACACAGAACCAAACCGGTGCACCCGCGCTGGCACGTCGCTTGCATAACCTGACCACTTGCTCTGATTAAGCGGTCAAACACACCATGCGCGTGCTCGTCGTCTACTGCCACCCGGTCGAAACCAGCTTCCATGCGGCCCTGCACCAGGAAGTGCTGAAGAACCTGCGCGCGGCCGGGCACGAGGTGGACGACTGCGACCTCTACGCCGAAGGCTTCGACCCGGTGCTCTCGCGCGAGGAGCGGCTCGGCTACCACGAGGTACCGGGTAACCAGCTGCCGCTCAAGCCCTACGTGGAGCGGCTGCAGTGGGCCGAGGGCCTCGTGTTCTGCTTTCCGACCTGGTGCTTCGGCCTGCCGGCCATGCTCAAGGGCTATTTCGACCGGCTCTTCATGCCGGGCGTGGCCTTCGACATCAGCGACCCGGCCCACGTGAAGCCGATGCTCACGCACATCCGGCGCATCAGCGCCGTGGTCACCTATGGTCGCCCGCGCTGGATGGCCTGGTACATGGGCGATCCGCCGCGCAAGATCGTCACGCGGTACTTGCTGCGGCTCACCGGCCGGCGCGCCCGCGTGGACTACCACGCCCACTACCACATGAACGTGGCGACCGAGCCCCAGCTCAAGCGCTTCATGGCGCGGGTCGGCACCGCCATGGCGCGCTTCGCATGAAGGCGCCCGCACTGCTCGACAACGCGCGGCTGCCGCGCTGGCTGTTGCCTTCGGACTGGCCCCAGCGCGACGGCGTGCCCGTGCTGGCGCGCATCGCGCTCGAAGCCGGCCGCATGCAATCGGTGCAGCCCGCCGCCGACGCCGCCGTGCGCCCCGCCGGCAGTTGGGACCTCGCCGGCACGCTCGTGCTGCCGGGCTTCGTCGATGCGCACACGCACCTCGACAAGGCCTTCACGCTGCCGCGCATGAAAGAGGTGCAGCCCGGCCTGCTCGGCGCCATCGACGCCATGCTCAACGACCGCGTGCACTGGAGCCCCGCCGACGTGCGCGAGCGCGCCTCGCGCGGCCTGCAGTGGGCCTGGGAATGCGGCACCACGCATGTGCGCACGCACGTCGACTGGTGGGAGCCCGACGCGGTGCCGCTGGCCTGGCCGGTGATGGCCGAACTCGCGCAGGAATGGGCCGGCAGGGTGCGGCTGGAGCAGGTCGGCCTGATCAAGCTGCCGCTGTTCGAAGACGCCTCGCAAGCCTTGCGGCTCGCGAAGCAGGTGAAGGCCACGGGGCCGCAGGCGCTGCTCGGCGGCTTCGTGCATTCCACGAACTGGAGCGAGAACGCGCTGCGCAACCTGCTGGTGGCGGCGCAGGCCTGCGATCTCGACATCGACCTGCACGTCGACGAGGAACTCAACGCCTCGGCGGTGGGGCTGCAGACCACCGCCCGCATCCTTCGCGAGATCGGCTTCGAAGGCCGCGTGGTCTGCGGCCACATCTGCGCGCTCGCGGCGCAGCCCGAAACGCAAGCCTTCGCCACGCTCGACGCGGTGGCGCGCGCGCCGATCACCGTGGTCTCGCTGCCCGCCACCAACCTGCTGCTGCAGGACGCCGTGACCGGCCGCACGCCGCGGCAACGCGGCATCACGCTCGTGAAGGAAGCGCGCGAGCGCGGCATTCCGCTGCTGTTCGCGAGCGACAACGTGCAGGACCCGTTCTGCCGCCTCGGCAGCTTCGATCCGGTCGAGGCGCTGGGCACGGCCGCGCTGGTGGCGCAGCTCGACGACCCCTTCGACACCTGGTCGCAGGCGCTGTGCCGCAGCGACTGGCTGCAGCGCACCCCCGCGCCGGCGACGCCGACGCTGGCAGGCGCCACGGCCGACCTGGTGCTGTTCACACAGGCCGACCGCCATGGCTGGCCTTCGCGCAGCGCCACCCGCGTGGTGCTGCGCGAAGGCGGCGTGACGCACGGCGACCCGACGCCCTTCTTTTCCCTCTGACGCACAAGGACCCCCATGCTCCACGGCTACATCCCGCCCCACCGTTTCCTGCCCTACCTGAGCTGGACCGAAATTGCCGCGCTGCCCGACCGCGAGAACACGGTCATCGTGCTGCCCTGCGGCGCCATCGAGCAGCACGGGCCGCACCTGCCCTGTTCGGTCGACAGCGTGATCTCGTCCGGCGTGATGGGCAAGGCGCTCGAGAAGCTGCCGGCCGAGGTGCGCGCCTTCGCGCTGCCGACCATCACCTATGGCAAGTCGGAAGAGCATCTGCACTTCCCCGGCACGATGACGCTCACCGGCACCACGCTGTTGTCGACGGTGACCGAGATCGGCGAGTCGGTCTACCGCGCGGGCTTTCGCAAGCTGCTGTTCGCCAACGGCCATGGCGGCCAGCCGCAGGTGCTGGAGATGGCGGCGCGCGAACTGCGCCTGCGGCATGGCGACTTCGTGGTGGTGCCGCACGGCGTGTCGCGGCTGCCGAACGCGTCGAGCAAGCAGATCGGCGAGCAGGAAAAGCGCCTCTCGATGCACGCCGGCCATTCCGAAACGGCGCTGATGCTCGCGCTCGCGCCCGACACGGTGCACATGGAACGCGCGGCCGCCAACTTTCCGCCGCCCTTCCCGATCAAGCTGCTGTCGGCCGACGGCCGCCCGGCCTGCGCCTGGACCGCGCGCGACTTCGGCCCGAGCGGCGTGATCGGCGACCCGACCAGCGCCACGCGCGAACAGGGCGAGGAGATCCTCGAGACGCTCTCCGACAGCTGGGTGCAGGCGCTGACCGAGCTCTACGCGCTGCGCTGGGTGGTGCGCGACGAACCCACCTGGGAGCGCGGCCACCAGCAAGGCTTCATCCAGCAGTCGTTCGCGCCGGCCTGAGGCGCGCTCCTTGCATCGGCCCCTTCTTTCCTTTCTTCCATCCAGCCTTCGAGAGGTTCCCACCATGCGTTGTTCTTCCGCTCTTTCCCTGGCCGGCGCCGCGGCGCTCGCCCTGCTCGCCGCAACCGCACCCGCCCACGCCGAGGACAAGTTCACCTACATGACCAACTGGTACGCGCAAGCCGAGCACGGCGGCTTCTACCAGGCGGTGGCACAGGGCATCTACAAGAAGTACGGCCTCGACGTGACCCTCAAGATGGGCGGCCCGCAGGTCAACATCACGCAGATGATGGCGGCCGGCCAGGCCGACTGCATCATGGGTTCGAGCGACATCCAGATGATGCAGGTGCGCGAGGGCGGCGTGCCGGTGGTCAACGTGGCGGCCTTCTTCCAGAAAGACCCGCAGGTGCTGATCGCGCACGACGACGTGAAGAAGTTCGAAGACCTCAAGGGCAAGACGCTCCTGATCGGTGCGCAGGCCAACCGCGGCTACTGGCCGTGGCTCAAGGCCAAGTTCGGCCTCACCGACGAACAGACCCGGCCCTACACCTTCAACATCCAGCCCTTCGTGGCGGACAAGAACACCGCGCAGCAGGGCTACCTGACCTCCGAGCCCTACGCGATCCAGAAGGCCGGCGTGAAGAGCACGGTGCTGATGTTCAGCGACCACGGCTTCCCCGCCTATGCAACGACGGTGTCGTGCATGGAGAAGACGGTGAAGGACCGCAGCAAGCAGGTGGCCGCCTTCGTGAAGGCCTCGGCCGAGGGCTGGAAGAGCTACCTCGCCGACCCGGCGCCCGCCAACGCGCTGATCAAGAAGGACAACCCCAACATGACCGACGACCAGTTGGCCTACAGCGTGGCCAAGCTCAAGGAGATGGGCATGGTCACCGGCGGCGACGCGGCCAAGCTGGGCATCGGCGTGATCACCGATGCGCGCGCCAAGGCGAGCTACGACTTCCTCGTGAGCGCCAAGCTGCTGGACCCGGCGAAGGTCGAACTGGCCAAGACCTACACGACGGAATTCGTGAAAGACGCCAAGGTCCTGCCCTGAACGCCCCTTCTCCATGAACCGCATCGAACCCCACACCCTTGCGCCGCCAACGGCGCCTGCCGTGCCCGCGGTGGAAGTGCTCTCGGCCGAGAAGACCTACCCCAACGGCACCCAGGCGCTGCTGCCGGTGGACCTGTCGATCGCCGAAGGCGAGTTCGTCACGCTGCTCGGGCCCTCCGGCTGCGGCAAGAGCACGCTGCTGAAGATGGTGGCGGGCATGCTCGAGCCGAGCGACGGCCGCCTCTTGGTGTGGCGCAGGCCGGTGGCGCAGTTGCACGACTGCCCGCACAAGCTGTCCTTCGTGTTCCAGTCGCCCACGCTGATGCCGTGGGCCAGCGTGCAGACCAATGTGCGGCTGCCGCTCGACCTCGCGGGCGTGCCGCGCAAGGAGGCCGATGCGCGCGTGATGGAATCGCTCGCGCTGGTGGGGCTCGAGAAGTTCGCCGATGCGCTGCCGCGCGCGCTCTCCGGCGGCATGCAGATGCGCGTGTCGATCGCGCGCGGGCTGGTCACGCAGCCCGACCTGCTGCTGATGGACGAGCCCTTCGGCGCGCTCGACGAGATCACGCGCCACAAGCTCGATGCCGACCTGCTCGAGCTCTGGCGCAAGAAGAAGCTCACGGTGATCTTCGTGACGCATTCGATCCACGAGGCGGTGTTTCTCTCGAGCCGCGTGGTGATGATGGCTGCGCGCCCGGGGCGCGTGGTGGAGCAGTTCCAGATCGACGCGCCGTACCCGCGCAGCGCCGACTTCATGGTGACGCCCGAGTTCGCGCGCCATGCGAAGCGGTTGCAGGACAGCCTGCTGCGCGCCAGCAGCACCGACGAGGCGTACGCGCGATGAAGGCCGGCCCCTTGCTGAACCAGCCGCGCGTGCAGCGCGTGCTGTATCCGGTGCTGATCGGCGTGGTACTGGTGGCGCTGTGGCAATGGATGGTGGTGGCGATGGAGCTGCCGCCCTACCTCGTGCCGTCGCCCTCTCTGATGATGCAGACGCTGGTGACCGACTGGGTGCCGCTGGGCAACGCGCTCCTGGTCACGCTCAAGATCACGGTGCTGTCGTTTGCGCTGGCCACGGTGGCGGGCGTGCTGATCTCCTTCCTGTTCGTGCAGAGCAAGCGCATCGAGACCGCGCTCTTTCCGTATGCCGTGCTGCTGCAGGTGACGCCCATCGTCGCGGTGGCGCCGCTGATCATCATCTGGGTGAAGAACCCGACGGCGGCGATGACGGTGTGCGCCGCGCTGGTGGCGCTGTTTCCGATCATCAGCAACACCACGCTGGGGCTGCGCAGCATCGACCCCGACCTGCAGAGCTACTTCAAGCTCAACCGCGCGACGCGCTGGCAGCAGCTGGTGCGGCTGCGCATTCCGAGCGCGCTGCCGTACTTCTTCGGCGGGCTGCGCATCTCGAGCGGCCTCGCGCTGATCGGCGCGGTGGTGGCCGAGTTCGTGGCGGGTACCGGGGGTTCGGGTGCGGGGCTGGCCTACCAGATCCTGCAGGCGGGCTTCCAGCTCAACATCCCGCGCATGTTCGCGGCCCTGCTGCTGATTTCATTGACCGGCGTGGCGCTCTTCGTGCTGATGGCCTGGCTCAGCAAGGTGGCGCTGGGTTCGTGGCATGCGAGCGAACTTTCCCAGGACTGACATTGACGACCATGAACGCTTCCGTTTCCCCGATCGAGCAACTGCTGCTCGAACTGCCCGACCTCGACTGGATCACCGACGAAAGCCGCGTCGCGCGCCTCTCGCAGGACTTCTCGTGGTTCAGCCCCGTGCTCAACCGCCAGCTGAAGGACAAGCGCGCCGACGTGGTCGTGCGTCCGCGCACCGAGGACGAGATCCGCGCCGTGGTCGGTGCCTGCGCACGCCGCGGCGTGCCGATCACCCTGCGCGGCAGCGGCACCGGCAACTACGGCCAGACCACGCCGCTCGCGGGCGGCGTGGTGCTCGACATGACGGGCTACAACGCCTTCCTGTGGGTGCGGCCCGGCGTGGCGCGTGCGCAGGCCGGCATCCGGCTCGGCGAACTGGAGAAGCAGACGAAGCCCACGGGGCAGGAGATGCGCTGCATGCCGTCGACCTACCGCAGCGCCACGCTGGGCGGGTTGTTCGGCGGTGGCTTCGGTGGCGTGGGCTCGATCAACTACGGGCCGCTCGGCGCGCCGGGCAATGTGCTCGGTATCCGCGCGATGACCATCGAGGCCGAGCCGCAGGTGGTCGAGCTGCGCGGCGCGGAGGCGATGCGCATGCACCATCTGTGGGGCACCAACGGCCTCGTGCTGGAACTGGAGATCGCATTGGCGCCCGCGCATCCGTGGCTCGAAACGCTGGTGACTTTCGAAAACTTCTCCGAGGCGCTGCACTTCGCCGACAAGCTGGCGAACGGGCCTGGCATCGTGAAGCGCGAGATTGCGTTCTTTGCGGCACCGATCCCGGACCATCTGGCGCAGCTCGCGGCACATCTGCCCAAGGGCTGCCATGCGGTGCTGTCGCTGGTGGCGGAGTCGTGCGAGCCGGCCTTGTTGCAACTGGTCGAAGCGCACGGCGGTTCCGTGGGCTACCGCAAGACCGCGGCCGAGGTACAAAAGAGCAATCGCACGCTGATGGAGTTCACCTGGAACCACACCACGCTGCACGCGCTCAAGGTCGACCCGACGCTGACCTACCTGCAGAGCGGGTTCATCCCCGGCAGGCATGTCGAGCAGATCATCGAGATGGAAGCGCTGCTGGGCGGCGAGGTGATGATGCATATCGAGTTCATCCGCAATGTGGCGGGCCTCATGACCTGCAGCGGGCTCCAGCTGGTGCGCTTCAGCACCGAGGAGCGGCTCGACGAGATCATCCGCATCCATCGCGAGCACCACGTGCACATCAACAACCCGCACGTGAACATCGTGGAGGACGGCAAGGCCGGCGGCCCGCTGCCGCCCGAAGTCATCGCGGTGAAGAAGCGCTTCGATCCGCTGGGCTTGCTGAATCCGGGCAAGCTGCGCGACTGGCCTGTGCCGGCCGCGGCCTGAAGCGCGTTCAGCGCCGGCGGCGGCCCATCGCGAAGGCGATGGCAACGATGGCGAGCGCCGCGATCCACAGCGGCCACAGCCCGAACGGCGCCACCCAGCGCGCATAGGGCGTGAGCCCCCTGCGGCCCTCGACCGATGCCTCGAGCAAGCCGCGGGTGAGGCGCGGCAACTGGTGCGCCACACGGCCGTCGGCATCGATGACGACGGTGGCGCCGGTGTTGGTGGCCCGCACCATCGGCCGCGCGAATTCGAGCGCGCGCATGCGCGAGATGGCCAGGTGCTGGTCGATGGCGACCGAGTCGCCGAACCACGCGATGTTGCTCACGTTGAGCAGGATGGTCGGCGCGGTGGCCTCGTCGCGGAAGTTCGCGCCGATCTCGTCGCCGAACAAGTCTTCGTAGCAGATGTTCGGCGCGATGCGCTGGCCCTGCCAGACGAAGGGCGCCTGCGCGAGCCCGCCGCGCTGGAAGTCGCCGAGCGGGATGTTCATCATCCGGATGAACCAGCGAAAGCCGGGCGGGATGAACTCGCCGAAGGGCACGAGGTGGTGCTTGCTGTACCGGTACGGTTGCGCGGCGCCGGGCTGGAAGCCGAGCACGGCGTTGCTGTAGCCGCCTCGGCCACCCAGCGGCAGGCCGACGATGGCCGCCTGCGTGCCGCTGCCGTAGCGCGCCTGGATCGCTTCGAGGTAGCCGGCCGGCAACTGCTGCGGCAGCAGGGGCACGGCGGTTTCGGGCGTCACCACGAGCGAGGCCCTGGCGTCGCGCAGCTGTTCGCCGTACCAGCGCAAGGCGGTTTCGATGCCGCCGCCCGGAATGAATTTTTCGTCTTGCGGGATGTTGCCTTGCAGGAGTGCCACTTGGAGGTTGCCGGCACTCGTGCCGCCGCGCGGCGTTGGCGCGAGATGCGGGAAGCCGAACACGAGCACGGCCAATGCCAGTCCCAGCACGGCCTCGGCGCGGCGGGAAAGCGGCCCCCGCGCGATGAGGGCGACCGCCAGCGCGGCAACAGCGCCAATGCCATAGACACCGATCCACGGCGCCCACGCGGCGAGCGGGCCTTCGACGTGCGCATAGCCGCCGGCGCCCCAGGGAAAGCCGGTGAACCAGCTGCCGCGCACGAGTTCGGCCAACGTCCACAGCGCCGCGAAAACCAGCGCGCCCGCCACCCGGCCCTGGGGACCGCGCACCACGAACCACGCGGAGGCCGCTGCGTAGTAAAGCCCCAGTGCCGCTGCAAGCGCCAGCACGGCAATGGCGGCCAGCGGCGCCGGCAGCCCGCCATAGGTGTGCATGGAAATGAAGAGCCACCAGAAGCTGCCGGCGAGCCAGGCGGTCGAGAAGAGCCAGGCGTGGAGGCCGGCACGGCGCCAGCCCGCGCCCTCGGCGCGCAGCCGGTCGAGCAGCCAGATGAACGCGCCCAGCGACAGCAGCTGAAGCCACCACAACGGCCGTCCGTCGGCCGGCCAGGCGATGGACGCCGCCTGCGCCAGTCCGGCCAGCCCGAAGCCGAGCAGGCGAGACAAGGCCATCGCGGGGGAAGCGGGAGAGATGCGGGCCGTTGCCGCTGCGGGCAGCGGCATCAGTCGGCCGCGTCGCCGCCGCGGGCCGGCGACACCTTGAACCAGCGCACCGCGCCGCCCTTGGTGTGCAGCACCACGAAATCGAAACCGCCCATCGCATGGTGTTCGCCGCGCTTGGGCACGTGGCCCATCTCGTGCGCGATCAGGCCGCCGATGGTGTCGAAGTCTTCGCTGAGCTGTTCCTCGTCGAACACGATGCCGAAGGCTTCGGCCACGCGCTCGATGGGCGTGTCGCCCGAGACGCGGTAGGTGTGGTCGGCCAGGCCGAAGATGTCGCCCTCGTCCTCGGCGATATCGAACTCGTCCTCGATCTCGCCGACGATCTGCTCGAGCACGTCCTCGATGGTGATGAGGCCGGCCACGCGGCCGAACTCGTCGATCACGATCGCGAGGTGGTTGCGGTTGCCGCGGAACTCGCGCAGCAGGTCGTTCAGGCCCTTGCTCTCCGGAACGAAGGTGGCCGGCCGCAGCAGCGCGCGGATGTTGAGCCCCGGTGCGCGCTGCAGCTTGAGCAGGTCCTTCGCGAGCAGGATGCCGATGATGTTTTCCTTCTCGCCCTCGTACACCGGGAAGCGCGAGTGCGCGGTGTCGATGATGAGGTGCAGGAGCGCATCGAAGGGCGCGTCGATGTTCACCAGGTCCATGCGCGGCGCTGCGACCATCACGTCGCCGGCCGTCATGTCGGCCATGCGCAGCACGCCTTCGAGCATCACGCGCGACTCGGCGCCGATCACCTCGTTGTCCTCGGCATCTGCCAGGGTCTCGATCAGCTCGTCGCGCGAGTCAGGACCGGGGTGGATGAATTCGGCGAGCTTCTGGAGGAAGCCGCGCTTGTCTTCCCGTTCTACGGGTGCGCGTTCAGGGTGAGGGTCGGCCACTGCGGGAGGGCGTAGTTGAAGAGAGGCAAGGATAACGGATTGCGTGTGACAGGCTCCACCTTGTGCTTTCCCACCGGGACAGAGCACAGGCGACCGCCGCCGGGGGCCGACAGCTACGGCGCGGACTTGCTGCGCGCGTCGCGCATGCCGCTGCGCACTTCCTGCAGGCTGGCCAGGAAGGCCCAGAACTGCTTGGCGCGGCTCTTGAGGTGGAAATCGACCGCCGCGTAGTGCTCGAGCGCGATTTCGCTCATGCGGCTGTCGAAGGTGGCGGTGGGCAGCTGCAGATGCGCCTCGGCCTCCGCGCCGCTGCGCACCACCGTGGCGCCGGCGTTGCGGGCGATCTTGAGCATGGCGGCGTTTTCGCTCAGCGCATGGATGAAGAGCATGCCGACGCCTTCGTTGCGGGCCACCACCACGGCGCGTTCGAACAGGCGGGCGCCATAGCCGCGGCCCCGGGCGTGTGCGGAAACCGACACGCCGAACTCGGCGCAGTCGCTGTGCTGGTCGCTCGGCGCGAAAGCTAGGTGGGCCATGGCGATCAGGTCGAGGCGGCGGTTGTAGATGCCGAACAGTTCGTCGCGCTCGAAGTCGAGGCCGTCGACATAGCGCTGGACCTGCTCATCGGCCGCCGCGTAGCCGAAACGCAGGTAGCGGTCGTGCGGGGTCAGCGCCAGCAGGTGGCGCGCAATGCGTTCGCGTTCGCGCGGGCCGATCGAGCGGATCGGCACCATGACGGGCTGGGGCGCAAAAGCTGCGCGTGGCTGGGTCTCAACCATCGGCGCCTTCAGGAAAGAGCCGAGGCCGAGAGACGCTTTGAGAAGGGTCTTGGCGGTAAGCATGGCTCCAATATAAGGGTTTTCCCTTAATTAACAAGACCGCAAGGGCTCTTCCCGGACACATTCGTGACCCAGTGCCGGGGTGCGTGTCGCCCACGCAACCAATCTGTGGCTAAACCGGCACAGCTGTTGTGGCCTTGACACGGTCCAGCACGAAGCTGGTCTTGCAGTCTTCCACGCTGGGGTGCTTGAGCAGGGTGTCCATGATGAAGCGGCTGTAGTGCGCCATGTCGGCCACGACGACGCGCAGCAGGTAGTCCATCTCGCCGGTGAGCGCTGCGCATTCGACCACTTCGGGCCAGGTCTGGACGCTGGCGCGGAACAGGTCCATCGGATTGCGCTTGTGGCTCTCGGTGTGCTTTTCGAGCCGCACGTTGAGGTAGGCGGTCAGGCCCAGGCCGACGACCTCGGGGCGGACGAGGGCCACATAGCGGTCGATCACCCCGTGTTCCTCCAGGCGCTTGACCCGCCGCAGCACGGCGCTGGGCGACAGGCTGACCTGTTCGGCGATCTGGTCGTAGGTGGCGCGTCCGTCTGCTTGCAGCGTGCGCAGAATCAGCCTATCAATCTTGTCTAGTGCTTCCATTCATCCATTTTTGCAGTTTTACTGCGCAAACGCCACCACAGGCGCCCAACAACGCTGAAAACGTGAGCGCCATCCGGCCTACATTGCAGCACTGGCGGTTTTCGCCTTTTCCCGTCTATTCGATCCCCCACCTTTCTGGAGACCGCACATGAGCCAAGCCGACGCACCCGCCTTCACCCCTTGGGACAACCCCATGGGCACCGACGGCTTCGAATTCATCGAATACGCGGCACCGGACCCGGTCGCGATGGGCAAGGTATTCGAGCGCATGGGCTTCATGGCCGTGGCCAAGCACCGCCACAAGAACGTGCTGCTGTACCGCCAGGGCACCATCAACTTCATCCTCAACGCCGAGCCCGATTCGTTTGCGCAGCGCTTTGCGCGCGAGCACGGCCCGAGCGTCTGCGCCATCGCTTTCCGCGTGCAGGATGCCAAGCAGGCCTATGAGCGCGCCACCGCGCTGGGCGCCTGGGGTTTCGCCGACAAGGCAGGCCCCGGCGAGCTGAACATCCCGGCCATCAAGGGCATCGGCGACAGCCTGATCTATCTGGTCGACCGCTGGCCCGGCAAGAACGGCGCGAAGCCGGGCGACATCGGCAACATCGGCTTCTACGACGTCGACTTCGAGCCGCTGCCGGGCGTCGCATCGCAGGATGCGCTGGCGCCCAAGGGCAACGGCCTGACCTACATCGACCACCTGACGCACAACGTGTACCGCGGCCGGATGAACGTGTGGGCCGGCTTCTACGAGAAGCTCTTCAACTTCCGCGAGATCAAGTACTTCGACATCGAAGGCCAGGTGACGGGCGTGAAGAGCAAGGCCATGACCAGCCCCTGCGGCAAGATCCGCATCCCGATCAACGAGGAGGGCAAGGAACAGGCCGGCCAGATCCAGGAGTACCTGGACATGTACCACGGCGAAGGCATCCAGCACATCGCAATGGGGTCGGACAACCTGTACGAAACCGTCGACGCGCTGCGCGCCAAGGGCGTCACCCTGCTCGACACCATCGACACGTATTACGAACTGGTCGACAAGCGCATTCCCGGGCACGGCGAGGACGTCGCCGAGCTGAAGAAGCGCAAGATCCTGATCGACGGCAAGAAGGACGCGCTGCTGCTGCAGATCTTCAGCGAGAACCAGCTCGGCCCGATCTTCTTCGAGTTCATCCAGCGCAAGGGCGACGACGGCTTCGGCAACGGCAACTTCAAGGCGCTGTTCGAGAGCATCGAGCTCGACCAGATGCGCCGTGGCGTGCTGAGCGCCGCAAAATAAGGGCTTCTTCAACTGTTCCCTTTGCCCCAGGAGCCCGCATGCGCAGCAGCACGTCTTCTTCGATCGGTTTGACCTTCATCGCGGCGGCTGCCGCCGTTCTTTCGGGTTGCGCCATGGCACCGGCGGCAACGACGCCGGTGGCCGGCTCGCACCTGGACGCGGTGCAGAAGGCGGCGGTGCTGCGCATCTGCACCCCGGGCGACTACAAGCCCTTCAGCTTTCAGAAGGCCGATGCATCGTTCGAAGGCATCGACGTCGACCTGATGACGGGCTTCAGCGCGAGCCTCGGCGCCAAGCCGGAGTGGGTCAAGACCACTTGGGCCAACCTGCTGCCCGACCTGGCCGCGGGCAAGTGCGACATCGCCGTGGGCGGCGTGTCGGTCACCACCGACCGGCAGAAGCGCGCCTTCTTCAGCACGCCCTACATGGTCAACGGCAAGACGCCGATCGCGCGCTGCGCCGACGTGGCCAAGTACCAGAGCGTGGCCGCGATCGACCAGCCTTCCACGCGCGTGATCTTCAATCCGGGCGGCAGCAACGAGCGCTTTGCGCGAACCAACTTCAAGCGGGCCAAGCTCACGATGCACGGCGAGAACGTGACGATCTTCGACGAGATCCTCGCCAACCGCGCCGACGTGTTCGTGACCGAAGCGGCCGAGGCCATCACGCAGCAGAAGCTCAAGCCGGGCCTTTGCGCGGTCAATCCCGACAAGCCGCTGCAGTACGGCGAAATGGCATGGATGCTGCCGCGCGACGACGTGGCCTTCAAGTCGTACGTCGACCAATGGCTGCACCTGCAGCAGGCCAGCGGCGACTTCCAGCGCGTGATGGACCGCTGGCTCAAATAACCAGAGAAACATTTCCCCATGGACACTCCTGTCGCCGCTGCCGTCACCCCCGCCGTTTATGGCGCCTCGGATCGCCCACCCCGCGGCGACTACTCGCGCGGCGGCACGGTACTTGCCGACTACACCTGCCCGCAGGACTGGGCCAGCTACACGGCAGCCGATCACGACACCTACAAGCGGCTCTATGAGCGGCAGGCGGCGCAGCTTCCGGGCCTGGCCTGCGATGCGTTCGTCAACGCACTGCCCTCGCTGGGCGTGAAGGACCGCATCCCGCGCTTCGAGGAAATCAACGAGCGACTGCACAAGGCCACGGGCTGGGAAATCGTGGCGGTACCGGGGCTGATTCCCGAACTGCCCTTCTTCACCTTGCTCGCGAATCGCAAGTTTCCGGTGACGGACTGGATCCGCAAGCCCGAGGAGTTCAACTACATCGTCGAGCCCGATGTGTTCCACGACCTCTTCGGCCACGTGCCGATGCTGTTCGACCCGACCTTTGCCGACTACGTGCAGCGCTATGGTGCCGGCGGTATCAAGGCGCACGAGCTGGGCGCCGGCGAGAAGCTGTCGCGGCTGTACTGGTACACGGTGGAATTCGGCTTGATTCGCCAGCCGGACGGCCTGCGTGCCTATGGCGCCGGCATCCTGAGCTCGGTGGGCGAGCTGAAGCATGCCGTGCGCAGCGACGAGCCGCGCCGGCTGTCGCTGGATCTGCTGCGTGCCATGCGCACACGCTACAAGATCGACACCTACCAGAGCAACTACTTCGTGATCGAGAGCTTCGCTCAGCTCTTCGACCTCACGGCGCCCGACTTCGCGCCGATCTACAAGGCGCTGGAGGTCGAGGCCGACATCGAAGCCGGCGTGCTGCTGCCGGGCGAGACCGGCAAGGCCTGAGCTATCGCCTGCGCGACAGCGCGCGCAGGCCCCCTAGGACAAGCCCGCTGGCGGCTGGGAGCGACTGGCTCCCACAATCCGCGCCAAAGGAGCTTGCATGCAGACATCCGCGCGACAAAACTATCCGGCCGGGATACCTCAGGAGATTCACCCCGAGCAGTACCGGTCCCTGCCCCACATGTTCGAGGAGGCATTCGGTCGCTACAAGGACCGGCCGTTCTCGGTCTGCATGGAGCGCTGGATGTCCTATGGGGAGCTCGACGTGCTTTCGAAGGCGCTGGGCGCCTGGTTGCAGTCGCGCGGCCTCGAGCCGGGCGCGCGCGTGGCGATCATGCTGCCCAACGTGCCGCAGTTCGCGGTCACGATGTGCGGCGTGCTGCGCGCGGGCTATACCTGCGTCAATGTCAATCCGCTCTACACCGCGCGCGAGCTGGAGCACCAGCTCAAGGACTCCGGCGCCACGGCCATCGTCATTCTCGAAAACTTCGCCTCGACGCTCGAGCAGGTGATCGAGCGCACGCCGGTCAAGCATGTGGTCGTGACCTCGATGGGCGATCTGCTGGGTGGCCTCTATGGCGCCTGGATCACGCTGGCCGTGCGGCATCTGGCGAAGATGGTGCCGCCCTACAAGCTGCCGCTGAGCAACGGGCGCACGGTGACGCCGTTCCCGCAGGTGATCGCGGAAGGACGGGGGCGCACGCTGGGGCCCGATCAGAGCACGCTCGATTCGGTCGCCTTCCTGCAGTACACCGGCGGAACGACCGGGCTGTCGAAAGGCGCGGTGCTGACGCATCGGAACATCGTAGCGGCCGCCCTGCAGGCCGAAGCCTGGTTCACGCCGGCGCTGGCGCGCGCCGGCGACCTGGCGAAGGTCAACAGCATCGCTGCGCTGCCGCTTTATCACATCTTTGCGTTGACGCTGTGCCTGCTGGCGATCCGGCAGGGCTCGCACATGACGCTGATCCCGAATCCGCGCGACTTCGACAAGTTCATCGCGGTGCTGAAGAAGCGGCCGTTCCACATGCTGCCGGCGGTGAACACGCTGTTCAATGCGCTGCTGATGCATCCGGAGTTCAAGTCGATCGACTTCTCGACGCTGTTCGTCTCGCAGGCAGGCGGCATGGCCGCATCGGAAGGTACGGCGCGCAAATGGTTCGAGGCAACCGGCTGTCCGATGATCGAAGGCTGGGGCATGAGCGAGACCTGCGCGATCGGCACCAACAACCCGGTGTCGAACACCCAATTCACCGGCACCATCGGGCTTCCGTTGCCGAGCATCGAAATCGCGATCAAGGACGACGAAGGTCGATCGCTGCCTGTGGGGCAGCCGGGGGAGCTCTGCATCAAGGGCCCCAACGTGATGACGGGCTACTACAACCAGCCTGCGGAGACAGCGGCCGCTTTCACCGCCGACGGTTTCATGCGAACCGGCGATATCGCCGTGATGCAGGAGGATGGCTACAGCCGCATCGTCGACCGCAAGAAGGACATGATTCTCGTGAGCGGCTTCAACGTGTTTCCGAACGAGCTGGAGAACGTGATCTCGCTGTGTCCGGGGGTCGTCGAGTGCGCGGCCATCGGCGTGCCGGACGAGAAGCAGGGCGAGGCGATCAAGGTCTTCGTGGTTCGCAAGGACCCGCAGCTGACCGAAGACGCCGTTCTGCAGTATTGCAACGGGCAGCTCACCGGCTACAAGCGGCCGAGGCACATCGAGTTCCGCGACTCCTTGCCGAAGACCAATGTGGGGAAGATCCTTCGGCGCGAGCTTCGCTCCGGTGCGAGCGCCTGAGTGAGCAGCGCCGCGGCGGGCGCCGGTTTGCCGGCGAATGTCGTCGTGTTCGAACGCGGGTGGCTGTCTTCGAACAACATCCTGTTCATCGGCGCCGATGAAACTGCGCTGGTCGACACAGGCTATGTCACGCATGCCGAACAGACCCTGGCGCTGGTCGAATCGGCGCTGGGGACGCGGCCGCTCGATCGTGTCCTGAATACGCACCTGCACAGCGACCACTGTGGCGGTAACGCTGCCTTGCAGCAGCGCTACCCGACGCTTCAAACGGACATTCCCCCTGGAGAGGCGGCGCTGGTGGAGCGGTGGGACGAGCAGGGCTTGAGCTTTCTTGCGACAGGGCAGGCCTGTCCGCGGTTTCGATTCACGGGCTTGCTGCAGCCGGGAACGGAGTGCGTGCTCGGCGACGCGGCGTGGCAGATACACGGTGCACCGGGCCATGATCCCCATTCGATCATCCTGTTCGACCCCGCTTCACGAACGCTGATCTCGGCAGATGCCTTGTGGGAGAACGGCTTCGGCATTGCATTTCCCGAGCTCGTGGGCGAACCGTCGTTCGGAGAGATGGCCGCGACGCTCGATCGGATCGAGACATTGGCGCCGCTGCGGGTGATTCCGGGGCATGGCCGCGTCTTCGATGAAGTGGACAACGCCCTCGTCACGGCGCGCCGCCGGCTCGAAAGCCTCCAGCGCGATCCCATGAAGCATGCCCGGCATGCCATCAAGGTGCTGATGAAGTTCAAGTTGCTGGAAGTTCAGTTCATCACGCGCGATGACTGGGCCGCCTGGCTCCAGGGCACAACCTATCTGGGCGCCATTCGCTCACGCTTCTTTGCCAATGAGGAATTGGGGCAATTGACCGGAGACATCCTGGCCGAATTGGTTGCAGCCAAAGCAGCGGAAATGGATGCGTCAGGGATCCGCAATACCTGATTTCGGTTTCTTCGGGAATGAAAAGCAAAAAACCCCAGTCATGTTCTGACTGGGGTTTTCTGGGCTGTAAGAGCCTGACGATGACCTACTTTCACACGGGAACCCGCACTATCATCGGCGCTGAGTCGTTTCACTGTCCTGTTCGGGATGGGAAGGAGTGGTACCAACTCGCTATGGTCATCAGGCATAAAGGGTTGTTGTGCTGATCAGGTGATCAACACAACGAATTCATAGAGTTTGGAATCAGCTTTTGGCGAATTATTTTGAATGCGTCAACTTGGCATAACACCTTGATCTGACTGATCAAAGTTATAGGGTCAAGCCGCACGAGCAATTAGTATCAGTTAGCTTAACGCATTACTGCGCTTCCACACCTGACCTATCAACGTCCTGGTCTTGAACGACTCTTCAGGGGGCTCAAGGCCCCGGCAGATCTCATCTTGAAACGAGTTTCCCGCTTAGATGCTTTCAGCGGTTATCTCTTCCACACTTAGCTACTCGGCAATGCCACTGGCGTGACAACCGATACACCAGAGGTGTGTCCACTCCGGTCCTCTCGTACTAGGAGCAGGCTTCCTCAAATCTGCAGCGCCCACGGAAGATAGGGACCAAACTGTCTCACGACGTTTTAAACCCAGCTCACGTACCTCTTTAAATGGCGAACAGCCATACCCTTGGGACCGGCTACAGCCCCAGGATGAGATGAGC
>Ga0102589_1000352_pt1 | contig 105414 bp, 87 predicted proteins | sample AraplaMF_Col_mLB_FD_76858 | JGI IMG/M metagenome (GOLD analysis project Ga0102589, IMG submission 76858) | Arabidopsis root microbial communities from the University of North Carolina, USA - plate scrape MF_Col_mLB | ecosystem: Host-associated > Plants > Roots > Endosphere | place: USA...
ACTGCTGCCTCCCGTAGGAGTTTGGGCCGTGTCTCAGTCCCAATGTGGCTGATCATCCTCTCAGACCAGCTATGGATCGTCGCCTTGGTAGGCCTTTACCCCACCAACTAGCTAATCCAACGCGGGCCAATCCTTCCCCGATAAATCTTTCCCCCGTAGGGCGTATGCGGTATTAATTCCAGTTTCCCGGAGCTATTCCGCAGGAAAGGGTATGTTCCCACGCGTTACTCACCCGTCTGCCACTCATCTTGCGATGCGTTCGACTTGCATGTGTTAAGCCTGCCGCCAGCGTTCGTTCTGAGCCAGGATCAAACTCTCAAGTTGAGAATTCAATCTTAACTAAATCACGTCGTTCTGAATCGACGAGAACTCACACCCATCATTCCGCGCATCACTGCGCTCATAATGAGGTGTATTCTCTTATCCAAACGTGACCGTCAAAGTCTATTCTAAAGGGCCTAAATCTCTCCAGACCCCGCAAGCTTCGCCGCCCACGTTTCTCTTTCTTCTCATATTCAATTGTCAAAAAACAGACCACTCAACGCAGTCACAAAATCAAATCCCCGAAACCAAATGGCCTCGAAACCAAACAAGCAACCAGCTCATTCCTTGATTTTCTCAGAACGAAAGACTTCGTCGCCAGCAGCGCCGCCGCCCTCGTTCAGTGAGCGGACTTATAAATCCATCACCTCAAACAAGTCAACACACCCACCGTCAAAAAACTGACATTTTTAGCAAATAATTGAAATGTAACGATAGTTTCGGGTTCGACCTAAAATACGGCCGGGAAACCGCCGATAACATCGCGTCTGGTCCTGTATCGGGAAACATGTAATAGCATCCTACAGGAGTTTTAGAGCCATGAGGGCGTCTGACGCCCTATAGAGACAAGAATTGGAGAGCCCGTGCGCATTCTCGATGAAGCCGTCATTCCCGAGCTGCCGAAATATTACCGTGGCAAAGTGCGCGAGAATTACGACCTGCCAGACGGCAATCGCATTATTATTTCCACCGACCGCCTGAGCGCCTTTGATCGAATCCTCACATGCATCCCTTACAAGGGACAGGTCCTGACGCAGACCGCGCGCTACTGGTTTGACCGGACGATGGACATTTGCCCCAATCATGTTGTCAGCTATCCGGACCCCAATGTCGTCATCGGCAAGCGGCTCGATATCCTGCCGGTCGAGATCGTCGTGCGCGGTTATCTCGCCGGCACGACCGGCACCTCCATCCTTACCCTTTATAAGAAGGGTGAACGACAGATGTACGGCATGAGCCTCCCTGACGGGATGAAGGACAATCAGATTTTGCCAGAGCCGGTCATCACACCAACGAGCAAGGCATTTGACGGCGGCCATGACGAGCCGCTGACGCCGGCCGAGATCGTGGGGAAAAAACTCCTGACCCAGGAGCAATGGGACAAGCTGTCCCGCTACGCGCTGGCCCTCTTCAAACGTGGACAGGAGATTGCCGCAAAGCAGGGTCTCATTCTCGTCGACACGAAATATGAATTCGGCACCGATGAAAACGGCAACATCATCCTGGCTGACGAAATCCATACGCCGGACAGCAGCCGCTACTGGATGGCCGACAGCTATGACGAGAGCTTTCGGAGTGGCACCCGCCCGGCAAGCTTCGACAAGGACTTCGTCAGAGCCTGGGTCGCCGAGCGCTGCGATCCCTATAAGGACGACATTCCCGAAATCCCGCAGGATCTCGTCCTCCAGACCTCCAGGGTCTACATTGATGCTTACGAGCGCATCACCGGGCAGAGCTTCGTTCCCGATGACAGCGGTGAAACGCCGCTTGCAAGAGTACGTCGGAACCTGGAGCCGTTTTTCCCCGGAGTCTGACCGTGACCAAGATGATCGAACACGCGAGCAAGGCAGACAGGAAGAATGACCGTCCTGTCAAACGCCGGCCTCGCCGTTCCGCCGAGGAGACCCGGCGGGACATTTTAGCAAAAGCGGAAGAGCTTTTCCGCGAGCGTGGCTTCAACGCCGTGGCGATTGCCGATATTGCCGCAGCGCTCAGCATGTCTCCTGCCAATGTCTTCAAGAATTTCAGCTCGAAGAACGCCCTCGTCGACGCGCTTGGTTTCGAACAGATCGGCGTTTTCGAACGGCAGATCTGTCCGCTCGACAAAAGTCACCCGCCGCTGGAGAGGCTGCGCCATCTCGCGCACAACCTGATGGAACAGCACCATCAGGATCTCAATAAAAATCCCTACGTCTTCGAGATGATCCTGATGACCGCCAAGCAGGATATGAAATGCGGCGATTATTATAAAACCGTCATCGTGAAACTGCTGGCCGAAATCATAGAGGATGGCGTTGAGGCTGGAACCTACGCAGCAACCGACGCTCTTTCCCTTGGCGAAACCGTGCTGCATGCGCTGACCAGCGTCATCCATCCCGTCCTCATCGCCCGGGAAGATATCGGCAATTTAGCAACACGTTGTGATCAACTCGTCGATCTGATCGATGCGGGATTACGCAATCCACTTGCTAAGTGACGATTCCCAATTTACGTCACCTTCTCGCAATTGCTTGCGAAGCGCATTAGCCTGCGCTTCTATGCGCTTGGCGGTTCGGACGAAATGAGCGAATCGGGTCCCTGTTAAGGCCTTCGCCTGTCACGTCAGTCCTCGGACGCGCATCCGCCGAGCGACATTGCGCTTATAGTTGAATGCGATCAGGACGCAGGGAAGAACGATGAGCCGACGTATTTTACCCCTATTTGCTTCTCTGTGTGTCACCGCGCTTCTGGCCGGATGCAGCGATGGCGGAGAAAGCAATCAGGCGCCCGGCCAGGGTGCCGCGCGTCCGCCGTCTCCCGTCAGCGTCATCGTGATGAAGAACAGCGAATATCCGCTGACCACGGTGCTGCCAGGCCGCGCCAGCGCGTTCCAGACCGCGGAGATCCGCCCGCGCGTCACTGGCATCATCCGCGAAATCCCTTTCAAGGAGGGCAGCGAGGTCAAGCAGGGCGACGTTCTCTACCAGATCGAGGACAATACCTATCTGGCGGAAGTGGCGCAGGCCAAGGCCAATGTGGCAAAGGCCGAGGCAAGCATTCCGAGCGCCGAGGCAAATCTTGCCCGCTATGAGCGGCTGGTCAACAGCGGCGCAACGCAGATCGAATATGAAAATGCCAAGGTAACGCTGCTGCAGGCGCAGGCGGATGTGGCCCAGACGAAAGCGGCGCTGGAAACGGCGGAGATCAATCTCGATCTCACCAAGGTCCGCGCACCTTTCGACGGCATTACCAGCGCTACCGCCTTCAGTATCGGCAACGTGGTGACCGCAAACCAGACGACGGCGCTGACCACGCTACGCCGCATCGATCCGATCTACATCGACCTGATGGAGTCCAGCATCAACCTGCTGCGTCTGAAAAAGGCGATCTCGTCCGGTCAGCTTGGTGGCGACACGAAGGAGACAGGCATTCATCTGACTCTAGAAGACGGCACCGAATACAAACACGACGGCAAGATCGACATGTCGGACATGGCGGTGAGCGAAACGACGGGCACCTTCTCCATCCGCGCCCTGTTCGAAAACCCTGACGATCTTCTGCTGCCCGGCACCTATGTTCGCGCCACACTGACGATCGGCAAGGAAAAAGGCTTTCGCATTCCGCAGCGCGCGGCGAGCCGCAACGCCAATGGTGACCTGACCGCAAAGTTCGTATCGGCGGAAAACAAGGTGGAGACCCGCACCTTCCCGTCCAGCCAGCAGTCTGGCAACGCCTGGCTGGTGACGGAAAATGTCAAGGATGGCGACAAGCTCATCGTTGATGGCTTCCAGTGGATCGCCGATGGCGCGACCGTGGCACCGGTCGAAGTAACCATCGACGATCGCGGTATCGTCGTTCTGCCGCAGCAAGCTCCGCCTGCCGCCGCCCCAACGAAATAAGCATGAGCAGCAAACCCTCGGTCGAAGCTCGCACAAGGTAAGGCAGGACTGCCATGGCCCATTTCTTCATCCGGCGCCCCGTTTTTGCATGGGTTATTGCCATCGTCATCATGCTGGGCGGTGCCCTTGCGATCTGGACCCTGTCCATTTCGCAATATCCGGACATCGCGCCAACGACGGTTCGTGTCAGCGCCACCTATAATGGCGCCAGTGCCGAAACCGTCGAAAAATCGGTGACGACCATCATCGAGGACGGCATGACCGGTCTCGATGACCTCACCTATATGACCTCATCATCCTCGACGGGAAGCGCCGAAGTGACGCTGACCTTCGGCAACAGCATCCTGCCTGACATCGCGCAGGTTCAGGTACAGAACAAGCTCCAGCTCGTTCAGTCGCAGCTGCCCGATACCGTGCAGCAGCGCGGCATCCAGGTCAGCCGCTCGACATCGAGCATCCTCATGGTCGGCGCGCTCATTTCCACCGATGGCAAGCGCAACTCGGCCGACCTTGGCGACGTCTTCTCCTCCCGCGTCGAAGACCAGATCAAGCGTCTCGAAGGTGTCGGCAGCATCAACGTGTTCGGTTCGGAATATGCCATGCGTATCTGGCTGGACCCGTTCAAGCTCAACAAGTACCAGCTGACCACGGCCGACGTCACCGGCGCCATCGAAAGCCAGAACACCCAGGTTTCCGTCGGCTCTCTCGGTGCTGTGCCCGCGGTCAAGGGTCAGCAGCTGAATGTTACGGTCACGGCACAGAGCCAGCTCACCACCGTTGCTGACTTCGAAAAGGTCATTCTGAAAGTCGAGAAAGACGGTGCGACCGTTCGCCTGAGTGACGTCGCGCGTATTGAGATCGGCCAGGAAACCTATGGCGGCGATTCCCGCTCCAATGGCCGTCCTTCGGCCGGCTTTGCGGTCAACCTCGCGACAGGCGCAAATGCGCTCGACACCGCGGCCCGCGTCAAAGCGGCTTTGACCAATGTCGAAGGTTCCCTGCCCGAGGGCGTCTCAATCGAGTATCCCTACGACACGACCCCCTTCGTCAAGCTGTCTATCGAAAAGGTGGTCCACACACTGATCGAAGCGATCATCCTCGTCTTCGTCGTGTTGCTGGTCTTCCTCCAGAACCTCAGGGCCACCTTCATTCCGATGATCGCCGTGCCGGTCGTGCTTCTCGGTACGTTCGGTGTTCTGGCACTCACCGGATATTCCATCAACACGCTGACCATGTTTGCCATGGTTCTGGCCATCGGCCTCCTCGTCGACGACGCTATCGTTGTCGTTGAAAACGTCGAGCGCATCATGTCGGAAGAGGGTCTGTCACCGGTCGAGGCGACCGAGAAGTCGATGGGCGAAATCACTGGTGCAATCATCGGCATCGCACTCGTCCTGACCGCCGTCTTCATTCCGATGGCTTTCTTTGGCGGGTCGACGGGCATCATCTACCGCCAGTTCTCGATCACCATCGTGTCGGCGATGCTGCTTTCGGCCGTTGTCGCCATCGTGCTGACGCCGGCGCTGTGCGCCACCATGCTGAAGCCGATCGACCACCACAAGAAGCAGCGCGGGCCGGGTGCGTGGTTCAATCGAGGCTTCGGCAGGACGACGGATGGCTATGTCGCCACCATCGGCTATCTCCTGAAACGCCCGTTGCGCGTCATGATCATCTTTGCGGTCGTCATCGGTGGCTGCGTCTGGTTCTTCAGCAAGCTGCCAAGCTCGTTCCTGCCGCAGGAGGATCAGGGCGTGCTGCTGACGATCATCCAGACCCCGACGGGTTCGAACATCGAACGCACCAATGAGGTGGTAAAACAGGTCGAAAGCTACTTCCGCGAAAAAGAAGCCGCCAATGTCGAATCGGTGTTTGGCGTGCTTGGCTTCAGCTTCAGCGGTTCCGGCCAAAACAACGCCATCGTCTTCACCAAGCTCAAGGATTTCGAGGAACGCACGGCGCCAGAGCAACATGCCGGGGCCATCGTTCAACGCGCCATGGGCACCTTCTTCGGTTTCCGCGATGCGCAGGTCTTCCCGCTTCTGCCGCCGGCCATTCAGGGCATGGGCACGTCGAGCGGTTTCTCGATGTATCTGGTGGATAGCGGCCGAAACGGCACCGATGCCCTGACGGCCTCATCGAAAGAACTGATCGCGCTTGCCACAGGCAATCCGAAGATCAGCTCGCTCAGAAGCGACAGCCAGGATAATGAAACCCAGATGAAGATCGTTCTCGATCAGGAGAAAATGGGCGCCATGGGGGTCGACCTGTCCTCCGTGAACCTCATGCTGTCGACGATCTTTGCGGGGCGCGATGTCAATGACTTCACGCTCAATGGCGAGTTGAAGCCCGTCTATGTCCAGGGTGACGCCCCCTATCGTATGCAGCCCGACGATCTGAAGTTCTGGTATGCCCGCAACACCAATGGCGAGATGGTGCCTTTCTCTTCCTTTAGCGAAGTCAAATGGATCAATGCCCCGCCATCGCTGGCGCGTTTCAACGGCACGGGGGCGATCTCGCTGGAGGGCACTGCCGGAGCGGGCGTCGCCTCGGGCGACGCAATGGACGAAATGGAGCGTCTGACGGCGAGCCTGCCGGGTGGTTACACGGTGGCCTGGCAGGGCATCTCCTATCAGGAACGCCTCTCGGGTTCGCAGGCGCCGATGCTCTACGCGCTGTCGGTGCTGATCGTCTTCCTGTGCCTTGCCGCCCTTTACGAAAGCTGGTCGATCCCGTTCTCGGTCATCATGGCCGTTCCGGTGGGTGTTCTCGGTGCTTTGACGGCGGCGCATTTCTTCGGTCAATCGAACGACGTCTACTTCAAAGTCGGCCTTCTGACCACGATCGGGCTTGCGGCAAAGAACGCGATTCTGATCGTCGAATTCGCCAAGGAGAGGCAGGAGCACGGACTGAGCCTGATGGAAGCGACTCTGGAGGCGGCGAAGCTGCGCCTGCGCCCGATCATCATGACCTCGCTCGCCTTCATCCTCGGTGTCGTGCCCCTCGCAATCGCAACCGGAGCGGGTTCTGCTGCGCAGAATGCAATCGGCATTGGCGTCCTGGGTGGTATGCTTTCTGCAACACTGCTCGGAATTTTCTTCGTTCCGTCCTTTTTCGTCATCATTCGCCGCCTTTCAAGGCGTTAACAAAACAAAAATGGGCTGTGCCAACCGTTAATACGCTGCTAGAAATATCGCCGATTTGGCAAGTGCACGTTTCTACGGCATATCGACCGCGCAGCCCATTTGTCAGCCACGCTCGGTAAGCCAACCTAAGAATTGGGAAAATTACATGCTGTCTATTCGCGCTATCGCTCCCCTGACAATGCTGCTGCTTGCAGGCTGTGTCGTCGGGCCCGACCAAAAGACACCGGAAATCCAGTTGCCGGGAAAGTTCGCGGAAGGCGGCAAGACCAGCAACGGTGACATCAGCAGCGTCGCGTGGTGGACCGCATTCAACGACAGCCGCCTTAATGGCTATGTCGCGACCGGCCTTCAACAGAACCTGACCGTGATGCAGGCTATCGAGCGCATCAATCAGGCGCAGGCAAATGTCATCATCGCCGGCGCCGGTGCGCTTCCGAGCCTGAATGCACAGGGGCAGCATACGACCAGCCAGACATCTGGCAGCCTGCGCGATGTGCCGGTGACGAACACCTCGTCGGGCGGCCTCAGCGTTTCCTGGCTGCTCGATCTTTTCGGCCGCTACCAGCGCGCCCGGGAAAGCGCCAGCGCAGATCTTGATGCCGCATACTCGACCGTTGATGTTCAGCGTCTGACGCTGATCTCTGCGGTGGCGTCAGCCTATATTGACGTTCGTTATTATCAGGAGCGACTGGCGATTGCCCGCCAGAACCTCGGTTCGCGTCGCGAGACGCTGGATCTGACGAAGCTACAGCTTGAAGCTGGTGCTGCCTCCCGTCTCGACGTGGTTCAGTCCGAGGGTCTCGTCAATTCGACCCTGTCTGAAATTCCGGGACTGGAAACCAATTTCCGCAAGGCCGCCCATCGTATCGCCACTCTGCTCGGCATGCCGGCATCGTCGCTCATTACGGAATTGCAGAAGGGCGCACGTCAACCGGTTGCCCGCAGCATCCCGCGCACAGGCATCCCCGCTGACCTCATCCGCAACCGACCGGATATTCGCGTTGCCGAGCGCAATCTTGCCGCCGCGGTCGCTGCCATCGGTGTAGCTGAAGCGCAGCTTTATCCAAGCATCGAACTCAGCGGCTCGATCACGCCGAGCTATAGCTTCATCAGTGGTGGCAGCCGCGGTTCGGCCAATAGCTGGTCCTTTGGCCCGTCGCTGGTTCTGCCCATTCTGGATGGTGGTCGCCTGCGCGCCAATGTCGACATTGCGAACTCCCAGGCACGCGAACAATACCTTGCCTGGAAGGCGACGGTTCTGAACGCAGTCGAAGAGGTTGAAAACGCTCTTGCCGCCGTCAACCGCGACCAGCGCACCGCAGACGCCCTTCGCAGGACCGTGGCTTCCTATCGTGAAGCACTTCAGCTTTCGACAGCAAGCTACCGCGATGGCGCTTCGTCCCTGCTCGACGTTCTGGATGCGCAGCGCCAGGTTTCCACTGCGCAGGCGAGCCTTGCTCAGGCCGTACAGCAGACGGCTCAGGATTATGTCGCCCTCAGCATCGCGCTCGGTGGTGGTTATGCTGTCGGCCAGACGGCGGCTCCCAACAGGGGCGGCCCGACCATTGCCGCTGCCGCCGTCGCCAAGGGCATGTGACAGCATCCAAAATGACAAACAAAAAGCCCGCGTCTCGACGCGGGCTTTTTTATTGCGGACATAAAAAGCACCCGTCATCAGGTGCTTTTTATGTCATCAGCCGTCAGGCTCAGTTCTTGGCGCGCTCGACGTAGGAATTATCTTCCGTCGCGATGACCACGCGGATGCCGGCATCGATATGCGGCGGTACCATGGTGCGAATGCCGTTGGAAAGAATTGCCGGCTTGTAGGACGACGAAGCCGTCTGGCCCTTCACAACCGGCTCGGTTTCCATGATCTCGAGCGTGACGTGACGCGGCAGTTCGACCGCCAGCGGATTGCCTTCGTGGATCGAGAGAACGCAGGTCATGCCTTCCTGCAGATAAGCCTTCTGGTCACCCATCGTCTCGGCATCGACCACGACCTGGTCGTAGTTTTCGGGGTTCATGAAGTGGAAGCCTTCGCCGTCTTCATATAGGAACTGGAAGTTCAGGTCCTCAACGAAGGCGCGCTCGACCTGTTCGGTGGTGCGCCAGCGCTCGGAGACCTTCACGCCGTCGACGATGCGGCGCATATCTACCTGGGTGACCGGCGTGCCCTTGCCGGGGTGAAAGTTCTGCGCGGTGAGAACGACGTAAAGCTTGCCGTCGACGTCCAGAACATTGCCCTTGCGGACGGATGAGGCGATAACCTTGACCATATGACTTCCTTGTAACTCGATGAAATGCGTCGTAAAGGACTGCACGGCAGCACCTGCCCCGGCAGACGTTTTGTCTGTTTTCTGGGGCGCAACTACCTTAAATCCGCACGAATTGCCAGCCTTCTACAGCAATTCGCGGAAGAGTGCCTAGCGGTTTTCCGCCCGGGCCTGCTTTAAATGACCCGATCAGGCGCTTTGCGGGCCATGTCCTGACGATCGAGCGCCGCACGGAAGACGGAAAAGAACTGAACATGCGCGAAAGCAACGAAACAATGTCGCCATGGTGGACGCCCGACGTCCATGCCGATCGCCGCGCGTTTCTGCTTGGTCGCAATCGTATCCAGTCGGCCTTCCGAAACTATTTTACTGACGCGGATTTCCTGGAGGTCGATACCGCGACATTGCAGATGTCGCCCGGCAACGAGGCGCATCTGCATGCTTTCGCCACGCGAGCCCTGACTCCGGCCGGCGACGCCGTGCCGCTTTATCTCCACACCTCGCCGGAGTTCGCCTGCAAGAAGTTGCTTGCAGCCGGCGAAAAACGCATTTCCTGCTTCGCCCATGTCTACCGAAATCGAGAACGAGGCCCCCTCCACCACCCGGAATTCACCATGCTGGAATGGTATCGTGTGGGCGAAACCTATGAGAGCCTGATGAGGGACAGCGCCAATCTTCTGGCATTGGCAGCGGAAACCGCAGGCACGAAGACGTTCACCTATCGCGGTCGCAGCGTCGACCCCTTTCTCGAACCGGAGCGGATAAGCGTCGCCGAAGCCTTTCTGCGCTATGCGGGCGTCGATCTTCTGGCCACCATCGACCAAAACGGCGAGACCGACAGCCGCCAGCTTGCCGCGCGTTTGACCGATGCCGGCATTCGCGTGGCTGAGGACGATACCTGGGCCGATATGTTCAGCCGCGTCATTGTCGAGCGGATCGAGCCCGAACTGGGTTTCGGCAGGGCGACGATCCTCGACGAATATCCTACCTGTGAGGCGGCCCTCGCCCGCAGGTCGCCGAAAGACGGCCGCGTCGCGGAACGTTTCGAGCTTTACGCCTGCGGTGTTGAACTGGCCAACGCATTCGGCGAATTGACCGACGCCAACGAGCAGAGACGGCGTTTCGACATGGAGATGGCGGAGAAACAGCGGGTTTACGGCGAAACCTATCCGCTGGACGATGATTTTCTGGCGGCACTCGCAATCATGCCGCCCGCAAGCGGCATCGCACTCGGCTTCGATCGGCTTGTCATGCTGGCAACCGGCGCGCCCCGCATCGATCTCGTCATGTGGGCACCCGTTGCGGATTATGGCCGATGAAGCATTCGGAAGCCATCAAGACACCGGAGGCGTTGCTCGAAGCCGGACTGATCAAGACCGGAGCGCTTGATGATCTGCGCGCTGTGACAGAGCGTTACGCGCTTGCGATAACGCCAACAATAGCAGCGTTGGTAGATGACAGCGATCCTGACGATCCGATAGCCCGGCAATTCGTTCCCGACGTCGCGGAACTCGTTCAGCTTCCAGAAGAACGCGACGACCCGATTGGCGACCACGCGCATAGCCCGGTCCACGGCATCGTCCACCGCTATCCCGACCGCGTCCTGCTGAAGGCGGTGCATGTCTGCCCGGTCTATTGCCGTTTCTGCTTCCGCCGTGAAATGGTTGGGCCGCAGGGCAATGGCATGATGAGCCCGGAGGAACTCGACGCCGCATTCGGCTACATAAGCGCGAACCCCTCCATCTGGGAGGTCATCCTGACAGGTGGCGATCCACTCGTTCTTTCCGCACGGCGTTTGTCCGAGCTGATGAAGCGCCTCAAAGACATCCCACATGTTAAAATTGTCCGCTTCCACACGCGCGTTCCAGTGGTTGACCCCGGTCGAATCGACGCGGCATTGATCGATGCGCTGAAAGCCAGCGGCAAGACGACCTACGTCGCGCTGCACGCCAACCACGCCCGTGAGCTGAGCGAGGCGGCGCGACAAGCCTCGGAACGGCTGATCGACGCCGGTATCGCCATGGTGAGCCAGACGGTGCTGTTAAAAGGCGTCAACGACGATCCCGCCGTTCTCGCTGACCTGATGCGCGCCTTCGTCGAGGCACGGATCAAGCCCTATTATCTTCATCATCCCGACCTCGCACCGGGCACCAGCCATTTCCGGCTGACCATCGAGGAAGGCCAGCGAATCGTTTCCGCTTTGCGCGGCCATGTCTCCGGTCTGTGTCAGCCGACCTATGTTCTTGACATCCCCGGTGGTCACGGCAAGGCAGCAATTGGCCGAAATGCGGCAGCGAAGACTCGCGATGGCTGTTATGCCGTTTCAGACTTCAACGGCAACGATCATATTTACCCGCCACGAACGACAGACATCGATTAAAAAATGACATACCGGCCCTGCGCCGCAAGGCTTTTGAGGGTTCAGGCATGTGGAAACAAAAATTTCACATTTCCGCCCCTGTCCTGTCATCATAAAGAAAAATATTCTACCTATAACAATCAGCATTGATTTTAACGCTGGTCTGGATTATCAGTGTGGGACTGGAGAACGAGTCTCCTGATTCTGGGCCAACACCAACACAGGGAGTGTGTCATGTCAAAACATAGTGCCATTAACGCAATCCTTGGTCTTGAGTCCTGGAATGCTGGATTTAAATCCACGTGTTCCCGCTGCTGTCGAATGTGACCTGACGGTCACAATTTTCAGAAAATCTGTTCGACAACATGCTGTGTGAAGTAGCCACAGCGGGAGTATACCTATGCAAAAGCAAGTTATTGAATTCGCTGGCGAACCCGTCGGCATCGTCATACCCGACAACGACCGGCTGAAGTTCATCGCGGTGAAGTTCCACGTTCACGACCTTGACGAACAGAAGTTCGACAGTGCCGACGACGTGCGGATCGCCATCCGTGATCTCGTGCGTAACCGGAACCTGGCCGCAGTTGCCTGATGCGGCTTGCGTTCCAGCTTCTCATCGAAACGCAGAAAACAGAGTGCGCCCGATATTGAAGCCGCATGACCGGCCGATGGCGCACTCTTTTATTGCATGAGATTATAGCTGCGCCGCCTGTGGCGCGCATATCCTCGGATGGCTTCACCCGAAAGCCTTACAGAATTATCCCTTGAGCCACTGATGGCGCTTGCGCCTTAAAACGCCGTGAAAGTCAGCGTTGTCAGGGACCGCACGATCCCCGGAATATTGACGATGTTCTGGTTGATGAACTTGCCTATATCCTCTTCCTGCGGCAGGTAGATTTTCAGCAGCAGATCATACTCGCCGCTCGTCGAGTAAAGTTCCGAAACCAGTTCGGTCTTATAAATGGCATCGGCGACATCGTAGGTCTTGCCGGGTTCGCATTGAAGCTGAACAAAAATGGGCTTCACGGATATCTCCCGTATTGGAACGTGCAGTGTGTGGCGCCGTCCGCCACCTGTCATGGGGCACTATTGGCTCAGCCGCGCGCCTCTTGCAAGACCGACACCGGTTGACGGCGAAAACTCTTCAGCTGCCGCTACCTGCCGATTGCCGCCTGGGAAACGATCCAGTCTCGAAAACTGTCGAGCGGCGGATAGCCTGCACGATCAGGCATACAGGCCAAATAATAGGCTTCTTCGCTCTCTACTTGCCCGGCAACTGCCGCAACGAGGCGACCGCTCCCGATTTCTTCCTCAATCATGAAAGAGGGGATGAGAGACGCCCCGACGCCGGCGCTCGCCGCTTCCGCTATCGTCGTGAATTGATCGAACAACATGCCATGCACATTGTCAAAATCCACATCGTGGCTGCGAAACCATTGCTCCCAGGCATCGGGGCGGGTCGTCATGTGCAAAAGCGGCACATGCAGGAGACTTTCCGGCCGAGTGAGCCCGTGACGTTCCTTAAACGCCGGGCTGCACACCGGAATAACTTTTTCATGCATGAGGAAAACCAGCTCTGTGCCCGGCCAGTGCGGCAGCCCGAAGTGGATCGCCGCATCGACGGTGTCAGTTCGGAAATCGAAGAGTGACGCCCGCGTCAGCAGATTGACCGAAACCCCGGGATGCCGGGCGATGAAATCGGGAAGCCGCGGCACGAGCCAGCGGGTTCCGAAACTCGGGAGGACGCCGAGATTGAGCGTGCCGCCATCCGGATTGGCGCGCAGGTTGAGGGAGGCCGTCGATATGCGCCGGAGCGCCTCGCGGATGTCGCGCGCATATCCCTCTCCCGCCCGTGTCAGCCGGATCGTCTGACGCTCGCGCAGGAACAGCGCGACGCCGAGCTGCTCTTCCAGGGCGAGGATCTGTCGGCTCACGGCACCCTGCGTCAGGCCGAGTTCTCTCGCCGCTGCAGTGACGCTGCCGGTGCGCGAAGCGGCCTCGAAGGCGGCGAGCAGCGAAAGCGACGGCAGAAAACGGCGGGGTGGCAGCACCATATTCCCTCGCGGAATGAACTCTTGACGATATGTCGATATTCAACAGACGCCGCGGCTTGTAAAGTCTCATTAACAAGGGCTTGTCACCCATACGGAAACCAAATGAACTTGCCCGCACCATGGTGGAACGATGTATAACGACCCCCGCTCCCACGGTCTCTGGGAAAAGACCGCGCCGCAACCGCCCGTAACGCCCGCCTTGCAAGGCGAATCCGTTGCCGATGTCGTCGTCGTCGGAGGTGGTTTCACCGGACAGTCCGCCGCCCTTCATCTGGCCGAAAAAGGTGTCGACGTCGTTCTCCTTGAAGCAAAAGAGATCGGCTTCGGGGGCGCCGGGCGCAATGTCGGTCTCATCAATGGTGGCATGTGGGTCATGCCCAAAGAACTGCCCGGCGTGCTGGGTTCAACCTATGGCGAACGCCTTCTCGGCCTGCTGGGCAATGCGCCGCTTCTTGTCCGAGAACTGGTGGAAAGACACGACATCGCCTGCGAAATCGAGAAGAACGGTACGCTTCATTGCGCTGTCGGCGAAAAGGGACTTGCTGAAATCCACGAGCGCTGTGCGCAGTGGGCCGCGAGGGGCGCGCCGGTGCGTGTTCTGGATGCCGAGGAGACAGCGAGACGAATCGGCAGCACCGCGTATTCCGGCGCCCTCCTCGACACGCGGGCAGGCACGATCCAGCCGCTCGCCTATGTTCGGGGCCTTGCCGCAGCTGCCCGTAAGAAAGGTGCGCGTCTGCATACCGATAGCCCGGTGATCGCCACCGAGCGCAGCCATGGAAAATGGCTGGTCAAAACCGAGCAAGGCTCGGTGACTGCCAACTGGATCGTTGTTGCCACGGAAGCCTACAGCACCGGTCCATGGCGGATCGTCCGCGATGAGCAGACCTACCTTCCCTATTTCAATTTCGCCACCAGACCGCTTGGCGACAACCTGCGAAAGAGTATCTTGCCGGGGTGTGAGGGTTGCTGGGACACGAAGGAAATTCTCTCCTCCTTCCGGATGGACAAAGCCGGCCGGTTGGTCTTCGGCAGTGTCGGCGCCCTGCGCGGCACCGGCGTCGCCATTCATCGTGCCTGGGCAAAACGATCGCTGAAGCGGCTTTTCCCGCAGCTTGGAGACACGGAATTCGAATATGAATGGTATGGCAAGATCGGCATGACCGACAACGCCGTGCCGCGCTTCCACAATTTCGCGGACAATGTCATCGGATTCTCCGGCTACAATGGCCGCGGCATCGCGCCCGGCACGGCATTTGGCAAGGTGCTCGCGCAACATATTCTCGGTGAGATCGGCGAAGCCGAAATGCCCCTGCCTTTGACAGAGCCGAAAGCGCAGGCCTTGCGAGCGGTGAAGGAAGCCTATTACGAAGCCGGCGCGCAGATCGCTCATTTCGCCGGCGAGCGTTTTTGATCCTTAACAGGGTCGACCATATGCAGCGCAAGAGATTCTTCAACAGCTAGTGGTTCGCCCGAACCTCTGCGATCGTCACGCCCTTTTTACGCGATATATCCATGAAAATATAATGCTTGCCCTTTCGCCATATCGATATATTCATACGAATATCACGTATCGGGGACACGCATCATGAGACCTTCGCGCCGCAGCTTTTTCAAAACCATTGTCGTAGCTACGTCCTTCTCCATCGCAGCGTCCTTTGTGAGCGTTCCAGCTTATGCCGCCGAAAAAGTGACCGTGTTTGCCGCGGCGAGCATGAAAAACGCCCTCGACGCCATCAACGCGGAATGGGCGAAGGACAGCGGCAACGAGGTCATCGTCTCCTATGCCGCGAGCTCCGCGCTCGCCAAGCAGATCGAGCAGGGGGCGCCGGCCGACATCTTCATTTCCGCCGACCTTGCCTGGATGGACTATGTTGCCGAAAAGAAGCTGATCAACGCTGACAGCCGCTCCAACCTTCTCGGCAACCGCATCGTTCTCGTCGCCCCGGCAGACAAGGCAAAACCAGTTGAGATCAAGCAGGGCTTCGATCTTGCCGCTCTGGTTGGCGACGGCCGCCTAGCCATGGGCGCAGTCGATTCCGTACCGGCAGGCAAATACGGCAAGGCCGCTCTGGAAAAACTCGGGGTCTGGTCCTCGGTCGAACAAAAGGTCGCCGGTGCGGAAAGCGTGCGTGCCGCGCTGCTGCTCGTCTCTCGCGGCGAAGCCCCCTATGGCATCGTCTACCAGACCGATGCCGCCGCCGATCCGGGTGTGAAGATCGTCGGCGCCTTCCCGGAAGACAGCCATCCGCCGATCATCTACCCGGTCGCCATTCTATCGGAAGCCAAGTCCCCGGCAGCAAAAGCCTATCTTGATTTCCTGAAGTCGGCCAAGGCAACGCCGTTCTTCGAAAAGCAAGGCTTTACCGTTTTGAAATAAACTGCCTTTCGTGAGCCCAGCATATTGGCCGCGAGAGATGACGTTTGCAGGACACGGACATTGCATTGGTGGACACTCAGCCCTGAAGAATGGACGGCGATCCGGCTCAGCCTGTGGGTCTCCTCCATCGCCATGCTTGCCAGCCTGCCTTTCGGTATTGCGGTCGCCGTGGCGTTGGCGCGCGGCCGCTTCTGGGGAAAGTCGCTGCTGAACGGCATCGTTCACCTGCCACTCATCCTGCCGCCCGTCGTCACAGGTTATCTTCTGCTCGTCCTGTTCGGCCGCAGGGGCGCGATCGGGCAATTTCTCGACAGCTGGTTCGGTCTCGTCTTTTCGTTTCGCTGGACGGGAGCAGCGCTCGCCTGCGCCGTCATGGCTTTTCCGCTGATGGTGCGCTCCATCCGCCTCTCCGTCGAAGCGGTGGACCGCAAACTGGAGGAGGCAGCGGAAACCTTGGGCGCAAGTCCGCTCTGGGTCTTCCTCACGGTTACGCTTCCCCTCACATTGCCCGGCATCATCGCCGGCATGATTCTCGCTTTCGCAAAGGCGATGGGCGAATTCGGCGCGACTATCACCTTCGTTTCCAACATCCCTGGTGAAACGCAGACGCTCTCAGCCGCCATCTATACCTTCACCCAGGTTCCGGGCGGAGACGCCGGCGCATTGCGGCTGACCGTCGTCTCCGTCGTGATCTCCATGCTCGCCTTGCTCGTCTCGGAGTTTCTGGCGCGCATCATCGGCAAACGAGTGAGCATGGAATGACCCTTTTAGTCACCACCCGCCATCGCCTCGGGTCATTCGAGCTCGATGCGTCCTTCACCTCAGAAGGCGGCGTTACCGCCCTGTTCGGTCGGTCCGGTTCTGGCAAGACGTCGATGATCCGCATCATCGCGGGCCTTCTGCGGCCGGACGAAGGTGAAGTCACGTTGGATGGGGAGGTTTTTGCCAACAGCAGAAAGCGGCTGTTTCTGCCGGCCCATAGACGCCGGTTCGGCTATGTTTTTCAAGAGCCGCGGCTCTTTCCCCATCTCAGCGTTGCGCAAAATCTGCAGTACGGCAAATGGTTCACCGAAGACAGATCCAAGGTGGCGCAGGAAGGTCCTGTCGTCGACATGCTCGGCATTGGCCATTTGTTGCATCGACGTCCGGACAAACTCTCGGGCGGTGAAAAACAGCGTATCGCTATCGGCCGCGCCCTGCTTTCCTCTCCAAGGCTGCTGCTGATGGACGAACCGCTTGCCTCTCTGGACGAGCAGCGGAAGGCCGAGATTATTCCCTATCTCGAACGGCTGCGCGACGAGACAAAAATCCCCATCATCTATGTCAGCCATTCCATCCAGGAGGTCGCCCGCCTTGCAGACCGCATCATCGTGATGAAAGACGGCAAGGTGGAAGCGCAGGGCATAGCGGCAGACGTGCTGGCGAGACCGGATTTCAGCACCCACCTCGAAAGGCGCGAGGCAGGCAGCATTCTCTCCGGGCAGATTGAGAGCTTCGACGAGCGGCATGAACTCGCCGCCGTACGGTTAAAGACCTTGCTGCTTCATGTTCCGGCAAAAAAGGGAATGTCCGGCAGCCCCGCGCGGGTTTTGATACCGGCACGCGATGTGATGCTGGCAACCGCCAAACCCGAGGGGCTTAGCGCCCTCAACATTCTCGAAGGCCACGTCGCGACGGTCTCTCTCAGCGAAGACGGCATGATGACGGTTCAGGTGGATTGCGGCGGCGATCTCATACAGTCGCGCATCACAGCCCTCTCCCATGAGCGGCTGCAACTGGAACCGGGAAAACCGGTGCATTTGATCATAAAGTCGGCGGCTCTCAATCCCTATTGACGGCCGCATCGGGATTGCGGTTTTTCTCCAGCCAGTCAATATCCGCGCGCAACGCGTCGGCGATCCGCTTTTCCATGCCACGATACCGATCCAGCAACTCGGTTCCGAAAGCCGTCAGCGACGCGCCGCCGCCCTGTTTTCCACCGCGTTGTGATTCGATGACCGGCTGCGTGAACATACGGTTGAGCGCATCCACCAACAACCATGCGCGACGATAGGACATATCCATTGCGCGCCCGGCGGCGGAAATGGACCCGGTTTCGGCAATGAGCGCCATCAACTCGATTTTCCCATGCCCGAGACGATCCCCGGGTGGAAAGTCGATACGGAAAACGGGTTTCAGCGGGGAACGGGCTTCACTCATCGGTCGACCTCAGCCCATGAAGATCACGATAGGCTTTTTGCGCCCCCTCCACCGGCAGGGCTGTCGCCTCATAGACGCCGCGCGCCACCGCCCTCGCCATGGTGAGCGTGGCGAGGTGGCAAAGCTCGGCGAAATGAATGCCGCCTTCGAGCGGTTTTTCCCCGGTCGCCGCTGCAAACATGGTGTCGCCGTCACTCGGCAGATGGGCAGGAAGCACGGCGCGGGCCAGCCCGTCATGCGCCGTGATGGAAAGGCGATGCGCCTGCGCTTTCGTGAGTGCGGCATCCGTCACGACCGCGCCGATGGTCGTTGCCGTGAGGTTGACACCCTTCAGGCGCAAGGCGGTATCGTCCGGTTCAAAGCTTTGCGGAAACCCGCTTCCGCCAAACTCGCCAGACACTTCAAACGGCGCCGACCAGAAGTGGCGGCTCGCGCCAAGGGTTGCCGAGCCAAGCGCGTTGACGGCGACAATAGCTGCCACTTTATAACCGCTGGAACTGATAGCACTTGCCGAGCCGAGCCCTCCCTTGAAGGTCGCGGTCGTCGCCCCGGTTCCGGCGCCGACCGTCCCGAGTTCGAACGGCGCCGCACGCGCCGCCTTGAAAGCGGCATATCCCATCTCGCGATAGGGCGAATGCAATCCCCAATTTTTGTCGCCGCCGTTCAGCAGATCCATGAGGATCGCCTGTGGCGCGATCGGTACGCGGGTAGAACCCACCTGAAGTCCGCGGCCGATCTCCCGCAGCCCGGCCTGAACACCGCCTGCCGCATCCAACCCAAAGGCCGAGCCGCCCGACAGCACGAAGGCATCCACCGTTTCCACCGTCATCGCCGGATCGAGCAGGCCGATATCACGCCCGCCCGGCGCGCCGCCCAAAACAGAACCCGAGGCAATGACCGGCTTTTCGAAAACAATCGCCGTCACCCCGGAGCCAAGGGAAAGATCGGTGACATTGCCGACCGAAACGCCTGAAATATCCGTCAGAAGATTGGTGAGTATCGTCATGCCGTTTCCCTTTTCTCCCGGTATCTCGCCACCATCTGACGCTGTCAACGCCAAACGTCACGTGCTTGATGTCGACCCCGAACGATAATCAGGAAAAAACAGCTGTCCCAATAACCGGTGTCGAAGGAACGGCCATATCCCGTGGCTCCAGCGGAGTGGCGAGGTATGCCTGATGGCCGGCCTCAATTGCGCGGGCGAAAGCTTTGGCCATGCCGGCCGGGTCTCCTGCGCCGGCCACCGCCGTGTTCAAGAGAACGGCATCGTAGCCAAGCTCCATGACAGTGACGGCGTGAGACGGCCGACCAATGCCGGCATCGACAATCAGAGGCACATCAGGGAAACGCGCCCGCATTGACTTCAGCGCCATCAGATTGAGCGGCCCCATGGCGCTGCCGATTGGCGCGCACCAGGGCATCAGCACCTGGCATCCCGCCTCCAGCAGCTTTTCCGCCACGACCAGGTCATCGGTCGTATAAGGAAACACCTCGAACCCTTCATCACAGAGGATTTTCGCGGCTTTGACAAGCGCAAAGACATCAGGCTGCAGCGTGTCGTGATGACCGATGACCTCCAGCTTGATCCAGTCGGTACGAAAAACCTCGCGCGCCATTTTTGCCGTCAGCACCGCTTCCTTGGCGGTGTGGCACCCGGCGGTGTTGGGCAGGATATGGCGGTCCAATTCGCGAATCAGCTCGAAAAACTGCCCGCCTTTCTTAGCCCCCGCCATTTCCCGGCGCAGCGAAATCGTCAGAATATCCGTATCGCTCGCCCGCACCGCATCCGCGAGCACGGCGGGCGATGGATAGCGCGCCGTGCCGAGGAGAAGGCGGGAAGATACCTCGCGGCCATAAAGCGTCAGCATGGTCTCAACCTCCCTGCATCGGCGAGAGGATTTCGACACGGTCGAAAGCTCTCAGCACGTAGCTGGCGCGTTCTTCCGAATGCACCAGATCGCCATTGACCGCCGTTGCCAGCCACTCGCCTTCGTAATCGAGGCGGGCAAGCAGACCAGCCAGCGTTTCAGCGGCGATATCAAGCTCGTCGCCGTTGACCAGAAGTTTCATGATCCCGTTCCTTATGAGATAGATTTCAGCAAATAATCCGCGCGACCTGCCGCGCCATCGCGGGCGAGAGCAGAAAACCGTGTCGGTGCGCGCCGTTTATGCAGATGGTCCGACCATCCTCCGTGACTTTGGGAAGATTGTCGGGATAGGCGGGACGCACGCCCGTGCCGGTCTCGATGATACCCGCTTCCGCAAAGGCCGGATGCACGGCATAGGCGGCATTGAGAAATTCCATCATCGAGCGGGCCGAAATGGCGCCCGCATCCTCCGTCTCGATCATCGTCGCACCCACCATGAAACGCCCCGGCTCGCGCGGCACGATGTAAAGCGGAATGCGCGGATGCAGCAGGCGGACGGGACGGGAAAGCGAAACCTCCGACGTGGCGAGGTAGAGCATCTCTCCCCGCACGCCGCGAAGGCTGGGAATTTCTCCCACTGCCGCAGATCCGGTGCAATCCACCACTCGGTCGAACCGCTGTTCATCCACCGAAACGCCCATATGAAACAGCACCCCCATTCCGCAAAGCTGCTCGTAGAGTGACTGCAGTGCAAGGCGCGGATCGAGATGCCCCTCATCCGCAAAGTAGAGCCCTGATCGGAAGCGACCGGCAAGATCGGGCTCCAGATCGGCGATTTCGGCCTCATTCACCGAGCGATAGCCGCTCGTCCTGGATGCGAAACGAGAAAGCTCCGCTTTGTCACGAGCGGGCGCGATGACCAGCGTTCCGTTGCGAACCACCAGACCGGGTGTCGCGTCATCCCACCAGCCAAGCGCGGCCTTGCCCAGCGTCAGAACCCGTTCTTCCGCGCTTTCGCGCTCACACCAGGGCGCCAGCATGCCGCCCGCATAAAACGACGCCCCGCGAAAAGGCGCGGCAGCGCGCTCAGACACCGCGACAACAACGCCCCTCCGCGCCAGTTCGAAGGCCGCCGTCAAACCGGCGACCCCCGTTCCCTTGACGAGAACACGCATTTACTCGGCGCTCGCGGGAGTCGGAAGCGGCATGTAAAGCTCGCCGCCTTCCTTGAAACGTGCGGCCATGGCCTTCAGCCCCTCCTTCTGCGCCTCAGCGCGGATATCGTGGGAAATCCGCATCGAGCAGAATTTCGGTCCGCACATGGAGCAGAAATGCGCGACCTTATGCGCCTCTTTCGGCAAGGTCTCATCATGGAATGACCGCGCCGTATCGGGATCGAGCGACAGGTTGAACTGATCCTCCCAGCGGAACTCAAACCTTGCGCGCGACAGCGCGTCGTCCCGCACCTGTGCGGCGGGATGGCCCTTGGCGAGATCGGCGGCGTGGGCGGCGATCTTATAGGTGATGACACCGACCTTCACGTCGTTACGATCGGGCAGGCCAAGATGTTCCTTCGGCGTAACATAGCAGAGCATCGCGGTACCGAACCAGCCGATCATCGCCGCGCCGATGCCGGATGTGATGTGATCGTAACCCGGCGCAATGTCCGTGGTCAGCGGTCCCAGCGTATAGAAGGGCGCCTCACCGCAGGTCTTCAGCTGTTTGTCCATATTCTCCTTGATCTTGTGCATCGGTACATGGCCGGGGCCTTCGATCATCACCTGGCAATCCTTGGCCCAGGCGACCTGCGTCAACTCGCCCAGCGTTTCCAGCTCGGCGAACTGCGCAGCGTCATTGGCGTCGGCGATCGAGCCGGGACGCAGGCCATCGCCCAGTGAGAAGGAGACATCGTAAGCCCGGCAGATGTCGCAAATCTCCTCGAAATGCTCATAGAGGAAGCTTTCCTTGTGGTGATGCAGACACCACTTGGCCATGATAGAGCCGCCGCGCGAAACGATGCCGGTGACACGGTTAACGGTCAGCGGAATGTAGTGCAGCCGCACGCCGGCATGGATGGTGAAGTAATCCACGCCCTGCTCCGCCTGCTCGATCAGCGTATCGCGGAACACCTCCCAGGTGAGATTCTCGGCAATGCCGTTGACCTTCTCCAGCGCCTGATAAAGCGGCACGGTTCCGATCGGCACCGGCGAATTGCGGATGATCCATTCGCGGATATTGTGAATGTTGCGGCCAGTCGACAGGTCCATGACGGTATCCGCACCCCAGCGGATCGCCCACACCATCTTCTCAACCTCTTCCGCCATGGAGGAGGTGACGGCGGAATTGCCGATATTGGCGTTGATCTTGACGAGAAAATTGCGGCCGATGATCATCGGCTCAAGTTCCGGGTGATTGATGTTCGCAGGGATAATGGCGCGGCCGGCCGCCACCTCCTGACGCACGAATTCCGCCGTGACATAATCAGGAATATGCGCGCCGAAACTCTCGCCGTCACGAGCGAGCTTCTCCTTCGCTGCCTCGCGCCCGAGATTTTCGCGAATGGCGATGAATTCCATTTCCGGCGTGATAATGCCGGCCCTGGCATAGGCAAGTTGCGTCACCGCCTTGCCCTCGGTCGCTCTCAGCGGCTGATGACGCACGGCAAATTCAGGCGTCAGGCGCTCGCCGGTAGCAAAACCGTTGTCCTCCGGCTTGACGTGCCGTCCCTCATAAGCCTCGACATCGCCGCGTGCGACGATCCACTCGTGGCGCAGGCGCGGCAGACCTTTTTCGATCAGGACAGGATGTGAGGGATCGGTATAGGGACCCGAGGAATCATAGACAGTGACCGGCGGTTCGCCGGCCGTCGGGTGCACGGCGATCTCGCGCATCGGCACGCGGATTTGCGGATGCAAAACGCCCGGCTTGTGGATTTTCGTGGAAGCGGCATGCGGCCCGGTTGTGACGGAAAGAGGGATGGTCTTGGCAGCGATATTCATCTTGAGGCTCCAAAGTTTGACAGTGGAGACCCAGTTCGAGCCGGAATGATGGAAAATACCTGGGTGCCGACACGAAACGCCATGCGCCCGCCCGCCTTCAGGTCTTTGCACCGTCCCTACGCCAGTATGAACTGGATCAGGTTCAACGGGTCACTGCGCATGAAAGCAGAATCTCAGCCCCTTGACGGGACACCCCTGGTGAATGCCGACAGGAAAAAACACCCCCGGCCTTTTGTCAAGACCGCGATCCGCGCTTGGCAAAGATGCCCAAATGGCGCATTCTTCCGTTAGTTGCAATTAACCTATTGGCTTAGGCGAATATTATCGTTTGCGTCGTAACGATAAGCACAAACCATCCTGATGTGAGATTCATGGGAGATACGTCTGAATGAACGCGACTATACGTGAAATACTGGCGAAATTCGGCCAGCTTCCAAGCCCCGTCGATACGATTGCAGATGACGCCGATCTTTACGCGGCTGGCCTTTCTTCCTTTGCTTCCGTGCAATTGATGCTGGGAATAGAAGAGGCATTCGACATCGAGTTTCCGGATAACCTGCTGAACCGCAAGTCATTTGCGAGCATCAAGGCCATTGAAGACACCGTTAAGCTCATTCTGGATGGTAAAGAGGCAGCCTGATGAACGTGACCGTCGCGCCGCAGGATAACACGCTGTCCGCGCGCGCGGGCCGTGTCGCAATCGTAGCCGCCAAGCATGCGGATGACGTCGATGTTGCCGGTCGGTTTCCACAGGAAGCCATCGACGCATTGCGTGCAGAGCGCTTGCTCGGCATCCAGATACCCTCTCCTCTTGGCGGCGAGGGCGCGAGCCTTCAGGAGATCGCCAATATCTGCGCCCGGCTCGGCCAGGCCTGTTCAGCGACGGCGATGATCTTCGCCATGCACCACATCAAACTTTCCAGTCTTGTGGAACACGGGGTGGACAGCGCCTGGCACACCGGCTTCATGCGCCGGGTGGCCGGTGAGCAACTGCTGCTCGCCTCGGCCACCACCGAAGGCGGCATCGGCGGCAACCTGCGCAATTCGATCTGCGCGATTGAAGTCGAAGGCGACAGCTGCCAGCTGGAAAAGGATGCGACCGTTATCTCCTATGGCAGCAATGCCGACGCGATCCTCATCACCTCGCGCGCCCACAAGGATGCAGCGCCCGCCGATCAGGTGATGACCGTCTTCCTGAAAAACCAGTACACGCTCGAAAAGACCCACACCTGGGATACGCTCGGCATGCGCGGCACCTGTTCGGACGGCTTCCTGTTTCGCGGGCAAGCGCCGGCAGCACAGATTTTCCCGAAGCCCTTCGCGGAAATCGCTGCACAATCCATGCTTGCAAGTTCGCATCTGCTGTGGAGCGCCGTCTGGTACGGCATCGCATCAGACGCTGTCCTGCGCGCCCAGTCCTTCGTCAGGGCCGCAGCCCGCAAGTCGCCCGGCACCGCCCCTCCCGGCGCTATTCGCCTTGCGGAGGTTTCCAGCAAGCTGCAGGTGGTGAAGTCCAACGTCATCGCTGGCGTCAAGGCCTATGAGGACACCAAGAGCGACCCGGAAAAGCTGATGTCCATGGCTTTTGCCGTCGCCATGAACAACGTGAAAATCTGCTCTTCGGAAACCATTCTTGAAATCATCGATCACGCCATGCTGGTCTGCGGCATCATGGGCTACAAGAACGGCACGCCCTATAGCCTTGGCCGACACCTGCGCGACGCGCATTCCGCACGCCTGATGATTTCCAACGACCGCATTCTCGGCAATTCCGCCAACCTCCTGCTGGTTCACAAGCAGGACACGAGCCTTTTGGGATAAGACCATGGACATGCAAACATCGTTCCTCGATCGACTGTTCGAAGAAGGCCTGCTGATTGAAACGGGTGTGGATGGTCTTTATGGCCGTAGTGGCCAGTTTGAGGACGTCATTGCCGCATTCGAGCGGCTGATCGACCGAACCGGTGGTGCCGACGGTGCCGAGGCCATCCGTTTTCCGCCCGGCATCAACCGCGCTTATTTCGAAAAAAGCGGTTACATGAAGAGCTTCCCGCAGCTTGCCGGCACGGTCCATTCCTTCTGCGGCTGCGAACTGGATCATGTCAGCCTGCTGAAAACCATGGATGAGGGAGGCGATTGGACCAAGGACCAGAAAGCAACCGACATCGTGCTGACGCCAGCAGCCTGCTATCCGCTTTACCCGACAATCGCCAAGCGCGGCGCGCTTCCCGCCGGCGGCGGTCTCTATGACATCCAGTCCTATTGCTTCCGCCACGAGCCCTCCAGAGACCCCGCGCGCCAGCAGCTTTTCCGCATGCGCGAATATGTTTGCATGGGCACCGAGGCGAACGTCACCGAATTCCGCCAGACCTGGATGGATCGCGGCGTGGAGATGATGAAAGCGGTCGGCCTTGAGGTCACCATCGATATTGCCAACGATCCCTTCTTCGGCCGCGCCGGCAAGATGCTCGCCAACAACCAGCGCGACCAGAACCTGAAATTCGAACTGCTGATCCCCGTGACATCAACGACCAACCCGACGGCCTGCATGAGCTTCAATTACCATCAGGATGCCTTCGGCCAGAAATGGGGCCTCAATCTCGCAAACGGCGAGGTCGCGCATACTGCCTGCGTCGGCTTCGGGCTTGAGCGCATCGCGCTTGCACTGTTTGCCCATCACGGCCTGGACGTGAAGGCATGGCCTGCGCCTGTCCGGGAAACGCTCTGGGGCTGATCATTCATGCGGCAGATTTTTCCCGGTCTCGACCCAAAAAACTATGTGCAGCATCCGCTCCATTCCTCCGAGAGAATGTGGCCGGAGACCAATTGCTACATCGATTTGTGGATCGAGGTGCTGGCCTCGAAGGGCTTGGCCCCGGAAGCCATGTTCGGGTTCACCCTGACGCAGGATTTCGAAGGCGACCAGTTCACCTTTTTCAAGGTGCCGTTGGAGGATCTGGAGGCGCTTTATGGCGTCCGCGCCACCGAGCTTGCGATCTTCGACACAGTGGAAAACCACATCGAGGCGCAACTGGAACGCGGCCGCATCTGCCTCATCGAGATGGACAGCTTCTACATGCCCGACACTCATGGAGTGGGCTACCGGAAAGAACACGGCAAGACCACCATCGCCATCAACCGGCTTGATCTCGACAAGCGGGAGCTGGACTATTTCCACAATGCCGGCTTCTTCCACCTCTCTGGCGAAGACTTCGACGGGTTGTTCCAGCATCACCTGACGGAGACGGACCCGCCTTTCCTGCCCTATACCGAATTTGCCAAATTCGCGGACAATAATCCTTCGCCGGCGCATAGTCGAAAGACTGCCCAACGGCTGCTGAATTTTCATTTCACAAGGCGGCCCTCAAACAATCCGGTAAGGGCATTCACAAAGGTATTTCCGAACCAGGTTGAAAAGGTCGCCGACCGGCCTTTCGGTTTTTTCCACAAATATGCCTTCAACACGCTGCGCCAGCTTGGCGCCAATTTCGAATTGTTGGCAAGCCATCTCGAGTGGCTGGATAAGGACGACTATGCAGCAGCGAGGGACCACGCCCTGCGCATAGCCGAAGTCGCCAAGACCGTGCAGTTCCAGCTCGCGCGCGCCGTCACGCGCCGCAAGTTCGATGCGCTGGCTTCAGTGCTCGATCCGGCCGCCGATGCCTGGGATGGCCTGATGGAGAGCCTTGGCAAAAAACTGACCGATGCCAGCGAGGCAGCGTGAGGATTTATCTGCCGAGCGAAAGCGAAGAGCTGCTGAGCGAGGGCTGGACGCTGACGCTGACATCGGCCGATGCCTTTGAGACCCCGTCCGATATTCCCCCGTCGATCGAAAGCCTTCATGTCTCCGTTCCAGGGACCGTGGCGCAGGCCTTGGAAACGGCCGGAAAATTCGACCGCCTTGCTCCACATCCCCTTAATGACAGGGATGCCTGGTATCGGCTGACGATGATTTCAGACGACCGTGAACGGGCCACCCTTCGCTTCGATGGTCTTTCCACCATCGCTGAAATCTTCCTGAACGGTGAGTTGATTGCCGCTGGCCAAAGCATGTTCGAAAGGCTGGAAGTGCCCGTCGAACTGACAGGCGCCGACGAGCTTGCGATCTGCTTCCGGGCGCTTGCCCCCCGGCTCGAGAAAACCGGTCCCCGCGCCCGCTGGCGGCCGCAGATGATGAATAGCCAGGGGTTGCGGCTGGTCCGCACCACCGCGCTGGGTTACATGCCTGGCTGGTGCCCGGAAATCCACGCCGCCGGTCCGTGGCGGCCCATCAGGCTGATACGGCAGAACGCCGTACTCTCAACGCTCCAGTCTTCGCTCCAGAACGACGGAACGGGAATACTCCGCATCACACTGCAAACGCAACGCCCGATAGAAACGGCAAAGCTCGTCTGCGCCGGTTGCAGCGTCGATCTCTCTGCGGACGAAAGCGGCAAGCTTTCGGGAGAACTGCGGCTGCCCGAGGTCGAACGTTGGTGGCCGCACACTCACGCCCAACCGGCTTTGCATGACGTTACTGTCGAGCTGGATGGCGCACAACATCATCTCGGCCGAACCGGTTTCCGGCAGATCGAAATCGATCGGGGCGAAGACGGCAATGGTTTTGGCCTGAAGGTGAACGGTCAACCCATCTTCTGCCGAGGCGCGGTCTGGACGACGGCCGATATCGTACGCCTCCCCGGGACGAGGCAGGATTATGAGCCCTGGCTCAGGAAAGCAGCCGAGGCGGGCATGAACATGATCCGCATCGGCGGAACCATGGCCTATGAGACGCCGGAATTTTTTGCGCTTTGCGACGAACTCGGCGTCATGGTCTGGCAGGATGCGATGCTCGCCAATTTCGACTATCCGGCAAAAGACGAGAGCCTGCGCCAGCATATCGTCACGGAAATCGCGCAGTTCCTGGAAGCCACCGCACTTTCCCCATCGCTTGCCGTTTTCTGCGGCGGCAGTGAAATATATCAGCAGGGCGCGATGCTCGGCCTGCCGGAACAGATATGGAAGGGAATGCTGACCGAGGACGTGCTGCCAAGCCTCCTCGCAGAAAAACGGCCGGACGCAGCCTATGTTGCAAACTCGCCCTCCGGCGGTGCGTTGCCTTTCTTCCCCAATGCCGGCGTTGGCCACTATTACGGCGTCGGCGCATATTGCCGGCCGCTGGAAGATGCCCGCCGGGCAAATCTGCGCTTTGCCGGCGAATGTCTCGCCTTCTCCAACATCCCCGAACAGCAGACGTTGGACAGATATCTTCCCGGCGTCGCCGTGCATGATGCACGGTGGAAGGCGCGCACACCGCGCGACCGTGGCGCCTCCTGGGATTTCGAGGATGTCCGCGATCACTATCTGAAACTGCTTTATGACGTTGAACCCGATGTCCTGCGCCGCGAAGACGGCGGCCTTTATCTCGACATGTCCCGGGCCGCGACGGCAGAGGTCATGGAGGCGACTTTCGCCGAATGGCGGCGCAGCGGTTCCCCCTGTCAGGGCGCTCTGGTCTGGACATTGCAGGACCTCGTTCCCGGTGCGGGCTGGGGCATCATCGATGCCTCGGGCAGGCCGAAGTCGGTGTGGCACGCCCTGAAAAGGGCATTTCGCCCCATTCAGGTCAATCTGCTCGACGAAGGCACCAATGGGCTCGATATTCAACTCATCAACGAGACCGGCAAGGCCGTCGAGGCCATGCTCGAACTCACCTGCCTGCGGGAGGGCACCCAGCCCGTCGTTCATGCCAAGCGGTCGATTACGCTGCTATCGCGACAGAGCGAGACCGTTGCTGCGACCGACCTGTTCGGCGCCTTCTTCGACACGACCTATGCCTATCGCTTCGGCCCGCCGTCCCATGACGTCACGGTTGCCAGACTTCGTGATGTCGCGACCGGACAGATCCTTGCCGATGCATTCCATTTTCCGCTCGGCCGCAAGAAGGCGCTGCACGCCGCAAACATTCAGGTCACGCTCCGTGAGACGAGCGGCAGCTGGCACATCGACATCGGCGCAGACCGACTGGCGCAATCCGTCCACATTGCGGCGGACGGTTACCACGCCAGCGAAAACTGGTTCCACCTCGCACCGGGCGAAACCAGAAGAATAGGCCTCGTGCCGGATATAGCGACAGTCGGAAGCCCTCCATCAGGAGAGGTGATGTCACTGGGCTCCAGCCGCCGGTTTTCCTTCTAGGGCGAGCCGCCTCACCGCATCAATGAACGTTGCCTTGGCTTCCGGCGTCGACAGGTTGTGGTCGGCGTCGGGAATGATCGTCAGCGATACATTCTGATAGACGGATAGCCCCCTGCCATCGGCATTGAAATAATACTGGAAGTGCTCAAGACCGTCATCGTTATCGCTGTAGAGCAGATGAACGGCGGTATTGTTCGCTTTCAATTTGTCGAAAGCACGATAAACGGCGCGCCCTTCCTCGCTGCCCCGGCGGAAAAGCCTCGCCGTTTTTGTCGATAGTCGCTTGAGCGTCGCCTTGACGATGTTCAGCCCGGCGCTCACCACGTCGACGTCGCCGCTGATGAGGCGCTTGAACGTCGCACCCTGTCGAAAACGCTGGCTGTATTCCCCAAAGGACCGGGGCCGCTTATGCAGCGCCTCGTCCACAGAGCGGCCCTTGCGCCAATGGAAAACAACCGGATTGACGGCTACCACAGCGCTGATCCGGTCATCGGCAATCGCGCCGTTGAAGGCGAGATAAGCACCGCTGCACCGTCCCGCCGCAATGATCGGCCCATTGGACCGCTTGCTGAGAAAATCGAGCGCGGCAGACACATCGTCATTCTGCGCGACATCGTAAAGAACCTGCTCGGGCACGTTTTTGACGGGAGGGCTGTCAGCAATATTGGCCGCGTCGAAGCGAAGCGATGCCACACCCGCCGTCGCGAGGGCGCGGGCCATCTGCACGGAGAGCCTGCCCCACCCCGCGTGGCGATCATAAGCAGCGCCAAGCAGGAGAACCGAGGATACCGCTTCGCCATTTTCAGGCCCGCAAAAGACGCCGAAGAGCCGACCGCCTTCGCCAAATTGTACCGGTTGCTCGATGAAACCCCGACCGAGTTGTGGCGCATTGAGCACGATGTCTTCACCGACTTGGAAAGTGCTCGAAGCATGGGTCTGAGACAGAATCCAGTTCACCAGCCGGTTCACCACATCGGCAGAAATTTTTGAAAGCGTCGGGCTTGAGACAAGATCATCGTAGCCTGCAAAAGCGGCCTCCTCCACCGAACCGCCGATAGCCTGAAGATGCCTTGCGAAATCCGCATCGGTCACACGACCGGGTCGCGAAAGGACCAGAAGTGCACCTGCCGGAGCGGTGGTCAGATTGGAAAGATTGGTCTTCCTGATCGCATCCGCTACACCCAGGGGCATAACCATGCCGGCGATTGAGCCGGCGTCGGTCATTCGTTGCTGAGGCAAAAGACCCAAACCGTCATCGATCATGGATGACCACATCGCCACCTCACGCAGATACGCGCGGCCGGAAACGACGGGTCCCAAAAGCGCCATCGCGCTTACGTCGGCCGAGGTGGCAAACGCCTCTGACGCGATCATGCAGCCGAGTCCCTGCGCCACAACCACGACCTTGGCGCATCCCGAAACGCGTTTCAGATGAGTTAGCGCCGCGCGCGCGTCTGCAATCCAGTCGGCCGCGCGGCCCGCATCGTCAGGATCAAGGGCATCACCCGCGCCAAGATAGTCGAAGCGCAGGCTTGCAACGCCGCGCGCCGACAGCATCTCGGCCAGAACACGCTGGAACTTGCGGCTGCACAGCTCCTCCATACCCCAGGGACTGACGAAAAGAACAGCGTGGTCCTGCCTCACATCCCCGGGGGCGGGATGAAAAATTCCGGTCAGCCCGCCAAAGGACGCGGGATGCGCAACCGCCCCATCCGCAGCGACGCCCGAAAGCCACAATGAATCGAAAGAACGGTCGCTGCCTGTATGCTCTGAAATATCTATCGCCATCGACCTTGCCATCGTTGCGCCAGTGTCCGGCTCAACCGTTACGGGATCATCATATCGGAGCATCACAGTGCCTGTTCTACAATAAAAACAACAATATTAGCGAAATCTAAAAATACAGTCTCATTTATATCGCCTACGCCCGCATGTTGCAAAAGCAAACGCAGGAAAGGCACAGAAGTCACGCCAGTTCCGCTATTTTGCTCGAAACCGCTTGAATATGCTGATAAATAGCGAGTCTCATTCCCATTTGCAGGAGGAGGTTGCGCCCCCCGCCACCGGATCGTCTAGACACCGCGCAAACCAACACGCCGGGCCTCGCCCGACAGGTCATAGAAGTTTTACATGGAACAAAGCCTTACGCGTTATATCTGGTCGCACACAAAGCGGCAGCAGCTTTTTATTCTGCTGATCGTGGCCCTGTCCATGATCCCCTATTTCCTGGCATTCGACCTGCCCAAACAGATCGTTAACGGTCCTATTCAGGGCGACGGGTTCGAAGGCGCGAATGCAACGCAGCTCTTCATGCATCTCACGGTGGATATTCCCTATTGGGGCACCGTGACCTTGTTTCCGGGCCTTGAGCTCAACCGAATGTCGATGCTGATGGCGCTCAGCCTCACGTTCCTTGCGCTTGTCATTATCAACGGCCTCTTCAAATATTACATCAACACCTACAAGGGCCGGCTTGGTGAACGGCTTCTGCGGCGTATCCGCTTTGAGCTCATCGACAAGATTTTGCGGTTCCCGCCCTCCCACTTCAAGCGGGTCAAGGGAGCGGAAATCTCCAGCATGGTGAAGGACGAGGTGGAGCCGCTCGGCGGCTTTACCGGCGACGCCTTCGTCCAGCCGGCGCTTCTCGGCGGTCAGGCGCTGTCCGCGCTGTTCTTCATCCTCGTCCAGAACTTCTGGCTGGGCCTGATCGCAGCTTTCATGGCGGCGATCCAGGTCGGCATCATTCCGAAAATGCGCCGCCGCCTGATCGAACTCGGCCGCCAACGGCAGCTGAGTGCACGTCAGCTTGCCGGACGCATCGGCGAAATGGTTGACGGTATCGGCACGATCCATGCCTATGACACCTCCAATTACGAGCGCGCGGATGCCTCCCATCGCCTCGGCGATATCTTCAAGATCCGCTACGATCTCTACCAGTGGAAGTTTCTGGTCAAGTTCATCAATAACTTCCTTGCCCAGCTTACCCCCTTTTTCTTCTATGCGCTCGGAGGCTATCTCACCCTCAAAGGCAGCCTCGACGTCGGCCAGCTCGTCGCCGTCATTAATGCCTATAAGGAACTTCCCGGCCCTCTGAAGGAGCTGATCGACTGGGATCAGGCCCGGCAGGACGTGCAGGTGAAATACGAGCAGGTCTTCGAACAGTTCGATGCGCCGAACATGATCGATGAGAAGGTGCAGAAACTCTCACCGGGCGCCGTCGCGGCCATCAGCGCACCGCTCGTCGTCGCCAATCTGACGCTTGAAGACGATAGCGGCAGCCGCCTTCTGGAGCAGGCTTCGCTGAAGATCGAGCCGGGCGAGGTGATCGCGATCGTCGGCGGGTCCGGAGCCGAGGCGCTTGCGGATGCGATCGGCCGCACGCTCTGGCCGATATCGGGCAAGATCAGCCTCAATGACGTCGACATCCTGGAACTGCCGGAATCGCTGACGGGGCGACGGATTTCCTACGTGTCGTCGGACAGCTATTTCTTCCACGCCAGCCTGAAGGATAATCTGCTTTACGGCCTGAAACACGCGCCTCTCTCGGACAAGGAGTATGAGGGCGCCGCACTGGAACACCGCAAGTGGGAAATCCGAGAGGCGAAGATGGCGGGAAATCCGCTGATCGATATCAACAGTGAATGGATCGACTACGCCTCGAGCCCCGCAGGCGACGGCCGCCCGGAAAATCTGATCCAGGCCATTCTAGACGTACTCGACAGCGTCGAACTCTCCCAGGATATTCTGGAGTTTGCCCTGCGCTCCTCGATCGATCCTCTGACGGACCTGCATCTTGCCGCCCGTATCGTGGAGCTGCGGCATGTGCTGCGTGCCGAACTGGAAAAGGAAAACCTGAGCGGCCTTATCGCTCCCTTCGAACTGGAGAGCTACAATAGCGAGGCGACGGTCGGTGAAAACCTGCTGTTCGGCACCATGCGCGACTCGTCGCAATCCATCAGGACCGTTATCGAAAGCGATTATTTCCGCTCGCTGATGCGTGAAACGGGGCTCGTCAAAACCCTGTTCGAAATGGGGTACACGATCGCGGAAAACATCGTGGAAATCTTCGCCGACCTGCCGGGAGACCACCCGTTCTTCCAGCAACTGACCTTCATGACGCCGGATGACATTCCGGTCTATCAGCAGATGCTGCAACGTCTTCAGAGCCGCAGTTTCGACGAGGCCAATGAAAACGAAAAACGGGCGATGCTGCGGCTCAGCTTCTTCTACATCGAACCTCGCCAGCGTTTTGGTCTTCTGACGCCTGAGATCATGAACAGGATAGTCGAGGTCCGGCACATGTTCCATGAGAACCTGCCCGACAGCCTGAAAAACGTGATCGAAATTTACGATCCAACCAAATACATGAGCGCGACCAGCCTTCTGGACAACATCCTCTTCGGCAAGGTCAGCCACCGTTACACCGACGCCTCGCGCCGCATCACCCGGATCGTGGCCGATGTGATGCGCAAGCAGGGCGTTTACGAGCGGGTGCTGGCCGTGGGTCTCGATTTCAACCTCGGCGCCGGTGGCAAGCGGCTCGGACCACTCCAGCGCCAGAAGCTAAACCTTGCAAGGGCGCTTATCCGCAAATCCGACTACTACGTCTTCAATCGCCCTCTCCCGGGGCTCGACCCAAGACAGCAGGAAGAAATCGTCGAACGCGTCATCACACTCCTGAAACAGAACAACAATAATCCGGCGATCATCTGGGTCCTGTCGAACGCGCATCTGTCACGCCTGTTCGAGCGGATCATCGTTGTGCACCAGGGGTCGATAACGGCTGACGGAAGTTTCGAGACTTTGGCCGAGGAAAACGGTACATTCAAGGAAATGGTCGCGACATAACGTAAACAATGTGGCCGAGGTGGAACAGGAACAGGGTAAGACAATGCTGTTTAAAGACGAAATTCAGATGCTGAAGCGGGTTCCGTTTTTTTCGGAAATGGAGCCATCGAAACTCAAGCTGCTGGCATTCGCATCAGACCGGGTCTCCTATCACGCTGGCGATACACTGTTCCGCCAGGGCGATGTGGGCGATGCCGCCTATGTTCTTCTTACCGGCAAGGTGGATGTCCTGGTCGATTCCCCGTCTGGCACCCTGAAGGTCGCCGAAATGACCGGAAACGCCATCGTCGGCGAAATCGCCATCCTGTGCGACAGCGTCAGAACGGCGACCATTCGTGCCTCCACCAATGTGGAAGCCCTGCGCATCGGCAAGGAGCAGTTCTTCAAACTGATGTCGGACTTCCCCGATATCACGATCAAGGTCATGCGCGTTCTTGCCGAACGCCTCACCCAGACCACGGCAGAACTCAGCAAAGCGCGTACCACCTCCAAAACATGAATGGCATATCTGTGCTACCGGACGCGGCGACATTGGAAAAATAAATGTCGTACTATTGCAATATAAATGAAATGCTGACTGAATAAGGGGAAAGGCGGCCGCTCCAACGAGGGCGGATATAAGAATCTATAGAGACAACGGGCTTCATGGGAGGAAAGCGTGCAAGTTTCCGTTGTTATTGGGGTGTGCCATGGCGTTCAATTCCGACACAACACGTCGGGAAAGTAATAGGAATTTTCGGGTAAAGATCTGGGGTGCGCGGGGAACGCTTCCCGTTTCAGGTGAAAACTTCCGAAAATACGGCGGGAATACCATCTGCATCGAGGTGAGATGCGGTGATCACGTTCTGTTGTTCGATGCAGGTTCGGGCCTTCATCCGGCGGGTATTGCCCTGCGCGCCGAAGGCGTTACCGACGTCAACCTGTTCTTTTCCCACTGTCACTACGATCACATCGTCGGCTTCCCCTATTTTAAACCCTTCTATAACAGCGCCAATGACGTTGCCATCTGGTCGGGCCACCTCTGCGGCTCCATGACGACAAGGGAAATGCTCAAAGACTTCATGAGCCCCCCCTGGTTCCCGGTCCCACTGGAGATTTGCTGCGCGAAGATGGCGACGCGGGACTTCGTGCCGGGCGATGTGCTCGATGTTCATCCCGGGCTCTCGATCAGAACCGGCATGCTCAATCATCCCGGCAACGCCGTTGGGTACCGTCTGGACTGGGAAGGAAAGTCGCTGGCCATCATCACCGATACGGAGCATGAGCCGGGACAAATCGACGAAAACGTGCTCGAACTGATCAGGGACGTCGATCTCTTTCTCTACGACGCCATGTTTACAGATGAGGAAATGGGTCTCTACCGCGGTTATGGCCACTCTTCCTGGCAACAGGCGATCCGTCTTGCCAAACTTGCCGATGCCAAGAATGTCGGCTTCATCCACCACGCGCCCAGCCGCAGCGACGAGGAACTGGATACTATCGTCAAACTGGCGAAAGCCGAGTTCAGCGGTGCGTTTGCCGCCATGGATGGCCAGATTATCGACATCTAAGCGAGCCAATCTGATATGGCTGTCGCCGGCGCGATAGTTTTCCCGGCACCTATGAAGTAGCTTCATTGGAGCGTGCGATCGAACACGCACAATTGACCGCATGCGATCGATTGCTCCACGATATTGCCACGAGGCGGCCCGCATTAAGGGGCCACCACATCATACTGCATTTTGATTCCATGCCGTGAAGGCTATCTGACGGGACTTGCATGATCCGTTTCTTTTCAGAAACCAATTTGAGACGTGCCCGGATACTCTCCGGCCTCATCATATTTTCTTTCGTTTTCTCCCATCTTTTCAACCACTCCCTCGCGCTCATCTCGATCGACACTGCTGAGCGCGCGCGCAAATGGTTCAGCCTGATCTGGCTCAACCCTGTCAGCAGCCTGCTGTTTTACGGTTCGGTTCTGGTTCACGTCTGTCTCGTGTTGCGCTCGCTCTACCTGCGGCAGACACTGCGCATGCCGCTACGGGAAGCGCTGCAGATCGTCTTTGGCCTTTCGATCCCATTCCTGATCATCAGCCACGCGGTCAACATCCGCGTGTCGCATATGATGTATGGCATCGATGTCGGCTATTATTCGGTGGTGCGGCGGCTCTGGATCAACAATCCCATGGGCGGCGCCTGGCAAAGCCTCGCCTTGGTTGTCATCTGGGTCCACGGATGTATCGGCCTTTATTTCTGGCTGCGGTACCGGGACTGGTATCCGCGCATCGCCGGCCTTTTCATGACCGTGGCGGTCATGCTGCCGCTTCTGGCGCTCCTGGGCTTCAGTGATGCCGGCCGCTGGCTTCAGGAAATCGATCAGAAATACGCTCTTCCACCTGGGCTGATGGACAGCACCATCCAGAGAGACGAACTGCCGCTGCAGCGGGAGATGGAGACCCGGATCAGTTTCGTCACAGGCACAATAGAAGCGGTTTTCGCCGGCGCTGTTCTCCTCGTCTTCATGTTGCGTGGGGTGCGCAGTTTTCGCCAGCGATTGACCGCCATCGGCATCAACTACGAACATGGCGCGCAGGCGCGTGTTCCGGCGGGGTTCAGCATTCTCGAAGCGAGCCGGCTTGCGGGCATCCCGCACTACTCCGTCTGCGGCGGCAAGGGACGGTGCTCGACCTGTCGCGTCAAGGTTTTGCATAGCAATGGGCCGCTTCCCCCGCCCGGCGACATCGAACAGACGACGTTACGGCGCATTCATGCCGATTCCGATGTACGGCTGGGCTGCCAGCTGCGTCCCACCAAAGATCTGGATATCGCGCTTCTGGTCTCACCGCCCCAGCAAAGCGACCTGCCGGCAGATGCCCAGCCGGCCCGGCCGGGCCGCGAAGAGGAAATAGCCATCCTCTTCTGCGATCTCAGAAACTTTACAACGCTATCCGAAGCAAAGCTTCCTTATGACGTCGTTTTCCTGCTCAACCGCTATTTCACCATCGTCGGCCAGGCCGTCGAACATGCGGGCGGCCATCTGGACAAATTTATCGGCGACGGCGCCATGGCGCTTTTCGGACTGGGTGACGATGCGGAGAATGGCTGTCGCGATGCCATGAAGGCGGCCGCGACCATTTTGCGCGATATAGCAACGCTTAACGAGGGCCTCGAAAAGCAATTTTCTGTCCGGCTGGAAGTGGTGGTCGGCATTCATTCGGGCCCGAGCATCGTCGGCGTCATGGGATACGGTGCGGCAAAAACGCTGACCGCCATCGGCGATACCGTCAATGTTGCAAGCCGGCTCGAATCCAAAGCCAAGGAATTCGGCGCCGCCATCGTGGTTTCCGAACCTGCCATCATTCAGGCGGGGCAGCCGATTGCCGATCTCAGAAGCGAACAGATCGTCATTCGTGGCCGTAATTCGCAGATGGAGGTCTTCCTGCTTTCTGCAGAAGAGAGCCAACGCTATCTATGAAATAGCGCCGTGCCAGGCATGGGCGACCGCCGGCATCAGATCTTTCTGTAAAGGAAATAGCGGTCCGTCGGCACGCTTTCCGGCACCGGCAACGGCTTCAGCATGGCGTGATCCAGAGGCAACCCGCTGATCGCGACGCCGCCCTTCGCCAGCATGCCGGCCGCAAGATCGGGTAACCAGGTAAGGGTCACGGCATCCTTTTCGGGGTACCCCGTACCGATATCGGCGTGCACCATGGCCGCCTCCGCGCCGATAAAGGCTGGGGCGGTTTGCGCAATTTCACCAATCACGAGATCGCCCTCCGCTGGAACCGAGGAAGCGTGTGCGCCCATGGCCCTGTCGAAGGCAATGATGCGCCGGTCGGGAAAAAGCTCGCGCAGATGATTGAACGTTCGCCCGTTTCCGAGCCCGATTTCCATGAGCGCCCCCTCGCGCGGCAAATCGAGATCAGCGGCGACATGATTGAGGATGTCCCGCTGCGCGCTCAGCCGTCGAATGAAACTGTCCAGTCTGCTCATGCTATCAGGCCTTGATAATGTGTTTTGCAGCGATATTACGCCGCGCGAAGACATTGCGTGTGTCGATGATTAGGGGTGACCATGTGCTCAGGGCGGCATAGTCGACATCATCGTGGTCGGTTGCCACAAGAACCGCGTCGAAGCGGCCAATTGTGGCTCTGTCCCACGCCACCGATTTCATGCCCATGAGATGACTGTATTCACGCGTTTTCGGGATTTCGGCAACGAAAGGATCGAAATAGGCAGCGTCGCCACCGCGCTCCTTGATAATCTCGAGCAGCTTGAGCGAAGGGCTTTCGCGAATGTCGGGCACGTTCTTTTTATAAGCGAGCCCAATCACCAGCACCCTGGAACGGCTGAGCGCCTTGCCGGCATGAATATCGAGCGCTTCGGCAAGCCGGCCGATGACATGCCTCGGCATGCCGGTGTTGATTTCGCCGGCAAGCTCGATGAAGCGTGTCGGCAGCTCGTATTCCCGCGATTTCCAGGTGAGATAGAATGGGTCGATCGGGATACAATGGCCGCCGAGACCCGGACCTGGATAAAAAGGCATGAAACCAAACGGCTTGGTTTTTGCCGCGTCGATGACTTCCCAGATGTCGATACCCATCGCCTCGTAGACGACCTTCAGTTCATTGACGAGGGCGATATTGACGGCACGGAAGACGTTTTCGGTGATCTTCACGGCCTCGGCGGTGGCGTTGGTCGAGACTGGGACGATTTTTTTGACCACCGAGCCGTAAAAAGCCGCCATCAGCTCGCCAGCCGCGACCCCATCGCCGGCAACGACCTTGGGGATCGTCGAGGTCTCGAAATCGCGATTGCCGGGGTCTTCACGTTCGGGTGAAAAGCCAAGGAAGAAATCGACGCCAGAAACAAGCCCGGTGCTTTCCAGAATGGTCTTCACCACACCATCAGTCGTTCCGGGATAGGTAGTCGATTCCAGAACTATCAGCTGTCCCTTGCGCAGATGGGCGGCAATGTCCCGACAGGTTTTTTCAACGTAGGAGAGGTCCGGCTCACGATATCTGGTCAAGGGCGTCGGCACACAGATGGCGATGACGTCGCATTCGGCCAGTCTGGAAAAATCGTTGGTTGCGACGAAACCGTCGTCCTGCCGGACATCGCCGAGCACCTCGTCCGAAACCGCCTCGATATAGCTTCGACCGGCGTCGATCGCCGTGATTTTACCGGGATCGATATCGAAACCCACAACCTTGAAACCGCCCCTGGCGATCGTCATGGCAAGCGGCAGGCCGACATAGCCGAGCCCGATCACGCCAGCTTTGGCGCTTTTGTTTTGAATGCTGGAAAGCAGGTTCTTGGAGATGTCTGGGGAAGTCAAAGCGTGTCACGCTCCGCGCATGTGCAAAAGATGCTTCTCAGTTGGGCAAGAATGAGGAGCCTGTCAAGGCTCGGCCCCTTCAAATTCCGGTTGACGCCCAAGCCGTCGACAACGCACAACCATCGCCATGAAGATCGCCTTTTATGCGCCGCTCAAATCGCCCAACCATCCCGTTCCCTCCGGCGACCGGCTGATGGCACGTTTGCTGATGAAGGCGATGACGATGGGTGGCCATGAGGTTTTTGTCGCTTCCGAGCTGCGCAGCTTTCTGAAACAACCGGACGATCCGGCACGGTCATCGCTTGCCGATGAGGCCAGGCTCGAAATCGAAACGATAACGGAGCTATGGCGTCAGGACGGCGCACCCGACCTCTGGTTCTGCTACCATCCCTATTACAAGGCCCCGGATCTGCTCGGACCGGAACTGGTGAAGCGTTTCGGCATCCCCTATGTCACGGCTGAGGCATCCTATTCGCCGAAACGCAACGATGTGGGTTGGCAGGCAGTTCAGGACGCGCTGCTCGCCGCACTGAACGGGGCCGCGGTCAATATCTGCTTTACCGCGCGGGATCGTGAAGGGCTTGTACGCGCTTCCCCGAGCCTGCAATGGGCCATGTTACCACCCTTTATCGACGCCGGGTCGTTTCGCGGCAACGCGCCCCGGCCACAGCCATCAAGGCTCATCACCGTCGCCATGATGCGGGCGGGCGATAAGCTCTCAAGCTATCGTAGCCTGTCCGAAGCGCTCGCTTTATTGCCTGAAACTCTCGGCTGGACGCTGGACATCGTCGGCGACGGCCCGGAACGCACGGCCGTGGAGAGTATGTTCAGCGTGTTTCCCGATCACCGCCTTGTCTGGCATGGGGAAAAGAGCCCGACAGACATCGCGGCACTTCTTTCAAGAGCATCCCTCTATGTTTGGCCGGGCCATGGCGAGGCTTATGGTCTCGCCTATCTCGAAGCGCAGGCTGCCGGCCTGCCCGTCGTGGCCGAAAAGTCGGCCGGTGTTCCCGAAGTGGTAAAATCCGGCACAACAGGATTACTGACACCGGAAAATGATACAGCCGCTTATGCCGAGGCGATCAAGACCCTGCTCGGCGATGACAGGCAGCGTGAGGAACTGGCAAAAGCGGCCCGCCAATTCGTCATCAATGAACGATCTCTGGAAAACGCCGCAGCGAAGCTGAACCATATCCTTTTGCAGGCAAAGGCGCGACGATCATGAGTCTGGAAAAACTTAACGCGGCATTGGATGAATGCAGCCGGCGCGGCATAAAGGCCGATCTCTGGCTTCGGGACGACGATGCGGTGGAACCGACACCGGCACTCGATACGCTGCTCGATCTCTGCGCCGACTTCAGCGCTCCAGTGACGCTCGCGGTCATTCCCGAAAAGACGACGGAGAAACTCGCACGCCATCTTGAGGCTTCGCTTATCGCGAAGGTTGCCGTCCACGGTTGGTCGCACACGAACTATGCCAGCGAAAAAGAAAAGAAGCAGGAACTCGGATCGCATCGTGAGGCAGCTGTAGTGCTTGACGAATTGCAGTCCGGGCTTGAAAAGCTGCGCGATCTGCATGGCAGCCGTTTCGTGCCAATGCTCGTGCCACCATGGAACCGCATCGACGCCGGTATCGTGGAAAGGCTGGCGGGTCTTGGCTACCGCGCCCTCTCCGTTTTCGGTCCGGAGAAACCCGGTCTTCCGCCACGCCTGAATACCCATGTTGACGTGATTGACTGGCACGGTAGCCGAGGTGGTCGCGACGCTGATGTGCTATTTGCAGAAACGGCCGCCCGTATTCTGAGCGCAGCCGAAAGCGGCGCAACGACGGGAATCCTTGCCCATCATCTCGTGCATGATGGCGCGGTTTGGGATTTCCTGAGACAGCTTTTCGAGGTCACCTGCGGTCATCCGGCCGCCCGCTGGCGGTCTTCGAAGGACCTCATCGACGACCTCTCACCATGATTTCCAGGCGATGAGCATGCCGCTCGCCGCGTTCGAAAGTGTGCGTCTGATCGCCTCGACCTCTTCAAAGGGTGCGCGATCCTGAAGAGACGCGGCGACGAAACCCGCCGGCGCAAGGCTGATGCTTCCCGCTCGCGCTGTGATGGTGAAGATCAGCGGGCCGGTGGACCACCAGGCCGGCGCACGCGGCATGTCCCTCAAAATCCCGGGAAATGACTCGAGCATCTTGCGGAAGACCGGATGGCCAGCGGGTGTGGCAATGAAGGAATTGGCAAGCAGCGTGCTGCCCTGCCCCGTGTCGCGCGGCGTTTTTTCATCGAACACCGTCAACCCCACCAGAGGGAGAAAGGCGTCAAAGCTCACATCGTCGCTGGCCGGATACCAGTCGCAGTCAAGATAGATCCCGCCAAAACGCTCCAGCAGGATGTAACGGGCAACATCCACCGCGCCCGGATAATCGCCTTCATCCAGCATCGCCTTAAAGACGCCGTTCGATAAGACCCCTTCCCGCTCCAGATCGGCCTCGCGCCAGAGGCGATAGTCATAGCCGTGCTTCGCAGCGTGCGCCGCCCAGGCCTCAACCGACACGGGGGGCGGTTTGTTTCCGATCCATATCTGGTGGATACATCTTGGCACGGGCTCGCGGCTTTTGAGGCTGATCAAGCGGCGCTCCTCCGTGGAAAACCGCGCATATTTCTCCAGCGCCTGCGGCGGCGGAACCAGCGTATATTGATACCCGATCCTGGCGACCAGATCACCTTCGGCCTTGGCAAGCCGCAACCTTGCCGCATGCAGCCGGCGCGGCAGGCCAAGCACGGTCTGCTCCCCCATCAGGTGCGCATCTTTTGCTGCAGCCAGTGATAGGAGAAGCGCATGCGCTTCCGCATATTGGCCATCAGTTTGCAACTGACGGGCTTTCTCCAGCTGGCCGTCGTAATATTTCTTATCGGGCATGGATCCTCGTCCAGAAAGGCTCGTTAACTTATGGTCAAACAAAAGGCATGAGGCAGGCACCGCATTTCGGAAGCCGGCTTTGAATTTGCTAAACAATTCATTGTTTCAGAGGCATAGACAGACAACAAGCCCTACGATAACGTGAATTTAAGCCCTCCTGAGCAATTGTCACAAGGCAACGATAGAGAGACGGCAAGGAACACTTTGGCATGAGCGCTGGCGCAGATTTGCTCCGTATCGAAAATCTGCGGGTCTCATTTTCTCTCATGGGCGGCACCATCGATGCCGTCAGGGACACCAGCATTCGCATTCTTCCGGGAAAAGTGACAGCCTTGGTGGGCGAATCCGGCTCGGGCAAGTCGGTCATCGGCCAGACGATCATGGGCATTCATCCCAAGACGGCGCGGGTGAGCGGCCGCGTGCTCTTTACCGATCCAGAAAATGCCGCCGCCGGCCCCGTCGATCTCTTGCAATTGCCGAAGGATGGACGGGAAATCCGCTCGATCCGCGGCAATCGCATCGGCCTGATCTTTCAGGAACCCATGACCTCCTTTTCGCCGCTGCACACAATCGGCAACCAGATCGATGAAGCGCTTCGCATTCACAGCATCCTGTCACCGGCAGAGCGTGCTGAAAAAATGTACGAGACCCTCGACCTCGTCGGCTTTTCGAATCCAAAGAAGGTCGTGAACATGTATCCGTTCGAACTGTCGGGCGGCATGCGACAGCGCGCGATGATCGCCATGGCGCTCATCTGTCGTCCGGCACTTCTCATCGCCGATGAGCCGACGACCGCGCTTGATGTGACGATACAGGCGCAGATTCTGAAACTGCTGCGCGATCTTCAGAGCCGGCTCAACATGAGCATGCTGCTCATCACCCACGATCTGGGCGTGGTGGCAAACATCGCCGACGAGGTTGCCGTGATCTATCAGGGCGAAATCATGGAAGCCGGCACCGTCGACGACATTTTCAAGGCGCCTGCCCACCCTTATCTGAAGGGGCTGATGGCGGCTGTGCCTCACTTCGACATGAAGCCGGGCGAAAGGCTGAAGGCGCTGCGTGAAATCAACATCGACCACGAAAGTCTGGTCGGCAAGAAGACCGCCGCGGTTAACAAGACCCCCGGCCCGCTGCTGACGGTAGACAATATCAGCAAGACCTTCACGACCCGCAAATCGAGCTGGTTCCGCAAAGGCGCTGCCAATGCGACCAAGGCTGTGGATAGCGTCAGTTTCGAAATCCGCCGTGGCGAATGTCTCGGCCTGGTCGGCGAAAGCGGCAGCGGCAAAACAACCGTCAGCAAAATCCTGATGCGCGCGGTTCGTCCCGATGAGGGCTCGATAACTTTCCATCGGAAGGAAGGCGATATCGATGTGCTGAATGCCAAGGACGGCGAGCTGAAAGAGCTGCGCTCGAAGATACAGATGGTCTTCCAGGACCCGATTTCCTCGCTCTCGCCGCGCATGACCATCGGCAACATTCTGAGCGAACCGCTTGAAATCCATGGACGCGGCGACGCCAAATACCGGGCGGAAAAAGTTCGTGGTCTGGTCAGGGCGATCGGCCTTGGCGAAAGCGCACTGAACCGTTATCCGCACAGCTTCTCCGGTGGCCAGCGGCAGCGTATCGGTATTGCCAGGGCGCTGGCACTCGGACCGGAACTGCTGATCTGCGATGAACCCGTTTCTGCCCTCGACGTGTCCGTGCAGGCACAAATCCTCAATCTACTGAAGGACTTGCAGCAGGATCTCGGGCTGACCTATCTCTTCATCTCGCACAATCTGGCGGTCGTGGACTATATGGCGGACCGTGTAGCTGTCATGTGTGAAGGCCGTATCGTGGAGCTGGCGCCGCGCGAGAGCCTGATGCGCGCTCCCGTCCACCCCTATACAAAATCGCTGCTCGCAGCCGTGCCCTTCCCCGATCTCGATCGCCCGCTGGATTTTAGCACCATCGGCAAAATCAGCGCGACGGGCAAATTCGACTGGGGCAAACAATTCCGGGATGACGGCGACGGCCAGATGGTTTCAGCCGACCTCGGCGACGGTCATTTCGTGCTGGCAAACGGCAATGCCGATATCCGGGAGCTTCGCCCTTGATCACGCGTCGCACCACCCTTGCCCTTCTGGCCTCCGTTTTCATGCCGGCCTTTGCGCGCGCCGCTTATGTTGATCCCGACTACTTCAAGGAACAGCGCGAGAAAGGCGAATTACCCGGCGTCGCCGACCGGCTGCCGAAAAACCCGCGTGTCATCGATGTGAAAGCGCTCGGTCGTGAGCCCGGAAAACACGGCGGCACGGTGCGCATGCTGATCGGTGGGCAGCGAGATATCCGCCTGATGCCCATCAGCAACTATGCCCGGCTGGTCGGGTATGATGAGAAATTCGAGCTGCATCCGGATATCCTCGAAAGCTACGAGGTCCAGGAAGAGCGCATCTTCACCTTCAAGCTGCGTGAGGGCCACAAATGGTCCGATGGCAGCGATTTCACGTCAGAGGATTTTCGCTATTTCTGGGAGGATGTCGCTCTCAATAAGGAAATCCACAAGGGCGGCCCGCCAATCGAGCTTCTCGTCAACAACAAGCCACCCCAGATCGAGGTGATCGACAAGCTGACCGTTCGTTACAGCTGGGATGGCCCGAACCCGGATTTTCTGGCGAAGCTCGCGGCAGCGTCGCCGGCGCGGCTGTTCTTGCCAGCCGCGTACATGAAGCAGTTCCACGTCAAATATCAGACGCCGGAAAACCTGGCCAAGCTCATCAAGAAAAACAAGGCGGATGACTGGAGCGGGCTGCACATCAAGATGTCGCGGCAGGTGCGCCCGGAAAACCCTGCTCTGCCAACGCTTGACGCTTGGCGCAACACCACCGCACCACCGGCCGAACAATTCGTCTTCGAACGCAATCCCTATTACCACCGCGTCGATGAAAACGGGCTGCAACTGCCCTATCTCGACCGCTTCCTGCTGAACGTCACTTCGTCCGATATCATTTCCGCCAAGACAGCCTCGGGCGATAGCGACCTGCAATATTTCGGCCTCGATTTTGCCGATTACACGTTCCTGAAGGACGCGGAGAAGCGTTTTCCCCTGAAGGTTAATCTCTACAAGCGCTCCCAGGGCTCGCGCATCGCGCTCCTGCCAAATCTCAACTGCGCCGATCCGGTCTGGCGAAGCACGTTCCAGGACGTGCGTGTGCGCCGTGCTCTGTCGCTTGCCATCAACCGGCACGAAATCAACATGGTCTGCTTTTACGGGCTCGCCAAGGAAAGCGCCGACACCGTTCTACCGGAAAGCCCGCTTTACCGGCAGGAATTTGCGGACGCCTGGAGCGCCTTTGACCGCGCAGCGGCAAACAGATTGCTCGATGAGGTCGGTCTCGACAAACGCGACGATGCCGGCCTTCGTCTTCTGCCGGACGGCCGCCCGGCTTACATTATCGTCGAGACCACGGGCGAAAGCACGCTGGAAACCGACGTGATGGAGCTGGTCACGGACCACTGGCGGCATATCGGCATCGCGGTTTCCGTTCGTCCTACCCAGCGTGATGTTTTCCGAAAGCGCGCCATGGGCGGCGAAGTCTTGATGTCGGTGTGGATGGGGATGGATAATGGCGTGCCCACGGCCGACATGCTGCCGTCAGGGCTTGCCCCCACAGGTGACGACCAGCTTCAATGGCCGGTCTGGGGCATTCACTATCTCTCGGGCGGCCGCGAGGGGAAGGAGCCCGACCTGAAGGAAGCAGCCCATCTGCTCGATCTCCTGAAGACCTGGCGCAGAAGCGTGACAGAGGAAGAACGCGAGGCGATCTGGCTGGAAATGCTTGGTGTTTACACCCAGCAGGTCTTTTCAATCGGCATTGTCAACGGCGCGCTCCAACCGGTTGTCCATGTGAAGCGCATGCGAAACGTGCCGGACAAGGCGCTTTTCGGTTATGAACCGACATCCTATCTCGGCGTCTACATGCCGGATACGTTCTGGTATGACGGAGAGGCCTGATATGCTGCGGTATATTTTAAAGCGCGTCCTCGTCATGATCCCAACGCTGATCCTGATTTCGATGCTTGTCTTCACCATCATCGAGCTGCCGCCGGGTGACTATTTCGAAAGTTATGTCGCCGAGTTGCGCGCCATGGGCGAGACGGCGAACCTTGCTGAAATCGAAGAGTTGCGCACCCGCTATGGTTTCGACCAACCCGCACCGATCCGCTATTTCCGCTGGGCGACGGGTATGTTGGTCGGCGATTTCGGATATTCCTTCGAATATCAGCTGCCCGTCAGCGATGTCGTGGGCGACCGCCTCTGGCTGACGGTGCTGGTGTCCTTCCTGACGATCATCGTCACGTGGCTCATTGCCTTCCCGATCGGCATCTATTCCGCCACCCACAAATACAGCTGGGGCGATTATGGCCTGACCTTCCTCGGCCTGCTCGGCATTGCCATTCCAAACTTCATGTTGGCGTTGATCCTGATGTATTTCGCCAACATCTGGTTCGGCATCTCCATCGGCCACCTGATGGACCGGGAGTACCTCAATCAGGCGATGAGCTGGGCAAAGTTCAAGTCGATCCTCGAACATATCTGGATACCGGTGCTCATCATCGGCACGGCGGGCACCGCCGGCATGATCCGTCGGCTGCGCGCCAACCTTCTGGATGAGCTGCAGAAACAATATGTGGTGACCGCTCGCGCCAAGGGTCTGCACCCCTTCAAGGTGCTGACCAAATATCCGCTGCGCATGGCTCTCAACTTCTTCATCTCGGATATCGGCTCCATCCTGCCCGCCATTATATCGGGAGCGGAAATCACAGCGGTCGTCCTGTCGCTGGAAACAACCGGCCCAATGCTGATCAGGGCGTTGCAGAGTCAGGACATGTATCTGGCCGGCTCGTTCCTGATGTTCCTTGCCTTCCTGACGGTCATCGGCGTTCTGGTTTCGGACATCGCCCTTGCCATACTCGATCCCCGGATCCGCTTTGGAGGTGGTAACGTCAAATGACTTCATCCATCCCGAAGCCCGGCGACGCCCTTCCCCATTATGTCTCGACAGCGCCTTTCGATCCTTCTCTGATCGAACCCAACACGTCGGGCATGGCCGCCTTCAGCAAGGCGTCGCAACTGCGCCTGATGTGGTGGCAGTTCCGCCAGCACAAGATTGCCGTCTGGTCCGGTGCTTTTCTGTTGGTGCTTTATCTGTCCATCCTCATCTGCGAATTCCTTGCGCCCTATAATCTGCACACCCGCAACATCGATCATATCTACGCGCCGCCGCAGTCAATTCATCTCTTCAACGACGGAAAATTTGTCGGGCCCTTCGTTTATGGCCGCGAGATGACGCTCGACATGAATAATCTGCGGCGCGTCTATCGCGACGTGCCAACGGATATCCAGCCGCTGCGCTTCTTCTGCAAGGGTGACACCTATCGTTTCTGGGGCCTGTTCGAAGGCAGAACCCACTTCGTCTGCCCGGCCGAAGGCGGAGAAATGTTCCTGCTTGGCACCGACCGGCTCGGCCGTGACGTGCTTTCCCGCATCATCTACGGCGCGCGCATTTCGTTGACTATCGGCCTTCTCGGCGTCGCGATGAGCTTCGTTCTCGGCATTGTGATCGGTGGTCTCGCGGGATATCGCGGCGGCACATTCGACCTGATCGTCCAGCGCATCATCGAGGTGCTGCAATCCATTCCGAGCATTCCGCTCTGGCTGGCGCTCGCCGCAATCATGCCGGTGACCTGGAGCCCCATCCTCGTCTATCTCGGCATCACCATTATTCTCGGCATGCTGGACTGGACGGGCCTTGCGCGCGCGGTGCGTTCCAAACTGCTGGCGCTTCGCGAAGAAGACTATGTTTTGTCAGCACAATTGATGGGCGCCGGAACTTCGCGCATCATTGGCCGACACCTCATTCCCGGCTTCATGTCACATCTCATCGCTTCGGCGACGCTCACCATTCCCGGCATGATCCTCGGCGAGACTGCGTTGAGCTTCCTCGGCCTCGGTCTTCGGCCACCGATCACAAGTTGGGGAATTCTCCTCACGGAGGCGCGCAGCGTCAGCGTCATTGCGCTATATCCGTGGCTTCTCATCCCGACGATCCCGGTCGTTCTCGTCATCCTGGCCTTTAATTTCTTCGGCGACGGACTACGTGATGCGGCGGACCCCTTCAGATAAAATGGAATACACCTTGATCTATTGCCCTTCAGCCATCGCCTTTTTTGTGGAAGGCAAAAAGAGGTGTGGCCCATGAGCTCCCGTTTGAACGACGCGCGCATTCTCATGTACAGCCATGATTCCTTCGGTCTCGGCCATCTGCGGCGCTGTCGCACGATCGCGCACGCGCTGGTGGAGGATTATCGCGGCCTGAACGTTCTCATCATTTCAGGCGCCACCATTGCCGGTGCATTCGATTACCGCGCCCGCGTCGATTTCGTGAAAATCCCGAGCGTCATCAAGCTCCGCAATGGTGAATACACCTCGATGGACAGGCATATCGATCTTCAGGAAACGCTGAAGATGCGCCGCTCGATCATCTATCATACCGCCGAAAGCTTTAAGCCTGACATCTTCATCGTCGACAAGGAGCCCATGGGCTTGCGCGGCGAGGTGGAAGAGACGCTCGCCTATCTCAAGGGACAGGGCACCAAGCTCGTCATCGGCCTGCGCGACGTCATGGATGCGCCGCAGTTGCTCGAGGCCGAGTGGAAGCGCAACAATGTCATGAACAAGATCGGCAAGCTCTATGACCATGTCTGGGTCTATGGTCCGCCTGATTTTCACGATCCGCTGACGGGGCTCGACGTTCCGAAGACCGTTCGCGACAAGATGGATTTCGTCGGCTTCCTCCAGCGATCCAAGACGCAGGCCGAGACAGTGGCACATCGGCCGGAAGGCGATTATCTTCTTATCACCACCGGCGGCGGTGGCGACGGCAGTGAATTGATCGACGACGTCATCAACGCCTATCACCATGACCCAGAACTGACCCACAAGGCGCTCGTCGTGCTTGGCCCCTATATGCCGGCAGACCAGCGCCAGCGCTTCATGAGCAGCGTCGCCGATATCCCGCATATCGAGATCATCGAATTCGACAACCGTATGGAAGACCTCGTCGCTGGTGCGCAGGCCGTTGTCTCGATGGGCGGCTACAATACTGTTTGCGAGATATTGTCCTTCGATAAGCCCGCCCTCGTTGTGCCCCGCACGGTACCGCGGGAAGAACAGCTGATCCGCGCCAGTCGTGCATCCGAGCTTGGTCTTTTCGACATGCTGCTGCCGGAAGATGCCGAAAACCCGGCAAAAATGGCGGCAGCGCTAAAGGCCCTGCCCAATCGCGCGCCGCCTTCGGTCAGCGCGCGCGGCTTGAAGCTCGACGGTCTCGAAAACATCTCCCGCAGAATTGCCGAATGGCTGCCGCCCGAGGGTGAGAGATCACAGATGACGCTGAGCGCCTGATGTCGGCTCGACACCAATTTTTAGAGACATACACGCTGTGACTGATACGAAAAAAATCGTGGTGCTCCTGAAGGGCTACCCGCGCCTGTCTGAGACGTTCATCGCCCAGGAACTTCTGGGGCTGGAAAAGGCGGGGCTGGAACTCGAACTCGTGTCGATGCGCCGGCCGACGGATAAGAAGCGTCATCCTGTCCACGATGAAATCCGGGCGCCCGTCACATATCTGCCGGAATATCTGCATGAAGAGCCTTTGCGGGTCTTGAAAGCGCTCTGGGCCTGCCGCAAGAAGCGCGGTTTCAGCAGAGCGCTTCGCCGTTTTTTCAGCGACCTGCCGCATGATTTCAGCCGCAACCGCTTCCGCCGCTTTGGGCAGGCCGCGGTGCTCGCGCATGAATGGCCAGAGGATGCCGAATGGCTGCATGTCCATTTCATCCACACGCCCGCGTCGGTCGCAGCCTATACCCATTTCATTACGGGCGTGCCGTGGACGATTTCGGCGCACGCCAAGGACATCTGGACCTCCGGCGACCGCGACCTTGCGGCCAAGTTGCAAAGCGCCCGCTGGGCCGTTACCTGCACCGCTGGTGGCTTTCAGCATCTGCAGACCCTTTCCGGGACGCGGCGGAATGTGCATCTAAGCTATCACGGTCTCGATCTCACACGATTTCCGCATTTCGAAACGCCCCGCCCAGCGCGGGACGGATCCAATCCGGATGACCCCGTTCGGATTTTGAGCGTCGGTCGGGCAGTGAAGAAAAAGGGCATCGATATTCTGCTGCGGGCACTCGCTTCGCTTCCCCAAGGCATCCATTGGCGCTTCACCCATATCGGCGGCGGTGACGAACTGACCGCACTGAAAAAACTGGCCGACGAACTCGGCATCGCCGACAGGATCGTCTGGACCGGCGCCATGGACCAGAAGCAGGTGCTGGAGAATTATCGGGAAGCCGACCTCTTTGCGCTGGCCTGCCGCATCACCAGCGATGGCGATCGCGACGGTCTACCCAATGTGCTGGTCGAGGCAGCGAGCCAGGCGCTGACCTGCATCTCCACCAACATGTCAGGCATCCCGGAATTCTTCGTCAACGGCGAAAACGGTCTGCTGACGGAGCCGGAAAATCCGGCAGCCTTTGCGGAAGCGCTGCGCAGCGCGATCACCGATCCGCAACTGCGTCAACGTCTGGGCGCTGCGGCCGAAAACCGCGTGCGAACCGCCTTCGATCATCGCACCAGTATCGCGGAATTGAAGGCTCTGTTCGAGACCGAGTGGGAAAAGACACCATGACCGAGATGGAAAAACGTCCCCGTGTTTTCTTCTACGTCCAGCATCTTCTCGGCATCGGCCATATAGCCCGTGCGAGCCGCATCGCCAATGCACTGCAGGCGGATGGCTTTGAGGTTGTTCTCGTCACCGGCGGTACTCCAGTTCCGGGTTTTCCGGGTGAAGGCATCCGCCATGTGGAGTTGCCGCCGATCGCCGTGAGTGACGGCAGCTTTTCCGGCCTTGTCGACGGTGCCGGTAAGCCGGTTGACGACGCCTTCAAGAACCTCAGAACCGACATGCTGATCGGCGCCTATCACGGCGCGAAACCCGATATCGTCATCATCGAGGCTTTCCCCTTTGGCCGCAGACAGGTGCGCTTCGAATTGCTGCCGCTGCTGGACGAGATTGAAGACAGCGAACCACGCCCGCTCGTCATGACATCGCTGCGTGATATCCTGCAGGAAAAGACCAAGCCGGGCCGGGACGAAGAGACCGTTTCCCTGGTGAAGAAACATTTCGACGCGGTGCTGGTGCACGGTGATCCCGACTTCGCCCGGCTGGAAGATACCTTCCCCCTGGCGAACGAGATCAGCCAGCGCGTTGTCTACACCGGGCTCGTCGCCCCGCTGCCACCGCCGGAGCCGGTCGAAAAATTCGATATCGTGGTTTCCGCAGGTGGTGGTGCTGTCGGTGCAGCGCTCATCCGGGCAGCGCTTGAGGCCGCCCCGTTGCTCCCTGGCATCAAAAGCTGGTGCCTCGTCACCGGCCCGAACATGCCGCAGATGGATTTCGATGCGATCTCCGCTGAAGCGCCGGACAATGTCTCCGTCTTCCGCTTCCGCAAGGATTTCGCCAGTCTTCTGGCAGGCGCGCGGCTTTCGGTCTCGCAGGCTGGCTACAACACCGTTTGCGACATCCTCCAGGCGAAATGCCGCTCGCTTCTTATCCCCTTCGCGGCCGGTGGCGAGACGGAGCAGAGCGCCCGCGCGGTACGGCTGGCGCGGCTCGGGCTGGCGCAGATGCTGGAGGAAAAAAACATCTCTGGACAGTCCATGGCCGACGCCATCGAGGCAGCTCTGGCGCTGCCGGAACCGGGCAAGGTTCACCTCGATCTCAATGGCGCCGCCGGCACCGCTAGAGCGCTACGCCGCCTTTATGACGAGCGGTGAGAATTGCCTTTAATTGGCGCACGGCGGCTTCGTCCGTCGCCTTCCGCCCTGCACCGGTGAAACCAAGCTTCGCCACCATGCTTTCCGGATCATAGGATGGCACGGCGGAACAGGAAGCGTGGATTTCCGTGATCGGAAAGCGATCCAGCAAAGCCTGAACGCTTTGCGGTCGCACGCCGGCACCCGGCATGATAACGATTCGGCCCTTGGCGACATCCGACAGACGCGCCAAAGTCTCGATGCCCTCCAGCGCCGAGCGCGCACCGCCTGAGGTGAGGACGCGAGGAAAACCGAGCGAGATAGCAGCCTCCAGAGCCTCCTCCAAATCGGGCGCGACATCGAACGCGCGGTGAAGCGTCATGTCCAGCCCATCCGCGTGGCGGCGCAATTCTTCAAGCAACAGCATATCAAGCGAGCCATCGGCACGCGATGCGCCGATCACCACGCCGGAAAGCCCTGCCACGCGTGCCGCATCGATATCGCGCTTCATCACGTCGGCCTCGTCGCGCGTGAACACGAAATCGCCGGCGCGCGGCCGGATCATCACGCTCACCGGCAGTCCATAGGTCGCCGCCCGCTGCATGAACCCTGCCGATGGGGTGACCCCGCCGCCCGAGAGCGCGGCACAAAGTTCGATACGGTCTGCCCCGCCCCTCACGGCCGCTTCCAGACCCGCCACATCGTCCACGCAAATTTCGAGAATCATAGGTACCTCTTTCATCCGGGTGGCCGTTACCTGCGGCGGCCGGTCCCATCAAGCGTGTAGAGCATATAAACGCCGCCCAAACCGACGATCGCACCGAGTATCGACGTGCCGGAATAGCTGGTGACCAGCGTTCCCAAAGCAAAAATGAGAGCGCCGAGACCAGCCCCAAGGAAGATGTTTACGGCGATCAGCGAGCTTCCTAGCCCCGGCCGGTCTGCGATCAACTCCTGTAGATAGGTGATGGGAATACTGATGATGGCGGCTGCACCAAGCGCGCTGATGAGGGTTTGCGCGTAAATGTGCCATGGCGCGGTCGCGAGCCCCTGCAGGACAAGGTATATCGCGTAAAGTACCGAGCCAGCCGCAAGCGTGAGCGTTTGCGGCATCTTCTTCTCGATCCAGCCCCAAAAGAGAATGAAAACGATTTCCAGCGCGGCAACGATACCGGCGACAATGCCGATATCTGCGACCGTACCCCTTGCCTGTCCGGTGATGATGAGCGAGCGGATAGAGTCGTTCAGATGCAGCATGGAGCAGATCAGCGCGATGGCGATGATCCGCAACAGCACCCGCCGCGATCCGATTTCCGAAAGCGAAGCCATAAAGCCGAAGCGCGCCTCCGTATTGACCACCGCCGGCGTCGCCGCGCGTGGCAAGCAGAAAGCAACCAACAGGAAGCAGACAAGCGCGCAAATGCCCGAGAACAGGAAGGCCAGAAGCATATTGCCGGAGTTCACAAGGAAAATGCCGACGATACCGGGCACCAGAACCCAGGACAGGGAGATGGTGGCGCGCATGATCGAATTCACCGCGATCATGTCGGCGGTCGAGAGGTTGCGTGCGTCCGCGCGCACATGCGCGAAGATCAGCGAATTCATCGCCCCGAAAATCGGAAGCAGAAGGAGCTTGGCGCTGACGAAAGCCGTGGCGTTGCCGACCAGATAGACCAGAAGATAACCGCTAACGCCGAAAAGCGCGATGAACAGCATGGGTTTACGATATTCTCCCAGCCTATCGGCCACGATCCCCATCAACACGCTGGCACTGACGTTGATGATGGCGGCAAACAGCATCAGCATCGAATAGACGCTGTTGCTGAGCCCGATTTCGCGAATACCGATGACTGCCTGATAGGGGGCAGTCGCGGCATTCGAGAAGCCAAAAAACAGGATGGCGAGCGCCCCGATGCGGATCGACGGATTGTTGATGACGATGGAAAGAGCCGATGGCATGGGAATTCGCCTGAGATGATCCGGCACCGCCGGATCGCTGGGTAAAAGCTACCGAACCGCTGTCATCGCCAGCGGGCCGAAAGGATGGGCTGAGGGGTATAATCGAAATGCGGCTTCCATGGGTAAAAATCGCCGTCCCGGCGGCGATTGGGAAGATTTTCGATATCCTGATTGATGACGCCTTCCGTCAACGCCATGAAATTGGGATTGGCAATAGGCGCAAGCTCCGGTGAAAGATAACCGGACTTGACGACCAGTAGCCGCACCTCCTTTGGATTAAAACCAAGACGGGTGAAATCGGAAATCATGTGATAGGGCCTGCGCCGCGCCGCCAGAATGACCGTGATGCCGCCGATGGCGACCACCGCCTGCCGTTGGTCAGCAGCACCTGGATCGTCCAGTTTCACAACACGGGCCTCGACGGTGACGGAGGGACTTTGCGGATCGAGACTGCCACCGATCTTCAGAGAAAGATGCGCGCCCTCACCAGCAGCAAAGCAAGCGTCAACAGCCGGCCGGTCGGTTATGCCGCCCAGCAACGCACCCTGCCAGTTGCGCTCAATCAGCGCCGCCAGTACATCGGCGCGGTCGCCCACTCCGCCGCCCGTCGGGTTATCGCCGGAGTCGGCAAGAATGATCGGCCGTGTGGCGGTCCTTTCGGCAATCCCCAGGATGGTGTCGAGCGGCTCCGTCACCGGACCAAAACGAAAATCCTGCCGTGCATCCCAGTAGGATTGCGCAATTTCGGTGGCGATAGCCTTTGCCGCCGCCTTGTCGGTCCCCGTCACCACCGCGCAAGCGGTCGCCCTCGGCTCGTCGGCCCAGACGTAACCGATCATGAAATTCGCATCCCACACGCCGGACCGTGCATCGTAATCCGGCAGGGCGGCATAGAGGCTTTTGGCAGGCTCGTCTTCCGTGGACGTCTTTTCGCCCGGCAGCAGAACCGGAATTTTCGCCCAGGCCACGCCGGGCTTCTCTCCCGTCTTCAGGGCCTTGTTCAGCATCGTCCAGGCACGCACCATCGTTTCGCGTACGTCGATATGCGGGGCTGTGCGATAGGCGGCGAAAATATCCAGCTGATCGATGATGGTCTGGCTGACATTGCCATGCAAATCGTAGCTCGCCGCGACAACAACATCCGGGCCAACCAAAGCTCGGGCACTGGAAATCCAGTCGCCTTCCGCATCATCCATGCCCTCGACATTCATCGCGCCATGCATGGCGAGATAAAGCCCGTCCAGCGGCAATGCGGTCTTCAGACGCTCGAGGAATTCGTCCTTGAACGCATCATAGGCGGCGCGTGAAATCGGGCCGCCCGGCACCGCCCGCGCATGCAGCAGCGGCAGCAGTTCCGCCCCGCCCTCGCCAAGGAAATTGAAATATTCCGCCTCCAGAAGATCTACGCCGCGAAAGACGCGAAAATCCTCCTGCACCATCAACACGGGGGAATAGGTGCTGCACTCGGTATGAATACCGCCAATGGCAATGCGCATCCCACCCTCCTCAATAAACCGGGTTCAACGGAACGATGGCTGCAAAACGCAGCCAGTCCTTTTGCGCCTTCGGTGTCCACGCCGCCTCGGCAATGGCCGGAAGCCTTGGGAAAACGAGGTGGTTGAAATAGGCGCGGTTGAGGAAATGTTCGGACCAGATGCAGGCCTGAACGCCTTTCATCCTTTCCTTCAATTCGTCGGGAAACTCGCCAACGGCCTCATACCCGTAGGTATGCGACGGCGGAACGGTGCCAGCCCAGCTTGCCCCCGGCTCCTGCCAGGCCTCATCCTGCACCATGTCCAGATAATAGGCCTGACCTGGCGTCATCACCACGTCATAACCCTGCTTTGCCAGCTCAAGCCCGACCTCCGGCTTTTGCCACGCCATCAACAATGTTCCCGACGGATCGACGCCGCCGCCGTGTGAAACCTCATCCCAGCCGGCAAGCTGGCGGCCGCGCTCATGCAGCATGGCCTGGACGCGCTTCATGAAGTAGGACTGAATACCGAAAGTGCCATCGAGCCCTTCCTTCTCCATGAGACCCCTCGCAAGCGGCGAGGCCAGCCACGATCCGTCCGCAACCTCGTCACCGCCGATATGGATCAGCCGTGACGGAAAGAGTTCAACCATCTCGTCAAAGATCTTGCCGAGGAATTCGTAAGTCTGCTCGATCGCGGGGTTAAGTGCATTGTTCGGGTATCCCTGCACGGAACGGTAGCTGTCAGGTGCTTCCTGCCCATCCGTCAGCTCCGGATAGGCAACCAAAGCCGCCGTGCTATGACCGGGAATATCGACCTCCGGCACGACCTCGACATTCAATGCCGCCGCATGCGCCACCACGAGACGCACATCGTCCTGCGTGTAAAAGCCGGAAACCGGCTCCGCCCCATTGCCGAGCTGTGGCAGGAGCGGCGCATCCGGGCCACGCGTCGCACCGACAGTCGTGAGCAGCGGATAGGCCTTGATTTCCAGACGCCATGCCTCATCGTCCGTCAGATGCCAGTGGAAGCGGTTCATACGCAGCCATGCGAGAATATCGATCAGCCGTAGCACATCGTCTGTCGGATAAAACTGCCGCGAAACATCGAGATGGCAGCCGCGCCAGCTATAGCGCGGCGCATCGCCGATGGTGCCCGAGGCTGGGAACCGAAATTTCGGATCGACGCGCGCGCCATGCAGCAGCTGCGCCAGAACCGTCAGACCATATTGCAGACCGGCAGCAGCCGAATATTCGACTGTCACAGCGTCGCTGGAGAAGGAAATGCGGTAACCTTCCGCTTCCAGCCCGCTATGCCGCTTAAAATGCAGTGGTTTTCCTTCATTCACCGGCGCAAGGCTGAAAGGCACATGCCCGACGGCAAAGAGCCTGCGGAACAGCGACAGCACGGTTTCCACCGCAAGCACTTCTTCGGCTCCCGCATCGTCCGTCGGGAAGAGTGCGACGGGAAAGCCCTCGCCGGGCTCGGCGTCGATTTCGGCGGGCCAGGGCTGAATGGCGAAGGGCAGATCGAGCTTGCCTTCGGGAAGCAGCACCGGCGCCGGTTCGCTGTGACGGCCATCCAGCATCAAGTCCCCCACATCCACGGCGCGATGCGTGCCATCGGCAAGGCTGATGTAAGCAGACTTTGCCCCATCCGTGCGGTGCCTCGCCGGTCGCAGCAGGCCATCGACGGTAAAGCGCCAGGATTGTCCGGCTTCCAGCACGAAGCCGACCGGCGGCGCAAATTCATGGAAATTGGCATTGCGGCGCAGGTAAACTGCGTTGCCGCAAACCGGCTTGTCCACCGTCCGCGTCAGCGACGTGTAAACGATGCGGAAATCCGTCAACGGCTCACGCGACAGATTGACCAGGGTGAAAGTGAAGCCGCCAGATGCGGAGTCGGCAAGCGGATGCCAGGAATTTTCGAGACGATACTGTGCGAGCGCCATGATGCTCCCCTTTATTGCGCATTAAACCCGTTGGAGGGTTTTGATCAGTAGTGTTCGGATTGCGAAAACGTCCGCGCCAGCGGCGCCTGCCCGGCCGTCAGGCCACAATCGACCGGCAGGCACACGCCGCTGATGGCAGCAGCCTGAGGACCCGCCAGAAAAGCGACCGCATTTGCGACGTCTTCGGGCTTGACGATCCGTTGCAGCGGGTACCAATGCTGCGCTTCCTCAAATACCCTGGGATTGGTAGCAGCACGGGCCTCCCACGCCTGTGTGCGCACCGTGCCGGGCGCAACGGCGTTGGCGCGAATGCCGAACTTGCCATATTCAACGGCGATCAGTTTCGTCAGATGGATCAAGCCGGCCTTCGCCGCGCTGTAAGCCGGATGACCGAAGACTGCCATGCCGTTGACGGAGGTGATGTTGACCACAGAGCCCTGCGTGCGCTTCAACGCTTCCTCGAATGCCCTGAAGCAGAGAAACGGCGCTTCCAGATTGAGCGCATTGTCCTTGCGCCAGATTTCGGGCGTCGTGTCATGCAGGCTGACGGCTCTTGCAGCACCCGCATTGTTAACGAGGGTGGCGACATCACCCAGTTCTGCGACTTCAGCCGCCAGCCTTGCAAGGTCCTGCGGGTCCGTCACGTCGCAGGTCTTCGCAATGACTTCGGAATCGGACAGCAGCGAAACAGCCCCTGAAAGGGCGTCAGCGTCGATATCGACCAACACCACCCTTGCATGGGTCTCAGCGAGTGCCGCGGCAATTGCCCGGCCAATATCGCCGGCCGCGCCGGTTACCACGGCGAGTTGGTCTTTTCTGTCTTGCATGTCCTGCAACTCCCTTGAAGCTTGCAACCCGTCGTTAAGCGGGTTCAGGCAAAGCACCTGTTTTGTCGATCATTCCGCCCTCAATCACCCAGCAATTGCCTGTCGTCCGGGTCACGATGCTCGACAAGCTGCTGCTTGATGTGACGCAGGGTCACCATTGACCTTTGCCGTTGATGGTAGGCAGCAAGCGTCGCCAGAACATCGACCGCGGCGAGATAGGCATAGCGCGACGAGGTCGGGCGGAAGATATTGTTTCCCTCGGGCACATTGACCGCCACCACCATATCCGCGGCGGCGGCGACGGGCGTGTCGCTCTGGGTGAGTGCAATCGTCGTCACGCCCATTTCGCGCGCCAGCCTGAAGCACTTCACCAGCTCCATATTGCGCCCCGAAAAGGACGAGCCGATAATCACGTCTTCCTTGCGTGCTGCGGCCGTCATCATCAGCTGCATGCTGTGATCGGCACTGGTCGAAACCCGCAACCCAAGGCGGAACAGTCGGTTCTGAATCTCGGAAGCGATCATCGACGAATTGCCGCCCGCTCCGAAGGCATAGATCATGCCGCTATTGGCAATCTTTGTCGCCGCCGCATCTGCAAGCGCCGGATCGAGCGTCCTGTGTAGCAGAAACAGAGCTTCCTGCGCCTTGGCCAATACCTCTTCAGCAACGTCTGACGGGCTGGTGCTGGAGGGCTCGGACGTCAGATATCGAACGCCGACATAAGCCGTCTTGGCAAGGCTCACCTTGAAATCGGAAAAGCTCTGGCAGCCCAGCCGCCGGCAAAAACGCGTCACCGTTGGTGGCGATACTTCCGCGCGGGCCGCAAGCTCGATGATCGACGCATTGACCGCAAATTCGAAATCCGAGACCAGAATGTCGGCTATCCGCCGCTCCGACTGCGAGAACTGTCCCCTGTCTTCCTGAATCTTTGCAAAAATATCCATGCTCGCCGGTCTCCGTTGTGCCAAAACCTAAAGTCTGGCCCCGTTCCCGATGCATCCTATTAAGATGCGCCCGTCAACCGCATTCCTCCTTGAAACAAGCGTCTTTCGTCCCTCTGACGACAGCACCGACATCTCATTAATGAAAATAATTTTCTCTGTTGATTGAGAGATGAGCATATGCCAACAATATTCGCCAGATAAATATCCAAAATCTGAAAATAATTTCAACATTGGACCCGAATGATGCGCGACCCCTTCAAAAATCCCTTCCCCGAAACCGACAGTGCCCGCAACTCCATCTGGGAGATGCTGGTGACGCGCGACATCGATGCCTTCCTCGCCGCTGACTGGTCGAGGGTCGCGGGCGACTTCGTCGAGGATGGCTTTCTCGGAATCAATGCCAACAGAGATCCAAACCCGGACAACTGGCGCCTGTCTTTCCCATCTCTTTCGGCCTATCGGGAGGAATGGCTGCGGCAGGCGCATGATTTCCAGACCCGGAAATTTGCGGACGATCCGCGCCACGCCATTTTCACGACAACCACGCTCGAAGAGATCGAAGTGGAAGGAGAAACCGCGCTGGTGCGCAAGAAGTTCGACGGCGGGCTTCGCAAGGCCGATGGCAGCTTTGACGTCATGAAATGGCAGACGCTCTATTATTGCAGGCTGCACCAAGGGCGCTGGAAAATCAGCGGCTTCACCGGCTACATGCCCAACCCCATGCCTTGAATCAACAAGCATCAGAGAAAGATGTGAACGCCGGGCCGAACGTCCGGCGTTGTTTTTTCGTCTCGAGACAGAAGAATGCCGGACACGGGTCGTGTCGGAAACAGCCGGGCATGGGTCAACAGATGTCATAGCCCGGCTCCAGCTCCTATTGTATCAACTTCAGAACGGAGAGATCGACGCGTCGCTTGAGCGCAATGCCGCTCTCATCGAACAGATGGCAATCGGCGGCCTTGATGCCGGTGACGATGGGCTCGTCCACGACAACAGGTGCCGAGCCCGACAGCAGGGCGCAATAATTCTCGCCCGTCGGCGCGACCCCGTAAGCGATCGTGTTGATCCCGAGCCGCTCGATCACACTCGGCGCAACCTTGATATTAAGATCGGCGGCTTCAAGCCCGGTATGTTCCGGGCGAATGCCAAGCGTCAGCTTAGAACCCTCAAGACCCGCACGAGGCTCCACCGGCACGGTGATTGTCTGGCCTTCATATGCCACAGTCACGCCCTCTGCGCTGACTGATTTGCAGGTGACCTTCAGGAAATTCATTTTGGGATTGCCGATGAAACCGGCCACGAACAGGTTTGCCGGCTTGTGATATAGCTCGAGCGGTGCACCGACCTGGGCGATTTCGCCGGCATTCAGCACCACGATGCGGTCGGCCATGGTCATGGCTTCCACCTGATCGTGAGTGACATAGATCATCGTCGCCTTCAGCGTCTTGTGCAGATTGGTAAGCTCGATGCGCATGTCGGCGCGAAGGGCGGCATCGAGGTTTGAGAGCGGCTCGTCGAAGAGAAAGATCTTCGGCTCGCGCACAATCGCACGGCCGATCGCGACGCGCTGGCGCTGGCCACCGGACAACATGCCGGGCCGCTGCTGCAGCCGCTGGTCGAGCTGAAGGATTTTCGCAACGCCTTCAACCTTCTGCTTGATCTTCTCCTCCTCCATCTTCTCGACCCGGAGGGGAAATGCGATGTTTTCGAAAACAGTCATATGCGGATAGAGTGCATAGGACTGGAAAACCATGGCGATGCCGCGCTTGACAGGCGGCAGTTCGTTGACCTTCACGCCATTGATGACGACGTCGCCGGCGGAAATATCTTCAAGGCCGGCGATCATGCGAAGCAATGTGGATTTACCGCATCCGGAAGGACCGACAAAAACGACGAACTCGCCATCCCTGATGTCGAGCTGAACGCCCTTGATGACTTCGAAATGTCCATAGTTCTTGCGGACGTTGTTGAGATAAAGCTGACCCAAGACTTGCCTCTCCCGGCAGCGGCCGACATCAGGCCGCGTTCAGAGATGTCCCGAACCCGCGCCACACCGGCCGGATCGAAACCGTTGAAAAAACACGGGAGAAGCACCTGAAGGCGCCGGCATTCCCGCGGCGAAAACCGATCGGATGCGGGCAACGTTGCGCCCGCATCCTCCTCATGGATGTTTACTTGTACTGCTCGAGAGCGGCGGATGCCTTCTTCGCGGCATCTTCCGGTGTTGCCTTGCCAGTCACGACAGACTGCACCATCTCGATCATGGTATCCTGGAAGCCCTTGTAGTCGGTGAAGAGCGGCTCGGGACCACCATAGGCGATGCCATCGATCAGCGGCTTCCAGAAGGGGTCCTTCGCGACGAATTCATCGACCTTGGCCGACGGGCGCAGCGGGGTCAGGCCGGCGCCGCCCTGCAGCTCATATTCGCCCTGCGGGCCAGGCGAGGTGATGAATTTGGCAAACTCGGTCGCCTTTTCTTCAACACCGGTTCCCTTGAAGATCGCAAGGCTGTCGGTGATGAGCAGGGTGCCGGGCCCCTTGGCTTCAGGACCGAGCGGAAGCGTCGTGATGCCCCAGTTGATCTTGGTTTCCTGAAGACGGGTTGCAGCACCCGACCCGGCCTGGATCATGCCGACCTTGCCATCGAGGAAGATGGCGCGGATTTCGTTCTGCTCATAGGCCGTTGGACCTTCGACGGAATAAGGCGTGATGTCCTTGTAGGCCTTCAGGGCTTCGACAACCTGCGGGCTGTCGACGGTGATCTTGTCGCCGTCGATGACCTTGCCGTTATTGGTGTAAACCCAGTGCATGAACTGGTGCATGGTGTTATCGAAGGTCTTGGCAGGCAGGCCGTAACCGGCAATGCCCGTCTTTTCCTTGATCTGCTTGGCGAAGGCGATTTCTTCCGCCCATGTCTTTGGCGGCGTTTCCGGATCGAGGCCAGCCTGCTTGAACAGGTCCTTGTTCCAGTAAAGCGCCTTGGTGGAGAAGGCCACCGGTACGCCCCACTGCGTATCCTCGAAGGTCACGGTGTCGACGATGTGCGGGTAGTAGCTCTTCTTCTCTTCATCCGACATCGGCACCGGAACGATGAGATCGTTCTGCGCAAACTGCTTCAGTGTGCGCGAACCGACATAGGCCATGGCGACCGGCGTGCCGGCGGCAGCGAGCGTGGTGGCCTTATCCTGGCACTGTTCCCAGCCGACGACCTCAGGCACGACCTTCCAGCCGGCATTCTTGCCTTCCCATTCCTTGATGTATTTCTCATGGATCGGGTCCATCTTGTCGCCGCAGTAGATCCAGCTGATCTCCTTGTCGGCGGCATGTGCCGTCACCGTGCCAAGGGCGGTGGAACCGGCAAATGCGAAGGCGCAGAGCGCCAAACCGTAATGTTTCAGTGCCATTGTAGTCTCCCGTTTTGGTGGTCGTTCCGGTTATTGCTTTATTTCACCGCGCCGGCGGTCAGCCCGCCGACGAGATATCGTTGCATCAGGAAAATCGCGATCATTGCTGGCGCGATGCCGACGAAGCTTGCCGCCATCAACTCGTTCCAGACCACTTCCTGCCGGCCGAAATAGGCAAACAGTCCAACCGGCAGCGGCATATATTCGGTCTTGGAATTGAAGGTCAGAGCGTAGATGAACTGCTGCGCATAGGCCTCGATGAACGAGGAGATGGCAACGACAGCGATGCCCGGCGTTGCAATCGGCAGAACCACGCGGCGCAGCGTGTAAAGGCGGCTTGCACCGTCCACATAGGCCGCCTCCTCAAGCTCGCGCGGTATGCGGCGCATATAGGTTACCAGAAGCAGGATGCCCGTCGGGATGATGAAGGCGACGCCGGGGATGATCATCGCAAAATAGGTGTTCAGCACGCCGATCGACCGCATGAGGCGAAACAGCGGAATGAGCAGCACCGCACCCGAGAACATCTTCACCGCCAGGAATATGCCCAGCAGCAGACCGGCGCCTTTGAAATTGAAGCGGGCAAATGCATAGGAAGCGGGTATCACCAGTATCAGAACGATGAGCGTAATGCTGCCGGCGATAAAGAAGGAATTGAAGATATAGATGGCAAAGCCGGGAACGCTGACCCACATCGTCCGGTAGGCTTCAAACGAACCATTCTCGGGCCAGAATTTGTAAGGCGACGAAAAAAGCAGGCTGAGCGGCTTCAGCGAAACCAGAAAACCTTCCACAAAGGGCGCCAGAACGAAGGTCAGGAACACGGCAACGCCGCAATAAATTCCGATGATTTCATACCAGGCGTAGCGGTTGATCCTCGCATGTCTGTCGCTCATCGGCTGGCCTCCTGCGAGATACGGCTGGTGATACGGAAATAGAAGAAGGTGAAGATCGACAGGAAGATACAGATCAGCACGGCGCGGGCAGCGCCTTCGCCATATTTGTAAGCCCCGATCGCCGTCTTGTAGGTGTCGATGATCATCGTCGTGGTTTCGCCATTCGGTCCGCCACGGGTGAGAATCCAGATGATATCGAAGGAATTGAACGTCGAAATCAAGGACAGGACCGACATGGTAATCATGGCCGGCAGCATCAGCGGCAGTGTTATGCGACGGAAGCGATAGGCGCGGCTTGCGCCATCCGTCCAAGCGGCCTCATACAGGTCCTGTGGAATGGATTGGATGGCGGCCAACAGGTAAAGCGTCACCATGGGAACACCGATCCAGACATCCGTCACGATCGTTGCCCAGAAGGCCGTTTTGCCATAGGCGAGGAAGGCGATGGGGCCGTCCACCAGGCCGAGATTCTGCAGCACTCCGGAAATCATGCCGAATTGACCGTTATACATCCAGCCCCACATGAAGATGCCGATAGCCATCGGCACGATCCATGGCGGCATGGTGAGGATGCGAAACAGCGCCCGGCCGGGAACGGCGGAATTCAACAGCACTGCACCAAAGGTGCCGATGATCATCTTTATCGAAACGGAAAAAAACGTCCAGATAAAGGTCCGCGTGATGACATCGGCGAAAGTCGCATTGAAAATCTTCTCGTAATTGACGAAACCCACCCAGTTCGTCACCTTTTTAAGCGACGCATCGGTGAACGACAGAATGAAGGTGTCGACCAGCGGGTAAGCAACGACAAGCGTTATATAGAGAAGCGCCGGGACAAGAAGGAGCCAGGCGAAAATGACTGCGCTGCGTTTAGCATCCATCGCGCAGTCCCCCTCAAGCCGATTTCACGGCGGGGGAGTGCGGCTGACCGTGCAGCGCCAGATCATATGCCTCCCACACCGGTTTGAGATCGACCACCTTGCGGCCATGGCGCGCCTCATCCATGGCCAACGCCAGAATGCCGGCCTCGATCGCATCCAGAGCGGAAACCGGTAAGGGCGCTCCCTTGACGACATGGGCGATGACGTCCTCGGCCATCTGCTCGTCCGCACCATAATGCTGTGAGAGCGTTGTCGCCGCCGAATAGGTCTTGGCGACCGTCTTCTCGTTGGTGCGGGCATTGTGCACGTTGAGGAAACCGCGCACGAAATCACCTTCAGCCATGCCCTTGGCGCCGATCACGCAGAAGCGGCGGAAATCGTCGGGAACGTTGAGATTGGTGTGGAAGGCCAACGACGCGCCATTTTCATATTCGACGATCGCGGTCTGGTAATCAATGATATCGCCATCGCTGTCGAACACCTTGTCGGATCCCATCCAGCCGCTCGGCTTGCGATGGTAGACTTCCATGTCGTTGATGCCGTCATTCTGGGGCGCATTGGCCGGCGTGAAGCTCTTGCGGCCACCGAAGCTCGAGACGAAACGCGGCCGCGCGCCGACCACGCCGTTATAGAGATCGAGATCGTGGCAGCATTTTTCCAGCATGAACGAGCCTGAATAGTGCTCGTAACGCCGCCAGTCGCGCATGAAAAAGGCGCCATGGTAGGGAGGAATATGTTCGGATGCCTCGATGGAGACGACATCGCCAAGCTTGCCTTCGGCCTGCGCGGCGCGCAGATCGCGGTAAAGCGGCGAATATCGCAGGACAAGACCGACCAGCAGCCGCTCATGGCCGTGCTTGTTGAGCAGCCGGGCGAGTTCGAGACTTTCCTCGATGCTGACGACGATGGGTTTTTCGGAAAAGATGGTGCAGCCGGCCTCAAGACCGATCCTGATATGGTCCAGATGCATGTGGTTCGGCGAGCCGATCATCAGGAGATCGAATTTCTCGTTTTCGATCAAGGCTTCAGGGCTGTCGTAAGCCTTGCCGACCGAGATGCCCTTCTCCTGCAAGCCAGGAAGACCAGCCGGGGCGGGATCGACATAGCCAACGATCTCGAAATCCTTGTCGATCTCATGAAAAACGTAGCCCAGATATCCAAGACGGAATCCGAGTCCGATTATTCCCACCTTCATGAACTTTGTTCCCTGCTCACTCGTAAATAATTTTCGCAGAAGCAACCATTTCTACGTCGGTTGTTCAATTATCTGCGACAATCTCCGACCATGATGAAATTAGTTTTCAAAACGGTCAAGCAAAATTCGGCTCACTCTGGCAAGTCACGGACAAGAAACCGATTCTTCCAGGCCAGCGGGACGCGCAACAGCTATCCACCGGCAACCGATGCCAAAACAATACCAAAAAAATGCCAATCGTCTAGAGCAATTACAGCAATAGGAAAATTTTTTTGGTTAATGCGGAAATTTCGACCAATAGGCCTGAAATTGAGGCAAAAACCCGAAAAATGCTCCGATCAGTAATACGTGTTCGATAATGGTTCTATTTTGGTATTGCCGATCGGCCATCGTGTGGTATAGCCAGAGGCAGCCACATCGGGATTGTGACAGAGGTTATGGATGAACGGGGCAGCGCTAAATCTGGATGACCTGCAATCAGGCGGCGGCCCGCTTTACCTGAAGCTGCGCCAGACGATTGAAGACGCCATCAATGCGGGCCGCCTGAAACATGGCGACGCGCTACCGCCGGAACGCGACATTGCAGAAAGCGCGTGCGTCAGCCGCGTGACCGTGCGCAAGGCAGTGGACGACCTCGTCCGCGATGGCCTTCTCGTCCGCCGCCACGGTTCCGGTACGTTTGTTGTCAAGCCCATCACCCGCATGCAGCAGCCCCTGACCAAGCTTACCTCCTTTACCGAGGACATGCGAAGGCGTGGCATGACGGCAAGCACCCGCTGGCTGGACAGGGGCCTGTTTCACCCGACCGGCGACGAAATGATGGCGCTCGGTCTTTCCCAGTCAGCCATGGTGGCGCGGCTCACGCGTTTGCGCCTTGCCAACGACCAACCGATCGCGCTCGAAGTCACCAGCCTGCCGGGCGACATTTTGCCGGATCCGCAACTGGTCGAAAATTCGCTCTATCTCGAACTTGAGAAAAGCGGCATCCGCCCGGTGCGCGCCATCCAGCGCATCTCTGCCCGCAACCTCACCGATGAAGAAACCCTGCTGCTGGGTGTCCCCCCTGGCTCGGCGGCGCTCTCGGTGCAGCGCATGGCCTATCTGGAAAGCGGACGCCTCATGGAAATATCCCGCGCGCTGTACCGCAGCGATGCCTATGACCTCGTCGCCGAGCTGACGATGGGGCCTGAATGACAAACACCGATCGAGGATACGAAACAATGACAACCCTGATGCGCCAGGAAATCAACGAGATTCCCGATGCAGTCGCACGCCTGCTTGATAATGCCAGTGCGGACTTCCAGGAGGCCGGCGCCAAGCTGAAGGCGCGTGATCCGGCTGTTATCGTCACCATCGCGCGTGGCTCGTCGGACCACGCCGCGCATTTCCTGAAATATGCCATCGAGTTGCAGACCGGGTTACCGGTTGCTTCGCTCGGCCCTTCACTCGCATCCATCTACCAGACGCAGCTGAGGCTGGAGCGGGCGGCAGCTTTTGCCGTTTCGCAATCCGGTAAGAGCCCTGACATCGTCGCTCTCACGCAAAGCGCCCGCAAGGGTGGCGCGCTCACCTTCTCGCTTATCAACACCCTTCCCTCGCCCCTCGGCGACGCGGCCGATCACGCCATCAACATTCAGGCAGGCCCGGAAAAGGCCGTCGCGGCGACCAAGTCCTTCGTTAACTCCATCGTCGCGGGCCTCGCAATCCTTGCCGCGTGGACAGAAGACAAACTGCTTGCCGAAGCCGTCGGTGCCCTTCCCCAGAATTTCGCATCGGCCGTCGCGCTGGACTGGAGCCAGATCGGCGAGGCAGTCAAAGGTGAGGAATCGCTTTATATGCTGGGCCGTGGACCAGCTCTCGCGATCGCTGCGGAAGCCGCGCTGAAATGCAAGGAAACCTGCGAACTGCACGCCGAGGCCTACTCCTCCGCGGAGGTCATGCATGGCCCGGTGTCGCTGGTTGCACCGAAATTCCCCGTTATCGCTTTTGCAGCCCGTGACCGCGCCGAGACCTCCGTCACGGAAATCGCTTCGGGTCTTGCGGGCAAGGGCGCGAGCGTTTTTGTCACCTCCGCCAAGGGTAGCCCGGCGAAGTCCCTGCCTTTCGTGGAAACAAACCATCCGCTGACAGACGCCCTGTTGCTGATCGCGCCGTTCTACGGCTTTATCGAGCAATTGTCGCGCGCCCGCGGCTTCAACCCGGATGCGCCCGTGGCATTGAAGAAGGTAACGGAAACCCAATGAGCAGCAGCAAGGCATTTGTCGGCGCCCGCATTTTCGATGGCGCCACATGGCATGACGGCGAGGTTCTCGTCATCGGCAACGGCGAGGTTGCGACACTATCGAGTGGGGCGCCTGCGGATGCTGAGGTTATCTCGGCCGAGGGACTGCTCATCGCACCGGGCTTCATCGACCTTCAGGTCAATGGCGGCGGCGGGGTGATGTTTAATAATGAGCCCAACGTCGATGGCATTGCCCGCATCTGCGCCGCCCATGCCAAATTTGGCACCACCGCGCTGATGGTCACCCTCATCACCGACCGGCCGGATATCACAGCCAAGGCCGCTGAAGCAGGCGTCGCCGCTCATAAAGCGGGTGTTCCCGGCTTTCTCGGTTTGCATTTCGAAGGGCCGCACCTGTCTATCGCCCGCAAAGGTACCCATGATCCGGCGCTGATCCGGAAGATGGAACCGGCCGATCTTGACGTTCTGGCCGCCTGCAGGGCGCAGCTTCCCTTCGTGTTGACGACAATCGCTCCGGAGAACGTCACTGAAGAGCAGGTGACGGCCCTGCAAAAAGCTGGTGTCATCGTCAGCCTCGGCCACAGCGATGTCGGCTTCGCCGTCGCGATGGCCTATGCCGAGGCCGGCGCATCCATGGTAACCCATCTCTTCAACGCCATGAGCCCGCTCGGCCATCGCGAACCAGGCGTGGTTGGCGCTGCCCTTTCGAATGGCCGGCTGGATTGTGGACTGATCGCCGACGGTTTTCATGTCGATCCGGCGGCGATCGGTATCGCGCTACGCGCCAAGAATGGTCCGGGCCGCATCTTCCTCGTTACCGATGCGATGTCGACGATCGGCACGGATGATGACGGCTTTGAACTGAATGGCAGACGCGTTTACCGCAACGGCGGCCGGCTGACTCTTGAGGATGGTACGCTGGCGGGAGCAGATATCGATATGCTCTCCTGCGTCCGCTTCATGCACGAAAAATTGGGGACGCCGCTTGAGGAAGCGCTGAGAATGGCCTCCGCCTATCCCGCCGCCGCAATCGGCGTATCGCATAAGGGGAAACTTCTGCCCGGTTTCGATGCCGATTTCGTCATGCTGACATCAGACCTTCAGATGCATTCCACATGGATAGCGGGCGAAAAAATATTTGACGCCGCACGAACCGGAGCCTGACCCATGATCGTCTGTTTCGACATCGGTGGAACGACCATCAAGGGGGCAGTGGCCTATGCTCCTGACGATATCCGCCCTGTACCGCGCATCCCGACGCCAAAGACAAGTTTCGAAGATTTCGCCGCCGGCCTAAAATCCGTCATCGATCAAAGCGGCGGCGAGCCCGGCTGCGTGTCGCTGTCGATTGCCGGCGTCATCGATCCCGACACCGGCAAGGCAACCGTCGCCAATATCCAGAGTATCCATAGCCGGGTCTTGAAGGACGAGCTCGAAAAGGCGCTGGGTCTGCCCGTCATCGTATCGAACGACGCGGATTGTTTCGTGATCGCCGAATCCGAAATCGGTTCCGGTCGCGGTCATCGCGTGGTCTTCGGCGTCATCCTCGGAACCGGTGTCGGAGGTGGCCTCGTCATCGATGGCAAGCTTATCAACAGCGATGGCGGCTTCGCCGGCGAATGGGGCCACGGCCCTGTGGCGGCGACGCTCGCCGGAAACCCGCCGGTCTGCCTGCCGCGCTTCGAATGCGGCTGCGGCCTTGTCGGCTGTATCGACGCCATCGGTAGCGCTCGCGGCATGGAAAAACTGCACGCGCACCTTCACCAAAAAGAGATGAGCAGCGAGGCCATTATCGCCGCGTGGCAGGCGGGCGATGCGGGGGCTGCCAGAACCATCGACATCCTCGTCGATATTCTCGCCTCGCCCCTGGCAGTGGTGATCAACGTGACCGGCGCAACCATCGTCCCGGTTGGCGGTGGACTTTCAAATTCCAGAGAGCTGATTACTGCGCTTGATGTTGCCGTCAGAACCCGCATCCTCAGGCGCTTTGATCGCCCCCTGGTCGTGCCCGCCATATGCCGCATCGAACCGGGGCTGATCGGTTCAGCGGTCATCGGCCTGAAATATGCCAACGAGGTCTCGGTTCCGGCCTAGCGTCCGAAGATGCTCCAGGCGAGATTAGATCGTGTGGATCTTCTCCCGGCGAAAGCCCAGTCCGACCAATCGGCCGGTGAGGTGCGCCAAAAACGGAAATCGCATGATCGCCAGCACAAAGGCCGGCGGCCCTTTCTTTTTTTCCGCGTCATCGACCTGCTTGTTTTTGCGACCGACACGCATCATCCGCTGGAGAAACTGCGTTGCCTTGGTGGGAAAGGATCGCCGGTTTTCGATTGCGGCGAGATCGTCGTCTGAAACACCGCGACCGGAAAGAACTGCAGGTACAAGCACATTCGCTGCCGCAACGGCGTCCTGAACCGCGAGATTGACGCCAACGCCGCCGACGGGCGACATCGCATGGGCCGCATCGCCGATGCAGATCAGGCCGGGTTTCCACCAGCGCTTCAGCCGATCGATACGGACGGTCAGAAGATAAACGTCATCCCAGCTTTTAAGCTCGTCCAGCCTCTCGCGGGGAAAGGGGCAGATTTCGGCCACCCTACGCCTGAAAGCTTCGATGCCTTCAAGCTTTATGTCAGCGAAAAACCCTTTCCGCACGACATAACCGCATTGCCAGTAATCACCACGGTCGATCATGACGAAGCCCTGTCGCGGACCGGCATGGCCCATCGTTTCCTTGGGATCGCCTGGCTGTTTCGAGAGCCGCATCCACAACACCTCGGTCGGAACACCGAAGCGCTGGACCTCCAGGCCTGCGGCCTCACGGACGACGGAACTGCGGCCATCAGCCCCCACCACCAGATCGGCCTCGATCTCTATCTCTCCATGCGGCGTATTGATCCTGATACCGCCGACCTTTCCGCCGCGCTCAACAAGGCCCGTCACCGGCGCATTCATCAGCAATCTGAAATTTTCGTATTGCCCGGCTTTCCCCACGAGGAAATTGAGAAAATCCCATTGCGGCATGAAGGCAATGAAGTGATGTCGGACCGGAAGGCGGGAAAAGTCGGCAATCGTAACGCGCTCGCCGCCAATGACCGCATGAAGCGCCGGTGCACGCGTATGCGGAAGGCTCAGAAACTCATCGATGAAACCGAGTTGCTCGATCAGATCGAGCGTGGAGGGGTGGATGGTGTCGCCACGAAAATCACGCAGAAAATCCCCGTGTTTTTCAACCACGACGACGTCGATCCCGCTCCGCGCCAACAGGAGGCCGAGCATCACGCCCGCCGGTCCGCCGCCGGCGATGGCAATGGTGGTGCGGATATGCTGGGCGGACCCGCTATCGTCTCCCAGAGCGCTCTTCACGGTGTCCATGACTTCTCTCCCCCCACGCCTCGTCTTCACCGCGGATCGGCGGACGGAAGGCTCACATTTTTCGGTTGCGGCCAGCCCTGCGCGTCGAATTTAAACAGCATCTGCGACCGCGCGAAGATAAAGGCGAAGGCCATTGCCGTCCACGTCCCGAGAAACAATCCGGCGGCGACATCGCTCGGATAATGGGCGCCGACGATGACGCGCGAAATCCCGATGACGAGGGCAAGCAGCAGGAATACCCAGCGGAAGCGTGGCATCAGCATGGCGAAGGCGCCGAAGAAAGCCCCCGCAGCCGTTGAATGTCCTGACGGGAAGCTTTCGTAAAGATTGTCGCCGGTGAAAGGTGTGAGACTATAGGCACCCATTTCCAGAAAAAGCTCAGGCCGCGCCCGCCCGATCAGGAATTTCAGCGTGTGGACGAGAATACTTGCTGTTCCGATCGTCAGGAAAAAATAGGCAAGAAGCCGCCACGCCGTTCGCAGGCGCCAGCCGTAGGTCCGCGCTTGCAGGACACGCGCGGCAATATAGGCCAGAATGGCTAGTGCCCCGGTGGAATAGAGCATCCAGCGGAACGTTCCGAAGTCCGTGATGGCGCGGTTGAAAGAGACGATTTTACCCGGCAGGGCCTGCGCGGTTTCAGAAAGATGCGGATCAAAAGGAATGAAAACGAGAACCAGCAGAAGGCTTGCCGCAAAAATCCAGCCACTGGAAACCACGAAACGTCGCATCGATGTCCTCTTCTGTTTTCCTGCATATGGCTTTGTCGGCAACAAAAACAATAGCTGGGCTTTGTCCTTGTTATGGCAGGTTTTCGCGGGTAGAGCCTAATCTGCCAAATAAATAAACGGGCCAAAGATGACGAATGCCAGCAAATTGCCACGCAAGCTCACCATATTGGGTTCGACGGGCTCGATAGGCACCAACACGCTTGATGTCGTTCGCCAGTTGGGAGGCCGCGAGGCGTTTGATATCGCCGCCCTTACAGGTGCGGGAAACATCGCACTTCTGGCGGAACAGGCCGTAGAATTTGGTGCGCAGCTCGCGGTGACAGCCGAGGAAGAGAATTACCAAGCGCTGAAATCGGCGCTGGCCGGCACCGGCATAACGGTTGCAGCGGGCAAGGCAGGCCTCGAAGAGGCAGCCTCCATTGATGCCGGCTGGGTGATGGCGGCGATTGCCGGTACGCCCGGCCTCGCCCCGACGCTCACAGCGGCACGGCGCGGAGCGGACATTGCGCTTGCGAACAAGGAATGTCTGGTATCAGCCGGCGATATTTTCCTTCGAACCGTCAAGCAGGGTGGTGGCCGGCTGATCCCGGTCGACAGCGAGCATAGTGCGATCTTCCAATGCCTGACGGGCGACCATCAGCAGGCGGTGGAGCGCATCGTCCTGACGGCATCCGGTGGCCCTTTCCGCACCTGGTCTCGCGATGAGATGGCGAATGTCACGGCCGATGTCGCCCGCGCCCACCCCAACTGGTCGATGGGCCTCAAAGTTTCCATCGGCAGCGCCTCGATGTTCAACAAGGGGCTGGAAATGATCGAAGCGAAATATCTCTTCGATCTCCGGCCCGAGCAGGTGGAGGTGATCGTTCATCCACAGTCGATCATTCATTCGATGGTGGGCTACACGGACGGTTCCTATATCGCCCAACTCGGCGCGCCGGACATGCGCACCGCCATTTCCTATGCGCTCACCTTTCCGCAGCGTGGCAATCTGAATGTCGAGAGACTGGATTTCGCAAAGCTGGCGCGTCTAGATTTCGAAGCGCCGGATGAAGTGCGCTTCCCGGCGATCCGCCTTGCCCGCACTGCACTGGAGCGCGGCGGCCTGCAGGGTGCGGCCCTGAATGCCGCCGAGGAAACCGCATTTCATGCCTTTGTTGAGGGAAGCATCGGTTTCCTTGATATGGCCGAGATCGTTGAAACGGTCATGGACCACCTGCATGACGGCCGATCCGCGACAACAATCGACGATGTTTTCGCGACGGACGAGGAAGCCCGCCGCCATGCGCTTGCAATCATCGCCGCAAAAGAAAAGGCCGCGTGAACGCGGCCCGAAAGTCTTCGATCCAGAAACCGGCCTTACGCCACGGCACGCGCCAGCGCGCAGTGCGACCAAAGCTGGTGCAGTGCGCCAACCAGATTTTCGATATCCGCATCGCTATGCAGCGGGGTCGGGGTGATGCGCAGGCGCTCGGTCTTGCGCGGGACGGTCGGGTAGTTGATCGGCTGCACATAAACACCGTGGCTATCGAGCAGGATATCCGAAATCCATTTGCACTTTGCAGCATCGCCAACCATGACCGGCACGATGTGGCTGGGATTGTCCATATGCGGAATGCCGCGAGCGTCGAGAAGCCCGCGCAGCTTGCGCACGCGGTCCTGATGACGGGCCCGCTCGAAAGGGCTCGCCTTCAGGTGCTGGATCGAAGCAATCGCGCCGGCGGCGAGCGACGGCGGCAGTGCCGTCGTGAAGATGAAACCGGAAGCGAAGGAGCGGATGAAATCGCAGACCGCGGCGGAGCCGGTAATGTACCCGCCCATGACGCCGAAGGCCTTGCCGAGCGTTCCCTCGATGATCGTCAGGCGATCCATCAGGCCTTCGCGCTCGGCAATACCGCCGCCGCGCGGGCCGTACATGCCCACAGCGTGGACTTCGTCGAGATAGGTCATGGCGCCATAACGATCGGCGAGATCGCAGATTTCCCTGATCGGCGCGATATCGCCGTCCATGGAGTAAACGGATTCGAAAGCGATCAGCTTCGGCGCGTTCGGATCAGCAGCCTGGAGCTTGGCCTCGAGGTCCTCCAGATCATTGTGCTTCCAGATCACCCGCTCACAACGGCCATACCGGATGCCCTCGATCATCGAGGCGTGGTTGAGCGCGTCCGAAAAGATGATCAGGCCAGGTATCTTCTGGCCGAGCGTGCCGAGGGTGGCCCAGTTCGAAACATAACCCGAGGTGAAGATCAGCGCCGATTCCTTGCCATGGAGGTCAGCAAGCTCGCGCTCCAGCAGGACGTGATAATGGTTGGTGCCAGAAATATTCCGGGTGCCTCCCGCACCCGCGCCACAGTGATCAATGGCGGCTTTCATGGCTTCGATGACTTTCGGGTTCTGGCCCATGCCGAGGTAGTCGTTGGAGCACCAGACGGTAACGTCCTTCCGCTCGCCATCGGCGTTGTAGCGTGTCGCGCGGGGAAAGTTGCCCTGCTGCCGCTCTATATCCGCAAAAACGCGATAACGTCCCTCAGAATGCAGGCTTTGCAGTTCCGTCGTGAAAAATGCCTCGAAGTCCATGCCATGCTCCAGAATTGACCAGATCGTTCTCTGCCTCGTTGCCGGGACCGTCAACCCTTGCGGGTCATTTTAGCCGCCACTGCGTCAATTCGCCGTTGTTTTGAACCATTCCAATAAACCGTTTATAGCCGCTCATGAAAAGCGCAAAATTGATTCACATCAAAAAAGCGGATTTTTGGAACCTTTTTTGCGCCGCGCCGTTGTTTGGGGCACAATCGATTTACGCTCGGAGGAATGCCTTGGTGGAGGCTTCCCTAAACGACATCGAATTGTTAGTTATCTGTGGCGGTCGGAGGTAGCAGTCGCCGCAGATAAATATGGGACGCCTACCGAGCCAAAGAGCTCATTGTAACGTTGGAGAGAGTTTCATGAAAAAGGCAATCATATTTGCGCTGGTCGGCCTGTCGCTCGCAAGCTGCACGCAGACTGAAAAGGGTGCTTCGATTGGTGCCGTTTCCGGCGCTGTCATCGGTGGCGCGGTCACTGGTAACGTTCGCGGTGCGGCTGTTGGCGCAGCGATCGGTGGCGTCGGTGGTGCTCTGATCGGCAACGCTTCCGAGCCTGGCTATTGCTATTATCGCGACCAGTACGGCCAGCGTTACACGGCACGTTGCCGCTAATCGCCTCGCGAATAACAGTTGCACAGAAGCCCCGGTCACCCGGGGCTTTTTGCGTTATTGGCTGCAAAACAGCTGCCCGAGGGTCCTCAAAGCCGTTTATTTATGATTAAATTGCAACGTTAACGGACAGGAAACGGGTTAGGGCGACAATAAAGCCTCAACCATAAAGCAGCTTATGCGAAGAACACGAACTAACCCGAAGACAGGTATTGCGTATCGGAAAGCTGGCACCGCTCTTGCGGTTGCTTTCACGTTCGTCCTGTATCCGGCGTTTGCGCGTGATGCCTTTGCCTTCAAGCTCTTCGGCGTCCGCCTCTGGGGTTCCGAGGAACCGGAGGTCGAAGTCATCAATCCCGTCGCGTTTTCCGTCACGCTGAATGCCCCGGACGCCGACGCATCCTTGAAAGAAAGCTTGGAAAACAGCTCTCTTCTTCTGTCAGACAAGGACAAGCCAGCCTCCGGCGACCTCGGCCTTTTGATAAAGGCGAGGGACGACCGGGACAGGCTGATCGCGTCGCTTTACGAAAACGCCCGTTACGGCGGCCTCGTGAACGTGACGGTCGCCGGCAAAAATGTCGATGACCTGCCGCCCAACCCTGTATTCGATCATCGTGCGCCCGTTCCCGTTGTCATAACCGTAACGGCGGGCCCGAAATTCACGCTTGGGAACGTTCGCCTGGAAGGCGATGTCACGGGCCGCAATCTCGAAGAATATGGCCTCGTCACCGGTGGTGATGCCGGATCGCTCGCGATCATCCGCGCCGGCAACAAGCTCATCGACGACCTGAAAGCCGAAGGCCGGCCGCTTGCCAAGTTGACGAAACGGGAAGCGGTGGCCAACCACGCGACGAACACGGTCGATATCACCATGGCGGCCGAAGGTGGCCCGGTCGCACCGCTCGGCACCGTTACCGTGACCGGCGAAAAGACCGTCGACGGCGACTTCATCCGCCGTTATTCCCGTCTCAATGGGGGCGAGCCCTATTCGCCTGAGAAGCTGCGAAAGGCTGCGGACCGTTTGCGTCAGCTTGGCGTCTTTTCCAGCCTGACGATCAAGGAAGCAGGAACCCTCGCGCGCGACGGCACCATTCCGCTGACAATCGAAGTGTCCGAAGGCAAACACCGCTATTTTGGCGCTGGCGCGCAATATTCCACCACGGAAGGCATCGGGCTTCAGGGATACTGGGGCCACCGAAACCTGTTCGGCCAGGCGGAATCACTGCGTATCGAAGGATCCGTTTCCCGCATCGCCGAAGCATCAAGCGTCGACGGCATGGATTATTCGGCTGGCATTACCTTCACCAAGCCCGGCATGTTCAATCCGCGTACCACCTTCAAGACGAGCCTGATCGCCAAGACCGAGCACCCCGACACCTATGACGCAAAGACCGTAACGGGCACGGCCGGCTTTGCCTATGAACTGAACGATACCGATACGGCCGCAGCCGGCCTCGAGGTCCAGTGGGCGGATACGGAAGATGCCTTCGGCAAGAACCAGTATCTGACGACATCCATACCTCTGGAGTTCGTGCGCGACGCACGTGACGACAAGCTGAATCCGACCGAGGGTTTTCGTGCATCGGTCGCCGCGAAGCCGAGCTACGAGGCACTCAACGGCACGTTCTTCTCCTCCTTCGAAGGCTCGATCACCGGCTACAAGGGCCTCGGCGCCGAAGACCGCCTGATCATGGCGGGAAAACTTGCCGGCGGCGTGCTGGTTGGCGGTAGCGATCTGCAGGACATTCCCACCACCAGACGCTTTTATGCTGGCGGAGGCGGCTCCGTCCGCGGCTACAGTTACCAGGAAATATCACCTTACAATGCCGCTGGCGACGCAACCGGCGGCCGCTCCTATGTCGTGGGCTCCGTTGAAGCCCGCATCAAGGTCACCGATACGATTGGCATCGTGCCTTTCATCGATGCGGGCGTTGTTTCAGACGAGGTAACCCCGGATTTTTCCGATATCCGGGCTGGTGCCGGTATCGGTTTGCGTTACGCAACACCGTTCGGGCCTCTGCGTCTCGATGTGGCCATGCCGCTTGAAAAATATGATGGCGGTAACAGTTTCGGCATTTATGCGGGCATTGGCCAGTCATTTTAAAAGCCGCAGTCGAACACCCTTACAATAGAGTGTAGTTTATTTTTGATGAGAACTTTGATTCGATTGCTGAAATGGTTGGGCTACGCTGCGCTCTGCGGCGTCGCGCTGGCTTTGCTTGCGGTTTTATTCATCGGCTTTACCCCGATGGGGGCGAGAATCGCTGCAAAACAGATTTCGTCGCTCATCTCGACGCCGGATCAAATGATCGCACTCTCGACACCGCGCGGTCTTCTGACAGGGCGATTGCGGCTCGACAATGTCACGCTCTCGGACCGCCAGGGCCCCTATGCCCGCATCAACGAGATCGCCGTCGACTGGTCGCCGCTTTCGCTGCTGGCCGGAACCTTCCATGCCGACCGGGTGTCGGCCGGATCGATCAGTGTTGAGCGCAAACCGCTGCCACCGGAGCAGAACAACAGCAGCAAGAGTTCCAGCGGTTCATCGTTGCCCATCGAGATCACGGTCGATAGTTTCAGCTTCCCGGAGATCAGCCTCGGCGAACCGCTTCTCGGTCGCGCCTTCGATCTCTCCGCGGAAGGCAATCTCAAGGCTGCCCCGGATGACATGCGCCTTTCGCTTGCCGCACACAGACGAAATGCCGTCGATGCGGAAGTCAACGCCGACATCGCCTTCCTGCCGAACGAAAATGTCCTGAAGCTGAAGGCGGAGATGAAGGAGCCGGAAGGCGGCCTCCTCGCAACGCTGCTGTCGCTGCCGGGCACGCCCTCCGTGGCGCTGGACCTGAACGGCGACGGCCCTCTTTCCAGCTGGACGGGCACGCTGCGCGGCAGTGTCGCCGGCAACGCCGTCGTCAACGTGACCGGCCGCCACCTCCTCGGAGATGACGGCACGCGGCGGATCGAGATTGCCGGCGGCGGTCAGCCGGATATGCTTCTGCCTCCCGCCTTCCGCCAGCTTTTTGCTGGCGAGACGAAGCTCGATGCAAATGCAACGCTTTTCCCGCAGGGGCGCATCGAAATCGGCAGCAGCACCCTTGAAACCGGCACCCTGCTGTTGACGGCATCAGGCTCTGTCGATCCGAACGGTCAGAACGATCTTGCCGCGAACCTTATCGGCACTGCCGGCCCTGTGGATTTCCGCTGGCCGCTCGAGAATGGCGAAGTCCAGGCGCTGATTAACGGCCTCGATCTCTCTCTCAAGGGAAACGCTGACGCCGCGCATCTCAACACGACCGCTTCCTTGCGGAGCTTATCCCTGCCGCAGGGCAGGCTCGACGATGTCAAGCTGACAGCCCAGAGCGCCGATCTCAACATCGCCAACCGTAGCGGCACGATTGCAACCGTTCTGTCCATTGCGCAGTCGTCCTTCGTGAGTGCGGATATCGACCGGCTCGTGCGCGCTCCCCTCACCATAAAGGCGCCACTTGGCCTCACCTCCTCGGCCGTCAGCTTCAGTGGTGCAACGCTTGAGAGTGCAAGCGTCGGCGGCACGCTGAATGGCAGTTTTGATTTTGCCGGTAACCGTCTCACCTCCAGCCTTCAACTCTTCGCATTGCCTGCGACGCTTCCTCCAGCGCTCGCCGAAAAATTCGACAGCACCATCGCCCTTCAGGGTGATGTCGACGTGACGATCGGCGGGCGCACCAGTGTCGAGAACCTGGCTATCAAGTCCGGAACGATCGAGGCGGAAGGTAATGTCAGTCTCGAAAATGATGCGCTGAGCGCCAACCTCAAGGGCAAATTCCCGGCGCTGGAAAAGCTGACGCCCCAGGCGAAGGGTGTCGCCGATTTCACCATCGAAGCGAGCGGCGCGCTCGCCGCCCCTGACTTCAATGTGAGCCTGACGTCCGAAAGTGCGCTGCTTGCGGGACGGCGGCTAGAGGCCCTGACCGTCAACGCCTCCGGCAAGGCTGACCCGGCCGCGCCCCAGGCCAAGCTGACGGCGAGCGGAAGTCTTGACCGGCAGAAGATCGACGCCAATGCCAATGTGGTGCAGACCGAAAAAGGCACGGCAATACCGGAACTCAATATCACCGTTGGCCGTAACGTCCTGAACGGAAAGCTGGAATTTTCGCAGCAATTCCTGCCGACGGGCAATCTTTCCTTTAATTTTCCCGATCTTTCCCTGCTGGCGGCCCTCGCGGCCCAGCAGGCGGATGGCGACATCGCCGGCGATATCGCGCTAAGCAACACCGACGGCAAGATCGCCGCAACGATCAAGGCTAACGGCGGCAGCATTCGCCAGGGCACGACAACGATTTCAAAACTGGCCGCCGATATCTCTATCGACGACCTCAAGGCGCTCGCCATCAATGGCAGGATCAGTGCCGACAGCATCAATGCCGGTGCCGCCGCAATATCCGGCCTCAGCGCCACCATTGGTCATTCCGGCACGACGACGCAATTTGATGTCAACGGCCGGTATGACAATGCACCGCTGGTGGTGAAAGGCAGCGCCGAAACCGGCGGATCGCCGATGACGGTCCGGCTCGACGCTTTCTCGGCGGCGCCAAGGGGCATTCCGGTGCGTCTGGACAAACCCAGCACCATCGCTATTCAGAACGGCACTGCCCGAATTTCCGGTTTGACCATCGTGACCGGCGACGGACGCATCGAGGTCAACGGAACGGCTGGATCCACGCTCGACATCAACGCCGAGATCCGTTCGCTGCCGGCCAGCCTCGCCAATGCCTTCGCCACCGGACTGGATGCAGCAGGCAGCATTTCCGGCACGGTCAGTGCCAAGGGCGCAGCGTCCAACCCCTCCGTCGATTATAATCTGAACTGGGCCAATGCGGAGGTCGCTCAGACCCGCGCTGCAGGGCTTGCTGCGCTCGGCATCAAGGCCAATGGTCGTTTTACTGGCGGAAACCTTCAGATCGACACCAACGTGTCAGGCCAGGGCGGCATGTTGCTCTCCGGTGGGGGCTCGCTCGGCATCGCTGGCAACCGACCGCTTTCTATGTCGTTTTCAGGCAGGTTGCCCTTCTCCGCCGTCGCAGCGCAGACCGCAGCGCAAGGGCTTGATGTCGACGGCACCGCAGCCATTGACGTGAAAATTTCCGGCAGTGCTTCGGCTCCTGTTGTGACCGGCACTATCACCACGGACGGTACGCGCCTGACCGACGTGCGCAGGAACCTCACCGTCAACGACCTCGGCGCGACCATCACTTTCGACCGCGACCGCGCCGTCATTTCCCGGTTGAGCGGCAGGCTGGCCGGTGGCGGAACGATCTCGGGAACGGGCAGCGTCGGCATATCAGGCGGCGGATTCCCGGCAGATATATCGATCAGGCTGGATCGTGCCGGTTACAATGACGGCACGCTGGTGACGACAGTGGTCAGCGGCACGCTGACGCTGAAGGGCCCGTTGCTGAATTCCCCTGTGCTTGGCGGCAATCTGACGCTGGACAGGAGTGCCATCACCATTCCGGAAAAACTTCCGGCCTCGCTGACGGAAATCGACGTCAAACACAAGAATGCGCCGCCAAAGGTGCGTGCACAGGCCAAGGCGCTTGGGGCTGATCAGGGTGGCAGCGGCAGTTCCTCGACGATCAATCTCGACTTGCAAGTGAACGCCCCGAGCGGAATCTTCGTTCGCGGACGTGGCATCGATGCAGAACTCACCGGCAACCTCACCATTCGCGGCACCGCTGCCGCTCCTGCCATTTCCGGCGGATTCGAAATGCGTCGCGGCCGGTTGGAAATCCTCACCCGTCGCCTGGATTTCACCACGGGCAATATCACCTTCGGTGGCGGGCTTGTTCCCGTTCTGGACATGAAGGCGGATTCGACGGTTGGATCTACCACCGTTACGGTGTCGGTGTCAGGCAATGCCAACGATCCAACCTTTGCCTTCTCTTCCGCCCCTGCCCTGCCGCAGGATGAAGTGATGGCACAGCTGATCTTCGGCCAGTCCATGTCGAAGCTATCGGCGCTGCAGATCGCGCGGCTGGCCGATGCCGCCGCTCAGCTGGCGGGCGGGCGCTCCACCTCCCTGTTCGATAAGCTCAGAAGTAATCTCGGTGTCGACGATCTCGATATTTCCACCGATTCCCAGGGACAGGCTCGCGTTTCCGCCGGCAAGTATCTCAATGAAAGAACCTATCTGGAACTGCAGCAGAGCGGCGATTCCGGTGCAAAGGCCATCATCAATCTTGATGTTGGCCGTGGTGTAAAACTGCGCGGGGAGGCCGGCGGCAACGGTGAAGGCGCGGCGGGCATTTTTTACGAGAAGGAATATTAGCCTTTCTAGTAAAACTGTGAAGCGGTTTTACGCAAGGACGCTGCGTAATATAAAAAAGGCTTTTTCCTGATCTGAAAAAGCGAAAAGTCTGCTTGACCGCTTCGCATTTAGGTTTGCGAAACCATCTCGTGCTACGACTCTGCCATTGAAGACGGAAATATTTTTTCCGGCTGTTCAGGCACCAGGCAGAACGCCAAATTCGCATTGCAAGTGTCGGTGCACTTGCGCCGGCCTCCACAGCGAGCATTGGGAAGAATTCTGATGGCAATGATTAACTCTACCAATTTTGGCGGTGAGACGCTCGAAATCATCGCATTCCGCCTGCATGATCAGGAATTCTGCGTGAAGACGACGACCATTCGCGAAATCCGCGGCTGGGCGCCTTCCACGCCCATTCCACACGCGCCGAAAGACGTCATCGGCGTCATGAACCTGCGCGGGTCGGTTATTCCGATCATCGATCTTGCACACAAGCTCGGCATGAAGAGCACCGTTGCCAACGAACGCAGTGCCATCGTGGTGGCAGAAGTGCACAACATGGTCATTGGCATGCTTGTAGACCGTGTGTCGGACATCCTCACGATCCCGGCAAACCAGGTTCAGCCGGTTCCGGAAATCTCGGCCTCTTTCGACAAGTCTTATTCTGAAGGCATCATTGCCAACGAACACGGCATGATCTGCTTCCTGAACCTTGCGAAGATGTTCAAGGGCACAGAGGCTGAAGACCTCGCAGCATAAGCGCACCTTGCCCGCTGGCAGCATCAAGTGTGACGACTGACTAATCCAGACCGCCGGAGCCGCCGCCCGGCGGTTTAGTTTTATGCTGTCGAGGGCAATATTAAAATAAGAACATTTTAATATTATAGATATCTAATATTAAAAGCCATAGATCAGAACCGCGCCGACTTGTAATCGTATACGGACGATACCTGACCCAGGGCCGACATAGAGAAGTGCCTGCATCGCCGCTTCGCGGCAAACCTGTTCGTTGTTCAACGTGATATGGCGTGGCGCGCACCCGGGTGTGCAGCTTGCCGCGCCCTAGGCTGATTTTGGGGGACGTGTAATGCTGGGTTTAGGGAAAAGTGCCGACAATAAAAACATGCTCGACGCCATTTCGAGATCACAGGCGGTTATAGAATTCGATCTTAAAGGAAACATCCTCACGGCCAACAAGAACTTCTGTGCGGCGCTCGGTTATGAGCTCACCGAGATCGTCGGCAAACACCATCGCATCTTCTGCGACAACACGCTTGCCACGTCGCGCGCCTACGACGAATTCTGGGCATCTCTCGCCCGCGGCGAGTTTCAAGCCAAAGAGTATCGCCGTGTCCGCAAAGACGGCAGCGTTATCTGGATCGAGGCCTCCTACAACCCGGTTTTCCGCTCCGGCAAACCATACAAGGTCATCAAGATCGCCACCGACATCACCGCCAAAAAGATCAAGGCCGTGGACGATGCCGGCAAGCTTGAGGCACTGTCCCGCTCGCAGGCAACCATCGAGTTTCTGCCAGACGGCACCATCATCACCGCCAATCCCAACTTCTGCGCAACGGTGAATTACGATCTGAAGGAAATCGAAGGCAAGCACCATCGGATGTTCTGCGATCCTGCCTATGCCGCCTCTACAGACTACGCGAATTTCTGGCCGCGTCTGGCGAGCGGAGAGTTCATTTCCGACGAATTTGTTCGTTACGGGAAGAACGGCAAGGAAATATGGATTCAGGCGGCTTATAATCCCGTTGTCGATGATGCCGGAAAGGTTGTGAAGGTGGTGAAATTCGCCACCGATGTCACGCCGCGCATGAGCGCCATCAGCGCTCTCGCTGGTGCCCTGCGATCGCTCGCCGAGGGCGACCTTGTCCAGCGCCTCGACACCAGTTTCGTGCCAAGCATGGAGAAGCTCAGAGCCGACTTCAACGAAGTAGTCGGCAAATTGCAGGCCACCATGCAGACCATCGCTCACAATGCCTCGACAATCGCCTCAGGCTCCGGTGAAATCAGGATCGCCGCCGATCAGCTCTCCCAGCGGACCGAGCAACAGGCGGCGTCACTGGAAGAGACCGCTGCCGCCCTTGAAGAAATCACCACCACCGTTGCCGATGCCAGCCAGCGTGCTGGTGAAGCGGGTAAGCTGGTGCTGCGGACAAGGGAACATGCCGAACATTCCGGCGATGTCGTGCAGCAGGCCATATCCGCCATGGATGCGATTTCGCGCTCGTCAGGCGAGATCACCAATATCATCGGCGTCATCGATGACATTGCTTTCCAGACCAACCTGCTCGCATTGAACGCAGGCGTTGAAGCCGCCCGTGCCGGGGAAGCGGGCAAGGGCTTTGCGGTGGTCGCGCAGGAAGTCCGGGAGTTGGCGCAGCGCTCTGCCGTCGCCGCCAAGGAGATCAAGTCGCTGATCAACACTTCCCGTCAGCAGGTTGCGAGCGGCGTCGATCTCGTCGGCAAGACGGGCGACGCGTTGCGCGATATTCAGTCGCAGATGGGAGAAATAGACGCCAACGTTTCGGCCATTGTTGAAGCATCACGCGAGCAGGCAAACGGGCTGAAGGAAATTAACCAGGCGGTCAACATCATGGATCAGGCGACCCAGAAAAACGCGGCCATGGTTGAAGAAACCACGGCCGCCAGCCACGGCCTCGCCAATGAGGCAGACAATCTCTACGAGCTGCTGCGACAGTTCAAGATTTCCCGCGAGGCTGCAGCGTCATCTCATCAGCCTCTCGACAGAAAGGCCGCCACCGTTACACGCCTGCAGGCCCCGCAGCAAACACGATTCGCTCCGGCAAAAACATTTGGAAACGCGGCTGCGGAATGGGCAGAATTCTAAAATATTTGCAGCCGAAGCGTATTCGCTTCGGCGTCGAACAATGCGGCAAAAACAGGAAAGAGCATTTTCGGTAATCGCGTGATCAGCGGAAATGCTCTGAAGTCCCCGACCTCACCAACGCGCGGATCTTAAAAAAGGATTCGGTCTGGACGGGTGAAGATTTCAAAATCTTCACCCCGGACCAGCGCGACAAGAGTAATCCCGGCTCTTTCCGCGGTCTCAATCGCCAGTCCGGTGGGCGCAGAAATTGCGGCCACCACGGGGCAGCCCAGGAGTGCGGTTTTCTGGACCATTTCCACTGAGAGGCGGCTGGTGACCACCACAATCCCGCTCGCTGCGGAGATGCCCGCATTGACGACGGCGCCCGCCAGCTTGTCGAGCGCATTGTGACGCCCGACATCCTCACGCGCGGCCCGCAGGCCGCTTCCCGGCTGGTAAAAGCCAGCGCCATGAACCGCCCTCGTCTCACGGTTCAATGCTTGAGCGTCATTCAAGGCTCTCATGGCGGCGACGATGTGCTCACTGCCAACCGACATCGAGATACCGCTGACATCGGGCACGAGGCGAACCGCCTGCTCTATCGACTCGATGCCGCAAAGACCGCAGCCAACGGGGCCAGCCATGTGCCGGCGGCGCGCGCGCAGCGCATCCGCCTCCGCGTCCATGAGATCCACCTGGACGTCGAATCCCTCTCCGGCTTCAACGACCTCGATGGCGTTGATATCGCCGCGCGCCGATATGATGCCCTCGGTCAGGCTAAAACCCACCGCGAAGTCTTCCAGATCTGCCGGGCTCGCCATCATTACGGCGTGGGTGCTGCCACCATAAGAAAACGCGATCGGCACTTCCTCAGGGACCGCACGGTCGCCTTCGGCCAGAATGCCGTCGCGCATGGCGGTTCTCGAAACGACCCGAAAGCTTGTTTGTGCCGACACCGGGATTTCTCCTCCGTAACATGAAGCGCCGCTTCATTCTGCGGTGGCAGCCACAGTGCCACCTGATCCTCGCTACAACATCTAACCCATAGTGCAGAAATTCGGAATCGATTTGGGAAGATTTACGCCGGTTCAAGTTGTATCGGATTGATCCGGCCGCTGCCTCCCCAACTGCGCGGCGCTTGAAACAAAAAAGCGACCCTGAAGGCCGCTTTCTGCTTTATCTCTTTTGTGGGCAGTCATTCCGAAGAACCCGCCCGGTGCTTTCAAGCAGCAACGAGAACCTCATGCAGGTTCGTCAGTTCGTAAAGGTGCTTCTCAAGCTTTGTCAGATGCTCGTGGTGATGATTGCCTTCTTCGATTTCCGCCTTAGCCGCGTCGATGCGCCGCTGCAGCGTGTCGGGAGACATATCATCGGCCGAAACGGCGGATTCGGCAAGAAGCGTGCAGCCCGTCGGGAGAATATCGGCGAATCCACCGAAAACGACATATTTGTGCGTTTCACCGGAGGCGAACTTCACCGTTACCAGACCCGGCTTGATCGTGGTCATCGTCGGCGCATGGTTGGCCAGAACGGTCATTTCACCCAGCGTAGCCGGGATGACGACTTCCGTAACCGTTTCGGAAACGAGCAGACGCTCCGGGGAAACGAGATCGAATTTGAAACTGTCAGCCATGGCTATTCACTTCTTTTCAATTACGCGGGCGTCACGGACTTGTCTGTTACAATGCCGACAAAGCCTTTTCGGTTTCGCCATCATTGCCGGCAAGGCGCGCGGTTAAACCACGCGCCCGCCAATTCATCATCAGGCAGCTTCGCCAGCCAGCTTCTTTGCCTTTTCGATGGCTTCTTCCATCGAACCGACCATGTAGAAGGCAGCTTCCGGCAGATTGTCATATTCGCCGTTGACCAGGCCCTTGAAGCCCTTGATCGTGTCTTCGAGAGCAACGAGCTTACCCGGAGAACCCGTGAAGACTTCAGCGACGAAGAACGGCTGCGACAGGAAGCGCTCGATCTTGCGGGCGCGGGCAACCGTCAGCTTGTCTTCTTCCGACAGTTCATCCATGCCGAGGATGGCGATGATGTCCTGAAGAGACTTGTAGCGCTGCAGGGTCGACTGAACCTTACGAGCCACTTCATAGTGCTCTTCGCCGACGATCATCGGGTCCAGCATACGCGAGGTGGAGTCGAGCGGGTCAACAGCCGGGTAGATGCCCTTTTCAGCGATCGAGCGCGACAGAACCGTCGTTGCGTCCAGGTGGGCGAACGAGGTGGCCGGAGCCGGGTCGGTCAAGTCGTCGGCGGGAACGTAAATAGCCTGAACCGAGGTGATCGAGCCCTTGGTCGTCGTGGTGATGCGTTCCTGCATCTGACCCATGTCGGTTGCGAGCGTCGGCTGATAACCAACGGCCGAAGGAATACGACCGAGAAGAGCCGACACTTCCGAACCAGCCTGCGTGAAGCGGAAGATGTTGTCCACGAAGAACAGAACGTCCTGGCCTTCGTCACGGAAGTTCTCAGCGATCGTCAGACCGGTCAGAGCGACGCGAGCGCGGGCGCCCGGCGGTTCGTTCATTTGGCCGTATACCAGCGCAGCCTTGGAGCCTTCGCCACCGCCGAGCTTGTTGACGTTCGATTCGATCATTTCGTGGTATAGGTCGTTACCTTCACGGGTACGCTCACCAACGCCGGCGAATACGGAGTAACCGCCGTGTGCCTTGGCAACGTTGTTGATGAGTTCCATGATGAGAACGGTCTTGCCAACGCCAGCGCCACCGAACAGACCGATCTTGCCGCCCTTGGCGTAAGGAGCCAGAAGGTCGACGACCTTGATGCCGGTGACGAGGATCTGTGCCTCGGTCGACTGTTCGACATAAGCAGGGGCGTCCTGGTGGATGGCGCGCTTGGAAGCGGTCACGATCGGACCAGCTTCGTCAACCGGCTCGCCGATGACGTTCATGATACGGCCGAGCGTTTCCGGACCAACCGGAACGGAGATCGGAGCGCCGGTGTTCGAAACGCTCTGACCGCGAACCAGACCTTCGGTCGAGTCCATGGCGATCGTGCGAACGACGTTTTCACCGAGGTGCTGCGCGACTTCCAGAACGAGGCGGTTGCCGTTGTTCTCGGTTTCGAGCGCGTTCAGGATCGGAGGCAGTTCGCCTTCGAACGCCACGTCGACAACAGCGCCGATAACCTGGGTAACCTTGCCCGCGCCGTTCACCGCTGCGGTTTTCTTGGGGGTAGCTGCCTTAGCCATTATCCTTACCCTCTTTCCTTACCTCAGAGCGCTTCCGCGCCCGAAATGATTTCAATGAGTTCCTTGGTGATCTGAGCCTGACGCTGACGGTTGTAGGACAGCGTCAGCTTGTTGATCATCTCACCGGCATTGCGCGTTGCATTATCCATCGCGCTCATCTTGGCGCCCATTTCACCGGCAACGTTTTCGAGCAGAGCCCGGAAAACCTGAACCGAAATGTTGCGCGGAATAAGGTCTTCCAGAATAGAAGCCGCATCCGGCTCATATTCGTAGACGGCGTTCTGCGTTGCGGCATCCTCTTCCACAACGGGCGTTGCGGCGGGAATGAGCTGCAGGCCGGTCGGGATCTGGCTGATGACGGACTTGAATTCCGAATAGATCAGCGTGCAGACATCGAACTCACCGGCGTTGAAGAGCGAAATCACCTTCTTGGCGATCTGGTCGGCGTTTTCAAAACCGACCTTCTTCACGTCGCGCAACTCGATGCGCTCGATGATGTTGGCTGCAAATTCGCGACGCAGCGCGTCGTAACCCTTCTTGCCGACCGTGATGATCTTGACCGTCTTGCCTTCCGAAATCAGCTTGCGGGCGTGATCGCGGGCAAAACGGGCGATTTGCGAGTTGAAACCGCCGCAAAGGCCACGCTCAGCCGTGCAGACGACGAGCAGATGCACATCGTCCTTGCCGGTGCCGGTCATCAGCGCCGGAGCAACGTCCGCCTCAACCGCATTCGCGATATTGGCAAGAACGGCGCTCATGCGCTGCGAATAAGGCCGGGCGGCCTCCGCAGCTTCCTGGGCGCGCCGAAGCTTCGCCGCGGCGACCATTTTCATCGCCTTGGTAATCTTCTGCGTCGCCTTTACGGAGGCAATGCGGTTTTTCAGATCCTTTAGTGAAGGCATCCGTTATCCGTCCGAGTAAAAGAGCCCTGATTTAAGAGAAAGACTTGGCGAAATTATCAAGAGCGGCCTTGAGCTTGCCCTTGGTATCGTCGCTGATAGCCTTTTCCGTGCGGATGGTGTCGAGGATCGCCTTGCCTTCCGACCGGAGGTAGGAGAGCAGACCCTGCTCGAACTTGCCGACCTGTGCGACTGCAACCTTGTCGAGGTAACCGTTGACGCCGGCGAAGATCACCGCAACCTGCTCTTCCGTCTTGAGCGGCGAGAACTGCGGCTGCTTCAGAAGCTCGGTCAGGCGAGCACCGCGGTTCAGCAGGCGCTGCGTCGAGGCATCGAGGTCCGAACCGAACTGGGCAAAAGCGGCCATTTCGCGATACTGAGCGAGTTCACCCTTGATCGAGCCGGCAACCTGCTTCATCGCCTTGATCTGGGCGGCAGAGCCAACACGCGAAACCGACAGACCGACGTTAACAGCCGGGCGGATACCCTGATAGAACAGGTCGGTTTCGAGGAAGATCTGGCCGTCGGTGATCGAGATCACGTTGGTGGGAATGAACGCCGAAACGTCGTTACCCTGGGTTTCGATGACAGGCAGAGCCGTCAGCGAGCCAGCGCCCATTTCGTCGGAGAGCTTTGCAGCGCGCTCGAGAAGACGCGAGTGGAGGTAGAAAACGTCGCCCGGATAAGCTTCGCGGCCCGGAGGACGGCGCAGCAGCAGCGACATCTGACGATAAGCAACGGCCTGCTTGGAAAGGTCGTCGTAGCCGATGAGGGCATGCTTGCCGTTGTCGCGGAAATATTCGCCCATGGCGCAACCGGCAAACGGCGCCAGGTACTGCATCGGGGCCGGATCGGAAGCGGTCGCAGCAACGATGATCGAATACTGCAGCGCGCCGCGCTCTTCCAGAACCTTCACGAACTGGGCAACGGTCGACCGCTTCTGGCCGATAGCGACGTAGACGCAATAAAGCTTGTCGCCGTCAGGACCATTGTCGTGAATGGCCTTCTGGTTCAGGATCGTGTCGAGAATGATCGCGGTCTTGCCGGTCTGGCGGTCGCCGATGACGAGCTCGCGCTGGCCACGGCCAACCGGGATGAGGGCGTCGATGGCCTTGAGGCCGGTCGACATCGGCTCATGAACCGACTTGCGGGGAATGATGCCGGGAGCCTTGACGTCAACGCGCGAACGCTTGGCGGCATTGATCGGGCCCTTGCCGTCGATCGGGTTGCCGAGCGCGTCAATAACGCGGCCGAGCAGTTCCGGACCAACGGGAACGTCAACGATAGCGCCAGTCCGCTTTACGGTGTCGCCTTCCTTGATGTCACGGTCGGAACCGAAGATAACCACGCCGACATTGTCGGCTTCGAGGTTGAGCGCCATGCCGCGGATGCCGCCCGGAAACTCGACCATTTCGCCAGCCTGAACATTGTCGAGACCGTAAACGCGAGCAATACCGTCACCGACGGAAAGCACCTGGCCGACTTCCGAGACTTCCGCCTCGTTGCCGAAATTTTTGATTTGATCTTTCAGAATTGCGGAAATTTCCGCGGCGCGGATATCCATCAGCCAACCTCTTTCAGTGCAAGCTTAAGGGTGGAAAGTTTGGTGCGAAGAGACGTATCGATCTGGCGGGAGCCGACCTTGACGATCAGACCACCGAGGATCGAGGGATCGACGGTAACGGAAACCGCCACATCCTTGCCGGTAACGCTCTTCAGCGCCGCCTTCAGTTCAGTTTCCTGCGCCTCGTCGAGCGCATGTGCCGAGGTAACCTCGGCGGTAATTTCGCCGCGGTGGGCGGCAGCAATGGTGCGGTAGGCGCGGATCATGCCGGGAACGGCAAAGAGACGGCGATTATTCGCAACGACCTTGAGGAAATTCAGCGCGAGACCGTTGATGCCGGCCTTTTCGCAGATTGCGGTGATTGCCTTGAACTGGTCCTCGGCGGAAAATACCGGGCTCGCAACCAGACGCTTCAAATCATCGCTTTCGTCGAGAAGAGCGCCAAACTTGTCCAGTTCGGCCTGAACCGCTTCGACCGTACCCGCTTCCAAAGCAAGCTCGAAAAGCGACGACGCATACCTTTCCGCTACACCGGATGTTCCCTGGGAGGTCTCTGCCACGGGCACTTTTTCCCTGCTAATCGTCCAAGACCATCAGCGATGGGGCTCCACCGCATCAAATTCTTGAAATCGTTTCAATTTCCCCGAAAAAGACCGGAATTCCCCCCTGCCTTTTCCCAATTTCGCGGTCCGTCTAGCATAGGACGCCGGGACTCGCAACACGCGTAATAGCGGAAAGCGCCGTTTGGGCAAGGGGGAATGCGTTTTAATTTTCCGATTTCGCTCAGGATCAAGCGCCTGTGAGGCGCAAAAGCCAAAAAGCCGGCTTCAGACCAGCCCGAAGACGTAGCTCAACGAGAGTGCGGCGAGCAGAAAGTGCACAACCAGAAGTAAGAGATTCCGCATGCTTGCGCCACCATCAGAGAGGATGGAGAGTATCCCGCCGAACACGCTGAGGCCGAATGCCGCACCGAAGGCGAGATAGACCATGGGCTGGGCGAGAAGCAGGGCGGCGGCGCCGAGGCCGAGATAAAAGCCGGAAAGCGACGAGCGCACCAGCGCATAGCCATCCCGGCTTTCGCCGGCGGGCAGCAGACCGAAAGCCCGAAGCGTCAAGCCGGGTGCAAACATGAAAAACAGCCCGATAATGGCCGATACCACCGCCGCGCCGAAGGCCAACTGTTCGCCGAATTCGGCCGGAAAATAAAGCTCCATATCGTTCCCCAATCGATTCTGTTGTTCGCTCGCCTTATGCCACGGTCGCGACAGCTGGAAAACGCCTGCGCCCGCAAAGTTCAGAGGAAACTTTGCGGATCGATATCCAGCTGCACATGCACGCTGCCGCGCTCCTTCGGACCATTGGCCAGAAGCGTGCGCAGAAACGACTGCATGTCGGAATTGCGCCGCCCGTGTACCAGCAACCGAAAACGGTGCCGACCGCGGATCAGCGCCAGCGGCGCTTCCGCCGGGCCAAGCAGCATGATGCCGGTTACCTGCGGGGCCGCAGCCCTCAGACCTCTCGCATGCGTTTCCGCTTCTCCGCGCGTATCGGCCGAAACGATGATCGAGGCAAGCCGTCCGAAGGGCGGTAGCACGGCCTTTTCGCGCTCCACGATCTCCCTCTCGTAGAATGCAGAGGCATCACCGGAAACGATGGCCTGCATGACCGGATGTTGTGGCTGATAGGTTTGCAGCAAACCATGGCTCTTTCGCCCCGTTCTCCCGGCGCGCCCCGTTACCTGCGAAAGCAGCTGAAAGGTTCGCTCCGCCGCCCGCGGATCGCCGTTGGCAAGGCCGAGATCGGCATCAACGATGCCAACAAGCGTCATCAGCGGGAAGTTATGCCCCTTGGCAACGAGCTGCGTGCCGATAACGATGTCTGCTTCCCCTTTAACGATCGCCTCCAACTCCAGCCGCAGCCGCTTGACGCCCATCAGATCGGAGGAGAGCACGATGGTGCGGGCCTCGGGGAAATGTTTCTCCACCTCTTCGGCGATGCGCTCCACACCCGGCCCGCAAGCCACGAGATGATCAAAAGTGCCGCATTCCGGGCAATGATCGGGCGTTGGCTCGTTATGGCCGCACTGATGGCACTGCAACTGATTGCGGAACCGGTGCTCCACCAGCCAGCTGGAACATTGCGGACACTGGAAACGGTGGCCGCAGACCCGGCAAAGCGTCAGCGGCGCGTAGCCGCGTCGATTGAGGAACAGCAGCGCCTGTTCACCCTTTTCGATCGTCTTGCCGATCCCACGCAGCAGGACGGGTGACAGAAACCCTCCGCGCTCCGGCGGGTGTCGGCGCATATCAACGAGATGAAGGTCCGGCATGGCCGCATCGCCAAAACGCGTGTGCAGGTGAATCGTGTTGTAACGCCCGGAGCTGCCGTTCACCTGGCTTTCGACAGATGGCGTGGCCGAGACCAGCACGACCGGGAATTCGGCGATCCGCGCCCTCACAACCGCCATGTCGCGGGCATTATAGAAAACACGGTCTTCCTGCTTGTAAGCCGGGTCATGCTCCTCATCGACTATGATGAGACCAAGATTGTCGAAGGGAAGGAAAAGCGCCGAGCGCGCGCCGGCTACCACCTTCACCTCGCCGGTGACAGCCTGCCGCCAGACTTTTTCACGCATTCGGGGCGAGACGTCAGAATGCCATTCCGCCGGTTTTGCACCAAACCGATCCTGAAAGCGCTCCAGAAACGCCGCGGTCAGGGCAATTTCCGGCAACAGGATGAGCACCTGCTTGCCTTGCCTGAGCGTTTCGGCCACGGCCTCGAAATAGACCTCGGTCTTGCCGGAGCCCGTCACGCCGTCGATCAACGAGACATGAAAACCGCCCCTGCGCACATCCTCCAGTATCTCCGAAGCGGCCTGTCTCTGCGGGCCCTCCAGACGCGGCTCGACATAATCAGGGTCAGGCTCGGGCACCACTGGCGGCGCGGGCAGGAAGATCGTCTCGAACACGCCCTGTTTCACAAGCCCGTCGATGACGCTGGTCGAAACGCCGGCAGCATGGGCAAGCCCGCTCTTCGTCCAGCCGTGCCCTTCGGCCGCCAGCTCCATCACCCGCTCGCGGGCCGGGGTCAGGCGCTCCGGCCTGCCTTCCGTCAGCCGCAGCCCCTCGATCATCGGCTCGGGATCGAAGGCGGCAGGCGCGCGCAATGCCATGCGCGCCACGAGACCGGGCGGAGACAGCGTATAGGCGGCAACCCAGTCCACGAAGCGGCGCATTTCCGTCTTCATGGGCGGGCACTCGAAACTCTTGGTAATGGGCCGCAACTTCTTCGGATCGACAGCTTTCTCTCCGGTTTCGTCCCACACCACGCCGAACACTTGCCGGGGGCCGAGCGGCACCTGAACGACAGAACCAGTTTCCACCACCATATCTTCAGGCACAGCGTAACTATAGGGCCCGGGCGCCGGCATGGGCACAAGAACGGGCACCGTGCGCGTGGGCGACGGCGGGTCGAACAGAGCCCCAAACAGATCGGACGAATCTTTTGCCATGATGTGGCGACCATGCCCCGGCGACAGGAAAAAGGAAACCGCCCGGATGTAGGGCGCTCGCCCCGCAAAGTCCACCTCTTAACCAAATGCTGACCATAGGCGCATATATTCACGCTGTGGAATGGAGCGCCGCGTGACCGAAATCCTGACATTTGCCGACCCCGATCTGCTCGCCGAGCGCCAGGCCTGGCTGACGGCGCTTGGCGGTGAACGCCGCCTTTCCGACAATACCGTCGAAGCCTATGAGCGCGATACGCGTCAGTTCCTGACCTTCCTGACAGGCTATATCGGCAAACCAGCCTCCATTGCGGATATTGCCGATCTTCGTCCTGTCGATCTGCGCGCCTTCTTGGCCAACAGGCGCAAGGAGGGCGTTGGTGCGCGTTCCCTCGGCAGGCATATGGCGGGTCTGCGCTCCCTGCTCCACCACCTTCAGCGAAAAGGCCTTGTCAATGCCGCCGGCGCCACCGCCATGCGCGCGCCAAAACAACCGAAATCGCTGCCGAAACCGCTGACCGATCGGCAGGCGCTGAAGATCACGACATCAGAGGCACAGTTAAATGAAGAGCCATGGATCGCAGCCCGCAATGCGGCCGTCCTCTCGCTGCTCTATGGCTGCGGGCTGCGCATTTCAGAGGCACTCAGCCTCACGCCAGCAGATTTTCCGCCCGGCGCACGCAGCCTGCGTATAACAGGCAAAGGCAACAAGACACGGATCGTGCCGCTTTTGGCCGTGGTCACCGAAGCGGTCGATACCTACAGGAAGCTCTGCCCCTATGCCCTGTCGGCGAGTGAACCGCTGTTCCTCGGCGCACGCGGCGGCAAGCTGCAGCCCGCCATCATCCAACGGGAAATGCAGAAGCTGCGCGGCGCGTTCGGCCTTCCGGAAAATGCCACGCCGCATGCGCTGCGCCATTCCTTCGCCACTCATCTTCTGGCCGGCGGTGGGGATCTGCGCACCATTCAGGAACTGCTCGGCCATGCGAGCCTCTCCACCACACAGGTCTATACCGGCGTCGATACGGCAAGATTATTGGAAATCTACGACAACGCGCACCCTCGCGCATGACACAGGAAATGGTTAACCATAAACATTAACCAGACATCCAAACGGCCGTTCTATAAGTGAACGAGAACCGGATTGGACCGATGCAAAGCCTGATGAAACCCGAAAATCTGACCGCCACCCTCATGGGCAAAACCGGCGATGCCCTGCTCTGGCTGCTGGCCGCCCTGCATGTCACAGCCGTTGCCATCCTCCTCATGACCCTGCTGTCACTGGGCAAGGCGGAGGCCGCCGAGCAGAAGGTCACGTGCACGGGCAGCGACATTCTCGTAGACATGCGCAAGACCGATCCTGAAGCCTTCGCCAAGATCGAGCAGGAAGCGGCAGCGATCCCGAACGGCAAGGGCAATTTCTGGCGCATCGAAAAGGCCGGCACGGCCCCATCCTATCTTCTCGGCACCATGCATGTCACCGATCCGCGTGTTCTGGAGATGCCTGCCGGCGCCAGCCCCGCCTTCGAGAAAGCCGCGACCGTTATCGTGGAGTCGGACGAAATCGTTGACGACAAGAAGGTCGCGGCGTCCCTGCTGAGCAAGCCTGAACTCACCATGTTTCTGGATGGCAAATCAATCACCGACATCCTGTCGCCCGAAAATGTTTCGCGTCTCGAAAAGGGCTTGAAAGAGCGGGGCATTCCGCTGAATGCGGTTTCGCGGATGAAGCCCTGGATGCTCTCGAGCTTCGTCGCCCTTCCCGCCTGCGAGTTCGCCCGCAAGGCAACGGGCCTCTCCTTTCTCGACAAGAAGCTTGCCGAAGACGCGGTTGCGAACGGAAAGCGCCTCGTCGGGCTGGAGACGATGGTCGAACAGCTGACGGCCATGTCCGAGCTGCCGATGGAATTTCATCTTCAGGCACTGATCGAAACGCTGGAACTGGGCGACCGCATGGATGACGTGATGACGACCATGACCGATCTCTACGTCGCCGGCGATATCGGCATGACCATGCCCATGCTGAAAAGCATCGACCCCAAAAAGACAGCGGCGGAAAGCGAACAGGGCTACGCCGCCTTCGAACAGCGCATTATCACCGACCGCAATCACGTCATGGCAGACCGTGCCACACCTGAGCTTGCCAAGGGCAATGTCTTCATGGCCGTCGGCGCGCTGCATCTGCCGGGCGAAGAAGGCCTTGTCGAACTGCTACGCGCAGAGGGCTTCACCCTCACGCGGGTCGATTGACCCACTCAGTTTCCGATGCTGACAGGCCGAACACTAGCGCAAAACGGCCGCATCGTCGCCGGCACGATACGGCGGTGAAACGGCCCGACAGCAAGAAGATAGAGCCGTCCGAACAGATTCTTGCGCCTGACGATGGTGGTGACACTCACCAGCTGGTGGCTTCCTTTTTCTTCGAGATCAACGACGATCCGGAAATCGAGATGACGGTCATCGAAACCCAGCACGGTCCGCTCCCGGCTTGACGACAGAACCGGAAATCCACCCGCCGAAGCGCCGGCCACCAACTCGACCGTTTTTAAGCCGAAGAGCGAAACGACACGGTTTCGAAGCGCCATCAGCGCGCTAATCCATGCCGGAGGATGATCGAGGAGGAGCCTGCTCACATTGAGCGAGGTCGTTCCCGGCGTCATCATTTCGCCCTGAAAACAATCGCACCAATCGGCGCCCGCCAATATCTCTTCGATGTTTCGCATCCCTGAACCCCAGCCGCACGGTGCGGCAGGGGCCAGCATCTTCTTTTTCCAGCGGGGAGGAAACGCGACAAACCGCCGCTTGGACCCTAGCCGTGCGTCATGCGCCTCAGGAGATTGGTGCGCCAATAGAACTGGTGAACAAGGACAGCCACGACATGGCCCGCGATCAAAACCCACATCAGCACCTTGAACGGGCCGGAATGCAGATTGCCTGCCGCGCCCACGCCAAAGTAATAGGCAGCGATGCCGGAGAGTGGCAGGATGAAGAACAGCGCGTAAAGCGTAAAATGCGCCACCTTGGCGGCAATCTGCGCGACACGTGGCTCCTCAGGCGGATGTGGCGGCACACCCTGCATCAGCCGCAGACAGAGGCGCACGACCGCAAGGAAAAGAACGGTGAAACCCACATAGGCGTGAATATTCGCCGATGACAGCTGATCCGGCGTCAGTGCCTCTCCACGCCGCATCAGACGGTAGGCATGTTCCATGCCATCGGGAAACAGGAGGTTGAAGAGGATCAGAAGCGCCATCGCCCAATGGATGATGCGCTGCGGAACCGTGAAGGAAACTTGAGTGCGATACGCCATTTTATTGCCTTTTATCAAAAGGTTAGACAGGCTATGTCGCGAGTATGAGAAACCCCGGCCTGCGTGGCAAGCCGGGGTTTAACAGATGACTGAAATTTAATATTTGAGCGTCAGGCTCAAACGCCGATCACATGTGGATCGGCTTGAAGAAGGTTGCGAGCGCCGCTTCCTTCACGGCTTCCGACATGGTCGGGTGCGCGTGGCAGGTGCGGCCGAGGTCTTCCGAAGAACCGCCGAATTCCATCAGCACCGCGATTTCGTGGATCATTTCACCCGCGCCGAAGCCGATGATGTGACCACCCAGAACCCGGTCCGTTTCCTTGTCGGCTAGGATCTTCACGAAACCGTCCGTCACCTGCATGGCGCGGGCGCGGCCATTGGCTGTGAAGGGAAACTTGCCGACCTTGTAAGCGACGCCCGCGGCCTTCAACTCTTCTTCCGTCTTGCCGACGGAAGCGACTTCCGGCTGGGTGTAAACGACACCGGGAATGACGTCGTAATTGACGTGGCCGTGCTGACCCGCAAGGATTTCAGCGAGCGCCACGCCCTCGTCTTCCGCCTTGTGCGCCAGCATCGGGCCCTTCACCACGTCACCGATGGCGTAGATGCCGTCTACATTGGTCTTGAAGTGGCCGTCGATTTCGACACGCCCGCGGCTGTCGAGCGTCACACCGGCCTCAGCGAGCCCGAGTCCCTCCGTGAAGGGCTTGCGACCGGTGGAGATCAGAACGACATCCGCTTCCAGGGTTTCGGCAGCGCCGCCCTTGACCGGCTCGAACACAACCTTCGCACCGGCGGCGGTCTTTTCAACCGCCGTTACCTTCGCGCCGAGCTTGAAATCGAGGCCCTGCTTGGCAAGCAGACGCTGCGCCTGCTTGGACACTTCGGCATCCATGCCGCCGAGAATGGTGTCGAGATATTCGACGACGGTCACCTTGGCGCCGAGACGCGACCAGACCGAACCAAGCTCGAGGCCGATAACGCCACCGCCAACGACGATGAGCTTTTCCGGAACCTTGGAAAGAGCGATTGCGCCGGTAGACGACACGATGACGCTCTCATCGATATTAACCTGAACGCCTGGAATGCCGGCAACGTCAGAACCTGTGGCAATGACGATGTTCTTTGCTTCGATTTCCTGTGTCTCGCCCTTGTCGTTTGTGACGGAAACCTTGCCGGCGGAAACGACCTTGCCGGTGCCCTGGAAGGCATCGATCTTGTTCTTCTTGAACAGGAAGGACACGCCGTCGACATTGGCCTTCACCACGCTGTCCTTGTGGCCCATCATCTTTTCAAGGTTCAGCTTCGGTCCGGCGACTTCGATACCGAGCGAATCGACGCCATGGGCAACATGCGCGAAGGTTTCGGACGCGTGCAGCAGTGCCTTGGAGGGAATGCAGCCGACATTGAGGCAGGTGCCGCCATAGGTCGCGCGCTTTTCGATGACAGCGACCTTCAGGCCGAGCTGTGCCGCCTTGACCGCGCAAACATAACCGCCGGGGCCGGTGCCGATTACAACTACATCATATGCCATGTTCTGGTTCCTGCTTTATAGGGGCAAGATATCGGATCATTGCCCAGCTTCCATTTGACCTGAAACTCAGGCCGCTTTTTCCGTTGCGAGTTTTATGCCGAGAGCGATGAAGACCACGCCACTGGTGCGGTCGATCCATTGGCTGGCGCGTTGAAATGCGGCGCGCATGCGCGGCGTCGTCATGAACAGGCTGACGCCGACGAACCACAGGATAAGGCAGCTTGCCATGACGAGCCCGTAACCAAACTTGATGCCAACGGGCGTATGCGCGTGAACCACCGTCGAAAAGATCGACAGGAAGAAAAACACCGGTTTTGGATTGAGCGCATTGGCGGCGAAACCGAGCGTGAAGGCCTTGAGCCCGGTCTGGCTGCTTTTCGCCTGAACAGCCTCACCCTCGACGCCCGGCAACTCGGTCTTGCCGACACGCAGCGCCTTGATGCCGATATAGATCAGATAGGCGACACCCAGCCATTTGACGATGTTAAAGAGATAGATCGACTGGGAAATGATCAGGCCAAGTCCGAGGATCGTATAGGTAACGTGGAACATCAGCGACGTTCCAACGCCGAAGCTGGTGATGATGGCCTGCCTGCGTCCATGAACCATTGCCTGGCGCATGACCATCGCAAGGTCGGCGCCCGGCGATACGATTGCGAAAGCGAAGATCGCCATCAGGGATGCAAGTTCGATAAGATATTGGTGCATCACATCAAGCCTCAGAACATCAACACGACAAACATCAGCGCAAGTCCAAGCATTGAACCTAACCAGACGAAAGACCGGATATAGGGCACACCTGCGAGATAGAGCGGAATATAGATGATGCGGCAGATCAACCACAACCACGCGCCGATAAGCGCAATTCCGGACGGGTCACCCGCCATGATAACGCCGAAAGCCAGTGCCAGAAAAGCCGGATAGGTCTCCCGGAAATTGGCCGATGCGCGCGAAGCGCGACCGGACAGCTTACCCTGTGGCTTCTGCTCGCCGTCTCTCGGACCGGCATTCCATTCGCGCCCCAACTCTCTGGTCGCCATCATCCCTTGCAACAGGACATGCGCCACGAGAAGAAGAACGCTTAAACCGATGAGCGGCAGAAAGGGGGAAGCGGCGAGAAATGTCGGCTGCACGTCTGCTCTCCAAGGTAGTGTTCCAGCGGAGTTTCACTTGAAACCCCGCTGAAACGAAAAGCAAGACCGATTAAAGATCGAGAACCAGACGTTCCGGGTCTTCGAGGCTTTCCTTGACGCGGACGAGGAAGGTCACGGCTTCCTTGCCGTCAACGATACGGTGATCGTAGGAGAGCGCCAGATACATCATCGGACGGATGACGACCTGACCGCCAATGGCGACCGGACGCTCCTGGATCTTGTGCATGCCGAGGATGCCGGACTGCGGGGCATTGAGGATCGGCGAGGACATCAGCGAACCGTAAACGCCACCATTGGTGATGGTGAAGGTGCCGCCCTGCATGTCGGCCATGCCGAGCGAACCGTCGCGTGCTGCCTTGGCAAGACGGCCGAGTTCCTTTTCAACGCCAGCGATGGAAAGCTGGTCGGCATCGCGAATGACCGGAACGACAAGACCCTTGTCGGTGCCGACAGCCATGCCGACGTGACAATAGTTCTTGTAAATGATGTCAGTGCCGTCGATTTCGGCGTTGACGGCAGGCAGTTCCTTCAGCGCGTGCGTCACGGCCTTGGTGAAGAAGCCCATGAAGCCGAGCTTGACGCCATGCTTCTTCTCGAACACGTCCTTGTAACGGTTGCGCAGGTCCATGACAGCGCTCATGTCCACTTCATTGTAAGTGGTGAGCATGGCGGCGGTGTTCTGGGCATCCTTGAGGCGCTTGGCGATCGTCTGGCGCAGGCGCGTCATCTTCACGCGCTCTTCGCGAACCTGATCCTGCTCGGCGGAAACGGGACGGGGAGCCGCAGCAACCGGAGCCGGAGCGGCGGCAGGTGCCGAAACGCCCTTCGCGACGGCAGCAAGCACATCGCCCTTCAGAACCTGGCCACGCTTGCCCGAACCGTCGACCTGATCGGCAGACAGGTTGTTTTCAGCAAGCAGCTTGCCAGCGGCAGGTGCCGGCGGCATGGCGCTGGCGGCAGAAGCAGCCGGAGCCGGCGCGGCGGCTGCGGCAGGAGCTGGCTTTGCCGGTTCGGCAGCCGGCGCAGAGGTTGCAGCGCCGGCAGCACCTTCGGCGATCTGGCCGAGAAGCGCGTCGAGACCGACAGTTTCGCCGTTCTGCGCCACGATTTCGGTGAGAACGCCGGACGCGGGCGCTGGGACCTCGACGGTAACCTTGTCGGTTTCCAGTTCAACGAGAGGTTCGTCGGCCTTGACGGTGTCGCCGACCTTCTTGAACCAGGTGCCGACGGTCGCTTCGCTGACGGATTCGCCGAGGGTTGGTACGCGGATTTCAGTGGCCATGATCTAGTTCCGTTATTCGGGTGTCTTTTATACGGGGCGATGCGGGAGAGTTCTCACTCTCCCAGCGCGTCTTCCAGGAACGCAGCAAGCTGCGCCAGATGCTTGGACATCAGGCCGGTCGCCGGAGAGGCGGCAGCCGGACGGCCCGTGTAACGGACCTTCTGGTACTTGGCGTCGATATGGGCCAGGACCCATTCCAGGTAAGGATCGATGAACGACCACGCACCCATGTTCTTCGGCTCTTCCTGGCACCAGACCATCTCCGCATTGCGGAAACGCGACAGCTCGTTGATGAGCGCCTTGGCCGGGAACGGATAGAGCTGTTCGACGCGCAGCAGATAGATATCGTCAATACCGCGCTTTTCACGCTCTTCGAGCAGATCGTAATAAACCTTGCCCGTGCACATGACGACGCGGCGAATCTTCGAATCCTTCTGCAGCTTGATCGGGCCGTCCTTGATGACCTCGGCATCGTCCCACAGGAGACGGTGGAAGGAGGACTCGCCTGCAAGCTCGGCCAGCGAAGACGTGGCGCGCTTGTGGCGCAGCAGCGACTTCGGCGTCATTAGGATCAGCGGCTTGCGGAAGTCGCGCTTCACCTGGCGGCGCAGGATGTGGAAGTAGTTTGCCGGCGTCGTGCAGTTGGCAACCTGCATGTTGTCTTCGGCGCACATCTGCAGCCAGCGCTCCAGACGGGCGGAAGAGTGTTCCGGACCCTGACCTTCGTAGCCATGCGGCAGAAGGCAGACCAGACCGGACATGCGCAGCCACTTGCGTTCACCCGACGAGATGAACTGGTCGAACACGACCTGAGCACCGTTGGCGAAGTCGCCGAACTGGGCTTCCCACAGCGTCAGCGCATTCGGACGGGCCAGCGAGTAACCGTATTCGAAACCGAGGACCGCCTCTTCCGAAAGCATCGAGTTGATGACTTCGTAACGCGCCTGCGTCGGCGCAAGGTTTGCCAGCGGGATGTAGCGTTCTTCGGATTCCTGATCGTAGAGAACCGAGTGACGCTGCGAGAAGGTGCCGCGTTCGCAATCCTGACCGGAAAGGCGGATCTTGTGGCCCTCCACGACGAGCGAACCGAAGGCCAGTGCTTCCGCCATCGCCCAGTCGATGCCTTCACCAGTCTCGACCATCTGCGAGCGGTTTTCCATGAAGCGCTGGATCGTGCGGTGGGCGTTGAAGCCTTCCGGAATGGTCGACAGCTTCTTGCCGATTTCCTTCAGCTGCTTCATCGGCACGCCGGTCTTGCCGCGACGCTGCTCATCGGCATTGTCGGCGGCGCGCAGGCCGGACCACTGACCGTCCAGCCAGTCTGCCTTGTTGGGCTTATAGGACTGGCCCGCCTCGAATTCCTGCTCGAGATGAGCGCGCCAGTCGGCCTTCATCTTCTCGAATTCGCCCTCGTTGATCAAGCCTTCGGCGATCAGGCGGTCGGCATAGATGCGCGCGACGGTCTTGTGGCCGCGGATGACCTTGTACATCTTCGGCTGCGTGAACGCCGGCTCGTCGCCTTCGTTGTGGCCGAAGCGGCGGTAGCAGAACATGTCCACGACCACAGGCTTGTGGAACTTCATGCGGTATTCGGTGGCAACCTTGGCCGCATAGGTCACAGCTTCCGGATCGTCACCGTTGACGTGGAAGATCGGCGCTTCGATCATCTTGGCAACGTCGGATGGATAGGGCGACGAACGGGAGAAGGCCGGGTTCGTCGTGAAGCCGATCTGGTTGTTGATGATGAAGTGCATGGTTCCGGCCACGCGGTGACCGCGCAGACCGGAAAGACCGAGAATTTCAGCAACCACGCCCTGACCCGCAAAAGCAGCATCGCCATGCAGAAGCAGCGGCAGAACCTTGGCGCGCTCGGAAAGCGGAATGATGTCCCCGTCCCACTGCTTGGCCAGCTGGTCCTGCTTGGCGCGAGCCTTGCCCATGACGACAGGGTTGACGATTTCAAGGTGTGACGGGTTGGCCGTCAGCGACAGGTGAACCTTGTTGCCGTCGAATTCGCGGTCGGAGGAGGCGCCGAGGTGATACTTCACGTCGCCCGAGCCTTCGACGTCGTCAGGCTTGAACGAGCCGCCCTTGAACTCGTGGAACACGGCGCGGTGCGGCTTGCCCATGACGTTCGTCAGAACGTTCAGACGGCCGCGGTGAGCCATGCCGAGAACGACTTCCTCGAGCCCTTCCTGGCCGCCGCGCTTGATAATCTGCTCGAGCGCCGGGATGAGCGATTCACCGCCATCGAGACCGAAACGCTTGGTGCCCTTGAAGCGAACGTCGAGGAACTGTTCGTAACCTTCGGCTTCGACCAGCTTCGACAGGATTGCCTTCTTGCCTTCGGCTGTAAAGGCAACGCCCTTATCCGGGCCTTCGATACGTTCCTGAATCCAGGCCTTTTCTTCCGGGCTGGACATATGCATGAATTCGACGCCGATGGTGGAGCAGTAGGTGCGCTCCAGAATATCAATCATCTCGCGCACGGTCGCATATTCGAGGCCGAGCACGTTATCGATAAAGATCTTGCGGTCGTAATCGCTTTCCTCGAAGCCGTAGGACTTCGGCGAGAGCTCGTTGTAATCCTCGACGGCAACGGCAATGCCGAGCGGGTCGAGCTTGGCATGCAGGTGGCCGCGCATGCGGTAGGCGCGGATCATCATGATGGCGCGAACGCTGTCACGGGTCGCCTGCAGCACTTCGGCTTCGCTGACGGGCTTGCCGGTGTCGGCGCTCTTGGCCTCAGCCTTTGCCTGAACCTTCTTTTCGATGGCCTTTTCGACCGTGGCCCAATTGCCGTCCAGTGCGGAAACCAGGTCACCATTCGCCGGGATCGGCCAGTTGGCGCGCTTCCAGGAGGCGCCCTTGGCCGCCTTCTTCACATCTTCCGGATTATCGGACAGTGCCTTGAAGAAGCTCTGCCACTCCGGCGACACGGAAGAGGGGTCCTCTTCGTACCGGGCATAGAGCTGCTCGATATAGGCTGCATTCGCGCCGTCCAGAAACGACGTGATCTGAAACTGCTCGTTCGCTTCTTGCCTTGCCATTGTGTTCTTGCGGACTTTTCCGTCCGCCTCCTCGATGCCGTTAGGGCCGTTCGACCGGCCTGCCGCTTTGATTATTGCTGTCTGCCGCCGGGGCGGTATGCCGTCTGTCTGTCGTTCTTGCGGCATCGGGCAGCGCGAGCTTGAAGCCGCGCCGCCCGTCACCGTTTCATGTGGTCTCAGCCCTTGAGGACTTCAACCAGCGTCTTGCCGAGGCGCGCCGGGGAAGGCGATACCTTGATGCCCGCTGCTTCCATGGCAGCGATCTTGGATTCCGCATCGCCCTTGCCGCCGGAAACGACAGCGCCGGCGTGGCCCATGGTGCGGCCCTTCGGAGCCGTACGGCCCGCGATGAAGCCAGCCATCGGCTTCTTGCGGCCCTTCTTGGCTTCGTCGATCAGGAACTGTGCCGCGTCTTCTTCCGCCGAACCGCCGATTTCGCCGATCATGATGATCGACTGCGTGGCGTCGTCAGCGAGGAACATTTCCAGGACGTCGATGAACTCGGTGCCCTTGACCGGGTCGCCGCCGATGCCGACAGCCGTCGTCTGGCCGAGGCCTTCGTTGGATGTCTGGAACACGGCTTCATAGGTCAGCGTGCCGGAGCGCGAAACGATACCGACCGAACCCTTGCGGAAGATGGAGCCCGGCATGATGCCGATCTTGCATTCTTCCGGCGTCAGGATGCCAGGGCAGTTCGGGCCGAGCAGGCGGGACTTCGAACGGTCGAGGCGAGCCTTGACGCGAACCATGTCCATGACCGGGATGCCTTCGGTGATGCAGGTGATAAACGGAATTTCCGCATCGATGGCTTCGATGATCGCGTCTGCTGCACCTGCCGGCGGAACATAGATCACGGATGCGTCCGCACCGGTCTTTTCCTTGGCTTCGGCAACAGTTGCGAAAATCGGCAGGCTTTCGCCCTTGGAACCGGTCCAGGTTTCGCCACCCTTCTTCGGATGAATACCGCCGACCATCTGCGTGCCGTAATAGGCAAGCGCCTGCTCGGTGTGGAAGGTACCGGTCTTGCCGGTCAGACCCTGAACGAGGATCTTGGTGTCTTTATTAACGAGAATAGACATTATTTCCGGTCCCTCAATTAGCCGTTGATCGCCGCGACGATCTTCTTGGCTGCGTCGTCCAGATCGTCAGCAGCCGTAATCGCAAGACCAGATTCGTTCAGGAGCTTCTTGCCGAGCTCGACGTTGGTGCCTTCGAGGCGAACAACGAGCGGAACCTGCAAACCGACTTCCTTCACCGCGGCGATGACGCCTTCGGCGATGACGTCGCACTTCATGATGCCGCCGAAGATGTTGACGAGGATGCCCTCGACCTGCGGGTCAGCCGTGATGATCTTGAAGGCTGCCGCAACCTTCTCC